>Ga0075363_100000366_pt1 | contig 13651 bp, 14 predicted proteins | sample EndMetdeltDD1763_FD_71470 | JGI IMG/M metagenome (GOLD analysis project Ga0075363, IMG submission 71470) | Populus endosphere microbial communities from Tennessee, USA - Endosphere MetaG P. deltoides DD176-3 | ecosystem: Host-associated > Plants > Roots > Endosphere | place: USA: Tennessee...
GTGCGCTCCTGCACGCGCAGGCCGAGTTCGTCCTTGGCCTGCTGCAGCGCCTCGGCCTGGCGGCGGCGCTCGGTGATGTCGACGAAGGTGATGACGGCGCCGCGCACCTGCGCGCCGTCCATGATGGGATGGCTCGAATACTCCACCGCGAAGGCGCTGCCGTCGCGGCGCCAGAACACCTCGGTGTCGATGCGGCACGGCAGGCCGCGGCGAAAGGCATTGAAGATGGGACAGTCCGTGTCGGCGTAGTGCGAGCCGTCCGGGTGCGAGTGGTGCGTGAGCTCGTGCATGTTGCTGCCGATCACGTCGCGCGCCTCGTGGCCCAGCATCTCTGCCCCGGCCCGGTTGATGAACATGCAGTGCCCGTCGAGGTCGACGCCGAAGATGCCCTCGCCGGTGGACTCCAGCAGCAGCCCCAATTGGTGCTGCCAGAGCGGGTGGCTGGCGGTGGGGTTCAGTACGGGCGTTTCCATGCACCAAAAGCAAGCAACAAACGTTCCTGAAGAAGGACAGGGCCGGTCAGCGCTCCCAGCGGAACTTGCGGTCGGATTCGGCAATGGGCTGGTCGTTGATGCTCGCAAAGCGCTTTTGCATCAACCCGTTCTCGGCGAACTCCCAGTTCTCGTTGCCATGGCTGCGGAACCACTGCCCGGCCGCGTCGTGCCATTCGTATTCGAAGCGCACCGCAATGCGATTGTCCATGAAGGCCCAGAGCTGCTTCTTCAGGCGATAGTCGTGCTCGCGCTCCCACTTGCGGGTGAGGAATTCGACCACCTGCTCGCGGCCGTTGACGAAGTCGGCGCGGTTGCGCCACTCGGTATCGGGCGTGTAGGCCAGGCTTACGCGAACCGGGTCGCGCGTGTTCCAGGCGTCTTCGGCGGCCTGGACTTTCTTCGTGGCGCTTTCGAGGGTGAAGGGAGGCAGCGGCGGGCGGGATTCCATGAGCATCTTTCGTTGAAGCGGAGTGGATGAAGGAGCGGCGCGAGCCCGCAATGTGCCACACGTAGACAGATCTGTCTACACGCCTACAATGGTGCCATGGACATCTCCGCACTGCCCGCACGCGAGCGCATCCTGCACACGGCGCACGACCTCTTCTATGCAGATGGCATCCGCGCCACCGGCATCGACCGCGTCATTGCCGAATCGGGCGTGACCAAGGTCACCTTCTACCGGCACTTCCCGTCGAAGGACGACCTGGTGCGCGAATTTCTCGACCACCGCCACGCGCGGTGGATGGCCTGGTTCGTCGACGCACTGGGACGCCGCGGCGCGCACGAACGGGCCGGCGATGCCGGGGCCTTGCTTCTGCTCGCCGACGTGATGGCCGAATGGTTCGCCGACCCGGTGTTTCGCGGCTGCGCCTTCATCAACGCGGTGGCCGAGGTGGGCGGCAGCGTGGAAGGCGCGGCGCAGCGTGCGCGCGAACACAAGCGCGAAATGGTGGAAGTCATTGCGGGCCTGCTGCCCGCGAATTCGCCCTCGCGCATGGCGCTTGCACAGGCCGCCGCGCTCGCCGTGGACGGCGCCATCGTCAAGGCGCAGATGGGCGACGCGGCCCTGGCGCGCCAAGCCATCGACGACTTGCGGCGCCTTCTGCAGGCATTGGCCGCCGCGTCACACCCCGCAGCGCCCCGATAAGATCCAGCCCGGAACGACACATGGCTTCAACCCGACTCCCCTCGACCCAGGGCCTGCAGGCTTTCGAGGCCGTGGCACGGCTGCGCAGCGTGAACCTGGCGGCGGAAGAGCTCAGCGTCACGCCCAGTGCCGTGAGCCACCGCATCCGCCAGCTCGAGACGCTGCTCGAACTCAAGTTCTTCGTGGGCAACGACTTCAGCCTGAGCGCCGAAGGCGTCGCCTACCTGGCCCGCGTGCGCGAGGCCATTGCGGCGCTGCAGCAGGTGCCCGGGCGAGAGCCCGCATCGCAGGTGCGGCGGCTGCGCGTGGCCGTGACGCCCACCTTCTCGCGCCAGATGCTGCTGCCCCGGCTGGCCGTGTTCCGCGATGCCTATCCCAACATCGAACTGATGCTGCAGGTGACCACGCCGGTGCGCAACATGACGGCCGAAGAGGCCGACATCGAGCTGCGCTTCGGCACCGGGCCGTTTCACGACCGGGAGTTTTTCCAGCTGCTGGCCGACGAGGTCTCGCCGGTGTGCAGCCCAGCCTACCTGGAGCGGCACGGCCCCTTCGATGGCTTTGCCACCGACGCGGAAATCTCGCGCGCCCAGTTGCTGCGCACGCCGCTGGAATCCTGGCGCACCTGGTTCAAGGCCTGTGGCATCGGCCTGCCCGAGCCGGCCACGGGCCACCAGTTCAACGACCTGGGCCTGGCGCTCGATGCGGCGGCCGAAGACTTCGGCGTGGTGCTCATGCACCTGAAGCTCGGCAGCGCATGGCTCGATAGCGGCCGCCTCGTGCGGCTTTCGCCGCGCAGCGTGCCCTCGCCCAATGCCTACTTCATCTGCTGGCGGCCGGGCGCCATGGAGCGCTGGGAGTGCGCGACCTTCGCCGAATGGCTGCGCCAGGCGCTGCGCGATTGAACTGAACTGAATTCTTTTCAGCCGCGGGCCGGGTAATTTTCAGGCCGGCGGTGGCCGCGCGCATCACACTCGGGCCGCTGCGGGCCTGCCCATAATGGCGGGCCTTCGCAGAAAAACGAACAACCGAAGCCCCCACAGGAGACCGCCTCGTGCCAGACCTTTCCAAGATCACCTGCATCGAAGACCTGCGGGTGGTCGCCAAGCGGCGCGTGCCGAAGATGTTCTACGACTACGCCGACTCTGGCGCGTGGACCGAGAGCACCTACCGCGCCAACGAAAGCGACTTCCAGAAGATCAAGCTGCGCCAGCGCGTGGCCGTGAACATGGAAGGCCGCTCCACGCGCTCCACCATGATCGGCCAGGACGTGGCCATGCCGGTGGCCATTGCGCCCACCGGCCTCACCGGCATGCAGCACGCCGACGGCGAGATCCTGGGCGCGCGCGCGGCCAAGGCCTTCGGCATTCCGTTCACGCTGTCGACCATGAGCATCTGCTCGCTCGAGGACATTGCCGAACACACCGGCCGGCATCCGTTCTGGTTCCAGCTCTACGTGATGAAGGACCGCGACTTCATCGAGCGGCTGATCGAACGCGCGCGCGCCGCGAACGTGTCGGCGCTGCAGCTCACGCTCGACCTGCAGATCCTCGGCCAGCGCCACAAGGACATCAAGAACGGCCTCTCGACGCCGCCCAAGCCGACCATCGCCAACATGATCAACCTGGCGACCAAGCCGCACTGGTGCATGGGCATGCTGGGCACCAGGCGCCGCAACTTCGGCAACATCGCGGGCCATGCCAAGGGCGTGAAAGACCTGTCGTCGCTCTCGTCGTGGACGGCCGAGCAGTTCGACCCGGCCCTGAGCTGGGCCGACGTGGAATGGATCAAGAAGCGCTGGGGCGGCAAGCTGATCCTCAAGGGCATCATGGACGTGGAAGATGCGCGCCTTGCCGCCGCGAGCGGTGCCGATGCGCTCATCGTCTCCAACCACGGCGGCCGCCAGCTCGACGGCGCGCCCTCTTCCATCGCGGCGCTGCCCGCCATCGTCGATGCCGTGGGCAGCGAGATCGAGGTGTGGATGGACGGCGGTATCCGCAGCGGCCAGGACGTGCTCAAGGCCCGCGCGCTCGGCGCCCGCGGCACGCTCATCGGCCGCAGCTTTCTGTACGGCCTGGGCGCCTACGGCCAGGCGGGCGTGACGCGCGCGCTGCAGATCATCCACAAGGAACTCGACATCACCATGGCCTTCTGCGGCCGCACCGACATCGAGAACGTGGATTCGAGCATCCTGCTGCCGGGCACGTTCTAAGGCCCTCGGGCTCGCGTTGGAAAATATCAGGGGGCCCGCGCAGGCACGCGGGTTTCGAGCGCGGGCGGCTGCCATTCGGGCTTGATGTGGCAGCCGTTCTTGCCGTCGGTGTCGTAGCGCGGCATCAGCGCCGCGCAGCGTTGCGCCAAGCTCGCGGGGGTGGGCTTCTCGCCCTTGTCGATCCATTCCATCAAGGCGTCGAAGAGCGCCGGATATTCCGAATCGCTCAGGTAGCTGTGCTCGCGCTCGGCGCTGAAGCTCTGCACCAGCAGGCCGCCCGTGCCCGCGGCATCGCGGATGCGCCTGTAGGCGTTTTCGAGTTCGACGAAAGCCGTGGGGTCGTCGATGGCATGCAGGGCGACGGTGGGCAGCGCGGTGCGGCCGGTGGGCTGGCTGTCGGCAGCGAGCACGCCCTTGGCCTGCGGATCGGCCGCATAGCGTGCCACGCCGGTGTTGAGCGCCGCATCGTCCGCCGAGCCCTGGTAGACCACGCCGATGTTGCCGAAGGGATTGCGTCCGCCCAGGCGCTGCTGCACCAGGTCCTGGAACAGCCAGGTGGCCCAGTTCAGGTGGCCCACCAGCGAGCGTTCCTGGATCTTCACCACCGACAGAATGGTCTTGAGGCGCGCGGCCTGCTCGGGCGTGCGCTGCGCGGCGGGCAGGCCGACGCCGGTGCACTCCCTGGCACGCGCGGCCAGCTCGGCGCGCGTGAGCTTCGAATCCATCGGCAGGCCCTGCCACAACGGGTATTGCGGCTCGTCGGGCTTTGGGTGGTTGCGGCACACGTACTGGTAGACCACGCGCAGGTCGAGCCGGAAATCGTAGGCGCTGTTGCCGCCGCCGAGCACGCCGCTGGTGAGCAGCAGGCCGTCGTACGGGCTCTTCGCATCGCCCGCCGGCGCATAGAGCTCGGCGGCTTTTGCGGCCACGCCCGCGCCGTAGCTCTGGCCATGCAGCAGCGTGCGGCGCGGTGGGCCGAAGCGCTGCACGAAGATGCGGCGCAGGCGCTCGGTGTCCTCCGCGGCCATGGTCACGCCGTAGCCGCCGCGGCGGTAGCTGGAGCCGGCCCACGCGTAGCCGGACTTCACGGTGACGGCCCAGCGCTTCAGGTCTTCCTCGCTGCGCGCCAGCTTGGGCGGACCGGTCTCGGGACCGCCATGGGCGTGCATCACGAGCACGCGGTTCCAATCCTTGGGAATCGCGATCCAGTAGAGAGCACCCGTGCCGTCTTCACCGGTGTAGCAGCGCCCGGCCTCAGGCACCGGCGCCGGACAGGCCGTGGGCTTGGGTCCCCACGCGGCGGCCTGGGCGGCCAGCGGGGCCATGGCGCCGAGCAGCACCAGGGCGAAGGTGCGAAGAAGTGGTTTGCCGTGCCTCATCAAATGTGTTGTTCCGGCTTCCAGTGCCATGGCAGCCGCCGATGCGGCGACGAAGCCAGGCAAGAGTTCGACCGAGACGCTACGCCTCGGCAATCCAAAGGCCCGGATAGTCACGCACGAAGCTGTCCGCCGTGACGCGCAGCGTCGCCGCATAGTCGAAGCGCTTGGCCTCGTAGGCGTAGGCGTCGTCCGCGGTCCGCTCGTAGTGCTGCTTCAATTCGCTGAGCACGCCGCCGCCGTCCAGGTCGACCCAGGCGGCCGGCGCATCGGCGCCTTCGCCCTTGGCGAGGTTGAGCCGGCGCAGCTGCAGCAGGTTGGTGGCGGGGGTGAAGCCCAGGTCGAGGTCGACGCAATGCGACAGGTCCGGCACGGCCTCGTCGTTGAGCTTCCAGTGGCCGCGCGCATCGCGGGCAATCGACAGGTCGATGGCGCTGCTGCCGATCCACCCGCGCACGGTGCCCCACTGCGTGTGCCAGTGCGGGTCGCAGCGCACGCGGTAGTGCAGTTGCGCGATACGGTGGTCCTCGAGGCGGAACACGGCGGCGCCGTCGAGCTGCCACGCGGTCGCGTTGCGCTCGAGCCGGCAGGCGTCATGGCCCGGTGCATCGAGCCTGCGCCACAGGATGGAAGCGACGGTTTGCATGGCGCGGATGATGACCCCAGCGGGCGCAACAGGCAAGCCTTGTCACAATGCCCCGGATCATGAAGAAGACTCACCTCCCCGCGGTCGCCCTGCTGCTGTCCGTGCTGTCGGCCGCCGCGGCACCAGCCCGTGCCGCGCTGAAAGACGGCGATATCGTCTTTCACACCTCGCGTTCGGCCCAGAGCATGGCGGTGCAGCGCGCCACCGGCTCACGCTACAGCCACATGGGTGTGGTGCTGCTGCGCGGCGGCAAGCCCTATGTGTTGGAGGCGGTGTCGACGGTGCGCTATACGCCGCTCGCACAGTGGACGGCGCGCGGCGACGGCGGGCACTACGTGGCGAAGCGGCTGCGCAACGCGGACGCGCTGCTGACACCCGGCGCCGTGGCCCGCCTGCATGCGGGCTCCGCGGACTACGAAGGCCGCCCCTATGACCTGACTTTCGAATGGTCGGACCAGCGCATCTACTGCTCCGAACTCGTGTGGAAGCTCTACCAGCGGGCACTGGGCGTGCGCATCGGCGAGCTGCAGAAGATTCGCAGCTTCAACCTGGACGACCCCGCGGTGCGCGCCAAGATGCGCGAGCGCTACGGCGACAAGGTGCCGATGGACGAGCCCGTGATCTCGCCGGTGGCGATGTTCGACTCGCCGCTGCTGACGACGGTGGAGACGCGCTGAGCGCAGGGCGGTCTCGCCGAAAGCCCCGCTCGCATCGATCATGGAGAGCTAACGTTCGCAAGCTCGACCCTTCAGAGGAGCACGCAAGTGGAACCCTGGTTCGCCCATGCCAAGCCGATCAACTCGCTGGAGCCGGAGATCGCGTTTCTTTTGTGGGACGAATTTCATCCCGTGCCGGGCCATCAGGCCGAGCCGCTCGCCTTGCCGGAATTCCCGCGCGCTTCGCGCCTGCTGGCGCGCACCTCGGAGGCCATTGGGCACGAGGCGGAACTTGCCGCGTATTACGGCCGGGTGGCCACGCTGGCCCGGCAGCACGCGCTGAAACTCCATCAGGTGCGCCAGTATTTCTGGATGGATCTGCGGCTCCACAACGAGGAGGCGGACGTTCACCTGTCGTTCCCCTGGTACGACACCTTCGCCGCAATGGACCATTTCCTGGCCGCCGTGGCCGGGAATGACCAAGGCATGGTCTACGACGACCAGGATCAAGGGTGGGCGGTGGAGGTCTGGGTCCGCAACGGCACGCTCTACATCCGGGAGAGCAACCCCGACTCCGACGATGAGCCCGGCCAAGCCGTTGCACTGCCCAGGGCCGGTCTGCAGGCCCGCATTGCCCCGCTGCGCGAGCGCACCGCGAAGCTCGTGGCCTGTCTTGCGAAAGAACTTGGACCGGATGTGTGGCTTGGCGCCGAGGTGCAACCGACCGGGGCACTCGATCCGCGCTGATGAAAATTCCCCGCGCCGCGCACGGAGGCAATCGGATGGGGCGCCCGCTGCTATTTCAGTGCGGCGAGCACGCTGTCCAGGAATTCGCGGATGGTGGATCCGAAGTCCTCCGGCTGGGCGGGGCGCTCGAACCGGCGCGGGAAGTCGGTTTCCAGGTCCGGGTGCGAGCGCATGAAATCGACGATCTCGGCGCGCAACGCCTCAAGTTCGGCGGGCGTGCAGGCCTTCCGGTATTCGGCCATGACTTCGGCACCGGTCTCGCCGAAATAGTCGTAATCCTGGCCGAAGTAAACCTTGGTGAGGTTCTCGATGAGTTCGTAGCGCTTCATGGCGATTCGGCTGCTGGTTTCAGAAGGGGTGCGCCGTGAGGATGTAGTACGGCATTCCGTTGTAGCTCTTCATGTTCAGGATCACGCGCACGTTGGTCAGCTGGCTGATGGTGGTGCTGCCCCGCTGCACGCCGATGCCCACCACGCTGCCTACGTTGTGGTCGAACGCCATGGGCTTGGAGCCCACGGCGGCCGAGCGCGACCACGCCTTGATGGCTCCGGCGTTGGCACGAACAGTGGCGCTGATGGCGCGCTCCGCGATGTCGAGGTTGTGGAACGACGACACTTTGGGCAGCGACGGCTTCTTCACCAACCGCTCGAAAAGTTCCGCCTCGGTCTTGCCCACATGTTCCCGAATCGCGTGGCCGCCGATCTTTGTGCCTGCCGGTCCTTCATGCAGCCGCAGGTTGACTGGTTCCAGGCGAAACCTGCTGGCGCGCACCGCGATCACGCGCGCGGCGACCAGCCCGGAAGCCACGACCAATGGGACCGCCACATCCACCGCAAGGCCGATGCCGTCGGCCGTTTCGCGCGAGGCGCCCAGCGCCTCAGCCGCCGAGCTGGCAGTGACGGCGGTAGCCGTGCGCTGCGGGGTGCCGGTCCAGACCTGGCGGCTCGAGGTTGCCAAGGTATCGTAGCCGTGCACGCCCAGCACCACACACCCGGCCTTGGTCACCATGGTGGGCTCGGGTGCCAGACAGAGCACGCCGGCGCCGACCAGCTCCAACACCCCGCCCACCAGCCCGACGGTCCCCCAGAGCCGGTTGCTCAGGCTCGCGGATTCGGGCACGTCCTGCCCGCCCAGCACGGCCGCCATCTGCACCGGCGTCAGCGCGACGCTCAACCCCTCGACTTCGTCATCCATGCCAGATCCCCTTCCTTCCCATGCCGTAGTTGCCATCGGACGGTCAAAAACCGCAGTCGGCCGCATTCTGGCATGCGTGCGCTGCGCGGGCAGACACGGCCCGGCCGCGAGACAATCGGAGCCGTGAGTTCCCAGCCCGTGACCAAGCCTCCGATCCGCCGCATCGCACACCTCGACATGGACGCCTTCTTCGCGTCGGTCGAGCTGCTTCGCTACCCGCAGCTCAAGGGCTTGCCGGTGGTGATCGGCGGCGGGCGGCGCAGCGTGGACGAGGCGATCCGCCATGTGCCCGAAGGCGGCACGCTGGCCGACATTCCGCTCGACGCCTTTCCGCGCCTGAGAGACTACGTGGGCCGCGGCGTGATCACCACCGCCACCTACCCGGCGCGGCAGTTCGGCGTGGGCTCTGCCATGGGGCTCATGAAGGCCGCCAAGCTCTGCCCGCAGGCCATCATCCTGCCGGTGGATTTCGACGAGATCCGCAAGTATTCGCGCGCCTTCAAGCAGATGATCAGGGAGATCGCGCCACTGATGGAAGACCGCGGCGTGGACGAGGTGTACATCGACTTCACCGACGTGCCGGGCGGCCAGCGCGAAGGCGGGCGCTCGCTGGCGCGGCTGATCCAGAAAGCGATCTTCGACGCCACCGGCCTCACCTGCTCGATCGGCGTGGCGCCCAACAAGCTCATCGCCAAGATGGCGAGCGAGTTCAACAAGCCCAACGGCATCTCGGTGGTCTACGAGAACGACCTGCAGACGCACATCTGGCCGCTGCCCTGCCGCAAGGTGAACGGCATCGGGCCCAAGGCCGACGAGAAGCTCAAGCGCTTCGGCATCGAGACGGTGGGCGAGCTCGCGGCGCGCGACCGCGACTGGTTGATCCAGAATTTCGGCAAGTCCACGGGCGCGTGGATGCACGAGGTGGCCTGGGGCCGCGACGACCGGCCGGTGGTGACCGAAAGCGAGCCCGTGTCGATGAGCCGCGAGACCACCTTCGACCGCGACCTGCATGCCGTGCGCGACCGCGCCGAGCTCGGCGCCATCTTCACCCACCTGTGCGAGAAGCTGGCCGAAGACCTGCAGCGCAAGGGCTACGTGGGCAAGACCATCGGCATCAAGCTGCGCTATGACGATTTCAAGATTGCCACGCGCGACCAGACCATCGACCGCTTCACCGCCGACGGCAAGACGATTCGCCAGATCGGCGGGCTGTGCCTGAAGCGCGTGCCGCTCGAGCGGCCGTTGCGGCTGCTGGGCGTGCGCGTGGGCGCGCTCGCGAAGGCGGGAAGTCCCGAGGCGCTGGCACCGGCCGCCGGCAGTCCGGCCTCCCGCGCATCCGTGGAGTCGACTTCGACCACGGCGTCGCTCTTCTGAAGCCGTGATGAAACGCTGGCTCCGGCGTCTCGCATACACGCTGCTGGGGTTCACGGTTGCGGTAGGCCTGTATGTGGCCGTGGCTTGCGCGATGGTGTTCTGGCCGGCCAATGCAAAACCCTCGGCGGAAGCACCCGCGGAGGCACCCACCGTGGAGGCCTGGGTGCTGAGCAACGGCCTGCACACCGATCTGGTGTTCCCGATCCGCTCGGCGACCATCGACTGGCGGCAGCTCTTTCCGTTCGCGCATTTCAAGGCCGTGCCGCCCGATGCGGAATTCATCGCCATCGGCTGGGGCGACCGCGAGTTCTACCTGCACACGCCCACCTGGGCCGACCTGACGGCCGCGCGCGCCTTCGGTGCGCTGTCTGGCGGCAACCGTGCGCTGCTGCACGTGACCTACCTGCGCCGCGCGCAGCTGCGGCACGGCGCCTACCTGCTGCCGCTCTCGCAGGCGCAGTACACGCAGCTCGTGGACTACGTGCGCGGCTCGCTGCCCTCGGGCCACGCGGTGCCCATTGCGGGTGCGCACTACGGCAGCGACGACGCCTTCTATGAAGCCGAAGGCGGCTATCACCTCTTCGAGACGTGCAACACCTGGACCGGCCGCGGCCTGCGGCGCGCGGGTGTCACGGTGAGCCGCTGGACGCCGTTCGACTTCAACGTGACGTGGCACCTGCAGCCGGTGCGGCCCTGAACCCGCTCAGGGCTTGGGCACGCCGGCCTGCCACCGGGGCCAGTTGGCCACGATGTGGTCCACCACGCGCGTGCCCACCAGCGCGATGTTCTCCACCGTCTCGGCAAAGCCGCCGGCGGTCTCGCCCGGGGCCGGGTCCAGGTGCTGCAGCGTGCTTTCCTTCGGGTTGCCCTGGTCGAAGTTGACGGCGCCGCGCAGGCTCATCACGCGGTCGGTGCCGTGGGTGCGCTTGATCACGAGCGTGATGGCGGCGGCTTCCATTTCGGTGATCACGTAGTCGTCGGCGCCGTAGAGCTTCGCGATGTACTGCGCCTGCTTCGACATGCCGGGGCCGTGGAAGAAGGTGTCGCCGGTCATGTGGGTGCCGGTGCCCACGAAGGGCGCGCGACGCGCGGCGGCATCGGGGTAGCGCAGGCGATACTTGCGCGCGCCATCCGAATCCTTGAGCGGCGTGTCGGCCGAAAGCTTCATGGCCCAGCCCACGAGGTCGGGGTTGAGCTTGAAGCGGCGGTATTCCTCATAGCCCTTGCGCGGCATGAAGGTGGGTTCGCCGGGCTTGTTTTCCTCGGGTGCCCAGCGGTGGCCGAGGTCGTAGTCGACGAGCCAGGTGGCCCAGCTCACTTCGCCGATGGTGCCGCGCGCCGGCGGCGTGCCGGCCACGCCGGAAATCACGTAGTAGGCCTGCGAGAAGTCGAACTGCGGGTTCAGCAGGATGGCCTGCATCGACGACGACGAGTTGACCTTGCCCATGCCGAGCACCGCGCCGCACACGCCGTCGGTGTTGCAGTACACCGGCTGCAGCGCGCCGGGCACCGCCATCGGCGCAGAGCCTTTCCAGTAGCGCTCGTACCAGTGCTGGAACTCGCCAGCCCGGTCGCCGGTGTTCTGGCCGATTTCGAACATGGCCGCAACGAAGACCTTCACCTTGACCGGCGCAGCGGCGGCGGTGCGCGCAGCGGGGCTCGGCGAAGTCGAAGCGCAGGCCGTGACAAGCAGCGCAACGCCGCATGCCGCGAGCCAGCGCGCGCAGAAGGACGGGAACCGCCCATGGGAAAACATCATTTCTCTTGACTCCAGGAAGAACAAAGAGCCTCCATCGCACCAGCGGCGATTGCGGCGTCCTACAGGCGGCGATTGTCCGCGCAGGCACAAGCTCTGGGTACCGTCACCACGCAAATCACATGCCGGCTCGCTCCACCCCGCCTTCGCCGAACTCACCGCCTTCGAAGCCGACTCCGATCGCCAATGGCCTGGTCTACGTGAATCCGGACATGCCGGGCATCCGGCGCCTGAAGCAGGGCGACCGCTTTCGCTACCGCGATGCGGAGGGCCGCTGGGTGCGCGATGCGGACGAGCTCTCGCGCATCCGCATGCTGGCGATTCCGCCGGCCTACAGCCAGGTCTGGATCTGCCCGCTGCCCAACGGCCACCTCCAGGCCACCGGCATCGATGCCCGGGGGCGCAAGCAGTACCGCTACCACGCCGACTGGCGGCTCTTGAAGGACGAGACCAAGTTCGAGCGCCTCGAGGCCTTCGGGCTCGCGCTGCCGCGCATCCGTGCCCGCGTGGCGCGCGACCTGCTGGAAGGCGCGGGCGCGGCCACGTCGGCGCCCGGGCGCCAGCAGGTGTTGGCGGCGCTGGTGCGCCTGCTCGACACCACGCTGCTGCGCGTGGGAAACGAGGAGTACGCGAGCAGCAACGGCTCCTACGGCCTGACGACGCTGCGCAACCGGCACGCGGCCGTGCGGGGGGCGGCGCTGCGGCTGCGCTTTCGGGGCAAGAGCGGCGTGATGCACGAGGCCCTGCTCGACGACCCACGCGTGGCGAAGGTGGTGCGCCAGTGCCAGCAGTTGCCCGGCCAGGCGCTGTTCCAGTACCAGGAAGAAGACGGGCAGTTGCGCAGCGTGTCGTCCACCGATGTGAACGACTACATCGCCGAAGCCTCGCCCGACGAGCGCTTCACGGCGAAGGACTTCCGGACCTGGCACGGCACGGTGCAGGCGCTGGAGCTCACGCGACTGGCCTGCGAGCCGGACCGCGTCGCCGCCGACGGCAGCCGCTACAGCGCCAAGGAGATCCTGGCCGCGGTGGCCAGGCAGCTCGGCAACACACCCGCCGTGTGCAAGAAGGCCTATGTTCACCCGGCCGTGCTGGCGTTGGGCAGCGCACTCGCGGGCGACGGCGAAGACGCCTCGTCGGAGGTGCTGCGAAAGATGACGGCCCGCACCGCGGCACGCAAGACGCGCGGGCTCCACGCCGCGGAACAGCGCTTGCTCGCCTTCTTGCGGATGCACCGGCAAACCCAGGCGCGCGAACTTCGTGAGCTTGGCAAGACGCAGAGAGCCAGCGCCAAGCGCAGCGCAAATCGCAGCGCAAATGCCGCGCCGCCCGGGAAGCGAAACGGAGCGCCGAGGCTTCAGGCCGTGGCGAGCGGGAACCGCACGCTGTCGCGCTCGAGCGCCACGGTGTAGCCCAGGTCTTCGGCCAGGCTTTGCAGCGCGATCGCATCGATGGCCAGTGCGCGCGGTGCGCGGTGCGCGTCGAGCACGGGGCTGACGCCGCTGGACTCGCGCGGCAAGGCGCTCAACCGGAGCGCATCGTCACCGTCGGCCTCGATGCGGATTGCACCGGCGTCGGACGCGCCATCGTGCAGATAGCCGAGCCCGCCCAGGAACAGATAGCGCAGCGCGGCCCCCTGCGGCCGGCGAGGTTCGTGCGCCTGCGGTTCGAGCGCGGGATCGACTTCGAGCGCCACGCCGTGCATGTCGAATGCAGCCCGCATCAGGCTCACGCATTGCGACACCAGCGCGCTGCGCGTGATGCCGTCGTCCACCGTGGCCAGCTCCCAGTCGCGCAGCGAGCGGATGCCTTCCACCAACTCGGACACCTGGTTGTCGATGAGCGCGACGCGTTCCTCGCAGGCGGCCGCATCGACGGACGGCACGCTCATCTGGCGCTTGAGCATGAGCAGTGCCATGCGTATCACTGAGACCGGCGCGGCCATGTCGTGCCGCAATGCCGGCAAGGCGCGGGTGAGCAGTTCGTGCCGCACGCCGGCGGCAATCCAGCTGCGGGCTCCGGGCGAGGCCTTCATTGCGCGGCGGGAGA
>Ga0075363_100000367_pt1 | contig 13620 bp, 12 predicted proteins | sample EndMetdeltDD1763_FD_71470 | JGI IMG/M metagenome (GOLD analysis project Ga0075363, IMG submission 71470) | Populus endosphere microbial communities from Tennessee, USA - Endosphere MetaG P. deltoides DD176-3 | ecosystem: Host-associated > Plants > Roots > Endosphere | place: USA: Tennessee...
TGGCGGCTCCACCCCCAGGTGGCCGTGCGGCCCGAGCCGTTCGGTGCGCTGCTGTATCACTTCGGTACGCGCAAGCTGTCGTTCCTGAAGAACCGGACGATCGTCGAGGTGGTCAACTCATTGGCTGACCACCCCGACGTCCGGTCCGCCTGTCGCGCCGCAGGTGTCGAAGACGCGCAGCAGGCCCCCTACCTTCACGCCCTCCGCGTGCTCGCTCAATCGAAAATGTTGGTGCCGCAATGACAACAATGGAATCGCCTGCCGTCCAGCCTGTTCCACGGCTGATCGAGCAATTCGAGCACGGTCTTGACGCGCCGATCTGCCTGACGTGGGAACTCACCTACGCGTGCAATCTGGCCTGCGTGCACTGCCTGTCGTCCTCGGGTAAGCGCGATCCGCGCGAGCTGACCACCCAGCAGTGCAAGGACATCATCGACGAGCTCGAGCGTATGCAGGTGTTCTACGTCAACATCGGTGGCGGGGAACCGACTGTGCGGTCGGACTTTTGGGAGCTCGTCGACTACGCCACCGAGCACCACGTCGGGGTCAAGTTCTCGACCAACGGTGTGCGCATCACCCCCGAGGTGGCGGCGCGGCTGGCGGCCAGCGACTACGTCGACGTTCAGATCTCGCTCGACGGTGCGACGGCCGAGGTCAACGACGCTGTGCGCGGAGCGGGCTCGTTCGCGATGGCCATCCGGGCACTGGAGAACCTCGCCGAAGCGGGCTTCAAGGACGCCAAGATCTCCGTCGTGGTGACCCGCGAGAATGTCGACCAGCTCGACGATTTCGCCGCCCTGGCCGCGCGCTACGGCGCCACCCTGCGCATCACCCGGCTGCGCCCGTCCGGCCGCGGCGCCGATGTATGGGACGAACTGCACCCCACCGCAGAGCAGCAGGTGCAGCTGTACAACTGGCTGGTGGCCAAAGGGGACGGTGTTCTCACCGGCGACTCGTTCTTCCACCTCTCCGGTCTTGGCGAGCCTGGCGCGCTGGCGGGTCTGAACCTGTGCGGCGCGGGCCGTGTGGTTTGCCTGATCGACCCGGTGGGCGACGTGTATGCGTGCCCCTTTGCCATCCATGATCGCTTCCTCGCCGGAAACATCTTGACCGACAGTGGCTTTGGGTCTGGATTCGCCAATGTGTGGAAGAACGCTCCGCTGTTCCGCGAGCTGCGCGAGCCGCAATCGGCCGGCGCATGCGGAAGTTGCGGACACTACGACAGCTGCCGTGGCGGCTGCATGGCCGCCAAGTTCTTCACCGGATTGCCGATGGATGGTCCGGATCCCGAGTGCGTACAGGGCTACGGGGCGCCGGCGTTGGCCGCCGACCGCGTGAAGCCCAAGTCCAGTGTTGATCACTCGCGTAGCCAGCCGGTCATGCTCAAGCTGCTGACCAAGCCCCCTGCGCGACTCTGTAACGAAAGTCCGGTGTAACTCTCATGGCCGACATTTGGTTCGAGACGGTCGCGGCTGCCCAGGAGCGGGCCAAGCGACGGCTACCCAAGCCGGTGTACTCGGCGCTGCTCGCTGCCAGCGAGCGCGGCGTCACGGTCGCCGATAACGTCGACGCGTTCTCCCAGCTGGGCTTCGCGCCCCACGTCATCGGTGCGACCGAGAAGCGGGATCTCGCGACAACCGTTATGGGTCAGGAAATTTCGATGCCGGTCCTGATTTCGCCGACAGGCGTGCAGGCCGTGCATCCCGATGGTGAGACCGCTGTCGCGCGGGCCGCGGCTGCGCGTGGGACCGCGATGGGTCTCTCCTCGTTCGCGAGCAAGCCGATCGAAGAGGTCATCACCGCCAACCCCAAACTCTTCTTCCAGGTGTACTGGCTCGGTGGCCGGGACGCGATCGCGGCTCGCGTCGAGCGTGCGCGCGAGGCCGGCGCCGTCGGCCTGATCGTCACGACCGACTGGAGTTTCTCGCACGGCCGCGACTGGGGCAGCCCGAAGATCCCCGAAGAGATGAACCTGCGCACCACCGTGCGGATGCTGCCGACCGGGCTGACCAGACCGGCGTGGCTGTATCAGTGGGGTAAGACCCTGCGCCCGCCGAACCTGCGGGTGCCGAATCAGGCGGCGCGTGGCGAGAGTGGTCCGCCGTTCTTTGCGGCCTACGGCGAGTGGATGGGTACCCCGCCGCCGACCTGGGAGGACATCGCCTGGCTGCGTGAGCTGTGGGGCGGACCGTTCATGCTCAAGGGCGTGATGCGGGTCGACGACGCGAAGCGTGCTGTGGACGCCGGTGTTTCGGCCATTTCAGTGTCCAACCACGGAGGCAACAACCTCGATGGCACGCCTGCATCGATCCGGGCTTTGCCGGCGATCGCCGAGGCGGTGGGCGACGACGTCGAGGTCCTGCTCGACGGCGGCATCCGGCGGGGCAGCGATGTCGTGAAGGCCGTTGCTCTCGGTGCACGCGCGGTCATGATCGGCCGGGCCTACCTCTGGGGTCTGGCCGCCAACGGTCAGGCGGGCGTCGAGAACGTGCTCGACGTTCTCCGGGGCGGCATCGACTCGGCGCTGATGGGACTCGGCCATGCGTCGGTGCACGATCTTGGTCCCGACGACGTGTTGGTGCCCGAGGGGTTCGCTCGGGCGCTCGGAGTGCCGGGCAACCCCACGGTCTGACACGCCTGGCGCCAGCGCGCGAACCTCCTGGTACAGGCGTGGCTCAGGGGACACACGTGAATGCCCCGTTGTCGCTCCCGCAAATTTCTGGAAATCAATTGCTGCGCATGCGCCAACAATTGGCGCACACCAGGTTAATTCGGCCTACCATCGGCCTGTGCCCTTTGGAAGCGAGCTCGCGAACGCAACGTCGCGGCAGCTGCAGAGCACGTCATCGGCGTTGATCATCCCCGTTGGCTCCACCGAGCAGCACGGGCCTCACCTGCCACTTGACACCGACACGCGCATCGCGACCGCGGTCTCCCGTGAGCTCGCCGACCAGCTCGTGACCGCGGATGAATCGAAATGGCTGGTGGCTCCCGCCATCGGGTACGGCGCCAGCGGCGAGCACGAGGAGTTCAGCGGCACGGTCTCGATCGGCACGTCCGCCCTGCGCCTGTTGCTGGTGGAGTTCGGCCGGTCGGCCTCGCGCTGGGCGTCGCGCCTGGTGTTCGTGAACGGGCACGGCGGCAACGTGGAAGCGCTGGCCACGGCTGCGGCGCTGCTGCGGTACGAGGGCCGCGACGTGGGCTGGTGTTCCTGCAGTGCGGAGAACGCCGACGCCCACGCAGGTCATACCGAAACCTCTGTATTGCTACATATTTCGCCTGCCGACGTCTGGCTCGACGAGCGGGTTCCGGGCAACAGTGCCCCGCTGGGGCAGTTGATGCCGGCGATGCGCCAAGGGGGGATCGCCGCGGTGAGCGAAGTGGGTATCCTCGGTGATCCCACCACCGCTACCGCAGAGGAGGGCGCGCGCATCTTCGCCGAGATGGTAGACGGATGTTTGCAGCGCGTGACTCGATGGACGCCTGACCGGAACGGGATGCTGACATGACCGGACCACGTCTACCCGACGGGTTCGCCGTCCAGGTGGACCGTCGGGTGAAGGTTCTCGGCGAGGGTTCCGCGTTGCTCGGTGGGTCGCCCACCCGGTTGCTGCGGCTGGCGCCCGCTGCGCAGACGATGCTCACTGGTGGCCGGCTGGAGGTGCACGACGCGGTCAGCGCACAGCTGGCGCGCACCCTGCTGGACGCGACGGTGGCACATCCACGGCCAGCGACCGGCCCGTCGCATCGCGACGTCACAGTCGTTATTCCAGTGCGGGACAACATCTCTGGCCTACGCCGGCTGGTCGCGGCTCTGCGCGGTATGCGGATCATCGTGGTCGACGACGGGTCGGCCACCCCAGTTCAGCAGGCCGACTTCGCGCAGATGTACAGCGATGTCCAGATCCTGCGTCACGACCGCAGCAAGGGTCCCGCTGCCGCACGGAACACCGGCCTGGGGGCGTGCCACACCGACTACATCGCGTTCCTCGACTCCGACGTGGTGCCGCGGCGCGGTTGGCTGGAGGCGCTGCTCGGGCATTTCTGCGACCCCGCGGTGGCCCTGGTGGCTCCGCGCATCATCGGCCTGCGTGAGCCCGAGAACCTGGTGGCCCGCTACGAGGCCGTGAGGTCCTCCCTGGACCTCGGAATGCGCGAGGCCCCGGTCGTACCCTTCGGCACCGTCTCCTATGTACCCAGCGCCGCGATCATCTGCCGAGGCACCGTGCTCAAGGAGTTGGGTGGCTTCGACGAGACGCTCAAGTCCGGCGAGGACGTCGACCTGTGCTGGCGGTTGATCGAGGCCGGTGCCCGGCTGCGCTACGAGCCCGTCGCGCTCGTCGGTCACGACCATCGCACGCAGCTACGAGAATGGCTCGCGCGCAAGTCTTTCTATGGAGAGTCGGCCGCGCCGCTCTCGGTCCGGCACCCCGGGAAGACGGCGCCGCTCGTGATTTCGGGATGGACTCTGGTCGCCTGGATGCTGATGGCGATGGGCTCGGGCATCGGATACCTGGCGTCCATGGTGGTGGCCGCTATGACCGGTCGGCGCATCGCGCGGTCGCTGTCCACCGTGGAGACGGAACCGAAGGAAGTGGCCGTGGTCGCCGCCCACGGTCTGTGGTCCGCGGCGCTCCAGCTGGCGTCGGCCATCTGTCGCCACTACTGGCCCATCGCGTTCGTCGCGGCACTGCTGTCGCGACGATGCCGCCAAGTGGTGTTGGTGGCGGCCATCGTCGACGGGATCGTGGACTGGATCACCCGCAATGGCAACGGTGACGACGACACGAAGCCAGTCGGTCTCCTCACCTACATCCTGCTCAAGCGGCTCGACGACATGGCCTACGGCGCGGGGTTGTGGACCGGCGTTGTGCGCGAACGCCATGTCGGCGCGCTCAAACCTCAGATTCGGACCTGAAGCCCGCCTTGCACAGCGATGTGCTGATCATCGGCGCGGGTAGCGCTGGATCTGTATTGGCGGAACGGCTTTCGGCCGACGCGAACCGCCGGGTGACGGTCGTCGAAGCAGGACCCGGGCCGAGTGATCCGTCAGTGCTGACCCAGATCACCGACGGTCTGCGCTTGCCCATCGGTGCCGCCAGCTCGGTGGTGCGGCGCTATCCGACGAGGTTGACCGACGATCCCGAACGGCACGCCCAGATCATGCGGGGTGCGGTCGTCGGCGGATCGGGGGCGGTCAACGGTGGCTACTTCTGCCGCGGTCTGCCGTCGGACTTCGACGGCTGGGGGCTGCCCGGATGGGCGTGGTCCGACGTGCTCCCGCATTTCCTGGCCATCGAGACCGACCTCGACTTCGATGGGCCGCTGCATGGCCGCGACGGTCCCATCCAGGTTCAGCGGGTCGTCGAATTCGACGGCTGCACGGCCACTTTCGTCGACGCTGCCTCAGCCGCGGGATATCGACGGGTGGACGATCTGAATGGGTCGACGCCGGAAGCGCCGTTGCCGCCGGGTGTTGGCCCGGTACCGCTGAACATCAACGGGGGGACCCGCGTCGGTCCGGGCGGGGCATTCCTCAGGCCCGCGCTCGACCGGGCCGGCCTCACCGTCGTGACCGACACCAGGGTTCTGCGGATCCGGATCGTCGATCACCGGGCGGCGGGCGTGCAGTGCGTCGGGCCCGACGGTCCCGTCGAGCTGACTGCGGACCGAATCGTGTTGTCGGCCGGTGCGATCGGCTCGGCGCACCTGTTGATGCTGTCGGGCATCGGCCCGCAACAGACCTTGGCCACCGCGGGTGTGCCGGTGGTGGCTGATCTCCCGGTGGGCACCGCGACGACAGACCATCCGGAATGGGTGCTGCCGGTGGACTGGACCGAGACGCACGGCCTGCCGCCGCTGGAAGCGGTGCTGACCACCGAAGACGGACTCGAAATCAGGCCCTACACCGCAGGTTTCGGCGCGATGGTGAGTGGACGTCGCGACGACCCGGCCGACCACCCGCACCTCGGCGTCGCCCTTATGCAACCGAGATCACGAGGCAGGGTGCGGCTGGTGTCTGCGGACCCCGATGTCAGTCCCCTCATCGAGCATCGGTATGACAGTGAGCCCGAGGACGTCGCGTCATTGCGCGCCGGGGCAGACCTTGCGCGCGACCTCGCCGGTGCGCATGCACAGTCCGAGACTGCCTCGTGGTCGACCTCGCAGCATCTGTGTGGCACCGCACGGATGGGACGCGACGACGACGCGACAGCGGTGGTGGATGCGCAGTGCCGGGTGCGCGGCGTCGACTCGCTATGGGTGGTCGACGGCTCGGTGCTGCCCACCATCACCAGCCGGGGCCCGCACGCCACCACCGTCATGCTCGGTCACCGAGCCGCCGAGTTCATCGCCTGAATCTGACCACCGGGTGGTGATCCGGCGCGCGAGGCCGCACTGTCTGCCGTCACGGCCGGGGGCCCAGATCGCCACGAACGCGGCCGCGATCGCCAACACGACGGCGAGCACAAGCAGCGACATGCTCATCGAGTCGATGAACGCGGCGGTGGCCAGGTCTGCCAGACGCGTGCCCTGCGGGCCCATCTGTTCGGCGATCGCGAGCGCATTGGCAAGGGACTCAAGCGCTCCGGTGCGTATCTGCTCGGGGAAGTCGGCCAGCGCCGGCGAGAGCACGGTGCCGTACTGAGCGGCCAGCACGGAGCCGGCGACAGCGATGCCGACAGCCGCACCGACCTCGCGTGTGGTGTCGTTGACCGCCGATGCAACCCCCTGCTTCTCGTTGGGAACGGCGTTCATGATCGCGGACGTCGTTGGCGCGACGCACAAGCCGATGCCCGCGCTGGTGACCAGCATGGGCCATACGAGGTCGAGGTAGGACGATCCGGCGTCGAGGTAGCGCATGAGGAACAGGCCGCCTCCGATGAGGAACAAGCCGAGTGCGACGGCGATTCGCAACCCGACCTTCGGCAGGTAAAGATGCATCGTCGCGCCGAGAATCATGATCGGGATGGCCAGCGGCGCCAGGGCGAACGCGGTCTGCAAGGGGCTGTAGCCGAGTACCAATTGCAGGTATTGCATCTCGACGAAGAAGAACCCGAAGTTGGCGAAGAAGAGAATCGTGATGCCGATCGCTCCGGTGGCGAAGTCGGGTCTGCCGAACAGGCGGACGTCGAGCAGGGGATGACGCCGCCGTAGTTCAACCACTGCGAACGCCAAAGCCAGAGCGACACCGGCGGCCATGCAGCCCCATACGATCGGATGCGTCCACCCGCGCACCGGTGCTTCGACGACACCGAACACGAAAACGGCTACGGCAGAACCGATCAGCATCGCACCGATGCCGTCGATAGGCGTTGCGGTGTCGTCGCGTGACGATCGGATCGTGAACGTACAGACGATCAGGACAATCGCCGATGCGGTGAACGCGTAGAAGATCGATTGCCAGGAGAAGAACTGCAGGAGCAGACCCGTGCCCATGAAGCCGACGATCGCCCCCGAACTGGCGACTCCGGCCCAGATGCCAACGGCCTTGTTGCGTTCGGCTTTTGGGAACGCTGCGGTCAACAGGGACAGTGTCGCGGGCATGATGAACGCCGCCCCGACGCCGGCGAGAGCGCGGGAGAGGATGATCTGGACAGGGCTGTCGAGGAACACCGGAGCGATCGAGGCGACACCGAAGATCGCCAAGCCGGCTACCAGAGCGCCCCTTCGCCCGTACCGGTCGCCGATCGCACCGGCGGGCAGCAGGAGACAGGCCAGCACGAGCGTATAACCGTCCACGATCCACGTGAGTTGCGTCTGCGTCGCGGCGGTGTCGAGCGCGAGGTCGGGCAGCGCCGCGTTGAGCGCGACCATCGAGGAAATGACCAGCAGGACGTCGAGGGAGGCGACCGTGAGCAACCAGATACGCCCAAACCGGGACAGGGTCGCCAGCTTCGCGTCGATACTCTGGTCAGGCCGGGCGAGGGTGTCGACCATGAATCGCGCTCCCTTCCGCGGAGACAGTTTTTGAGACTAACAGTCTCGTAGAGAGACGCACAGTCTTGTTCCCACTGAGGAGGTGGTGTAAACGGTGGCCGTTCCCACGGACGAGGGTCGGGGGAGCACCGACCCGCGACCTGCCCGGTCACGGGCTCGTCTGCTCGAGGCTGCGACCACGCTCCTTCGTACCGGCGGTCCCAGCGCCGTGACGATCGACGCGGTCACCCGCAGCGCGAACGTCGCCAGGGCCACGCTCTATCGCCATTTCCCCAGCGCCAATGATCTCGTCGGCGCGGCGTTCATGAGCCTGCTGGAGCCCGCACCGATGCCACCACCAGAAGGCGGGCTGCGCGAGCAGCTGCTCGTCGTGGTGGAGGGCTGGATCGAGGCCATCGCCGAGGTGCCCGCCATGCTCACCGCGCTGACATGGCTGGCCTCCGGGCCCGACGCCGGCGACTACTCCGATGTGCGCCAAGCAGATTCGGGTTCCACGGGCCCGCTACGAGCGCGCATCATCCAGCTCTACTCCGTGCCCTTCGACGCCATCTTCGACAGCCCGCAGGCGGCCGCCGAGATCGAGGTGCCAGACCGCATTCGGGCGATCGCACTGCTTATCGGGCCGCTCATCCTCGGAAGACTCAGCACCGTGGCCGATTTCGATTACCGCGCGTGCGCCGAATCCGCCGTGGACGGCTTCCTCGCCACCCACGCCAAGAACTAGCGCAGCGAGTAACGGATCGGCAAGTGCTTGAGCCCGCCGACGAACGTCGTCGCCGCAAGTTCCGGCTCGCCCGCAAGCTCGATGGAATCCAGCCGGGGGATCAACTCGGTGAACAGGCTGTTCATTTCCATGCGGGCCAACGCGGCCCCGAGGCAGAAATGCACGCCGTATCCGAACGCGACGTGCTTGTTGGGATCACGGCCGACGTCGAACCGGAACGGCTCGTCGAAGACGTCTTCGTCACGGTTGCCGGAAACATAAGCCAGATAGACGGATTCGCCCTTGGCGATCGGAACGCCACGGATCTCGGTGTCCTCGGCGGCGGTGCGCATGAACTCCTTGACCGGCGTCGTCCACCGGATCATCTCCTCGACCGCGGTGCCCATCAAACCCGGATCCTTGCGTAGACGCTCCAGCTCGCCGGGGTTCTCGATCAGCGCGAGCAACCCGCCCGAGATCGCGTCCTTCGTGGTGTCGTGGCCCGCGCTGGCGACGATCACGTAGTAGGACGCGGTGTCGACCTCGGAGAGCGGCTCACCATCGATGCGGCCGTTGGCGATCGCCGATGCCAGGTCCTCGGTAGGCGTCTCGCGACGCGACGCGGTCAGCTGTCCGAAATAGGTGAAGAAATCGATCAGAATCGCGAGCTGTTCTTCCGGGGTCTTACCGCGCTGGTTGTATTCCTCGTCGTCACCGCCGAACAGCTCCTGGGTGAGCTGATGCATGCGGGGGAAGTCGTCCTCGGGCAGCCCGAGCAGCGACATGATCACGTACAACGGGAAGTTGACGGCGATCTCGGTGACGAAGTCGCACTCCGGTCCGATGTCACGCATCTTGTCGACATAGCGCTTCGCCAGCGCGTCGACGCTCACCTTGAGATCGCGCATTGCCTTGGGGCGGAACCAGTCCGCGCCGATGGCACGCACCTTGCGGTGGTGCGGATCGTCCATGTGGATGAGGGTGCGCAGGCCCATGCCCGCTTCGAGTTGTTGCTTGCCCAGGTCGTCGGCCGCGGCGGTGGCGAGCAGCGGTCGCGGCTCGGAAAGGAAGAGGTTGTTGTCGCGTTCGATGGCCATGATGTCGGCGTGCTTTGTGATCGCCCAGAAGGGCCGGTACGGGGCTTTGTCGACCCAAGCCACCGGATTGTTCGCGCGTAGATGGGTCAGCGCCGCGTGCAGCCGAGCATCGTCGGCATACGCCGTCGGGTCGGTGAAAACTTGCGCGGCATCGTCCATCGTCGGCGTGCTCATACAGGGTCCTCATTTCCGGGGCTGAACGGAACTTGACGGGTGTCAAGTTCGGAGTCTATGTGACGGAGGCCACGCAAGGGAAGAGAGGTCGCTCAGTAGTCTCGGGAGCAATGCCAGTCTCAAGGGTTCGCCGTCGGGGTTTCGTAGTCGCGACGGCACTGATCACCGTGATCGCGCTCGCGGGGTGTTCGCAGGGTCAGACGGCCACCATCGACGTGCCGGACGACCCGGGAGTGGTGCAGACCGAATCGGGTGCGGTGCGCGGACTGGTTTCGGTGGACCACCGCCTTTTTGCCGGAATCCCTTATGCTGCACCGCCGGTCGGAGCGCTGAGGTGGCAGCCGCCGGCACGCGCGGCCGAGTGGACCGGGTTTCGCGACGCCACCCGTCCCGGACCGCGGTGCGTCCAGGACGTCAGCAATGACGTCGACCAGCGCGAAACGAGTGAAGACTGCCTGACGCTCAACGTGTGGACGCCGCCGCCGTCGGCGGAGAAGCGGCCGGTCATGGTGTGGATTCACGGGGGCAGTTTCACCAACGGCAGCGGAGACATCTACGACTCGCGATGGCTGGCGAGCCGCGGTGACGTCGTCGTCGTCACGATCAACTACCGGTTGGGGACGCTGGGATTCCTCGCGCACCCGGCGCTCGGTCCGACCGGTGACGTCGGCAACTACGGCCTCGCCGACCAGCAGGCCGCACTGCGATGGGTTCGCGACAACATCGCCGAATTCGGGGGCGACCCGACCAAGGTGACCATCGCGGGGGAGTCGGCAGGGGGCATGTCGGTGTGCGACCACCTCGTCGCACCCGCGTCCGAAGGGCTTTTCAGTGGCGCGATCATCCAAAGTGGGCCGTGTCAGGCGCAATACGACCTGCCGGCCGCGGAGCGCGCGAGTGAGCAGTACGCCACAGAGGTCGGTTGTGGCGACAGCGCCGCGGCGGCGGCTTGCCTTCGCGCCCTTCCGCCGGAGCGGCTGGAGCGGCCAGTGCTCTACGGACGCATCGGCACCGAACGGTTGAGCGGACCCGTGACAGGCACGAAGACCCTGCCGGTCGATCCGATGACCGGTGCGGCGCAGGGGCGAGCGGTCAAGGTCCCCGTGATGATCGGGACGACGGCCGACGAGTTCACGCTTTTCACCGCAGTGCAGTACATCCGCGGGCGCGCCTTTGGCGCGGCCGACTACCTCGGGCTGCTTTCCGAGGCGTACGGCGACGCGGATGCCGGCGCCGTCGCGCAGCAGTATCCGCCGGGTCGGTTCGGCGGAAGTGTGCCGCTCGCATATTCCGCCGCGGTGACCGACGGCACCTTCGCCTGCGTGGCGGACCGTCTGGCGGGTTCGTTGTCGGCCGAAAAGCCGGTGTACTTCTCCGAGTTCGCCGACCGCGGTGCGCCTGCACCCGAGCCGCTGACGGCTGCGCCGTTCCCCATCGGCGCCGGCCATTCGCTGGAGTTGCGCTACCTGTTCGACGTTGGCGGAGCGCCACCTCTGAATCCGGAACAGGGGCGGCTCTCTGACGAGATGATCGGCTACTGGAATGCATTCATATCGACGGGTTCGCCGGGTTCGGGGTGGCCGTCGTTGGAAGGACCCGACGGCGAGCGAATGTCGTTGCGGCCCGGCGGTAGTCGCGTCATCAGCGATTTCGCCGAGGCCCACAGGTGCCCGTTCTGGGCGGGGCTGAAGGGCTGAGTCTGCGAACGCAGGGACGCTGCGGAGGATCTGAGCCGGTCTGAGAGGCTGAGGCATGCCGACTCCCGACGCGAAGCAGTTCTCAGAACAGTGGGTGAATGCATGGAACGCCCATGACATCGAGGCGGTGCTCGAGCACTTCCACGACGACGTGATCTTCACTTCCCCTGTTGCAGCGCGCGTCCTGCCGGAGACCCAAGGAGTGATCGCGGGTAAGGGTGCGCTGCGGCACTACTGGACGACGGCCTTGAAATCGTTGCCGGACCTGCATTTCGAGATCGTCGGCGTCTACCGCGGCGAGTCCACGCTGGTGATCAACTACCGAAACCACCTGGGCGGTCTCGTCAACGAGGTGCTGACGTTCGATGAAGACGGCAAGGTCCGTGAAGGCCACGGCGCACATACCTGGATGCAGACTTTTACATACCCGGCAGCTCAAAATGACGCGTTGACAGTGTCGCCGCTGGCACCATCAAAGACCGTGGAGAGCGATTCACATCGTCCGCGATTGGCCGGACTGCATCACTTTGGGATTTCGGTGGCCGACCTCGAGCGCAGCGTCCGCTTCTATTGCGACGTGCTCGGCGGCGATCTCTTGGTGGCGGAAACCCCCGAGGGCGAGGACCAGCGTCGGTTCCCCGGGCGCGCAGCGATTCTGAGCCTTGGCGGCCAAGTGTTCGACCTGTGCGAGCATTCAAGCAACGCAGGTGAACCGTTCGATCCCGTGCGTACCGGCCTGGATCATTTCGCGCTCGAGGAACCTAGGAACAATGTTCGACTTCGTCGATCCTGACGGGATCCAGATAGAGTTCGCCCACTTCCGTGTCGGTTGAACAGAGCCGCGGCGACTAATCGCAGGCCCGGTTACAGCTACGTCACTTCTCGAGGTACTGCACTTTCATCGCCTTGGGGATCCAGCGGTGACTCGTCGGCACGGTGGCCTCCATCAGCATGCCCATCGCCATCTCGGCGGCATTGCACGACGCGATCGCGTGCACGGTGTGCAGGTGGTTATAGAGGAGAAACCACTTGGGCACGGTGACCTCGGGCGTAGCCCGGCTCCATGCGCACCACGTGCGGCGTGATCGACGCGAAGTACGGCACCCAGGCCCCCGCCGCGGCGCTGAACAACCGACTGCCGCCGGGCACCTTGGACAGGCGCTGCCAGGCATGGTAGGTGGACGTCGACATCTCTTACAGACCGGTTCTGTCCGCGATACGCTGCCGCACCGCGGCCTTACCGGACGAAAGTGCGGTCAGGCCCAACCGGGTGGCCAGCCACGCCAACTGGGGATAGTTCTGGTCGAACCAGGGGTCGAACATCACCAACTCGGAGTGTTCCAGGAGCTGGAGCGCTTCGGACACCGGCTTCGCGACCGGATAGGAGGCCGCCGTGTTCACCGTGAGAATCCCGCCGCCAGGGGCTCCTGGCTTGGGATACTCGCGGAAAAGCCAGGCGATCAGCTTGTCGCGGCTGACCCCCGTTTCGCCCGTCCCTGCGCCGCCGGGACCGAAGGCCGCCATGAGCTCGACGGCGACCTCCGCGGGTGGGGTGTCGTTGAGCCAGGTGATCAGGGGCTGTGCGGCGGCGAGCTCAGCGGGGCTCGGCTCGAACAGAGGCATCTCTCTCCTGCGGATATACCGTGATGAACGGGCTGAGCGTACGCCGGAAGCGGGATTTGGAGCAGGCCCAGATCTAGGGCATACTGTTCGGGTTGCCTTGAGCCGGGTTCGCGCCTGGCGGGGCATACGACCTGCGCCCCCAGGGGCGCGTCCGGTCCAAACCTCGATCGCGACGGATTTCCGACGTGAGAGAGCGTGCGCGAGGGCGACACACCCGAGCGCGGGGGTCGGTGAACCACAGACAGGTAAACAGCGGCGGCATAGCTGCGCGACCGGGTTGGTCTCGGCGTGTGGCAGCAGACCAGGCCCAAGTATGGGCCCGTTAGTAGTGAGGTAGGAGAAGCGTGGCGGGACAGAAGATCCGCATCAGGCTCAAGGCCTACGACCA
>Ga0075363_100000368_pt1 | contig 13580 bp, 12 predicted proteins | sample EndMetdeltDD1763_FD_71470 | JGI IMG/M metagenome (GOLD analysis project Ga0075363, IMG submission 71470) | Populus endosphere microbial communities from Tennessee, USA - Endosphere MetaG P. deltoides DD176-3 | ecosystem: Host-associated > Plants > Roots > Endosphere | place: USA: Tennessee...
GGGTCGCCGTGGCCGAACGGCATGTCGGTGGACAGCGCCACGGGCACCGCCGCGTTCAGCAGGGATGCGACGCGCCACAGCTCACCGTGCTCGGCGGGTGGGACGTCGGTGAGGTACTGATCGCCGCGCTCGGCGACGAAGTTGGGCTGTGTCACCACCGTGAGCCCTAACCGGGCCAGGTCGGCCAGGTCGGCCAAAAGGTCGTGGGGCACCACCGCGGCATGCTCGATGCGGTCGAGCGGATGGCTGCCGGCGGCGCGCAGGGCCGCGATGGTCACCACCAGCTGCGCGGCCGTCACGCAGTGCACGGCGACCGGCTGACCGGCGCCGTGCTGCTCGGCGATCCAGTCGGTCAGGGCGTCCAGGTCCAGGCGGTCGTCGTGCAGGATCTTCTTGCCCGGCGACAGGAAACGCGGCCGGGGCCGAAACTCGCCGCGGCGGTGCGCCACCAGCAGCGCGACGATGTCTTCGGCGCGGAGGTCGGGGGTGGCGTCGGTGACGCCGGTGACGCCGGTCGCGGTGATTCGGCGGCTGAGTTCGGCCAGGTCGGTTTCGCGCCGTTGCAGCGCGTCCGACCAGCCGCGATCGGCGCTGCGCAGCCGTCCGTCGGGATGTTCGGCCAGGCCGACGCGGCCCAGGGCGGCGGAGTTGAGGATCCACAGCACGCCGCTGCGGTGCTGGATGCGCACCGGAATGCCGGGTACGACGGCATCGAGAGCGGTCCGGTCCAGGTCCCCGGCGACCGATTCGTGATAGCCGACGGCGCGGATCCACCCGTCGGGACCGGGCGTCGCGTTCGAGAGTATCTGTGCCAGTTGGGCTTTGGTGCTGACCCCGGGCGGGCCGACGAAAAACGAATCCAGCGCCGAGGCCGCCGAGCGCAGGTGCACGTGGTGGTCGTGCAGCCCGGGCAGCACGGTTCCGCCGCCGGCGTCGAGCACCCCCTCCCCGGCCCGGGGGGCCAGGGCGCCAGCTACCTCCTCGATCCGCGCGCCCACCCGGATGTCGGCGCGGGTGCCGTCCAGCAAGGTGGCGCGCTGAATCAGCATGAGGGGCAGCGCCTTTCGGCGACAAGGCGGCGCACGGCGTCGTTATCGGCGCCCAGCTCGGGCGCTGACGCGGCCGGCGGCGGAGCCTGCGGTGGTGGGGCCGGGTGCGGCGACTCCGACGGACCGGTCGGCAGCGCCGCGTAGGTCGCGGCGACCGCGGCCATCGACACCTCGATCAACTCGCCGCCCCCGCGGCCCAGCGACTCGGCGACCGCCAGGCTCGCATCCAGGCCGGCCAGCGGGTCGGCGATGGCGTCCGCGCAGAACACCGGCCCCTGGGCGCTGGCACCCACCAGGCCGCCGGCCACTGCGGCGTCATCGCCGAATGCCGGTCGCGCCGAATGCGAGCCATATCCGTTGACCCGCAACCAGATTCGCCCAGGGCGCGGGGCCACGTCGTGCGGCCCGAGCCGGCGCCGTGCCAGCGCCGCGGGCCGTGAGCCTTCGATCACGATGTCGGCGACCGCGAGCAAGCCGCGCAGCTCGTCGGCCTGGCGATCGAAATCGACGCAGTAGGACAGCTTTTCGCCATTGATCCAGTCGAAGAAGGCGCGGCTGCCGCCCCGGGTGCCGTCGGGGCGGCGCGGGCTTTCGACCTTGACGACCGTCGCGCCGTCGCGGGCCAGCAGTAGCCCGCACAACGGTCCGGCCCACATCGAGGACAGGTCGGCCACCAGCAGACCGGAGAGCCGACGAGGGGACGCCCGCGACCCCAGGTGCCGTATCCGCGGCGATGCGGCCGCGACCTCACCGAGGACGGCCGCGGGAATGTCGAGCAGAGTCGCCCGCTCGGCGATCTCCGACACGAGACGTGTCGCGGCCCACTGCTGCAGGGTTGGCCATGGGTCGGCGGTCACATCGTCGGCCTCGAGCAGCGCGGGGACGGCGGCGACGTCGTCGGGGCGAGACAGCGTGATCGCGCACCAGCCATCGCGCGCCGCCACCAACCGGGTCGCGCCGCCGGCCGACACGCGGCCCCCGCGGGTCAACCCGAGCAACCCGGCCCGGCCGGTCAGCAGCGTGGCCGCATCGGCGGCGATGCGCTCGGCGCTACCGAGCACATTGGCGCGGGAGAAGTCGGGCGGCCCGCCGGGCAGCCCGGTCAAAGCGGCCAGCCCGCTGCTACCCCACTCGTTCGCCCACTGGGACGGCCCCGAACTCACACCACCATGGTGCTCGCTGTCGGCACCCGTGGCGGCACCCGGCCTCGTTCAGACAACCGCAAGCTTCGGGTGTGAAGATCAGCTGAGTAGATACTCCCTGCGGTGTTTCTAGCGGTATTCAGGGTTACTCATGTTGTGTCGGTCATACCTAGAGACAATTTAGTCTGCATTTCCGAACGCCCGTAGAAATTAGTTCGGCTATCCTCCGAACCGCCGGTACCTCGCCGCAATGGGGGCCATGTGCACGACGGGGGGCAGTCGTGACCTAGCCAGTCGGGTGGTCTACTGATGTCGTTCCTGATCGCATCGCCGGAAGCGCTGCTAGCGGCGGCTTCGGATCTGGCGGGCATCGGGTCGACGATCCAGATGGCCAACGCGGCCGCCGCGGCACCTCGGCGGCCCGGGCGGCTCCGCGGCGGGTGCCGGCAAGGCGGGTGACCCCGGCGCGAAGCGCAACCTCGGAAACGCCGGCTATGGGCTAACTTTCGGGAAGCGGGACAAAGCGGCGGAATTTTCCGCTGACCGGGTTCCGGTCGAGTCGCTCGACCGCGCGGGCGCTGACCTGAGGACGGGTCTGCCCCGCCGCGGTGAGTGAACGCGTCAGTCGTGTCGCGAACTCGTCGGCCGCGAAATCCGTCGTGGCAACCGCGGATACTTCAACACCGCCGACCGTCTGGACAACCTGGTAGTCGACGATCTCCGGGGTCGCGACGATCACCGATCGAATCGCGATGGGGTGGATGGCCGTTCCGTCCGGGTAATGGAAGATTTCGTCGCTGCGGCCCCGCACGCGCGCCCGCAGGTGACCGTGCCCTGGCACGTCGGCCACCTGGACGAAGGTGTCCGTCAGTTCGTAGCGGATCAGTGGTTGGGTCAGGTTGAACAGGTTGGTGAGCAACACCTTTGCCGCCGGCACGCCGACCGGCACCGGACGGTTCTCGCCATCCACGAGTTCGACAACGCACATGTCGGTGTTAAAGGCGAAGGTGTCGTCATCGGGGCCCGTCTTACCGAACAGGCCTTCGGTGGACCCAAAGCCGTCGAAGACGGGAACCTCGAAGGCCGCCCCGATGAGGGAACGCATCTCCGGCAGCAGCGTTTCGCTCGTCGAAGAAACCTGCTCGGGGCGGATCCGCAGGCGCCCGGCGCGAGTTTCGACGGCCAGCCGAACCAGTATCGAGGCGTATCCGCTCAGAATGGTGGGCCGCATTGCGTTGAGTTCTTCGACTATCGCTGCCAGTGGCCGCGTCGCGGGCACAAGATGAAAGCGACCGAACGGACCGTCACCACCCGCCAACGCCGTCGCCAATCCGGTGGCATGAACCGCCGAAGGCGCGGCCACCATGGCCCCAACGACGTTACCCTGCAACAGGTTCGGGCCCGCTCCCGATGCCGGGGGGCGAACTACGGCACAAGCGAACGAGGCGAGGCCGTCTCGGTCCATGACGAAAACGCCTCGCGAGCCCGAACAGCCACCGGACGCGAGCGCGACGTATCGGCCCAGCAGCGGAACGGGCTCGGCGCGCGTGTGGCTCAACGCGGATTCGACGTCGGCCCGACGTAGCCGTCGGTCGGTGAAGACGTCGTCGAGGGCGGCCATCATGTCGGTTTTGGTCATCACCGGTAGCGCCGACATATCGCACGGGTCAACCGCATTCAGGTCGATGCCGCGCAATCGGCGGGCGTGGAACGGCGAGTGTTCGGCCGCGTGGGCCAGCAGCCTCGCCAAGCCGCGGCGTTGCTCGGCCAGAATCTGGTCGCAGTTCCAGGACAGCCGGGCCAAATGCGTTGCGAAGCTGCCGAGTAGGTCGGCCTGCACACCACGACGCAGCTCATCCCACGCGAACACGGTCGTCGTCATCGCGCGAACCCCAAAGCGGGCAAGAACAATTCGGCGAGGTGATGGTCGGGAATGGACGACGGATTCGCGCTGCGTTCCAGGGTGACGCCCGTCGCGGTCGCGAAGATCAACTCGGCCAGCGAGCGGGTGGGAATCGCCGGCGCCTGACCGGCGGCCCCATATACCTGCGCAAGCGCCGCCGCGAGGTGGTCGACCGCGCGAGAATGCATTTCGGCGTAGCGCCGGTTCAGGTCCGGATTGCGCACGGCCTGCGCGCGAAACTCGGTCAGCACGAACTGCCACCCCGGCTCGGACTCGTCGTCTTCGGCGCCCGCGCGGAGCAGCGCCTGAAAGGCATCGACGCCGGCGAGCCCGGCGACCGATCGATAATTGTTTGCCGCCCGCTGCTCGATCCGTTGCGAGAGCAGCGCGAAGAACAGGTCGGGCTTGCTTCCGAATTGGGAGTAGACGACGCCCTTGGAGAATCCGGCTTCGTCGGCGATCGCGTCCAGGGTGGCGCCGGCGTAGCCGCGCGCGATGAAGACCCGCTGGGCCGCGGCCAACACCAGTTCCCGGTTTCGTTCGACCTGTTCTACGCGGCGCAGCCGAGTGGGCATGGCCTAGATTAAATACCGACGGTATTCGGATGTCAACGGTATCTGAAGATCTAGAATTGCAGCGCGCTGAACCGCCAGTCGAGTACCTGCCGGTCGGGTTCGCCCGCCGAGTCGCCGACCGCGTAGACCAGCGAGCGCAGCCCGAGCACTCCCCCGTGCTCTGTCGGCTCGGCGGACTCCACGTGCAGCTCGCTGTAGAGGGTGTCGCCCTCGTGGACCGGCCCGGTGTGGTCGCAGGACTGCCAACCCAACACGGTCGCCAGGTTGGGCAGCAGCCGGCTCGCCTGCGCGAGCGCGAGCCCGATGGTATGTCCGCCATACACCAGGCGCTGCCCACCGACTCGCGAATCATGGTGTGTGGCAGCGATATTGAGGGTGAGGCGCGCTAACTCAGGCGCGCTGCTGACGACATCGCCGGTGCTGTGCAGCACCGTACCCGCGAGGCCCGCCTGAGCATCCGCGAAATGAGGACCGGGCACCCGCTGCCGGAAGGCCGCGGAATCCCAGTCCGCGGTCGGATCGTGCGCGGGGGCCGCCGCGTCGGCGCCGACGCCGGACAGATCGTCGGCGGGCCCGGCACCCGGATCCCAGCCCGGACTGGCAGGCAGCATGCCGCACCGGTAGAAGTCCAGCACCAACTGGTCGGCCTGGTCGATCGTGATCATCCGCAACGCCGCCATCCCCGTCGGCTCGCGGCCTGGCTTGGCCGAATTCGCCCGCAGCCCAACCACTTCGGTGCGAGTATAGATGCTGTCGCCGATCAGCGGGAACCGGTGGAACGTGAGCCCGCGGTAGAACAGGTTGGCCTTGACCCGCTGGGTCACCAGCGTCGACTGCCCAATCGCCACATCGCACACCAGCCCCGGATGTGCCAGCGGCCCCGGCATGCCGGTCACCGCGGCGCACAGATCGGTGTCCAGCGCCAGCCGCAACCGGTCCCCCACGATGGCCTGATGCGCGGCGGCCAGCCCCGCCGTCAGCGTCGCCGCCGGCGCCCAGTCGAAGACCTGGCCTATCGAGAGGTCGTCGAAGTAGGGACCGCCCTCGCGCACATCCACGTAAGTCACAACGCCACAATGGCAAGGGTGAGCAGCGGACGCAATGACGAAGAAGACATGCTGGTCGCCACGGTGCGGGCGTTCGTCGATCGCGACGTCAAGCCAACCGTCCGCGAGGTCGAGCACGCCAACACCTACCCCGAGGCGTGGATCGAGCAGATGAAGCGCATCGGCATCTACGGCCTGGCCATCCCCGACGAGTACGGCGGGTCACCGGTGTCGATGCCGTGTTATGTGCGGGTCACCCAGGAGTTGGCCCGCGGCTGGATGAGCCTGGCCGGCGCGATGGGCGGGCACACCGTCGTCGCCAAGCTGCTGACGCTGTTCGGCACCGAGGAGCAGAAGCGGGCCTACCTGCCACCGATGGCCACCGGCGAAGTGCGCGCGACCATGGCGCTGACCGAGCCCGGCGGCGGTTCGGACCTGCAGAACATGTCGACCACCGCGCTGCCGGATGACTCCGGTGGCCTGCGGATCAACGGCTCGAAGACCTGGATCAGCAACGCCCGCCGGTCCGGGCTGATCGCGCTGCTATGCAAGACCGACCCGGATGCCACACCGCGTCATACGGGCATCTCGATCGTGTTGGTTGAGCACGGGCCGGGCCTGACGGTGTCACGGGACCTGCCCAAGCTGGGCTACAAGGGCGTGGAGTCCTGCGAGCTGTCGTTCGACGACTTCGCGGTGCCGGCCTCCGCGGTGCTGGGCGGCCAACCGGGCCAAGGCTTTTCGCAGATGATGAAGGGCCTCGAGACCGGCCGCATTCAGGTGGCCGCGCGCGCCCTGGGCGTGGCCACCGCGGCGCTCGAGGACGCCCTGGCGTATGCCCAGCAACGGGAGAGCTTCGGCCAGCCGATTTGGCAGCATCAGGCCGTCGGCCACTACCTGGCCGACATGGCAACCAAACTCACCGCGGCCCGCCAGCTCACCCGCTACGCCGCCGAACGCTACGACAGCGGCGAACGCTGCGACATGGAGGCCGGGATGGCCAAGCTGTTCGCCTCCGAAATAGCGATGGAAATCGCCCTGAACGCCGTGCGCATCCACGGCGGCTACGGCTACTCCACCGAATACGACGTCGAACGGTACTTCCGCGACGCGCCGCTGATGATCGTCGGCGAGGGCACCAACGAAATCCAACGCAATGTCATCGCCGGTCAGCTGGTGGCCCGGGGCGGAATCTGAGCGGCTGAGATGTATATTTGCCTGACTTATTTGGACCGCAGGCCACGAGGACCAAGGGAAGGCAGTTGCCATGAGTTATCCGCCAGGGCAATACGGGGGTAACCCTGAATGGCAAGGCCAGCAACCGGGTTGGCCGGGCCAGCAGCCGGGATACCCGCCGCCCGGCTATGGGGGCCAGCCGGAGCCGGACAACTACCTCGTCTGGGCGATTCTCTGCACGGTCCTGTGCTGCCTCCCGTTCGGGATCGTGTCGCTCGTCTACTCCACCAAGGTCTCCGGGTTGTGGCGCCAGGGACAGTACGCGGAGGCACAGGCCGCAGCCGCCAGCGCCAAGAGGTGGGCCATCATCGGCGCGATCACCGGCGCGGTCGTCGGCGTGGTCGTCACAGTCATCTACATCATCGCCGCCGTGGTGCTGGTCTCGGATTTGCCCACCACCACCATCACCCCACATTCGGGTTACTGAGCCATCCCACAACGCATTTAACTCGTAGCTACAGCGTCCACGAGACCCCACGCGAGTGCGGTTTCGGCGCCGATGGTTCGACCCGAGAGCACGAGGTACGCGGTACGCCAGCGGCCGATCCGGCGCGTGACGCTGACGGTGCCGCCGGCGCCGGGGATGAGCCCCATGCCCAATTCCGGCAGCCCGAATACCGAATCCCGTTTCGCTTCAACCCATCCGCAGAACGCCGCCATCTCCAGGCCGCTGCCCAGCACCCGGCCGTGCACCTCGGCGCGGCAGGCCCTGCCGAACCGGGCGGTGAGCGCGTCGAGCACCAGGGCGGGGCTGTGCCGGGTGCGCGCCAGGTGCGCGCTCGCCGGGTCGGCGAAGGTGCCGAATTCCGCAAGATCCCCGCCGCTGCAGAACGATGGACCGTTGCCGCCCAATACGATTCCCGCGACCGACGGGTCGAGCTGCGCCACGCTCAGCGCCTCCAGCAGCGCGGCGCGCGCGTCGGTGGAAAACGCGTTGTGCCGCTGCGGCCGGTTGAAAAAGATCCGCAGGATGTCGCCGTCGCGCTGCGCCTGCACCGGATCGGCGATGTCGGGCACCTCGGCCGGGCCGCGCTCGTCGAGCCACCGCGCGAACTCCGGGCCGGCCTGCAGGGTCGAGTAGGCCAGCGACTCCGTCACCACCGCAGCCAGCGTGGCGCCGGCCGGGTCGACCGCGCGCAGCACGTCGTCGCACACCGCGCTGGCGTGCGGCCAGCGCTCGCAACGCGCGTTCAGCTCGGCGAGGGCATCGTGCACCGAGCCCACGGTGACCACCCGGCGATCCGCGCAGGAGTCCTCGGTCAGGGTGAAAGTCGCTGTATCCAGCCAGTATTCGGTGCCCGCGATGTCGGCCGCCGACCCGAAGGCCACGATCACCCCCGGCGGTAGCGGGACGTCGGCGTCCGGCGCGCTCGACAAGTCGACCAGCCGGAGCATGGGTATCACACCGAATACTTCTCGATCAGCGCGTTCTTGTAGAGCTTGCCGGTGTCGGTGCGCGGCAGCGCCGCCTCGAACGCGATCGACCGCGGACATTTGAAGTGCGACAACCGCTCTCGCAACCAGTCCAACAGCTCGTCGGCGAACGCATCGGTGGCGTCGGCGGGGTCGACGGTCTGCACCGCCCCCACCACCCGTTGCCCCATCTCGTCGTCGGGAACGCCGAACACCGCCGCGTCGAGCACCTTCGGGTGGGTGACCAGAAGGTTCTCGGCCTCCTGCGGATAGATGTTCACGCCGCCGGAGATGATCATGTGGTGACGGCGGTCGGTGAGGAACAGGTAGCCCTCATCATCGAGGTAGCCGACGTCACCGACGGTCACCCAGCCGTGCTTGTCGCGTGAGGCAGCGGTTTTCGCCGGGTCGTTGAGGTATTCGAAGGGCCAGCCGCCCTCGAAGTAGATTTCGCCGGCCTGGCCCGGCGGCAGCTCGTTGCCGTCCTGGTCCAGGATGTGCACGGCGCTGTTCATCGGTTTGCCGACCGAACCCGGGTGCGCCAGCCAGTCGTCGGCGGTGATCAGCGTGGAACCACTAGCTTCCGAGGAGGCGTAGTACTCGTCGATGATCGGACCCCACCAATCCATCATCTGCTTCTTGATCTCCACCGGGCAGGGCGCGGCGGCGTGCATGATCCGCTCGAGGCTGGACAGGTCGTACGAATCTCGAACGGCCTGAGGCAGTTTCAGCATCCGGACAAACATCGCCGGCACGAATTGTCCGTGGGTCACCCGGTGGCGCTGGATGGCATCGAGCGCTCCCTCGGGATCGAACTTCTCGAGGACCACCGTGGTGATGCCGCCCGCCTGCACGGTCATCGACCACACCGAGGGTGCGGTGTGATACAGCGGCGCCGGGCTCAGATACACCGAGTCGGGCTTCATCCAGAAGCCCACCAGCGCCGACATCATGCCCGGGGCGTCGGCCGGTGGCACGTGCGGCAATTCGCGTTTGATCCCCTTGGGCCGCCCGGTGGTGCCCGACGAGTACTGCAGCAGGTCGCCCTCGATTTCGTCGTCGATCGGCGTATCGGGTTGATCCGCAACACATTCCGGGTAGCGCTCCCACCCCGGCAGGTCCGCATCGGCGATCACCAGCAGGCCCGGCAGCCCGCCCGGCAAATGTTCGGCCAGGCTCTCGCAGGTCTCCCGCAGCGCCGCCGACCCGACGATCGCCTTGGCGCTGCTGTTGTCGATGATGTAGGCGGCCTCGGCCGGGGTCAGGTGCGTGTTGATCGGCACGTAGTACAGGCCGCTGCGCCGCGCCCCCCACATGACCGCGTGGATGTGTTCGTTGTTCTCCATCAGGATCGCGACGGTGTCGCCCTCACGCAGACCCGCCCGGCGGAACCGGTGCGCCAACCGATTGGCGCGGGCCTCCAGGTCGTCGAACGTGACGACCGTCCCGGACGGATGCAGGATGACAGCGGGCTTATTGGCACCGATATGCGGACGAATCTGCATGGGGCCGACTGTAGCCGTACTTAGAAACGCAGCAGCAGGGCGCTGTCGCCGAATTCGTGCCAGAGATAGCCGTGTTCGACGGCCTCCCGATACGCCGCCGCGACCAGATCGGCGCCCGCGACGGCCTCGAGCAGCAACAGGTGCGACGCGCCGGCCTCGTGCCACCCGGTGATCAGCCCGTCGACCACCCGGCAGGGGCGATCCGGGCCGAGCACCAGGTCCGTCCAGCCGAGGGCCGCGCCCACCACGCCGCGGGCATCGGCGGCCGACTCCAGCGCCCGGGTCACCGTGGTGCCGACGGCGACCACCCGCCCGCCGGCCGCGCGCGTCAGGTTCACCAGCCGCGCGGTGGCCGGCGGCACGTGGAACAGCTCGGGGAACGGCGGCTCGCCCGGCTCCGCGGAGGACACCCCGGTGTGCAGTGTGATCGGCGCGATCGCGATGCCGTCGGCCGCCAGCGAAGAGACCAGCTCGCTACTGAATGGTCGTGCTGCGCTGGGCATCTCGGCGCTGCCCGGGTACCGCGCGAAGACGGTTTGGTAGTACTCGAGCGGCCAAGGCCGCGGCACGTAGGAGTACCGGATGGGCCGGCCGTAGCGGCCGAGGTACGAAACAACGTCGCCCTCGACAACCACCCGCGCAAGCCACAACCGCCCGGCGACCCCCGGTTCCGGGTAGGACGACGCGATGACGATCGCGCCGCCGCCGGGCATCTCGATGCGCTCGCCCACCCGGATGTCGGGCAGATGCCCGGTCGCGTCGGCGGCCGGTCGCAGCTCAACCACCCAGGCCTTTTCGGCGCGCGCCGTGGAGAAATGGATGGCGATCGGCTGACCGGCGCGGCGGCCGTCGACCGCGGCGGGCAGCGTCGCGGAGTTGTTCACCACCAGTAGGTCGCCGGGCGCCAAGTACGAGCCGAGGTCGGCGAACCGGGTGTGGCTGACCCCGGACAGGCGGGCGACCAGCAGCTTGACCGCGTCGCGGGCGACGCCGTGCGCTTCCGGCGGCTCGGTGGCGTCGGAGTCGGGCGGCCGCTGGAAGCGGATGTGCGCGCTGATCACGACGGCACCGCCGCCAGATCGGTCGCCCGGTACCGGCCGGCGGCGGGCCGGGTGTCGAGCAGCCGCAGCAGGGCCGGCACGACGGTCTCCGGCTCGGCCCGGTCGGAGATGTCCTCGCCGGGGAACGCGGCCTGATGCATCTCGGTGCGCATGTCGCCCGGATCGAACGCGTAGACCGGCACCGCGGGGTTCTCGGCGCCCAGGATGGCGGAGAGCTGATCGAGCGCGGCCTTCGACGACCCGTACCCGCCCCAGCCCGCGTACGGCTCGACGGCCGCGTCCGAGGTGAGGTTGACGATCATCCCCCCGTTGCCGGCCAGCGCCGGCAACGCCGCCTGGATCAACGCGAGCGGGGCGAACAGGTTCGTCTGATACACGCCCCACAATTCGGTTGCCGGGTAATCGGCAAGGGCCGGTTGCGGGCTGGGGCCAAGGCGGCTGGCGTTGTTCACCAGCAGGCGAAGCGGCCCGGCCTGGCACGCGGCGGCGACCAACGCCGCGCGATGCGCCGCGTCGGTGACGTCTCCGGGTCGGGTGATCAGCCGCGCCGAGTTCAGTTCTCGGGCGGTCGTTTCCAGTTCGTGGGCGCGGCGGGCGTCGCCGACGACGGTCCAGCCGCGGTCGAGCAGAGCGGCGGTTACCGCCCGGCCAAACCCGCGGGCGGCACCGGTGACAATTGCAACGGGGTTCTCGGATTGGGTCATACAGGCATACTGGTAGTTAAAGTTAACTTTAAGTCAAGCCCGAAACCCGAAATCGAGGTGAGCCACGGTGGACGCGCAGGATTTGTTCACGGTAAGCGAACTCGCGAAGCGCAGCGGCTTCGCCGCATCGGCGATCCGGTTCTACGAGAACCAGGGCCTGATCACCGCGTCGCGAACCTCCGGCGGTCAGCGCCGATTCGAACGCCAGATGCTGCGCCGGCTCGCGTTCATCCGGGCCGCGCGCAACGTCGGGCTGAGCCTCGACGAGATCACCGCCGCCCTCGCCAGGCTGCCCGACGGCCGCACCCCGACCCGCGCCGACTGGGCGCGGCTGTCCAAGGGCTGGCGCACGCGCCTCGACGATCAGATCGCGGGGCTGATGGCGCTGCGCGACAACCTCGACTCGTGCATCGGCTGCGGCTGCCTGTCCATGAAGCGGTGCGCCATCTCCAACCCGGGCGACGCGGCCGCGGTCGCCGGGCCCGGCGCGGTCTACCTACCCAAATCGGTGCGCCGCTAGCGGCCGGGGGCCTGGGCATCGCGTTCTTAATGTTACCTTAAATTACTCTTACTTTTCTTATAAATCGGCTAGGGTTGCTCCTCACGGGATTACCACGCCACACGGCGCTTATCGGAAGGAAGCTGCGCGTGCAGGATCAAGACGACCGGCCGATAGGCCGAATAGATGCGGACGACGTCCAGACGGGGCGCGGCCGACCGCCCCGACTGTTGCCGATCGCCGACGCCGCGGTGGCGTATCGCCTGGTCTACGGACGCGTCGACGCGCTGCTCCGCGCGCGTCCTGAAGTCGCCCGACGGCCGGTGCCGGCCTGTCCCGCCTGGACCATCCGCCAGACGGTTGCTCACCTGGCCGGGGTCGCACGGGACATCGTCTCACTCAACATGGGGGACAGGGGCGCCGATTCCTGGACTCAGGGGCAGGTCGATCGCCTCGGCGGGCACAGCCTCGACGAGCTGCTGGACCTGTGGGGGCAGCTGATCGACCCGGTGACGGCGAGGCTCGATCAGAGTCCCCCAGGATCCGCGTGCCAGCTAGTCTTCGACGCTCTCACCCATGAGCACGACATTCGCGGCGCGCTAGGTGAACCGGGTTCCCGCACAGGCGATCTCACATACGAGGTCGCGCTGGGATTCTTGACGACGATGGGTGACCACATCAACCGGCACGTGGGGTTGCCGGCACTCCGGTTGGTCACCCCGACAATCGGATCCGTACAGCTTGGCGACCCGCACAGCGCGCGAGGTCAAGTCGCCCTCAATACCTCTGATTTCGAGGCGCTACGCGCCCTCGGCGGACGACGCAGCGTCGGGCAACTGTTGGCGCTTCCCTGGCATGGGGATCCCACAAACGTGCTGCCCGCCTTCACGGACGCGCTGCCCGCCTTCAGCAACGGCGGTATCCGGCCGCCAACCAACGACCTCGTCGAATAGACACGCCGCGAGCTAAGTTACTGAGCCTCGTCCAACCGGTGCTTCAGCGCGTCGAACTCGTCCTTGACGCCGGTCGGCAGCTTCTCGCCGACGAATTCCAGCCATTCCTCGATCAGCGGCAGCTCGTCGCGCCATTCGTCGACGTTGACCTTCAGCGCCGCGGCCACGTCGTCGGCGGTGACGTCCAGCCCGTCAAGATCCAGGTCCCGGGCGCTCGGCACGACCCCGATCGGGGTGTCCTGGCCGCCGGCGTTGTGCTCGATGCGGTCCACAATCCACTTCAGCACCCGGCTGTTCTCACCGAAGCCGGGCCACAGGAACTGACCTTCATCACCCCGGCGGAACCAGTTGACGAAGAACACCTTGGGCAGCTTGGACTCGTCGGCGTTCTTGCCGATGTCCAGCCAGTGCTGGAAGTAGTCGCCGACGTGGTAGCCGAGGAACGGCAGCATGGCCATCGGGTCGCGGCGCACGGCGCCGACCTTGCCCTCGGC
>Ga0075363_100000369_pt1 | contig 13579 bp, 13 predicted proteins | sample EndMetdeltDD1763_FD_71470 | JGI IMG/M metagenome (GOLD analysis project Ga0075363, IMG submission 71470) | Populus endosphere microbial communities from Tennessee, USA - Endosphere MetaG P. deltoides DD176-3 | ecosystem: Host-associated > Plants > Roots > Endosphere | place: USA: Tennessee...
GCCTTGGTGTCTCCGGCGTCGAGCGCGCCGGACGGGATGTCACTCATGCACTGCTGCTTTCTGTGCCGTTTTCGGCAAGGGGCGCGCCGTCACGCAGGTGCGGCGCGAGCGTGTTGTCGTACATATTCAATGCGCTGGCGATCGCCATGTGCATGTCGAGGTACTGATAGGTGCCCAGCCGCCCGCCGAAGAGCACCTTGGCCGAGGCCGTCTCGGCCTTGGCCCGCGCCCGGTAGGCCGCCAGCAGCGACCGATCGGTCTCGGTGTTGATCGGGTAGTACGGCTCGTCGTCATCATCGGCGAAGCGCGAGAACTCCCGCATGATGACAGTCTTGTCGTCCGGGTACTTCCGCTCGGGGTGGAAGTGCCGGAACTCGTGGATGCGGGTGTAGGGCACATCGAGATCGTTGTAGTTCATGACGGGTGTGCCCTGGAAGTCTCCGGTCTCGAGCACCTCGAGTTCGAAATCGAGTGTGCGCCAGCCCAGCCGGCCCTCGGCGTAATCGAAATACCGGTCCAGCGGGCCGGTGTAGACGACCGGCGCGTCGGGATTCGCGGCGCGCAACTCGTCGCGCACGTCGAACCAGTCGGTGTCCAACCGCACCTCGATGCGGTCGTCGGCGGCCATGTTCTCCAGCCACGCGGTGTAACCGTCGACGGGTAGACCCTCGTAGGTGTCGTTGAAGTAGCGGTTGTCGAATGTGTAGCGCACCGGCAGCCGGGTGATGTTCGCCGCGGGCAGTTCCGTGGGGTCGGTCTGCCACTGCTTGGCGGTGTAGCCCTTCACGAACGCCTCGTACAGCGGGCGACCGATCAGCGAGATGGCCTTCTCTTCGAGGTTCGCGGCGTCGCCGCTGTCGATCTCGGCGGCCTGCTCGGCGATCAGCTGACGCGCCTGATCCGGCGTGAAGTACTTGCCGAAGAACTGCGACACCAGGCCGAGCCCCATCGGGAACTGATAGGCCTGTCCGTTGTGCATCGCGAAGACGCGGTGCTGATACCCGGTGAACTCGGTGAATTGGCGCACGTAGTCCCACACCCGTTGGTTGGAGGTGTGGAAGAGGTGCGCGCCGTACTTGTGGATCTCGATGCCGGTTTGCGGTTCGGGCTCCGAGTAGGCATTGCCGCCGATATGCGGGCGGCGCTCGAGCACCAGAACCCGCTTGTCCAGCTGCGTAGCCACACGCTCGGCAACCGTCAGGCCGAAAAATCCGGAACCGACGACAAGGAGGTCGAAGCGAGCTGTCATCGGCAGCAAGGGTATCCGACGGCCGCCGCCCGCCCGAATTGCGACAAAGTGCTCAGGTCAAGATTGGCTCACAATTCCGTATCGTCACTTTAGTCTCACCAGTCACACCAGTACCGTCAATCGCGTACGAGTACAAAGCCAGACGTAGTCCATATATTGAGGAGACTTCCGTGCCGAACCGACGTCGACGCAGGCTCTCGACAGCCATGAGCGCAGTCGCCGCCCTGGCCGTCGCGAGTCCAGCCGCAGTAGTCGCCGTATCCGAATTGTCCGCGAGCATCGATCCGCAGCCCCAGAAGCGCGAGTTCGTCCAGGCCGCGACGATCACCGACCTGCCGAACGAACTGATGTCAGCGCTTTCGCAGGGCCTCTCGCAATTCGGTATCAACCTGCCTCCGATGCCCACCGGCGTCCTGACGGGCAGCCCGGCCGCATCTCCGGTGCTGACCTCCCCGGGTCTGGCCTCCCCCGGTCTGACCTCGCCCGCCCTCACCACACCGGGTCTGACCACGCCGGGCCTCACGACTCCGGGTCTCACCACGCCGGGCCTGACCACGCCAGGACTGACGGCCCCCGGTCTCGACGTGCCGAGCGCCACCGTTCCCGGCCTCACCGCGACGGCACCGTCGTTGACGGACCCCGCGCTGGCCAATCCGGCGCTGTCCAGCCCCGGGCTCACCAGCCCGACCCTGGATGCCGGCGGGCTGACGACACCGGGCCTGACGACGCCCGCGGCGTCGCTCACCGATCCCGCACTGGCACCGTTGGCGACGGGCGCGCTGCCCGCGCCCGGCGAGGTGCCGATCTCCGCACCGATCGGGCTGGATCCCGGCGCGGGCATGTACCCGATCATGGGTGACCCGTCGCTGGCGACCATGCCCGCGAGCACCGGCAGCGGCGGCATCATCGGCGATCTGTCCAGCATGGCCAACCAGCTGGGCGCCGGTCAGGCGATCGACCTGCTCAAGGGCATGGTGATGCCCGCGATCATGTCAGCGGCCAAGCCTCCGGGCGCACCGGCGGTCGCGGCCCCCGCGGCAGCAGCGGCACCGGCAGCGGCAGCCGCCCCGGCCGCAGCGGCAGGAGCCTCGACGGGCGCCGGCGCTTAAAGACCTGTCACCGAACGGCACCGCAGAAGCCTCCCCCCTGGGCTCTGCGGTGCCGTTGCGTGTCGACCGGTGCCAGATTGATAGCCATCGTCGCCGTGTCGAAACAGAAGTAACAACTGACACATACGTAACATCAGTCCGTGCTGTATCGCCGACCGCTGCCGTCGATGCTGTTCACTGCCGTCGCGGCGACGGCAGTCGTCCTGCCGATGGCGATCTACGGAATCCCCGGTGTCGATGACCGCGACGAGCAGCCCAGCGCCCCGCAACTCGCCCAGCAGCCATTGACCGGTCTCGGCGGCGGCGAGACGATCCGCGAGATTCATCAGGACACCCCCTTCTCGTTGGTCGCGCTGACCTCCGGCGACCTCACTGGGACGTCGGCCCGGGTTCGTGCCAAGAAACCCGACGGCAGTTGGGGGCCCTGGTATGAGGCCGAAGCCATGGAGGGCCTCGGGCCCGACACCCCGGCGGCGGGCGCCCCAGACGGCACCGAACCGGTGTTCGTCGGGCGCACCACCACCGTGCAGATCGCCGTCACGCGGCCCGCCGAACAACCCAAGCCACCCAAGCCCAAGGATGCGCGCCCGGAGCTGGGCTACGTGCCCGCCAACGTCGAGCAGCCGTTGCCTCAGAACATCAACGCCGTGCTGATCAGCCCGCCCGAGACGCCGGTGGATTCGTTGCCACTGCCTTCGGCTGTCACGGCGCCCGGATCGCCGCCCCAGATCATCAACCGTGCGGGGTGGGGCGCCGACGAGGCAATGCGATGCGGAAACCCCATCTACGACAAGGGAATCCGCGCGGGAATCGTCCACCACACCGCCGGTAGTAACGAGTACGCGCCGGAGGACTCGGCCGGCATCATCCGGTCGATCTACGAGTACCACACCCGCACGCTGGGCTGGTGCGACATCGCCTACAACGCGATGGTCGACAAGTACGGCCAGGTATTCGAGGGCCGCGCGGGAGGTATCGACAAACCCGTCGAGGGCGCCCACACCGGCGGCTTCAACCGCGACACGTGGGGTGTGGCGATGCTGGGCAACTTCGACGAGGCCGCCCCGACACAGATCCAGTTGGAGAACACGGGCCGCCTGCTCGGCTGGCGCCTAGGACTTGACCACATCGACCCCAAGGGGTCGGTGATACTCGCCTCAGCCGGTGGGTCGTTCTCCAAGTTCCCGTTCGGCGCCACCCCGACGCTGCCGACGATCTTCACCCACCGCGACGTGGGCATCACCGAATGTCCAGGCAACGCGGCGTATGCGGCGATGGGCCAGATCCGCGATATCGCAGCACGATTCAACCGGCCGCCGGGTCCGGCCGACCTGGCGGACACGTTGCGCGGCGGTGCGATCTTCATGCGTTGGGAGTCGATGGGCGGCCCGAACGGCCCGCTGGGCGCACCACGATCACCCGAGGCGTCGGGTGAGGGTCCGACGAGGTATGCGAACTTCGAGCGCGGCGCGATCTACTGGTCGCCCACCAGCGGGGCCGAACCCGTCACCGGCGCGATCTACAACGCCTGGGGATCGCTGGGCTTCGAACGCGGTGCGTTGGGTCTGCCCACCAGCGGCGAAATTCACATGCCGTTGTACATCGTGCAGAACTTCCAGCACGGCACCCTGAACTTCGACCGCGAGAACGGCACCGTCGTCCGGGTCATCGACGGGGTTCCCACCGACCTGCCCAAGACCGATTCCGATCACACCCCGATCCAGCTGGAGCGGATCAAGCCAATCAGCCCCGCCTGACCTAGAGCCACCACCGCTCGAGCACTCGCGCCACCCCGTCCTCGGCGTTGGTCGCGGTGACCTCGTCGGCCGCCGCCACCGCATCCGGATGCGCGTTGCCCATCGCGACCCCGAGCCCGGCCCAATCCAGCATCGGCACATCGTTGGGCATGTCGCCGAAGGTCACCACCTCTTCGGGGGCGATGCCGAGCGGTTCGCTCAGCTCGGCGATTCCGGTGGCCTTGCTGATGCCCAACGGCATGATCTCGACCAAGCCGTTGTTGGTCGAATAGGTGATATCACCTTGCGTGCCAATGTATTTGGCCAACGCGTCAACCATGTCGGCACTCTGCGCGCCCGCCTTGCGGATCAACAGTTTGATGGCGGGCGCACTCAACAGATCCTCGATCGACACCTCGGTGTTGTCCGGATTGAGCCACGCGTGCTCGTAGCCGGGTGAGCTGACGAACTGCGGCGTGGCTGCATCGTGGGCGCTGCGGCCCACCCGTTCGACGGCCAGGCCCGCGCCGGGAATGACGCGGGTCGCGATCTCGGCGAGCTCGCCGAGCAGGTCGGCGGACAGCGTGCGGGCCGACACGATGCGGTCGGTCGACGGGTCGTAGATCACCGCGCCGTTGGCGCACACCGCCATCGGCGCGAAACCCAGGGCGTCGACAACCGGTGCGATCCAGCGCGGCGGACGACCGGTCGCAAGCACGAAGTGGGTTCCGGATTCCACGGCCGCCCGCACCGCGGCGCGGGTGCGAGCGGTGATGGCGTCGTCGTCATCGTCGGTGAGCAGCGTGCCGTCCACATCGGAAGCAACGAGGCGGGGCAGGGTCACCGAGCCTGCCGTTCCGCCTGCTTGCGGGCACGCTCGGCAAGTTCGGCCTCGTCCAACGCCTTCGCTTCCTCCATCGTCGGAGCCGAACCGCCCATCCGCCGCGGCACCCAGTAGGCCCCGGCCGGATGTTCGTAGGACTCCTGAACTTCGTGCAGCAGTGTGGTCATCGCCTCGCGCATGGCAGCTTCCGTCTGCTCGATCGTGTCCGCGGGCGGTAGCGGCACACCGACCCGAACGGTCATCGGGATCTTGGCGCGACCCAGCTTGCGCGGATGGCCCTTCGTCCAACGGCGGTGCGCGCCCCAGACGATGAGCGGAATGATCGGCACCTGCGCCTCCACCGCCATCCGCGCCGCACCGCTCTTGAAGTCCTTGAGCTCGAAGCTGCGGCTGATGGTGGCCTCCGGGTACACCGCGACGAGCTGACCGGCCCGCAGCCGCTCGACGGCGACGGCGTAGGCGCCCGCGCCGGCCTTCCGGTCGACGGGAATGGTGCCGGAGTGCTTGATCAGGAAGTTGACGACCTTCACCTCCTGCATCTCCGACTTGATCATGAACCGCAGCCGACGTCGCACCTGATAGGCAGACAGGGCGGCGGGCATCCAGTCGAGGTAACCGGTGTGGTTGATCGCGACGACGGCACCGCCCTGTGCGGGATAGTTTTCGAGCCCCAGGTAGGTGATGCGACTCCCGGAGACCGCGACGCCCGCCGTGCAGGCGATCTCGAGCATGCGGAAAACCGGCTCCATCGCGCTACTCCGGCGCTCCTGGTTGACCCCGCTGTTCGCGACGGGCCGCCTTCTCAGCGGCTTCTTCGGCGTCCATCCGGTTGGCCTCGGCCAGCGTCGGCGCTCCACCACCGAGCCGATGCGGAACCCAGAACTCGCCCGGCGGGTGGGGCCCGTAGTCGTCCTGCACCCGTTCGAGCAGATGCTGCATCCGCGAATGCAGCAGCGCGGTCAGTTCGACCGGCGGCAGCGTCGGGTAGATCGGCTCCCCGACAGCCACGGAGATCGGCACCTTGGGCCGGCGCATGTTCTTCGGGTGGCCCTTGGTCCAGACCCGCTGCGCGCCCCACACGATGTGCGGGACGATCGGCACGTCGGCGGCGATCGCCATGCGTGCCGCGCCCGACTTGAACTCTTTGATCTCGAAGCTGCGGCTGATGGTGGCCTCCGGATAGACGCCGACCAACTCGCCCTCCTTGAGCTTGCGGCAGGCCTCGTCGAAGGATGCGGCGCCGCTGTCACGATCGACCTCGATGTGGCGCAGGCTGCGCATGATCGGGCCCGTGATCTTGTTGTCGAAGACCTCTTTCTTCGCCATGAACCGGACCTTGCGACCACGCTTCTGCTTGTAGGCGGGCAGGCCCGCGAAGGTGAAGTCGAGGTAGCCGGTGTGGTTGATCGCGATCACGGCCCCGCCCTCGGTGGGGATGTGCTCGACGCCGGAGACGTTGAACGTCAACCCCTGAACGCGCCACAGCAGCCTGGCGAGTTGGATGACTGTTCCGTAAACCGGCTCCACATACGGCAGCCTAGTCGCGTGACGCTGCCCACCGAACCCGTGCCGACTCCCCCGGTTGTCGCCGACATCGCGGCGGGACGACCCGTGCGCGCGGTTTGGGTCAATGAGCTGGGCGGCGTCACCTTCGCGGTCGACGGCGGAGCCGAGTACGTCAAGGTGTATCCCGGGTCCAAGGCGCACCTGCTGGCCGCGGAGGTGCCTCGGCTGCGCTGGGCCGGACACTTCACGCCGGTGCCCGAGGTGCTCGCATCCGGGCCGGGGTGGCTGCACACCGCACGGCTCCCGGGCCGATCGGCGGTGGATCCGCGCTGGGCCGACGATCCTGGCACCGCTGCCCGTGCGATCGGGGACGGCCTTCGACGGATGCACGACGCGCTGCCCGTCGACGACTGCCCGTTTGGCAGGCCGTCCTGGGTGCCGGACACTGCGCCGCCGGCCGATCGCCTCGTGGTGTGCCACGGTGACGCCTGCGCACCAAACACGCTGATGTCCGACGACGGGACGTTCAGCGGGCACGTCGACATGGGCGACCTCGGCGTCGCTGACCGATGGGCCGACCTGGCCATCGCCACCCTCTCCCTGGACTGGAATTTCCCCACGGAAGGCCCTGGCGGGTTCCAGCAGCTGCTGCTCGACGCCTACGGCATTGCCGCAGACACCCAGCGCATCGAGTACTACCGACGTGCGTGGGACGAGGAGGACTCGTCGGCGGGCTAGACTCGCCGCTGAGAAGTAGCCGCAGAGGAAGGGTATTGGTGCAGGTCACGAGCGTCGGGCACGCCGGTTTCCGGATCGATACCAAGGCCGGAAGCATCCTGTGTGACCCCTGGGTGAATCCGGCGTACTTCGCGTCGTGGTTCCCGTTCCCCGACAACCGTGACCTGGACTGGGACGCCCTCGGCGACTGCGATTACCTGTACGTCTCGCACCTGCACGCCGACCACTTCGACGCGAAGAACCTGAGCGCCCACGTCAACAAGGACGCGATGGTGCTGCTGCCCGACTTCCCGGTGCCGGATCTGCGCCGCGAACTGGAATCGCTTGGATTCCACCGGTTCTTCGAGACCACCGATTCGGTCAAACATCGGGTCAGCGGCCCCAAGGGCGACCTCGATGTGATGATCATCGCGCTGCGCGCCCCCGCCGACGGTCCGATCGGCGACTCGGGCCTGGTGGTCGACGACGGTGAGACGGTCTGCTTCAACATGAACGACGCCCGCCCCGTCGACCTCGACGTGGTGCACGCGGACTTCGGCGCCGTCGACGTGCACATGCTGCAGTACTCCGGGGCCATCTGGTACCCGATGGTCTACGACATGCCGGCGCGGGCCAAGGAGGCGTTCGGCACCCAGAAGCGACAGCGGCAGATGGACCGGTGCCGCCAGTACATCGCGCAGGTCGGTGCGACGTGGGTGATTCCGTCGGCGGGCCCGCCGTGCTTCCTCGATCCGGCGCTGCGCGACCTCAACGACGATCACGGCGACCCCGCCAACATCTTTCCCGACCAGGTGGTGTTCCTGGACCAGATGCGGGCCAACGGTCACGATGGCGGCCTGCTGATGATGCCCGGGACTACGGCCGATTTCACTGGCTCACAGCTGAATTCGCTGAACCACCCGCTGCCCGACGACCAGGTTCAGTCCATCTTCACGACCGGCAAGGCGGCCTACATCGCCGACTTCGCCGAGCGGATGGCCCCGGTGCTGGCCGCGGAGAAGGCGACCTGGGCGCCGGCCGCGGGTGAACCCATGTTGGAGCCGCTACGCGCCCTCTTCGAACCCATCATGCTGCAGAGCGACCAGATCTGTGACGGCATCGGCTATCCGGTTGAACTGCGTCTCCGTGGCGGCGGCCATGACGAAAGTGTGGTGCTCGACTTCCCGAAAAGGGCTGTCCGCGAACCTATTCCGGACGAAAAGTTCCGGTACGGTTTCGCGATCGCACCGGAACTCGTTCGGACGGTACTCCGTGACAACGAGCCCGACTGGGTCAACACCATCTTCCTGTCCACCCGGTTCACGGCGTGGCGGGTCGGCGGCTACAACGAGTATCTCTACACGTTCTTCAAGTGCCTGACCGACGAGCGCATTGCCTATGCGGACGGCTGGTTCGCCGAAGCTCACGACGACACCGCCTCGATCACGCTGGACGGCTGGGAGATTCAACGACGGTGCCCGCACCTGAAGGCCGACCTCTCGAAGTTCGGTGTGGTGGAGGGCAAGACCTTGACGTGCAACCTGCACGGCTGGCAGTGGAATCTCGAGAACGGCCGATGCCTGACGACCAAGGGGCACGAGTTGCGGAGCAGCCGAGCGTGACCAGCCCGCGGCAGCACTACGACGACGGGATGATCCAGCTCGACCGACTCGCGATCACGTTGCGCCGCTACCACTTTCCGTCCGGCACGTCGAAGGTCATCCCACTGCGGTCGATCCGGGGCTACAAGGCCGAGTCGCTCGGCATGTTCACCGAGCGGTTCCGCGTGTGGGGGAGTTTCGATCCTCGGCGCTGGATGCCGCTCGATGTCTGGCGTCCGATCAAGTCGACGCTCATCATCCTCGATGTCGACGGAGTGCGCCCAGCTCCGGCGTTCACGCCGCAGCGCCCCAAGGAGTTCCTCGCCGTGCTCGACGAGCTGCTGGACAGCCTGAACGCCTCGTAGCACTGACAGGTTCATCGCACGTACCTGACGCACGCAATCAACCCGCCAACTAGCCCTTGCGCAGAAACATTACATCTGTAATCTCTTTTTTGTGGGCGAACTCGGTGGCAAGGTGGCCATAGTCACGGGAACCAGCCGCGGTGTCGGGGTAGGCATCGCGCATGAGCTACTGCGGGCCGGGGCCACGGTCGTGGGCTGCTCACGGTCGGCCATGGACGCGATGCCCGGCACGCAAGACAACCCCGACTGGGCACGGCGATCTGACCAAATGGTCTGTGACCAAGCCGATTACACAGCCATCGATGCATTCGTGCAGCAGGTCGTCGATCGCTACGGCCGGCTGGACATCCTGGTCAACAACGCGGGCGGCACCGTCCCGTCACCCTCAGTGGACGAGGTTCCGGCGTTGGTGTCGCGCATTCAGGGTGCCCCGGCCAGCGACGACGACTACGAACGCAGCGCGCTCTTCCACGCGTTCGCCGTGCAGATGAACCTGATCAGCCCGCTGTGGTTCGCGATTCGCGCGTACCGGCAGATGAAGACGCAGGACGGCGTCGGCTGCGTCATCAACGTGTCCAGTGGAGCCGGCCACCCCGCGGGTTCACCGACGCTGGTGTCCTACGGCGCCGCGAAAGCAGGGCTGAACCAGATGACGCGCTCGCTGGCTCAGGAGTGGGGCCCCGCGGTCCGGGTCAACTGTGTCGCGCTCGGTCCGACGATCACCGAGAACTTCCGGTCGTTCGTCCTGCCCAAGGACGACCCCACCGGAAGCGAGTACTTCGTGAACGTCCCCATGAAGCGGGGCGGTGAACCTGCCGAAGTCGGCCGCACCTGTGTCTTTCTCGCTTCCGGCACAGCCGATTTCGTCAACGGGACCACGATCGAGATCGACGGCGGCATGCTGCCCGGCGTCCTCTACGACGCGGGACTCAAGACCATCACCGATCTGCTGTAAGGACACCGACAATGACGCGGCGCATCATCCAGTTCTCCACCGGCAACGTCGGTGTCCACGCTCTTCGGACGATCATCGAGCGGCCGGACCTGGAGCTGGTCGGCCTGCACGCGGCCAGCCCCGACAAGATCGGCCGCGACGCGGCACAGCTCTGCGGGCTCACCGAAGCGACCGGTGTCATCGCCACCGACGACGTCGACGCGTTGTTGGCACTCGAGGCCGATTGCGTGGTCTACACCTCGCAGGCCGAGACCCGCGCGAGGGAGGCGGCCGACGACATCGCGCGCTTCCTGCGTGCCGGAACCAACGTCGTCGGGTCGTCGTTCGTCTGGCTGGTCGCCCCGGAGTTCACCGACGACTGGCTGCGCACACCACTCGAAGAGGCCTGCCGCCAAGGGAATTCGACGCTGTACATCAACGGGATCGATCCCGGTTTCTCCGGCGACACCCTCGTGTACACGGCGCTGAGCCTGGCCGGTCGCGCCGACTCGATCACGGTGCAGGAGATCTGCGATTACGCGACCTACGACGATGCCGAGTTCACCGGCGTCACCTTTGGGTTCGGTACGGATCCCGAGCATCAACCGATCCTCTTCATGCCGGGCGTGCTCGCATCGATGTGGGGAATCCAGGTGCGCAGCCTCGCCGCAGATCTCGGTGTCGAGCTCGACGAGGTGCGTGAGCGGCACGAGAAATGGGTTACGCCCGAACCGATCTCCTGCACGATGATGGACGTCGAGGTGGGCAAGGTCGCCGCGGTGCGCTTCGGCGTCGAGGGCGTCAGAGACGGCAAGGTCGTCATCACCATGGAGCACGTCAATCGGTTGACCGAGGTCGCCGCCCCGGACTGGGCCGTGCCGCCGGACGGTCGCCCGGGTGTGCATCGCGTCATAGTCGAAGGCGATCCCGGTGTCGAGATCAACACCCACGTCGGCCTCGGCGGAACGGACCACAACCAGGGCGGCGTCATCGCCACCGCGGCGCGGCCGATCAATGCCATCGAAGCGGTGTGCCAGGCGCAGGCCGGGATCCTTGCCGCACACGACCTCCGGCCGCTGGACCACACCCGCGGTGTGATGTGGTGAAGTCTGACCATGGCAGGTGCAGTGCGACCTCGTCGTCCGCCTGGGGGTAACCAGCAGCGCGCAGAGCGGACCCGGCAGATGGTGATCGACGAGACCGTCCGCTACATCCTCGACGAGGGCTTCGCCGCGCCCAGCGTCCGTCGCATCACCGAGCGAGCGGGGGTGACGTGGGGAGTGGTGCAGTACCACTTCGGCGATCTGAACGGCCTGCTCATCGCGGTCGTCGACGAAGGGTTCAGACAACTCACCGAGATTCTCGCCGCGGTACCCGCGACGACCGCCGACCTACCGATCGAACAACGCGTTCAGGTCGTGGTGGATGCGGCGTGGTCGGCGTTCTCGAGCCCGACGTCGATGGCGGCCATCGAGATCCTGATCGCCACGCGTTCGGGCCGAGACGATGCGGTCAACCAGCGACTGGCGGACACGCTGCGTCAACTCACCGATCTGGGCAGACACCTCGGTGAGGGTCTGGACCCCAAGCACGCCAAGGAGATCGGCAACCACATCTGGGCGTGCCTGCGCGGAATCGTTGTGACACATATCATTTCGTCACAGCCGCTGGACACGTCCGGGGACCGGCGCGCACTGGTCGACGTCCTGACCGCCTACGTGCTCACGCACAGCGCCCAACGCTAGGACTTCGGTTCCAGCACTTCGGTTCCAACGAAGGGCACCAAGGCTTCTGGCACTCGCACGCTTCCGTCGGGCTGCTGATGATTCTCCAGGATGGCGACCAGCCACCGGGTCGTGGCCAACGTGCCGTTGAGGGTGGCCGCGGTCTGCGGCTTGCCGTTCTCATCGCGGTAACGCACCGAAAGGCGCCGCGCCTGAAACGTCGTGCAGTTCGACGTCGAGGTCAGCTCCCGGTACGTCTGCTGAGTCGGAACCCACGCCTCGCAGTCGAATTTGCGCGCGGCCGAGGAACCCAAATCCCCTGCGGCGATGTCGATCACGCGATACGGGACGTCGATCTTGGCCAACATCTCGCGCTCCCAGCCGAGCAGCCGCTGGTGCTCGGCTTCGGCCTCGTCGGGCTTGCAGTAGATGAAACCCTCGACCTTGTCGAACTGGTGCACCCGAATGATGCCGCGGGTGTCCTTACCGTGGCTGCCCGCCTCCCGACGGAAGCACGACGACCATCCGGCGTAGCGCAGCGGACCATCGGAGAGGTCGAGGATCTCGTCGGAGTGGTAACCGGCCAGCGCCACCTCCGAGGTGCCGACGAGATAGAGATCGTCGGCCTCGAGGCGGTAGACCTCTTCGGCGTGTGCACCAAGAAAGCCGGTGCCCGCCATGATTTCGGGGCGCACCAGCACGGGCGGCACCATCAGCGTGAAACCGTTGTCCTGCGCCAGCCGCGCGGCCAGTTGCAGCAGCCCGAGCTGCAGCAGCGCCCCCGCTCCGGTCAGGAAGTAGAAGCGCGAACCGGACACTTTCGCGCCCCGTTCGAGATCGATGAGACCCAGCGACTCGCCGAGCTCGACGTGATCCTTCGGGTTGTCGATGGTGCGGGGTTCGCCGACGGTGTCCAGGACCCTGAAGTCGTCCTCACCTCCGGCGGGGACACCGTCGATGATCACGTTCGAGATGGCCATGTGCGCGGCGGTGAAGGCCGTTTCGGCCTGGCTCTGCTCGGCCTCGGCGGCCTTGACCTTGTCGGCGAGTTCCTTTGCGGCGGCCAGCAAGGCGGGCCGTTCCTCCGGCGAGGCCTTGCCCACCTTCTTACTGGCGGCCTTCTGCTCGGCGCGCAGGTTGTCACCGGACGACACCGCTGCCCGCCGTGCGGCATCAGCGTCCAGCAGTGCATCGACGAGGCCAGGGTCTTCGCCGCGGGCGCGTTGCGATGCGCGCACCAGATCCGGGTTTTCGCGCAGCAGTTTGAGGTCGATCACGGGCGCAACACTACTTTTGGCTGCCGGTGGGGAACAGCCGAGGTCGGAACCTCAGCCACAACCTCGTAACGTTACAACTGCATCACTTGTCACAGCGCCCGACACGCCTGTCACAATGGAGCAGATGTCTGAAGCACCCACCGTGGAATATCCGCGCGATGACGAGGCCGGCAAGCCCTCGCCGCGTGCGCCTTGGTGGCGCAGCCTGCAGGCGGCCTCGACCCGGCGCGCACTGCTGCTGACCGCCCTCGGCGGCCTGCTCATCGCGGGTCTGATCACCGCGATTCCGCAGACCGAGACCTCCGGACTGACGGCGAGCACGATCTCCCTCGGCCCCCGCGGCAATGACACTTTCAAGCACGCGAAGGCAGGCGACTGCCTGAATTGGCCCGACCGCACGCCGGACGCCGCCCAGATCGTCGACTGCAAGGACGACCACCGGTTCGAGGTCGCCGAATCGGTCGACATGCGCACGTTCCCCGGCAGCGAGTACGGCCCCGATGCGGCGCCGCCGTCG
>Ga0075363_100000373_pt1 | contig 13509 bp, 11 predicted proteins | sample EndMetdeltDD1763_FD_71470 | JGI IMG/M metagenome (GOLD analysis project Ga0075363, IMG submission 71470) | Populus endosphere microbial communities from Tennessee, USA - Endosphere MetaG P. deltoides DD176-3 | ecosystem: Host-associated > Plants > Roots > Endosphere | place: USA: Tennessee...
GGGGTGACCGGGTTCAGCGCCGGCTCCGAGACGCTCAAGCTCGCCGGCGAACGTGGTTACCTGCCAATGAGTTTGGACCTCAACACCGAATACGTAGCCACCCACTGGGACGCGGTGCTCGAAGGCGCCGAGCGCAGTGGCCGCACGCCGGATCGCCGCGATTGGCGACTGGTGCGCGAGGTGATGGTGGCCGAGACCGACGAGGAAGCATTCCGCTATGCCGTCGACGGCACGATGGGCCGCGCCATGCGTGAGTATGTGTTGCCGACGTTCCGGATGTTCGGGATGACAAAGTTCTACAAGCACAACCCGTCGGTGCCCGACGACGACGTGACCCCGGAATACCTCGCCGAGAACACCTTCGTGGTCGGTTCGGTCGAGACGGTGGTCGACAAGCTCGAGGCGACCTACGACCAGGTCGGCGGCTTCGGCCACCTCTTGGTGCTGGGATTCGACTACGTCGAAAACCCGGGTCCGTGGAAGGAGTCGATGCGGCTGCTGGCAGAAGAGGTCATGCCGAGACTCAACGCCAGGATCGCCAAGAAACCAGTAGCCCTGGTCGTTTAGCAATGACGAATCGTCAGGTCACGGTCGGCTATTCCGACGGAACGCACAAGACGATGCCGGTGCGTCCGGACCAGACGCTGCTTGATGCCGCCGAGGAACACGGCGTGGCCATCGTCAACGAATGCCAAAGCGGAATCTGCGGCACGTGCGTGGCCACCTGCACCGCCGGCCGCTACGAGATGGGACGCACCGAGGGGCTGTCCGACGTCGAGCGCGAGGCACGAAAGATCCTGACCTGCCAGACATTCCCGGAGTCCGATTGCAGGATCGAACTGCAGTATCCGGTTGACGACAACGCCGCACTGCTGGTCACCGGCGACGGCGTGGTGACCGGGGTCGACCTGGTGTCACCCAGCACCGCCATCCTGCGGGTGGATGCCTCGGCCCTCGCGGGAGAACTGAGGTACAAGCCCGGCCAGTTCGCCCAGTTGCAGGTTCCCGGCACCGACGCCTGGCGCAACTACTCCTACGCGCACCCGGCCCACGGCCGCGGCGAATTGGAGTTCATCATCCGATTGCTGCCCGACGGCGTGATGTCGAATTATCTGCGGGATCGCGCAAAACCGGGAGACCACATCGCGCTGCGGTGCAGCAAGGGCAATTTCTACCTGCGCCCCATCGTGCGGCCGGTGATCCTCGTCGCGGGCGGCACCGGCCTGTCGGCGATCCTGGCGATCGCCCAGAGTCTGGATTCTCGTGTCGGGCAACCGGTTTACCTGCTGTACGGCGTGACCTCCGCAGAGGACCTGTGCAAGCTCGAGGAACTCAAGGAGCTGCGCCGCGGCATTCCCGGGTTGGAGCTGCACGTCATCGTCGCGAACCCGGCCGCGGACTGGGATGGACGCACCGGACTCGTCACCGACCTGCTGGAGGAGCGGATGCTGGCCGGCGGCGACACCGACGTCTATCTGTGCGGACCGGGCGCGATGGTCGAGGCCACCCGAACCTGGTTGGAAAACAACGGCTTCCACGGGGTTGGCCTGTACTACGAGAAGTTTGTGCCCAGCGGGGCGGCGCTACGCCGCAACCCGGCCCGCCTCGATCACGCGGGACTGGACATCGCCGAGGTGCGCCGCCGGGGCCGCGGCACCGCGGTGGTCATCGGGGGCAGCATCGCCGGCATCGCCGCGGCCAAGGTGTGCAGCGAAACATTCGAGCGGGTCATCGTGCTGGAAAAGGACGACCCGCACCGTCGCCGCGAGGGCAGGCCGGGCGCCGCACAGGGCTGGCACCTGCACCACCTGCTCACCGCGGGACAGATCGAGTTGGAGCGCTTGTTCCCCGGCATCGTCGACGACATGGTGCGCGAGGGCGCGTTCAAGGTCGACATGGCCGCCCAATACCGAATCCGCCTGGGGGGCAGCTGGAAGAAACCCGGGACCAGCGACATCGAGATCGTCTGCGCCGGGCGTCCGCTGCTGGAATGGTGCGTGCGGCGCCGGCTGGACGGCGAGCCGCGGATCGACTTCCGCTACGAGTCGGAGGTCACCGACCTGGTGTTCGACCGCGACACCAACACCGTCATCGGCGTCGCCGTCCCGGGTGACGGCGGGGAGCCGGAGGTGATTCCCGCCGAGTTCGTGGTGGACGCCTCGGGCAAGAACACGCGGGTGCCGGAGTTCTTGGAGCGCATCGGCATTGGGGCTCCCGAGGTCGAGCAGGACATCATCAACTGCTTCTACTCGACGATGCACCATCGGGTTCCGCCGGAGCGGCAGTGGCAGGACAAGGTGATGGTGATCTGCTACGCCTACCGGCCCTACGAGGACACCTACGCAGCGCAGTACTACACCGACAGCTCGCGTACCCTGCTGTCCACCTCATTAGTGGCGTACAACTGCTACTCGCCGCCACGCACTGCGCTCGAATTCCGCGAGTTCGCCGATCTGATGCCCTCGCCGGTCATCGGGGAGAACATCGACGGGCTCGAACCCGCCTCGCCGATCTACAACTTCCGCTACCCGAACATGCTGCGGCTGCACTACGAAAAGAAGCGCAACCTGCCGCGTGCGCTGCTGGCTGTCGGTGACGCCTACACCAGCGCCGACCCAGTATCCGGGCTGGGTATGAGCCTGGCGCTCAAGGAAGTTCGCGAGATGCAGCTGCTGCTGGCCAAGTACGGCCCGGCACATCGGGATCTGCCGCGCCGGTACTACCGGACGATCGCGAAGATGGCCGACACCGCCTGGTTCGTGATCCGCGAGCAGAACCTGCGCTTCGACTGGATGAAAGACGTCCACAAGAAGCGCCCGTTCTACTTCCGCGTGCTCACCTGGTACATGGACCGCCTGCTCGAGTTGGTGCACGACGACCTCGACGCCTACCGCGAGTTCTTGGCCGTCGTCCATCTGGTCAAACCGCCGCTGGCGCTGATGAAACCGGGGATCGCCAGTCGAGTCCTGGGCAAGTGGGCACGCACCCGGTTGTCGGGGCAGAAGACGCTGATCGCCCGCAACTACGAAGATCGTGCGGTGCCGGCCGCGCCCGTGGATCAACTCGTCGACGCTTAGGAGAGAGCCGAAGATGTCGCAGGTTCATCGGTTCCTGAACTGTCGGGGCACCCGGATTCATGCCGTCGAGGACGGCCCACACGGACACGATCGACCCCTGGTGGTGCTTGTGCACGGGTTTCCCGAGTCCTGGTACTCGTGGCGTCACCAGATTCCCGCTTTGGCGGACGCGGGCTACCGCGTGGTGGCCGTCGACCAGCGCGGCTACGGGCGCTCGTCGAAGTACCGCGTCCAAACGGCCTACCGCATCAAGGAATTGGTCGGCGACGTCCTCGGGGTGATCGACGCCTACGGCGCCGAGAGGGCCTTCGTGGTCGGCCACGACTGGGGCGCGCCGGTCGCCTGGACCTTCGCCTGGCTGCACCCGGACCGGTGCGCCGGGGTGGTCGGGATCAGCGTCCCGTTCGCCGGCCGCGGCGTAATCGGCCTGCCGGGCAGTCCCTTCGGCGAGCACCGGCCCAACGACTACCACCTGGAGCTCGCCGGTCCCGGGAAAGTCTGGTACCAGGATTACTTCTCCGCGCAGGACGGCATCATCGCCGAGATCGAAGAAGACGTGCGCGGCTGGCTGCTGGGGCTCACATACACGGTTTCCGGTGAGGGGATGATCGCGGCGACCAAGGCGGCCGTCGACGCGGGTGTCGACCTGGCGGCGATGGACCCGATCGACGTGATCCGCGCGGGCCCGCTCTGCATGGCTGAGGGCGCGCGGCTCAAGGATGCCTTCGTCTATCCCGAGACCATGCCGGCCTGGTTCACCGACGCCGACGTCGATTTCTACACCGGCGAATTCGAGCGTTCCGGGTTCGGCGGCCCGCTCAGCTTCTACCACAACATCGACAACGACTGGCACGACCTGGCCGAGCAGGAAGGCAAACCGCTGACCTCGCCGGCCCTGTTCATCGGCGGTCAGTACGACGTCGGAACCACCTGGGGCGCCGAGGCCGTAGAACGCGCACATGAGGTCATGTCCGACTACCGCGGCACCCACATGATCGCCGATGTCGGGCACTGGATTCAGCAGGAAGCGCCCGAGGAGACCAACCGCCTGCTGCTCGATTTCCTTGGCGGGCTGCGTCAGTGAGCTCGTTGATCGCCGATCGTCTTGACGAGGCCGAATTGCGAAGGGCCTTCGGCTGTTTCCCGTCCGGCGTGATCGCGGTCTGCGCGATGGCCTACGGGGAGCCGATCGGAATGGCGGCAAGCTCGTTCACCCCGGTGTCGCTTGCCCCGCCGTTGGTATCCATCTGCATCCAGAACAGCTCGACGACGTGGCCTGGGTTGCGACTCAGTGCGCGGCTCGGTCTTAGCGTGCTCGCCGAGGGTCACGACCAAGCCTGCATGAGCCTGTCGCGCAAGGGCGGCGACCGGTTCGCCGACGTGTCCTGGACGGAGCTGTCCAGCGGGGGCGTGGTCATCCATGGAGCCAGCGCCTGGTTGGACTGCCGCCTGCACGCCGAGGTTCCGGCGGGCGATCATCTCATCGCCCTGCTCGAGATCTGTGCGCTGGGAGCCGATCCCGACACTCCGCCACTCATCTTTCACGGCAGCCGCTTCCGCCGACTGGAGGGTCGATGAAGACTACCGATCTGCGGGTGCGCCGCGCGATCACGGCGATGGCGGCCGGGCGGGCCGTTGTCGTCACGGACGAGACCGAAGGCCACGTCGTGTTCGCGGCCGAGGCCGCGACCACAGCGCTGCTGGCCTTCACCATCCGGCACACCTCGGGTTATGTCCGGGTGGCGTTGCCGGGCAACGAATGCGAACGGTTGAACCTTCCGCCGATGTGCCACGGCGACACCTCGCACTGCGTGTCCGTCGACGTTCGCGGTACGGGCACCGGGATTTCGGCACGAGATCGCGCCCGGACCATCGCGGCACTCGCGTCGGCGAAGTCTGCCGCCGCGGACTTCCTCCGGCCGGGCCATGTGGCCCCGATGCGGGCGGAGTCGGACGGGGTGCTGCGCCGGCCACGGCCCGCCGAGGCGGCCGTCGACCTGGCTTACCTTGCGGGGCACCGCCGGGCGGCGGCGCTGTGCGAGATCGTGTCCCGCCGTAATCCCGCCCGGATGGCCCGCGGCGCGGAGTTGGTCGAATTCGCCGTCGAACATGCGCTGCCCTTGGTCTCCATCGGTGAGCTTGTCGCGTATCGGCGCCGCACCGAACCCCAAGTGGTCCGGCTGACCGAGACGGTCCTGCCCACCTGGGCGGGCAACTCGCGAGTCATCGGTTTTCGCGATGTGCATCGAGGCGGCGAGCATTTGGCCGTGATCATCGGAGCCGCAGGCGCCGGGGTGCCCGTGCCACTGCACGTCCACGTCGAATGCCTGACGGGGGATGTGTTCGGCTCCAAGGCGTGTCGCTGCGGAGGGGAACTCAACGGCGCCCTGAACCAGATGTCCGCGCAGGGCAGCGGCGTGGTCGTATACCTGCGGCCACCCGGACCGCCGCGCGCCTGCGGTCTGTTCGCCCGGGACGTGGCCGGGGAGCTGATCTCGGACACGGTGGCATGGATGCTGCGTGACCTCGGGGTGTACGAGCTAAAACTGTCCGACGACATGCCAGGATTTGGTCTTGTGATGTTCGGGGCCATTCGTGAGGTAGTCCATGAGGCATCCTGACTTGGCCGGTAAAGCCGCCATCGTCACCGGCGCTGGAGCGGGCATCGGCCTCGCGGTCGCGGAAAGCCTTGTCGCCGAGGGGTGTAGCGTGCTCTGCGCTGACATCGACGGCGCCGCAGCCGATGCCGCCGCAAACAAGATAGGGTCCGACGCCGTGGGTCACCGGGTTGATGTCAGCGACGAGGAGCAGGTCATCGGCATGGTCGAGGCATGCGTCGGCGCCTTCGGCGGGGTGGACAAGCTGGTCGCCAATGCCGGTGTCGTGCATATGGCTTCGATCATCGACACCACGGTGGCGGACTTTGACCGGGTCATCGCGATCAACCTGCGTGGCGCGTGGCTGTGCACCAAACACGCGGCGCCGCGGATGATCGAGCGGGGCGGGGGAGCGATCGTCAACATGTCATCATTGGCCGGCCATGTCGGCGTGGGCGGCACCGGGGCATATGGCATGTCCAAGGCGGGGATCAGCCACCTCAGCCGCATCACCGCTGCGGAACTGCGTTCGTCCAACATCCGATCCAACGCCGTGCTGCCCGCGTTCGTCGACACGCCAATGCAGCAGACCGCCATGACGATGTTCGACGAGACCCTCGGGGAGGGTGGTGCTCTCGCGCTGATCGCCCGCCTGCAGGGCCGCATGGCCGCGCCGGAGGAGATGGCCAGCATCGTCACGTTCCTGTTGTCCGACGATGCTTCGATGATCACCGGAACCACGCAGATCGCTGATGGCGGAACGATCGCGGCGCTGTGGTGAGTGTAATCCCTTGTGTCACTTTGGCTTCAGTGGTCACAACGCGGCAATTCTTGTCGGTGGCCGTTCGTAAAATTTGAGGCATGGGTTCGAGCAGTCGCGAGGAGATCGTCGAGGTCTTCAACATGCTCGATGCCGACCTGGACCGCTTGTGCGAGTTGTCCTTTGACGTGTTCACCACCCCCGAACGATTGCGGGCCTTGGAGCGCCTGGAGCGCGTGGCTCGCCGCCTGCGGGCCCCCCAGCACTCGTTGATCAACCAACTTGACGCGCAAGCCAGCGACGAAGAGCTCGGTGGCAAGCTGCATTCGGCGCTGGCCGACCGGTTACGCATCACCGAGGCTGAGGCCAGCCGCCGGATTCACGAAGCCGCGGATCTCGGGGAACGACGGGCGCTCACGGGTGAGCCGCTGGCGCCCCAATTGAGCGCGACCGCGGCCGCCCAACGCGAGGGGCTGATCGGCGATGGACACGTGCGGGTGATACGCAGTTTCTTTGCCCACCTACCCGCCGAGGTCGACCTGTGCACCCGGGAATCAGCCGAAGCCGATCTGGCCCACAAGGCCGGCGGATACCGCCCCGACGAATTGGCCATATACGCCAAGGGGGTCATGGACTGCCTCAACCAAGACGGGGAATTCAGCGATGAGGAGCGGGCCCGCAAGCGCGGCATCACAATCGGCAACCAAGAATACGACGGCATGTCGCGCATCAGCGGCTACCTCACCCCCGAGGCGCGCGCCACCTTCGAACCCGTGTTGGCCAAATTGGCCGCCCCCGGCGCCTGTAACCCCGACGACAAAACACCCGTCATCGACGAGACACCCGATGAGGACGCGGTCCGCCGCGACACCCGCGGCAAAGCTCAACGCAATCACGACGGCCTGCTGGCCGGACTGCGGGGCCTATTGGCGTCGGGGAACCTGGGCCAGCACAACGGCCTTCCGGTGTCGATCGTCGTGACCACCACCCTGAAGGATCTAGAAGCCGCCGCGGGCAAGGGCCGGACCGGTGGCGGCTCCCAGGTACCCATGTCGGATCTGATCCGCATGGCAAGCCACGCGCACCATTACCTGGCCCTTTTCGATGACGGCAAACCCCTGGCGCTGTATCACGCCAAACGGCTAGCCTCCCCGGCACAGCGAATCATGCTGTACGCCAGGGACCGTGGCTGCACCAAACCCGGATGCGACGCCCCCGCCTACCACAGCCAAGTCCACCACGTGCAAGGGTGGCAGACCACCCGCCGCACCGACATCAACGACCTCACCCTTGCCTGCGGGATCGACAACAGGCTAGTCGAAAAGGGTTGGACCACGCGCAAGAACGCCAAGGGCGACACCGAATGGATGCCACCGCCCCACCTAGATCACGGACGACCCCGCGTCAACACCTTCCACCACCCGGAGAAACTCCTAGCACCCGACGACGACGAACCCGTCTGACGTCACGACCGGCTAGTCAGGATCGACAACGCGATCGCGGTGATCTCGTCGGCAACACCTGCGTAACGCGTGAGATGCCATGTGCGCGCGACGTCCTCGATGAAGCTGATCGCGGCGGCGACCAGGATCCGGCCGACGGCGACGGTCGTCGCGGGGACCAGGTCGGCGATGAGCTCGATCCATACCGCCTCGCGGTCGGCCTGATTCCGCAGATAGCTTTCGCGGACTTCGACGGAGGCGTGCGGCAGTTCGGTGACTGAAACGGCAACGAGGTCCGGGGCGTCCAGGCTGGTCCGGACGTGGCCCTCGACAAGACCGCGCAACCGCTGTGCCGCTTCGGAATTCGGACGCAGCGCGCGAATGGCCTCTAGGCTGCGCCACTCGTCGAGGCGGCGGATGAGCGCGTCCAGGATGGCCTGCTTGGACGAGAACGAACGGTACAGACCCGGACCGGCGATTCCGGCCCCCCTGCCGATCTCGCTGGTGCTCACGGCTGGATAGCCCTGCGCGCGGAACAGTCGTGCGCCCGCGGCGAGCAGGGTTTCGTACCGGGAGAACAGCACACGGTCCTCGTCGCGCGCGGTGTCCAAAGGACTCAGCTCGCAGACGACAGGCGTCGTCGCCGCGGCCATACATGCTTGGTACAGGCGCTCTTTGAGCTCGTCAGCCGGCAGCGTCAGGTTGTGCCTGCCCAGGCTGGTCAGCGTGCTAGACACCGCCCACGCCCGCAGCTCCGAGTGCTGCGGGCTCAGACCAGGCACCTCGAGCAGGACGTTGTCGCGCATGCCGGCGACGATCGCGTTGATGCGGCGGCGGACCTCCACGCGATCGGCATCGTTGAGATAACGAGACTCGCGCTGCCACAACACCGTCAAGGACCGAGATGCGACGGCGGCCGCGATCAGGTCCGGTAACTCGACATGCAACGGCCGTGGTCTGGGCTCGGCCTCGCCGGCGGTGAGGCGACGCGCGCTCAGGTATTGGTCCTGGCCGGTTCGGATCGCTTCGGCGAGCAACGCCTGCTTGTTGTCGTAGTGGCGATACAATGCGCGCGCGGTGACTCCTGCCGCCTCGGCGATGTCCTCCAATTTGACCGAATGGAAGCCACGGTCGATGAAGAGACCGACAGCCTGTTCCAGTATCTGCTGCTTTCGGTCCTTTGGCCGGCGCCTAACGGGTTGGGCCAGGGTGTGTGTGGTTCCCATCGGCTCCGAACCCCCTATAGCTTCATCCCGCTCTGTGCCTCGAAGTCCGCAAGGTCAAAGTAGTCGCTGAAGCGAGTGATCTTGCCATTCTGGACCTCGAACACGCCGGTCACCGGCAGCACGACTTTTCGGCCGTCGTTCATGGTGAAGTAGTCGACGCGTTCGACGAGCACCCGGCCGGGCTCAGCGGCCAGCGTGACGATATCGAGCTTGGCGTCGGAGAACGCGTCCAGAAACGCCTGGAAGATTCCGCGGATGCCGGCGATGCCCTCGATCGGCTCGACGGGCACGTTGTGGTAGATCGCGTCGTCGGCAAAGACGCCGCAGATGGTTTCGAGGCTGCGCGCCTCCCAGGACCCGAGAAAGTCACGGACGAGCTTCTCGCTGGCTTCCTTGGTGTCGGTCATGCGACTAGCTCCTCGTCTGACGTCGGATTAACAAGATACATAGAGCCGTTCGCCGAGCCCGTAGATCTGCAGACAAAGCGCGAGTGAGGGGCTGCAAAACTACAGCCTCGGCGAGGATCCGGCCGGACTCGGCGAGAAACCGGCCTCGCAGCGCATTCGCCCCAGCAGAATCCTCCGCTCGCAGGCGTTGGCCGTGGCCGCCGATAAGACACCCTCCGATACTAGCCATATACATCGTGAACATCAATCGCGGCTTTGCGTCGATATTCGCGAAGATTCCCCCACTACTCGTGCGTATCACCTATGGACATAATGACATCGTGGCGCGTACCCTCGCGGATGTCACTTGTCCACTTCGACCTGTCCGGGGGTGTGCGGCGACATGGTGATCGCACTCGACCGAGCAGCCAAGCCAGTCGGAGCGCTGGGCGACTTCTTCGCGATGTCACTGGACACGTTCGTGTCCATGTTCAGGCCGCCGTTCGCGTGGCGTGAATACCTGTTTCAGTGCTGGTTCGTGGCGCGGGTGTCGACGCTGCCCGGGATCTTGATGACGATCCCGTGGGCCGTGATATCGGGGTTCCTGTTCAACGTCCTGCTGACCGACATCGGTGCGGCGGACTTCTCCGGCACCGGCTGCGCGATCTTCACCGTCGACCAGAGTGCCCCGATAGTCACGGTTTTGGTGGTCGCGGGCGCCGGCGCCACCGCCATGTGTGCCGATCTGGGGGCGCGAACCATTCGTGAGGAACTCGATGCGCTGCGGGTCATGGGCATCAATCCGATTCAGGCGCTGGCGGTTCCGCGCGTGCTCGCGGCGACGACGGTCTCGCTGGCCCTGAGTTCGATCGTGACCGCGACGGGTCTGATCGGCGCGTTCTTTTGCTCCGTGTTTCTCATGCACGTCTCGGCGGGTGCGTGGGTGACGGGCCTGACCACGCTGACCCACACGATCGACGTCATCATTTCGATGATCAAGGCGACGCTATTCGGGCTGATGGCCGGGTTGATCGCCTGCTACAAGGGCATGTCGGTCGGCGGTGGCCCGGCCGGCGTCGGCAGAGCGGTGAACGAAACAGTGGTGTTTGCCTTCATCGTCTTGTTCGTCATCAACATCATCGTCACCGCCGTCGGTATGCCGTTCATGGTGTCCTGAGGTGAAGCCATGACGGTGACGAAAGCCCTTGTCGGCGAATGGAACCGCATGGGATCGCAGATGCGGTTCTATATCAGCACACTGACCGGGATTCCCGACGCCGTCATGCACTACCGCGGCGAGCTGCTACGGGTGATCGCGCAAATGGGCCTAGGGGTCGGGACGCTCGCCGTCATCGGCGGAACGGTCGTTATCGTCGGGTTCCTGGCGATGACCACCGGCGCAATCGTGGCGGTGCAGGGCTACAACCAGTTCGCCTCCGTGGGCGTGGAGGCGTTAACGGGCTTCGCGTCCGCCTTCTTCAACACCCGCGAAATTCAGCCGGGGACCGTGATGGTGGCGCTGGCGGCCACCGTCGGTGCCGGCGCGACCGCCCAGCTCGGGGCGATGCGGATCAACGAAGAAATCGACGCGCTCGAGGTGATCGGCATCCGCAGCGTCAGCTACCTGGCGAGCACCCGAGTGCTGGCGGGAGTGGTTGTGGCCGTTCCGCTTTTCTGCGTCGGCCTCATGACGGCCTATCTGGCCGCTCGCCTCGGCACCACCGCCATCTACGGGCAGGGATCCGGGGTGTACGACCACTACTTCAACACGTTCCTGCGTCCGAGCGACGTGCTCTGGTCGTCGCTCGAAGTCGTCATCGTCGCTCTGATGATCATGCTGGTCTGCACCTACTACGGGTACACCGCGCACGGCGGACCGGCCGGGGTCGGGGAGGCGGTGGGCCGGGCCGTGCGCGCCTCGATGGTCCTCGCCTCGATCGCGATCGTCATCATGACGCTCGCCATCTATGGCCAGTCACCCAACTTTCACCTGGCGAGCTAGGCATGGGACGCGGGGCAGGGAAACACGGTCTGCGTGACGCCTGGTGGACGGTGATCCTGTTCTCGGTGATCGGTGTGGTTGTCCTCGTGACGGTGGTGTCCTTCAATGGCACCTTCCGGTCCTACGTGCCGGTGACGCTGACCTCCGACCGTTCCGGTCTGGTGATGGACACCGGCGCCAAGGTCATGATGCGCGGCGTGCAGGTCGGCCGCGTCAGCCAGATCGGGGACGACAAGCGCGGCACCCGCCTGAAACTGGAGATAGACCCCGATCAGATCCGACATATCCCGGCCAATGCCGAGGCACAGATCAGCGCCACCACCGCGTTCGGCGCAAAGTTCGTCGAACTGCTGATACCGCAAAACCCAAGTCGTGCCCGGCTTTCCGCCGGGGCCGTACTGCATTCAAAGAACGTCAGCACCGAGATCAACACCGTGTTCGAGAACGTCGTCGACCTGCTCGACATGATCGACCCGCTCAAGCTGAACGCGGTGCTGACCGCGGTGGCCGACGCCGTGCGGGGGCAGGGTCAACGGATCGGCGAGGCCACCACCGACCTCTACCAGGTGTTGCAGGCACTCAACGCGCGCAGCGAAACCATCCGTCGGGACTGGCGATCCTTCAAGAACTTCAACGACACCTATAGCGCTGCCGCCAACGACATCCTGAGCATCCTGAACGCCGCCAGCACGACCAGTACGACCGTCGTGAACCATTCGACACAGCTGGACGCCTTGCTGCTCAACGTGATTGGCATGTCAAATTCCGGCACCAACCTGCTCGCCACGAGCAGGGACAGCCTCGTCGCGTCGGTCAACACCCTCGAGCCGACCACCAACCTGCTGCGCAAATACAGCCCCGAGTACACCTGCCTGCTGCAGGGCACCAAGTGGTATCTCGACAACGGGGGCTATGCGGCGTGGGGTGGCGCCGACGGCCGGACGCTGCAACTCGATGTCGCGCTGTTGCTGGGCAACGACCCCTACGCCTATCCCGACAACCTGCCGCTCGTCGCGGCCAAGGGCGGACCCGGCGGACAACCCGGGTGCGGGTCACTTCCGGACGCCAGCAAGAACTTTCCGGTGCGCGAGCTCGTCACCAACACCGGCTGGGGAACCGGGCTCGACATCCGGCCCAACCCCGGCCTCGGGCATCCCTGCTGGGCTGACTACTTCCCGGTGACGCGGGCCGTGCCCAAGCCGCCATCGATCCGTCAGTGCATTCCCGGACCGGCAATCGGGCCGAACCCGGGCGGCCCACCGTACGGGGCGGCCCTGTATGGGCCGGGGGGAGTGCCGCTATGGCCAGGGGTAGCCCCAGCCGAACCCGCGGGAGAAGCGGGGGGACAGCCATGAGGGACAACCTCAGCGGCGTCGCGGTGCGCCTCGGCGTCTTCCTGACGGTGTGCCTGCTGACCGCGCTCCTGCTGGTGGCCGTCTTCGGGGAGGTGCGGTTCGGCGACGGCAAGACCTATTACGCCGAGTTCACCAACGTGTCGAATCTGCGGGAGGGCAAGCTGGTTCGCATCGCGGGGGTCGAGGTCGGCAAGGTCGACAAGATCTCCGTCAACCCGGACGCGACGGTGCGGGTGGAGTTCACCGCCGAGAATTCGGTGGCCCTCACCGAGGGCACGTTGGCGGTGATCCGCTACGACAACCTGTTCGGGGACCGCTACCTGGCACTCGAGGAAGGCGCGGGCGGGCTGGCCATACTTCGCCCCGGCCAAACGATTCCGTTGGCCCGCACCAAGCCGGCGCTGGACCTGGATGCCCTGATCGGCGGCTTCAAGCCGCTGTTTCGCGCGCTGAACCCCGACCAGGTCAATGCGCTCAGCGAACAGTTGCTGCAGGCATTCCAGGGACAGGGCCCCACGATCGCGTCGTTTCTGGGTCAGGCCGCGGCCGTAACGAACACGTTGGCTGACCGCGATCAGCTCATCGGGCAGGTGGTCGACAACCTCAACGTGGTGCTGGGTTCCCTTGGGGGCCAAAGTGATCGGCTGGATCAAGCGGTCGTGTC
>Ga0075363_100000374_pt1 | contig 13493 bp, 20 predicted proteins | sample EndMetdeltDD1763_FD_71470 | JGI IMG/M metagenome (GOLD analysis project Ga0075363, IMG submission 71470) | Populus endosphere microbial communities from Tennessee, USA - Endosphere MetaG P. deltoides DD176-3 | ecosystem: Host-associated > Plants > Roots > Endosphere | place: USA: Tennessee...
TCGCAGTGCAGAGCTTCTTGGTGTTCTTCTTGTCGCGCAAGTTCGGGCTCGACACCGGCCAGCTCGGTGTCGTGTTCTTCGCCGTCGGCTTCCTTCAAGCGGGATCGTTCCTCGCCGCGACCCGCCTCGGTGAACGGTTCGGTCTGTTGAACACGATGGTGTTCACCCACCTCCCATCGAACTTGCTGCTCGCTGCGATCGCGTTCGCTCCCAACGCCGGCATCGCGATCGGGTTGCTGTTCGCCCGGTTCGCGCTGTCGCAGATGGACGTCCCGATGCGCCAGGCCTACGTCACCGCGATGGTCGACCCTGACGAACGCGTCGCCGCCTCCGCGTACACCTCCACTGCCCGCTACGTCATCCGCCCTGCCGGACCCGTGCTTGCCGGTGTCGCCCAGCAGGTCGCGCTCGGGTTGCCGCTGCTGATCGCCGGCACGATCAAATCCGTCTACGACCTCACCCTGTGGTCATGGCTGCGCCGCGTCCCACCCCACGACGAGACCGAACAGGAGGTGGCCGATGATCGTCTGCTGGCGAACCGTGCACGTCTCGCATGACCAACGAGACGCGTTCCTCGCCTGGATCGACGACAACGCCACTGTCCGCCGCGAACATGGAATCCTGTTCGAGTACGTCCTCGCGACCTCGCCACGACAGAACCCGGCCAACACCCTCCAACGCTCGATCACGCCGATCGTCGACGACGAGGAGCTGACCGTAGTCACCGCATGGCCCGACCACGACACCTTCGACGCGTGGATCGACACGCCCGACCGTGACCGGCTCACCGCGTCTGCGGTTCACGCAGTGATCGAGTACCGGCCGATCACACGCTTCGACGCGATCGGCGGTTACCCCGACACCACCACGCCACACGCCACCATCTCGTTCACCAACTCGACAGGAGTGATCCCATGAAATGGGTAACCCGCGCCCGCCCCAAGACCGACCGCATCGCCTGCCCGTGGCTGATCCGCAACTTCATCGACCCCGAAGCAGAGATCCTCTACGTCCCCCGAGACCAGGTCCTCACCGTCGCCGCCGAACAAGGCGCGCACAGCTTCGACACACCCGGCGCGACCTACGACCACCGCGACGGCAAGTGCACCTTCGAAGTCCTCCTCGCCGACTACCACCTCGACGACGACCCCACCCTGGCCCGTCTCGCCAAGATCGTCCACGCCGCAGACATCGACGACGACCTCGCCACCCACCCAGCCGGCCCCGGTCTGCTCGCGATCGGGCTCGGCGGCCTCGACGTCGAACCCGACGATCACCGTCTGCTCGAACGGGCCAGCTTCGTCTACGACGCCCTCTACGCCTGGTGCCGCCAACAAGACGCCAAGGTAGGCGTGTGATGGTCGACCACCTCGACTACGACGCCATCCGCGGCGAGACCGTCGTCCAGGTCGCGAAGATGATGGCCGCCGCCGCGATCACTGCCCCCAAGTCCGGCGGGATGATGTTCCTGCAAGGCAAACCCAACTTCATGGAAACCATCATCGTTTCCGACACCGACACCAAGACAGCGTTGTCGACATGGATGCGTGCCCGCGGCGCGGAACGACGCGAGACCATCTGGTACCGCGACGCCGACATCGCCGACGCCGTCGACGTGATCCTGTTCGTCGGCCTCAAACCCGACTGGTACCCACCGAACTACGACTGCGGTGCCTGTGGCTACGCCACCTGCGCCGAGTTCCTCCACGCCAACAACGCCCTCCGCAAGGAGTCAGCCGAACTCGAATTCAACGGACCGGTGTGCAACCTGCGCGACATCGACCTCGGCATCGCCGTCGGCTCCGCCGCCAAGACCGCGTCGATCCACTCCATCGACTGCCGTTGCCAGACCCGATCCGCGGTCGCCGCCCGCAAGCTCGGCATCATCACCGCCGACCACGCCGTCGCCCTCTCACTCTCGATGACGTCCAAGGCCGTTGGGTTCGATCGAGGCTTCCCCGAGGTCGACTTCGACACCATCGACCTGCCGTCCACCGGCACTCTTCCCGTCGGTGTCGCTGGCGCGACCAGACACGGCGGCATCCGCAACCGCCAGCAGCCACGCCAAACCATCCGCGCGACAGCCGCTGGCGACTGATCGATCGCCGTGTCCGGCGCGGGATCATGGTGATCCCGAGAGGGATGTCGAGACAACGGACTAGCTGTGCTCAGACTCGGATGGCGGCTGCTCTGTCAACGCGGCACTCTTGACAGAAGCGGCCGGAGTGCCGTAGGTGTCAACAAGATCCGAAATATGAGACAGCCATGACCATCGTTGCCAGCTTCACCACCGACCTCAACCTTCAGCAGTACGACGAGATCTGGCGACAGCTGCGCGAGGCGAAGGCCGATCACCCTGCGGGACGACTGTCGCACGTCGGCTTCGAGAAGGACGGTGTGATGCGTGTCATTGACGTCTGGGACTCGCTTGAGTCGTTCGAGGCCTTCGGGGCGACACTGATGCCGATCATCGTCAGCATTGGCGGGAGCGTGACGCCCGACATCACCGAGGCCCATCACTTCCAGACCGGCTGACAACCAGAGTTGTCGCCCGCGGAGTCGGGCGGTTTGCTCAGGTTTGGTCGGGGAAGGTGTCCTTTTCGGCGAGACTCGTTCGTGATGTTGCACCAGCATGGTGCTGGGAGCGCTGTTGCGGCGTCGATCGTGAAGGAGAAGCAAGATGCCGAAGGTCTCGATGATGGGCACGATCACGTGTCTGGACGGCAAACGTGACGAGATGGAAACAGTGCTGTCGGAGATGGTCGACGCCGCCCGGCTGGAGCCGGGGGTCGAGATCTACTCGTATCATCGCGGGGACGGGAACTCGTTCTCGTTCTTCGCGTTGATGTCCGACGAGCAGGCAATGCATCACCATGGTCAAACGGACGCGATGCGCGCAGCGATGGCCGCGTTCAGGCCGTTGATGGCGGAGCCGCCGCAGATGTCGCCGGCGACTCCGATCGCCGCTCTCGGCTTCGACGTCTGAGGACGACGGCGGCCATGAGTCAGTACCTGTTGTCGACATTTGCCGCAGACGGAGAGCCGCCTTCGCCCCCGCCGTCGCAGGAAACGATGCAGGCGATGATGGAGCGCATCGTTGCGCTCGAAGCGGACATGGATGCGGCTGGCACATTCGTGTTCGGCGGTCATCTGCATGGCCCGGATGCGGCGACCGTCGTCCGGATGAGGAACGCGGAACTGGTCATGACCGACGGTCCGTTCGTCGAGTCCAAGGAGCACATCTCCGGCTTCTACATCATCAACGCCGATGATCTCGACGCAGCGCTCGACTGGGCCGGCAGGGTGTCGGACTGCATCGGGCGTCCGATCGAGGTGCAACCGTTCGCGGCGACAGGCCGGGTGGCCGATCAGTTCTCCGGTTGAGCGCGTGTCCGTTGTGTCGACTCACATCGCCGATGGCGATGCGGGGGAGGTGGAGCGCGTCTTCCGCGAGGCCTACGGACATGCGGTCGCGACGTTGGTTCGTGTCTTCGGCGACATCACTGTCGCCGAGGATGCTGTGCAGGATGCCTTCGTCGTGGCCGTACAGCGGTGGAGCGAGAGCGGCATCCCGCCGAACCCAGCCGGTTGGATCGTCACCACGGCCCGTCGCCGCGCGATCGATTCCCTCCGCCGCTCGGCCCGAGGGCGCGAGCTGTGGCGAACTGTTGGCGAATTGAACGGCGCGAAGCCGACCGGAGCGGGGGGCGAGGGAGTCGAGGGCGGACCTGTGAGTGATGATCGGCTTCAACTGATTTTCACGTGTTGCCACCCGGCGCTTCGAACGGAACATCAGGTGGCGTTGACCCTTCGTCTGCTCGGCGGTCTGCGTGTCGACGAGATCGCCCGCGGGTTCCTGGTGACCGAGCCGACGATGGCCAAGCGGCTCGTGCGAGCGAAGTACAAGATCAAGGCCGCGAACATCCCGTATCGGGTCCCCGCCGCATCGGACCTTCCGGCGCGGCTCCGTCCCGTGTTGTCGGTGCTCTACCTGATCTACACCGCCGGTGCCGACGATCTGGTCGAGCGGGAGCACCTTCGCGATGAGGCCATCCGACTGGCGCGCGCCGTGGTGGCCTTGCTGCCCGACGAACCCGACGCGGCGGGGCTACTGGCGCTGATGCTGCTCAACGAATCGAGGATCCCGGCCCGCAGCCGCGACGGTGCCGTGGTGCTGCTCTGCGATCAGGACCGCACTCTGTGGGATCGCAGCCTGATCAGAGAGGGACAGTCGATCGTGCGCGACTGCATCCGCCGCAGTTGTCCTGGCCCGTATCAGCTTCAGGCCGCGATTCAGGCGGTGCACTGCCATGCCGACACGTTCGCGGCGACAGATTGGGCGCAGATCGTGACGCTGTACGACCATCTCTACGCCCTCGTTCCGACCCCGATCGTGGCGCTCAATCGGGCGATCGCGCTCACCGAGACCCAGGGTCCCAACGTCGGCCTCGCCGCACTCGACGGCGTCGCCGGCGATCTCGACAACTACTACCCTTTACATGCCGCTCGCGGTGAAGCGTTGTACCGGCTGCGCCGATTCGACGACGCACGCCACGCCTACCGACGCGCCGCAGAGCTCGCCACATCGAACGCCGATCGGAACTACTTCACCCTTCGGCTGCACGAACTCGCCGGCGCGAGCGACTGATCAGTACCCCACCGAGTTCATGATCACGGGCTGTTCAGGAGCATTGGAGGTATGGCTCAAGACGAGCTTGCCGCGATGATGTCCCAGATGGGAATCGACGCGACGGCACTCGCCTCGACGAGCTGATCGAGGAATGCCGTCACAAACGTTGGCGGCGGTCGTCCAATCCGTGTGAAGGCCAATTCACCAGGAGGTAGACGACCATGTCAATTGTCGAGACGGCATCGAGCCCAGCGCACCTGATGCGCATCTTCGCCGACCGTGCCGCCGGCGGTGACGCCGACGGCCTGCTCGCCCTGTATGAACCGGACGCGGTGTTCGAACCACAGCTCGGTGTCGTGCTCCGAGGCCACGGGGAGATCGCTGACGCAATCGAGGCGCTCGCGGCGATGAGACCACGCATCGAATACAACGGCGCGGCGGACGTGGTGATCGTCGATGGGATCGCGCTGGTGTCCAATGCGTGGACGATGTCTGCGCTGCTCCCGGACGGCTCCACGCATCGCGAGGGGGGTGTCAGCGCGGACGTGCTTCGGCGCCAAGTCGACGGCAGCTGGTTGGTGTTGATCGACCAGCCCCGCGGCGCGACGCTGGCGCCGTGACGGACACGATCCACCCGCGAGACCCCGACCCACCAGCAGGCACGGTGCAGGCCGCCCAACGCGGCGACGCGGCAGCGCTGGAGGCTCTCGTGGTGGCTGCGCGGGATCGGGTCTACCGGTTGTCGCTGCGGATGACAGCGCGCCCGGCTGACGCCGAGGATGCCACACAAGAGATCTTGATCAAGGTCATCACCCGCCTGTCGACGTTCCGTAGCGATGCCGCGTTCTCGACGTGGGTTCATCGGATCGCGGTCAATCATCTGATGGACCGGTCGAAGAGCGCTGTGGAGCGGATGGAATTGACGTTCGACGCGTTCGCGGCAGATCTGCTCGACGGGCTGTCAGCCTCCCCCAGTTCGGCCCCGGATGCCGCCGTGTTGGAGCGTGAGGTGCAGCTGGCGTGCACCCATGCGATGCTGATGTGTCTCGATCGAGGAGATCGCATCGTCTACATCCTCGGAGACATCTTCGGCGTCGACTCCGAAGAAGGTGGCTACATCTGCGAGATCCCGGCAGCCACCTACCGCAAGCGCCTCTCGCGTGCCCGCGGCCGCGTCCGCGAATTCCTGTCCTCCAACTGCGGGCTCGTCAACCGCGCTGCCCCATGTCGCTGCGGCGGACGAGTCGATGTCGCCGTCCGCACGGGTCGAATCAACCCGCACCAGCTTGTGTTCACGGACACGACCGCGACCGTGACCGATGAACTCGTCCAACTCCACGACACCGCACACCTCCTTCGTTCGTTGCCCGACGCGAAGATCCCAGAGGGTTCCGGCCAGATGATCAAGCGATTGATTCAGAACTCCGTCGCGATCCGCGAATCGGTCAACTGAACGCGTGGCGCACCCCGATTCCGCGCTGGGAGTCGGCGGCACTCAAGGACGGGTGTGTTCACCGGGCGCGGACAAGCCCATCCAGCAGCGCCATGTATTCGCTCAGCTGCGTGGCAGTCCATGCCACGAAACGTTCGTCGTGAAGTTCGGCGGGGTGTGGGCTGGTTTGGGTGAGATGGAATCCGTCCCGGCGGAGTAGATCGGCGTTCGGGTGATCCTTCCGGTGCGGGGGCGGGACCCGCACGCGATTCGCGTCACTCACTTCGCAGCCTGCTGCGATGAGCCGATCGGCGATGTCTCGGAGCTGCTCGCCGTTGTCGCCGGCGACAGCATCGCGATACCGATCGAGAGCGGCGCCCGCGAGGCCGATCTGGCCCGCTTCAACGCGACGGTTGACATCGTCTATCCGTTAGACGTAACTTACCGTTCGTGGTGACTTACCAAGACGAGGACGTGTGGGGGGCGCTCGGAGACGGCACCCGACGCGCCATCGTCTTACGCCTCGCCGAACGGCCCCAGGCGGTCGGCGAACTTGCGGCCGTGCTGCCGGTGAGCCGACCGGCGGTTTCGCAACACCTCAAGGTGCTCAAAGACGCCGGCCTCGTCGCTGAGCACGCCGAGGGAACGCGGCGGATCTATCAACTCAACGAAGCGGCTCTGACGGCGCTTCGCGACCAGCTCGACACCTTCTGGAACCGAGCACTCACCGGCTATGCAACCGTCGTCGATGATTCGAACAAGGAGAGCACATGAACCAGTCCAATGCCGCTGTTGTCCGCCGCACGATCACCGTTGAGGCGCCGATCGAGCGGGCCTTCGCGGTGTTCACGAATCAGTTCGGCGACTTCAAGCCACCGGAGCACAACATGCTCGGCGTGCCGATCGCGGAGACGGTGTTCGAACCGTTCGTGGGCGGTCACATCTACGACCGCGGCACGGACGGGAGCGAGTGCCGCTGGGCTCGCGTGCTCACGTTCGAGCCACCGGACCGCGTCGTGGTCAGTTGGGACATCAGCCCCTACTGGCAGATCGAGACCGACCCCGAGCATACGAGCGAGGTCGAGATTCGCTTCGTTGCGGAGAGCCCGGAGCGCACTCGGTTGGAGCTCGAGCATCGGAACATCGAACGGCACGGCCCCGGTTGGGAGGGTGTCCGCGACGGAGTCGCCGACGACGCCGGTTGGACTTTTTATCTCGACCGTTACGCCGAGGTCGTGACGAAGTCTTCCTGAGTCCTTCCGTAGGATTCGCGTCAGATGTCCACGACGCCCACGAGCACTCATGTCACGCAACGCAATGGATGGCTCTGGTGCGCGCTGGCAGCGGTGCTGTTCGGCGCCGCAACGCCGGCAACGAAGCTCGTCGTCGACAACCTCGGTGCCGTTGCGTTGGCGGGTCTGCTCTATCTCGGCGCAGCGGCCGCCGTCGCACCATTCGCGTTCCGTGAGCGACCATCAACGGCCACCGTTCGGCAACGCGCACGGCTGTTCCTCGCAGTCGGCATAGGCGGTGGCGTCGCCCCCGTTCTGCTCGTCCTTGCGCTCGCCCGCACCCCGGCAGGAACGGTCTCGTTGTTCCTCAATCTCGAACTCGTCGCCACCGCGGTCATCGCTCGCGTGTTCCTCCAAGAACACATCGGACGGCGAGCCGGACTGGGGATTGTCATCGTCGTGCTCGGCGGCGTCATCCTCGCCGGCACGTCGTCGGCCGGCATCGCTACAGGTGCGCTCCTCGTCGCCGCAACGTGCGTGTGCTGGGGGATCGACAACGCCATCACCGCCAGCCTCGACAGCTACACACCGTCACGGATCACCCTGGTCAAGGGTCTCGTTGCCGGAGCCGTCAACCTGCTCCTCGGGGTCGCCCTCGACGGAGCCCCACCAGTGCGCTTCGTGGTGGCTGCTCTCGCCATCGGTGCGATCGGCTACGGCGTGTCGATCACGATGTGGATCACCGGCGCCCGACTTCTCGGCGCCGCCCGCGGACAGGTCATCTTCGCGCTCGCGCCTTTCATCGGCGCCCTCCTTGCATGGCCGGTCAACGGTGACCGGCTGACTACGACGACCGTGATCGCGTTCACCATTTCTTTGGCCGGGGTGCTCGTCGTTGCCAGCAGTCATCACGGCCACAACCACGCCCACGCCGTGGTTGAACACGCACATCCCATCGACACGAACGACCCCCACCATCGACCGGGCACGATCGCGATCCTGACCGGAACTCTTCATCGCCACCACGAGCTGACTCACGAACACGAACACCTCCCGGACATTCACCACCGCCACAGCCACTGACACCGCTGCGTCGATCAATATGACCGGCGAACCGCCGGCCGCAGACGGCAACTTCGACTGGTCGATATGAACCGCGTCGTCGAATCGCAACCTGGCCGCCGCGGACCCAGGTCATCACGGCGTCATCGAACCGACTGAGCACAAGTTATGGCTTGACGGTCGGTGTTCCGGTCATGGTGTTCGTCGTCGCTTGTCTGGACGTCGAGCCCAGCGACGTGGAGTCGTTGCAGCAGGCCAGGGAGTCCGTCGCCTCGGTTTCAGGGAGTTGGTGGAACTGGTCGAGGATTGCTTGGACCGTCGGGTCTTGGTCGCCCGCGACGTGCCTGGTGACCTCGCTGTCGTGTGCGGTGACGGTGTAGCTGAGGAACGGGCAACAAGCGGCTTCTCGTGCAGACAGGTCACGCACCCATTCCTCGACACCGGCGCGGGCGGTGAACCGCCAAATGACGGTTTCGGCGGTGCCTGGCTGCCGTTGCGACGGCCATCCGGGTACCGCGAGTAGACGGACGACATCGTGGATCGGATTCGGTTGGCGCGACCGATGCAGTCGGTGGGCCTATCGCTGGATGAAGTGATCGACGCGTTGAGCGCGCACGACACCGGGCGGGCGACGTGCGACTCGGAGCGGTGGCGGCTGGACGCGGCGCTGGACCGCGTCGACGCCCGGATTGTCGAGCTGAAGGCGCTGCGCCGTGAGATCGTCGCGGCGCGGTCGGCGTGCAGGAAGGGCCACAGTAGCTTCGTCGGCAGCGCGTCGGCTGACTGACGCGATCGATTGAGAAAGCCCTTGACCTTCACGTCTACATGAGGGTTTACGCTGAATGGGTGACGACCGCATACAAGATCAAGGATGTCGCCGAGCGCAGCGGGTTCTCCGCGGCGACGCTGCGCTACTACGAAGCGATCGGCCTGCTGCCAGAGGCGTCGCGCACGGCGGGCGGCTACCGCACCTACGACGATCACACGCTGGCTCGACTGGCGTTCATCTCCCGCGCGAAACAGCTCGGCTGCAGCCTCGACGAGATCGCCGACCTCACGCTCGCTTGGGATGGCGGCTCATGTGGACCGGTCCAGGATCGGCTCCGGAGCGCCGTCGCCGACAAGCTCGCCACCGCCCAGCAGCAGATCGTGGAGCTGATGACTCTGACATCGGAGTTGCAAACCGCCGCCGCATCGCTGGAAGCCCGTCGCCCCGAAGGAGCATGCGACGACACCTGCGGATGCATCACCGTCCCGCCCGCAACCGACACAGCACCCCAGCGGAAATTCATCAGCCTCGGTTCCAAACCCCCAGCCGAGGCCGACGAAGTTCCGATCGCGTGCACCCTCGGATCGGACTCGCTCACGGGCCGGCTCGAGGACTGGCAGCGCCTCCTCCGCCACGTCGGTCAGCGTGAACCGATCGATCTCGGTGTCCGCGCCGTGTTCAAGACGTCCGTCCCGCTGGACGAACTGATGCGTCTCACCGCCGCCGAGCAAGGCTGCTGCCAATTCCTCAACTTCGCGATCACCGTCGACACGAGAGGAATTGGCCTCGAAGTCACCGCCGCCGCCGACGCGCTCCCGATCGTGCAGTCACTCTTCGGAACCCCGGCATGAGCACAAAGAAAGAAGGCGCTGCCATCGTCGGCGTCGGAGCAGCCGCGTGCGCTGCATGCTGCATCGGACCGATCCTCGGCTTCCTCGGTGCAATCGGTCTCGGCACGATCACCGGTGTACTCCTGTTCGGCATCGCCGGACTGCTCATCGCCGTGACCGGGATCGCCGTGTTCACGCTGCGCCGACGGCGACGGAGCACCGCCTGCGCCACAGGGCCGGAGATGGTCGCCGTCGCGATGCCGACGATCAAGAGCCGATGACCAAGGGCCGATGACCAAGGGCCGATGACCAAGGGCCGACAGATCCTTCGGTCGCGCTGGCTCCTGTGTGCGCTTCGTGTTCTCGGCGCTGCCCTGTTCGTTGTCGGTTTCGCCGCTGAACGAAGCAGCAAAGACGACCGCCACGCTGAAACGGCCGGTCATAGCGAACCCTCCGAATCTTCAGCGATCGGCCACGATGATGGCGAGGCCGGCGAAGCCGCGAACACGTCGACACACGACCCTGACGGCGAGGAAGGTGATGGCGGGGAGCCCTCCGAGACCGGCGAAGCGACTGTCGCAGCCGCTAGCGCCGACACCGAGAGCGACGAAAGCGTTGCCCATGACGAGGCAACTGAAGCTGGCGACCAAGTCAACGAATCGCACGAGGAGAGCGAGAGAGTCCTTGGCGTCAAGCTCGAATCGACCCCTCTCGTCATGATCGCGGTCCTCGCCTCGATCGCACTCGGAGGCGCAACGGTGCTCAAGTTGAGCCGAGCACTTCTGATCGTCACCGCGGCATTCTCGATCGGCTTCGGCGTCTTCGATATCGCCGAAGCAGCCCACCAATTCGACGAATCCAAGACCGGAATCGCACTGCTCGCAGTTGCCATCGCCGCCATCCACGCCCTTGCCGCGTTCGTCGCTATCCAGTGGACCACGCGACCCGTCACGACGTGACCGACAGCAACGATCTCGTCCGCCGGATCGTCAATGTCATGAAATGAACGCAAGGAGCGGTCGGACGGCTGGCTCCATCGTGAGCCATGGATGTCCGTGGTGGGTGTCGATGGTGCCGTCGGCTCGCCATGTGGTGAGGTCGGTGATGATCCGGCATGCATGCAGTGCTCGGTACCAGTCGAGCGTGTCGGTGTCGATCGGGTGCGGGCCGAGCTTGCGGTAGGTGTTGATGAATCGGTTGGCGAGGCGGCGGGCCGCGGCGTTGATGATCGGCCGTAGCGGTTTCGGGGCAGCGAGGGGTGGGTTGGCAAGGAGCAGATGGGTGAAGGCGAGATCAAACGCGGGGTGGGCGATCTGCCCGGCGGTCCAGTCGAGCACGACGTGGTGGTCGCCGGCGGTGAGGACGTTGAACGGGTGCAGGTCGCCATGGCAGACGACCCGGAGTTGGGACTTCGGCCGAGTGGCCGCGAGTCGTTCGATGCTGCGTTGGAGCGAACTGTCGCCGAGTCCGCGGGCGAAGCTGATGTAGTGGTCGATGATGCTGTCGACGCCGACGGTGCGGTCTCCGAGTGCGTCGAGTGCGGTTTCGATTGGCGCCGGGTCGAGGCGGTGGAGGTCGGCGGCCGCGCGGGCGAGGGTGTCGGGGAGTCCGGTTGCGAGCTTGGGGAGCGCGCCGAGGGCGCGCAGTCCGCTCAGCCCGCCGAGCAGCGGAACACCGTCGACGTGTTCCATCACGCACCACGCGCGCTCCGACGCCGCCGGTTGGAAGTCGAAGGCGTAGATCTTCGGGGTGGGGTAGTTCTGCTCGGCGACGCCGGCCTGAAAGGTTGTTTCCCAGGCCGCGGGTTGCGGGTCGGGCGCGAGGCGCAGCACGAGCCGGGCGGGTAAGTCGTCGCCTCGGGTATCGGGTGCGAGGTCGAGTGTCCACATCTCCGCCCAGAACCCGCCGCTGAGTGGTCGGGGTGAGCCATCGAGCTGGAGGTGTGGCGCGCCGAAACGCTGGCGGAGGTGGGCGAGCACCGGGTCGAGTTCGGCCGGTGGCTTGACTGGTGGTGGTTGATCGACAATACTCACGGACATGACCGTAACGGTAAATAACGGCAATGTCCAGTGATCTTTCGAGCTCATGGTCAATCGACGAGCTTGCCGCGCTCGTCGGCGTGCCGACGCGGACAGTTCGTGAGTACCGCACGCTGGGCCTGATCGAACCGCCACGCAAGGAGGGCCGGGTCGGCCGCTACGACGACTCGCACCGTCGCCGGCTGGAGTTGATCGCTCGTCTGCAAGAGCGTGGCTACTCGCTGGCGGCAATCCGCGACCTGTGCGCGGCGTCGGCGTCGGGCCGATCCCTCGATGAGGTCTTAAGCGGGCCAACGTCTGCGGCGATCGACGAAGGCGCCGTCGCATACTCGACCTCTGAGCTCGTCGATGCGGTACCCGCGCTGGCCGACGCTCGAGTGCGGTCGTTGGCATCCGACGCGGGACTGATTCATGCCGCCGGTGATGACTGGCACGTGCGTGCTCCCTCTCTGCTGGCCTTGGTCGGCGACGCGATCGCGGCCGGTGCAACAGCGGAGGCGGCGATTCGAATGGCCGCCGGTCTGACCGACGGGGCGCGCGTGCAAGCCGAGGCGTTCGCAGATCTCGTCGTCAGCGAGCTATGGAACGGCGGCGCGGTCGCGGTTGGGGATCTCGTCTCGCTCGGTCGGAAAGCGAGGATGCAGCTGACTCAGGCGGTCGCCTCGTTGATCGTGCACGAGGTCGGCTTGGAACTCCGCGACCGGGCCACCAAACCAGGCGGTGCAGGTCTCGAAGAACTCGTCGATGGTCTCGCCGTCGGTGTCGTTCGCCAGCGGGGAAAGCGGCGATGAGCGACATGCCCGGCGACGGATGGGACGAGGCCGCGCACTGGGTGACCGAGGCCGATCGATACGACGAACAGCTGTCGCCGTTCACCTCTCTGATGTTCGAACGACTCGGACTCGGACCACACGACATCGTGCTCGACGTCGGTTGCGGATGCGGAGCCATCACTATCGACGCCGGCCGACGCTCCGCCGCCGCGGTCGGCGTCGACGTGTCGGACGCAGTCCTCGAAGTGGGACGCCGGCGCGCAGAAGCTGCCGGTGTCGCCAACGTCGAGTTCGTGCACGCCGACGCGGCGCGGCACGCGTTCACTGCGGGCGGGTTCGACGCGATCTTCAGTCGGTTCGGGGTGATGTTCTTCGATGATCCGGTCGCGGCGTTCATCAACCTGCGCGGCGCGCTCCGTGTCGGCGGTCGGTTGGTGTTCGTTTGCTGGCAAGGTCTCGAGGCCAACCCATGGTTGCTCGTGCCGGGTGCTGCCGCGGCGGCACACGTTGCCCTACCGGGGATCGGTGAGTCGGGTGCGCCCGGGATGTTCTCGCTCGCCAACCGCGATCACCTCAACTCGGTTCTGCTTGCGGCGGGGTTCACGAACATCGATGTCGAACCGGTCAGCCCGACGATCACGCTCGGAGGCGGGGGCAGCCTCGACGGGACCATGGAATTCATGCTCGGAACGGGAATCGCCCGCGCGTTGTTGAACGGAGCTGAGC
>Ga0075363_100000376_pt1 | contig 13468 bp, 14 predicted proteins | sample EndMetdeltDD1763_FD_71470 | JGI IMG/M metagenome (GOLD analysis project Ga0075363, IMG submission 71470) | Populus endosphere microbial communities from Tennessee, USA - Endosphere MetaG P. deltoides DD176-3 | ecosystem: Host-associated > Plants > Roots > Endosphere | place: USA: Tennessee...
GTCCAGCGTCCACGGATGAACGGCAGAGTCGACGGCCGTCTCCTCGCCTTTGTTGTGTAGCAAGCCGAACCCGCGGCCGATGACCGCGTCCCCGACCTCGCTGACCGGTAGCGCGCCGGGCACCGGACACGGCCAGCGCAGCCGAAGCAGGCGGTCAGCACCGGTGAACTCGTCGACGGTGGTGGTGCACTCGACCCGCGCGACGTCATGCCACAGCGTCAGAGTTTGCTTGTAGCACAACAAATCCCCGATGCGGCCCTTTACTACCAGTCTCTCACCGAGGGGCCCGCGATACGCCTTCACCTCGGCCCGCTCCGCCGACGAGCAGACGACAGGGCCCTTGGGCAGCAGATGCCACGGGCCTTCACCGGCCTCCGGATGCGCGGGGTATTCGTCGTAGACCGCGAGCTCATTGCCGACCTTCCCGTCGGCGATCAATTCGCGATTCGTGGCAACCTCGACCAATGAGGTCACCCCACCGCCACGTTCGGGGTCGACCCGAAGACGATAGTGGTCGTTGCTGATCTCGTTGCTGTTCAACGGCTTCCAAGCGTCGCCATCGGAGGCCGGGGTCAGCCGATAGGACTGCCAGCCCAGCGACGGCACGTCACGCGCCAGCCACCTGACGACCCGGCCGTCGTGCTCGACGTGGGCGGGCAGCTCGGCGCCGTCGGAATCGAACACCTGCATGCCGGGTCCGACCGGCTTGTCGAAGCGTGCCGTCACGATGTCACGGCGTTTGTGCGCCAATGCGTTCCAGACGACGACACCTCCGTCGACAGCGCGCGACAGCAGTGCCAGCGCGTTGTCGCGAGCCGTCGTGCCCAGTTCCCACGCGTCGCGCCAGCCCGTCAGCAGGTCGAGGTACACCTGATCGGACTCCGAGCCGGTGATCGCATCGTGGTGCGCGCCGTAGACGAGCTGCACCCAGGCCTTGGCCAAGGCCGCCTCCGGGTACGTCGCTCCACCGAGCAGCCCCGCAAAGACCGCGAATTTCTCGGCGTCGAGCACCGCGTCCTCGGTCGCCCGGTTGGCCTGTTTGGTGTCGATGTAGGAGACATGGCACCCGGTGTAGATCGGGTTCATGTCGCGCGTCTGCGGCGAGGCGTCGACGCCGCGCTCGGCGAGCTCGTCACGCACCGCGGTGAAGAACTCACTTGGTAACGCGCACACGAACTTCGGCCAGGTATAGCGGGCATTCCAATCGCGGTGGATCTCGGTGACCCACTTGTTCGGCGGCGTGTAGTCGGTGCCGACGGGCAACAGCACGTTGCGCGTCAGCGCCACCTTCTTCAGTCCGGCGAACAGTTCGTATGTCGCGGCTTCGGCCTCCTCGAGGCTCGCCGCCGAGTCCATCCACCACCCCGCGGCGTAATGCGCGGGCATGTAGTGGGTGAGCAAGCCGCGCCCGGACGGGGCGATCCACTCGAACTCACTGCTGAACTGCATGCGCTCGGGGTCGCCGCCGCCCGCCATCGGGCCCCACTGATGGTGCGGGCCGCGCGCCCACGAACTGGACGTCAGGCCGGCGTCTGCCGCCATGCCGGGGAACTGCGGATCGTGTCCGAAGGCGTCGAGCTGCCATGCGGTGGCCGGGTCGGCGCCGAGGATGTCGCGCTGAAAACCAATGCCGTGCACGAAGTTCCGGATTGTGGTCTCCGGGCTGGTCAAGTTGGTGTTCGGTTCGTTGTAAGTACCGCCCATGATCTCGACACGACCGTCGGCGATGAACCTGCGCAAGTCGGCGCGATCCTCGGGGTGCGTGTCCCAGAACGGCTTGAGGTAGTCGACCTCGGCGAGCACGAACTTGTATTCGGGTTCACGGCGCGCCATTTCGAGATGAGCGCGCACGAGGTCGAAGCCGTTGGTCTGCCTGCAGCGGCCGGGCGGATCTTCGGTCCACACGCTGGTGTATGCCGCCTGGGTGTTCCACCACACCGGGTCGTAGTGGAAGTGGCTGATCATGTGCATCGTCCAGCCAGGCTCGGCGACCGTGAACACGAATCCGGTGATGCTGTCGCCGGCGATCACCCGCGCGTCGCGCTGCTGGCCCACGACCGGATCGGTCACCACGACGGCCACCTCGATGCTGCCGTCACCGGCGCCGGCCTGGGCGCGCCCGGTGAGACCGTCGCCTTCGATGCGTACGTTGCCGCCACCGTCGGTATATGCGACCCGCACCAACTGCTGCGGTGCGTGCGACGGCCCGGTGAAGAGCTCGGTCGACTCCGCGGAGATCAACTGCACTCCAAAACCCTACGCAGTCGAGTGGGCGTCAAGACCGCGAAACGTCGATGACGAGCGCCCGGTGATCCGAGATCGACAGCCTGGGCGCAGCGCAGCTGTCCACGCGCAGGCCTGAGTCATCGGTCAGGATGTGATCGAGTTGCGTCTCCGGCGCGTCGGCGGGGAACGTCGACGCTTCGCCGAGGGCTTGCAGGCCGCTCAACCGAGCGGCTTTGGCGGGTGTCATGTTCAGATCGCCCATCAGCACGTGCGGACCGGGAAACCCACGCAGGTCGCGCATGAGTAGCCGCAGTTGCCTGCGGTTCCACCCGGGAACGAACGACAGATGCGTGTTGGCGACGGTCAGCGGGCCGACAGGAGTGTCCAGCCGCGCCAGGACGGCCGCCCGCGGCTCCTCGTTGACGACCTGCACGCGATTCGGACCGCGCAGGTACATCGGGAACTTCATCGGGATCCGGGGCAGCCGCACCACCTGCCAGGCATCAGCCGGATAGCGCGACAGCAGGGCGATGCCGTAGGCCGCGGTGCCGGGTTGTTCGCGGCCGGTCGCGGCCATCCAAGTCGCGCCGGGCGTACCCGAGATCGCGGCGACAAACCGGTGACTCTCCGCCTCCATGGCGGCGGCCGCGACGGCGGTCAGGTCGGCCATCCCGGAGCGGGGTTGGTCGAGGTCGACCTCCTGCAACGCCAGGATGTCGGGGTTGAGCTCCCTGATCGCGTCCACGAGCCGGTCGCGATGCACGAGCCCGTCGTGGACGCTGCGTCCGTGCAGGATGTTGAAGGTTGCCATCCGCATGGGTACTCCCATACCCGTAATGGCCGTCAGCCGATCAGGAGACCCGTGCCCGCACGAAATGAACATCTACGCGACGCACTCAAACGTGCCGCGTCGGCCCTGCGCGCACAGGGCCCGGATTTTGCGCTGGCCGGCAGCTACGCGCTGTGGGTGTTCGGGGGTCCTGAGCCCGTGCATGACGTGGACTTCGTGGTCGCGGAGGCCGATACGGAGAAGGCGGCCGCCACGCTGCGGACCGCCGGCTTCAACATCGAACGAACACCCGAGGACTGGTTGTTCAAGGCGTGCGTCGGCGACGATTTCGTGATCGATGTGCTGCACCGCCTCAACGGGGTACCGGTCGAGGCGGAGGCCATCGAGGTCGCGGAAGAGTTCGATGTGCTCGCGGTCAGGATGCGAGTGCTCGCACCGACCCACGTGCTGACCGAAAAGCTCAACGCTCTCAACGAGCACAACTGCGATTTCGCGGCGTTGATCCCAGGTGTGCGCGCGGTCCGCGAACAGCTCGACTGGGATCATCTGCGCACCGCGACGAAGGACAACGACTTCGCGACCGCGTTCCTGTTCCTCGCCGAGCGGCTCAACCTGACTGAGTGATCAGGTCGGCAGCTTTCTCGCCGATCATGATCGTCGCGGCGTTGGTGTTGACGCACGGGATCCGGGGCATGACCGATGCGTCGGCGACACGTAGGCCCGTCAATCCGTGCACCCTCAGCTGTGGATCGACCACCGCGTCGGGGCCGATGCCCATCGCGCAGCTGCCCACGGGGTGGTAGTAGGTGCTCGTCGCGCGGGTTACGTAAGCGCGTAGGGCCTTCTCATCGCAGGCCTCGAGCCCGGGATGCACCTCACGAGCCCGCCAGGGCGCAAAGGGCTTGCTGTTCGCGATCTCTCGCGCCACCTCCACCCCGTGAACCACTTTTCGCACGTCGGATTCGGTCCCCAAGTAGTTCGGGTCGATCACCGGAGGAGCGGCTGGATCAGGTCCTGCGAGGCGGATCGAGCCACGCGACTCCGGGACCGTGGCGACTGCGAATGTGAAGCTGTTTGCCGGCGCCGTCAGACGCGGCGAGTGAAACGGGACGTGGATGAACATCAATTGCATGTCCGGTCCGGCAAGGGACGGGTCGCTGCGCCACAGCATCGATGACTCGGCGAGGTTGTTCAGGCCGTCGGGAATCGGTTGTGCCGCTTCGTAAACGATGCCACACAGTGGATGGTCGTGCAGATTGCGTCCCACGCCGGGCAGGTGATGTGCCGCTGCCACGCCGGCGCCTTCGAGCTCACGTGCTGGGCCGATTCCGGACAGGAGCAACAAGCGGGGCGAGTCCACCGCGCCCGCACTGACCACTACCTCGGCATCTGCGTTGGCGGCCAGCAGCTCGCCGCCGCGTTCGAATTCGACTCCGATGCAACGGGTTCCCGAGAAGATCAATCTTTGAGCACGAGACCCCGTCGAGATGGTCAGGTTGGGCCGGCTGTCGCGCAGCGGGTGCAGATAGGCGGCCGCGGTGCTCTCCCGCACGCCCTCGGAGATCGACAGGTCATGCCAGCCGGCGCCCTCTGCGGCCACCCCGTTGAAATCGTCGGTCAGCGGAAATCCCGCAGCGACTGCGGCGTCCAGGAAGACCTGGGAGAGCGGATTCGCCTCGACGGCGGGCGCGGCACGTATCGCGCTGCGCTCGAAGAACGGCAGCAAGGAGTCGTAATCCCAACCTGCACAGCCGTCTTCGGCCCACTTGTCGAAGTCGGCGGGGTGACCGCGCAGGTAGACCATCGCGTTGATGCTGCTGCTACCACCGAGCGTGTGACCGCGTGGCCAGTTGTGGGCAAGGCCAGCGGTGCCGGGTTGCGGAACGGTGGTGTACGCGTAGTCGACCTCGGTGCCCCACAGCGACGGCCACGCGTGTGGAACGGCGATCGCGGGGATGTTGTCCGATATACCGGACTCCAGTAGGAGCACTTCGACGGTGGGGTCCTCCGAAAGCCTCGCGGCCAGCACACAGCCGGCCGAGCCAGCTCCGATCACCACGTAGTCGTAGTGGTCTGACATGGTCTGTTCCTCTCTGGACGTGCTTCTACAATTTCGAGCAACGATCCAACCGCGTCGCAGGTTCAAAGGAGGTCGACATTCATGCGGTCCGGCCTGACCATCGGGGACTTCGCCGCGCTGACGCGACTGAGCGTGCGGACGCTGCGGCGCTACCACGAGGCAGGGCTCCTGGAACCCGACACCGTCGATTCGTCGACGGGTTACCGGTACTACACGGCTGACCAGATCCCGACCGCGCAGGTGATCTACCAGCTGCGCCAGCTCGACGTGCCGCTGGCCGAGGTCGAATCCATTCTTGCCACGGGCGATCCGCAGCAGCGCGCCGAAGTGATCGCGGGTCATCTCCAGCGTCTCGAGGCCGAGCTGGACCGCACCCAGGCAGCGGTGGCGTCGCTGCGCCGGCTGCTGCGTCCCGACCCGGACGAGTTCGGCATCGAGTTGAGATCGGCGCCCGCATGCACCGTCGCAGCCATCAAAGACCACGTGCAGCTAGATCATTCGCTCGACTGGTACGACTCCGCAATGGCCGAGTTGGACGCCGCGTTCCCGGCGACAGAGCGCACGGGACCGCCCGGCGGACATTTCGCCAACGAGTTGTTCACCGACGGCGCCGGGACCATGACCGTCTACCGGCCTGTACGTGAGCCTCGTGTATCCGGCCGGATCGAGGTCGTCGAGCTACCCGCGGCCGAGCTGGCCGTGACGGTTCATCCCGGCCCGCACGACGATATCGACGTCACCTACGGTCGCCTCGGCGCGTGGGTCGTCAGTCACGCGCTGGCGGTGGACGGCCCCATCCACGAGATCTACACGGTGGGGCCGCGCGACACCCCCGACCCGGCCAGCTGGCGTACCGAGATCGGCTGGCCAGTGTTCCGCCTCGCTCAGAGCTAGCGAGGGAAATCGGCACCGCGCGAGAGTGTCTCGCTTGCCCGGATGTCGGCCAGATTCTCCTCCATGGAGGCGACTACGACGTCGAACGCGTCACTGCCGAGAACCAACCGCCGCGGAGGCCGCTCCTGGGCCATCGCGGCAATCACTGCGCGTGCGCCACGCGCCGGATCGCCGGGTTGCACACCGTCCTGGTCGATGAACTCTTGACGCACCTGCTCCAGCATGGGTCTGTACTCGGGGATGGTCTCGGTGATCGGTTCGTCAGCGAAGCCGGCGTAGGCCCGCGTACGAAATGCGCCCGGTTCGACGGCCATCACACGAATACCCTGCGGCGCAACCTCTTCCCGGAGCGCTTCCGTCACAGCTTCGACGGCGAACTTGCCGGCGCTGTAGTAGCCGAATCCAGTCGCCCCGAGCAGACCCGCCACCGACGATATGTTGACGATCCACCCACTGCCGCGGGCGCGCATTCCCGGCAGCACCGCGCGGATGACCGAGAGCATGCCGAAGAAGTTCAGGTCGAACATCGCCCGCACGGCAGCGTCGTCCATACCTTCGATTGATCCGTACCAGCCGCGGCCGGCGTTGTTGACCAACACGTCGATGCCGCCGAAATGCTCCTCGGCCGCGCGCACCGCCTCCTGCACCTGCCCGGCATCGGTGACGTCCATCGGGACGACGAGCGCGCGCTCCCCGTACTTCTCGGTCCACGAACGCAATTCATGGGGCCGGCGTGCGGTGAGCGCTACTCGGTCACCGATCTCGAGTGCCGCCTCGGCGAACGCCATGCCGAACCCGCCCGGGGTGCCGCCGGTGACGAACCATGTCTTCGTCACGGCTCGATCACCAGCCGGTCGATCAAGTCACCGTGCATGGTGAAACGGAAGTGCAGGTCGGCAACGCCACCCGGGAAGTCGCCTTCCAGGTGTTGCACGACGTCGTAGCGGCTCGGCTCCGCCGTGGTCGCGCCGACGAATTCGGTGGTGAAGGTGAACTCGGTGCCTGCGTTGGCCAGCCAATCACTGATCTCTTCGAGCCCGCGGTAGGTGTTGCCCTCGTCCGTGACGACTGCATCCTTTGCGAAGCTTTTGATCGCGGTGGCGGCGTCCCTACCCTCGTGCGCGGTCAGGTAGGTCGTGATTGTTGGGGGTAGCTCGTCTCTTGTCATGCCTCCACCGTGGGGTCTCCCGCGGGGAGAGAGTCAAGCCCGGCAGCACGACGTAATCGTTGCGTGACGGTTTCGACCGCGCGGACCACCTCGGGTGGTTCGAGGACCTCGAAGTCATGGCCCACGGTCGCGAAGTAGAGGACCATTCGTTCGGGATCGTCGGCGCCAGTGGTGACGATGCAGGCGTTCGGACCGTCGGCTTCGATGGTCACCGATGCCGGCGAGAAGTGTTGTGCCAGGGCTTCTTCGGGTGCGTTGTAGCGGACCCGCGCCACGTAGCGGTACGGCGAGCTGCTGATCGACGTCTGGACGTACGACGCCGCGTCCGGTGCGTCACGGGCCGCGAACGTGGTGCCGAGCGCGCGGACGTCGGCCATCCGGTCCAGCCGCAGGCTTCGCCAGTCCTGCTTGTCGCGGTCGTACGCCAGCAGGTACCAGCGCCTGCCGGTCGTCACCAGTTGGTACGGCTCGAGACGTCGTTGCGTGGCATTGCCGCGGATGTCGACGTAACCGCAGCTCACGTGCTCGCGGTCGCGGCATGCGCGCGCCAGCGTCATCAGGACGTCGGGTTCGACGGCTTCGTCCGACGTTCGTGCGGTCAGCGTGACGGTGGCGTCGTGTACGGCGGCCACCTGGGACCGCAGCCGCGACGGCATCACCTGGTCGAGCTTGCTCAGCGCCCTCAGCGCGGATTCGCCGACGCCGGCGATGGTCCCACCGGCGGCGAGGCGCAGGCAGACAGCCATCGCGACGGCCTCGTCGGGATCGAGCAGCAGCGGAGGCAATGCCGCCCCGGCGCCCAGCTGGTAGCCGCCGCCGTGACCCTTGCTGGCGTGTACCGGATAGCCCAGATCACGCAGGCGGTCGACGTCGCGGCGGACGCTGCGGGTCGTTACGCCGAGGCGGTCGGCCAGCTCCTCGCCGGTCCATACCCGCCGTGACTGCAACAGCCCGAGAAGCTGCAGCACCCTGCTGGTCGTTTCCGCCATGTTTTCGACTCTGCCGTAGTTATAGGACCGAAACTGTCCTATATATGTTTCAGGGTAATCGTATGAACATGACGACGAGCATGACCACGGAGTTGGCTTTCCAACTCGACTTCCACTGGACGCAGTCCCTGCGTCCGCGGCTGGAGGGGATGACCGACGACGAGTACTTCTGGCAGCCGGTGCCGGACTGCTGGACAGTGCATCGCGACGGTGGCGTCGACTTCGCCCATCCCGCACCCGAGCCTGCGCCGTTCACGACGATCGCGTGGCGGATGGCGCATGTGATCATCGGCGTCTTCGCGATGCGCAACCACAGCCACTTCGGGGCGCCCGAAGCGAGTTATGAGACGTGGCCCTACGCGACGGACGCCGCGACGGCGCTGCGTCAGCTCGACGAGCAGTACCAGGTTTGGATCGACGGCGTACGGAGCTTGTCCGAGGATGATCTGTGGCGGCCCTGCGGGCCGGCTGAGGGTCCGTACGCCGACTATCCGATGGCCACGCTTGTTCTGCACATCAACCGGGAGGTCATCCACCACGGCGCTGAAATCGCTTGTATCCGAGATCTTTACGTTCACACCACCACGAAGGGAAACTGAGCATGGCCGCGATGCCCCCACCCATTGCCGACGAGCGAGCAGGACTGCGCGAATACATCGCCGCGCAGCACTATGCGTTCCACGCGGTGGCGTTCGGCTTGACCGATGAGCAGGCGCGATCCACTCCGTCGGTGAGTGCGCTGTCGATCGGCGCGCTGATCAAACACGTGACGGGAGTCCAGCGCGGCTGGATGGAGCGGGTGGCCGCTGCCCCGGAGATGACCGAGAGCGACAAGCGGCCGATGGAGGATCAGCAGGCCGACTATCAGGATGAGTTCGTCATGCGCGAGGACGAGACGTTGGCAGGGCTGCTCGCCAAGTTCGACGAGCAGAACGCGGAGACCATCCGGCTCATCGAGACCGTCGATCTGGGCGCCGCAGTGCCGATTCCCCAGCATGTGCCGTGGTTTCCCAAGGATGTCCCCGCCTGGTCGGTGCGCTGGGTCTTGTTCCACTTGATCGAAGAGCTGGCGAGGCATGCCGGGCAGGCCGACATCATCCGCGAAAGCATCGACGGGGCAACTCTTTACGAACTTCTGGCCGGGCTCGAGGACTGGGAGCCGACGCCGTGGCTGACGCCGTGGGGCAAGGAGCCGGTAAACAGTTAGGTATGCACACGCGCAGCGGGACGGCGGTCTGCGGGGAAGTCGAGCTTTTCTACGAGGATCTCGGCGACCCGGCAGCACCGCCTGTCCTGTTGATCATGGGGGTCGGAGCCCAGCTGCCGATGTGGCCGGACGGCTTCTGCGAGCAACTGGTCAAACGGGGCTATCGGGTGATTCGCTACGACCACCGCGATATCGGGCTGTCCACCAAGATGGCCGGCCATCGGGCGGAGGGTTCGGTGTATCGCCGGGTGGCCCGGTACGCGGTCGGACGGGGTAGCCCGGTTCCGTACACGCTGGTCGATATGGCCGACGACGCCGCCGCACTGCTGGACTACCTGGAGATCGAGCGAGCTCATGTCGTCGGAGCGTCGATGGGCGGGATGATCGCCCAGGTGCTTGCGGGTAATCACCCCGATCGGGTGCGCTCGCTGGGCATCGTCATGTCGAGTTCGGGCAAGGCGTTTTCGGCGCTGCCGCGGTGGCGGGTGATCAAGCTGGCGTTCGGCGGACCGGGCAAGGACGCGCCGTGGGAGGACAGACTGGCGTCAGAAGTACGCAATATCTCGATCATCAACGGCCCGAATTTCCTTCCGCCTGTTGAACAACTACGTCAGCGCGTCGAAGATCTGCGGGCGCGCAGCGACTACCCACAGGGCATGTTGCGCCAGTTCGACGCCATCCTGGGCACCGGCAGCCTGATTCGGTACACGCGCAGCATCGTCGCGCCCACGGTCGTCATCCACGGGTCGGAAGACCCGATGGTTCGTCCACGCAACGGGCGCAATTTGGCGCGGATCATCGACGGCGCCCGCTACGTCGTCGTCGACGGCATGGGACACGATCTGCCCCCGGCGGTGTGGCGTCCCGTCGTCGAGACGTTGATCGAGAACTTCACCGCCGCTGATTTTCAATGCTCATCGTCCAGACCGTCCCAGTAGGCGTCGCTGTAGCGATGTAAGCCTCGATCGGCTTCGTCGCGTAGCGCAGCAGCTCGATTGTGGATGTACTGCCCGGTTGAGCGCGGCATCTGCCCGGGGCCGTAGACGCCGCGCCGGAGTCGGCGGACCCGACCACGGCGCATCTCCCAACGCAAGGCATCGGACACCGTCTTCGACGCCCGACCGGGTATCGAAAAGCCTTGGTAGTCGAGCTGTTCGATGAGCTCGAAGACCGACGCCGAACCGTGGATGTCGAGGTTCACCGTCAACATGTAGCGGAGCTCGATGCCCTGCAGCACTTTCCGTTGTCGCGGTGTCTGCACATCCATGACACGACCGTGTCACTCGATGGGGACATTCCCGCGCGTTGAGCCAGCAGCGTGGTGCCGCCTGTGGATGGATGCCGCATTGGGAACCGGTCTCGGCCCCCGGGACCAATGTGCTTCTGCGCCAACCTCACAGCGACTTTGTCGCTCAACTACTACCACCGCCACCACTGTCAGCGACATTGTCGCTCAGAGCTTGGCACCACGACATATTCGCCCCTGAGCGGAGCGCCGAGCCCTCCCCAAAAACGCCGAACGGCCCCGCGCCGAGCGCGGGACCGTCCGAATTGCGTTGCTGCGACAGTTCACTCCAGGTCGGAGAGGGCCTTGCGGGCGGCTTCCAGCTCGGCTTCGAGGGCAGCGACCTTGGCGGCCTGCTGGGTACGCGCCTCCTCGATCAACTCGTCGATCGGGACCGAGAGATCCTCGTGCAGTTCCTTCGCGGCGCGCGAGACGGCGGCGGCCGCGACGGCGAGATTCCGCGCCCGGTAGGTGCTGCCCTGCTTCAATTCGGCCCGCCATTCACCATCTGCGGTACCGGTGACCGTCAAGGTCAGCTCCATTGTCTTCGGCTTCTTCGCCGCCGCCTTCTTCGTCGGCGCCTTCTTCGGTTTCTCCTCGGCAGGTTCTTCGGCGACGGGCTCTTCGACGACGGGCGGAGCCACCGGATCCGGCGTGTCGAAATAGGTGGATTGCGCTTCGGGTGCCAGAGTATCTAGAGACATAGAGCAATTAGAACATATGTTCGAGCTCAGCGCAGGACCGTCTGCACCGCATACTCGACGACCGCGTCGAGATCATCGCCCAGATTGCCCGCCAGCCACTGCTGCGCCAGCTCGGCCATCGCACCCGTGTACAACGCCGCACCCACTTGCGCCGCAACGGGATCCGAGCCGGGCTTCAGTCGCCAGCCCTCGGTCAACACGCCCTCACGAAGCAGATCCTGCGTGGCCGCCCGGCGCGCCGCGAGCACCGGATTGGCGCGCGCGTCGGTGAACAGAATCCGACCCCGCCGCGGATCGGCGGAACTGAACCCGAGCACCGCGGCGATGCCGGCCCGCGTCCGGTCACGCAGTGAATCGTCCGAGGCCGTGATCGCCGCCTCGACCTCCGCCCCGAGCTGCGCGCTGACTTGGTCGTAGACCGCACCGAGCAGATCGTCGGTGTCGGAGAAACTTTCGTAGAAATAGCGCGTGTTCAGCCCGCACTCCCGACACACCGACCGCACCGCGACGGCAGCTTCGCCACCGTCACCGAAAAGGCGGAACGCGGCGTCGATCAGCTGCGCGCGGCGCTCGGCGCGGCGGTCTGTCAGCGGCACGCCTGCCCATCGGGTCGGACTGGACATCAACACAGGGTAGGCCGAACGCGCCAACTCTGGTCACATCCGTGTCCAAATAGTATTCTGGCTACAGCTGTGACCAGAACTCGAAAGGGGCCGCCGTGTACCTGCCGCACCAGATGGTCGGGCAGTTCGTGAACCAGCGCTTCGACGAGGGCGTGCGCAAGCACTTCTTCCGGGGCATGGAGTTCGCCGCACCCGTCGCCGATCCCGGCTGGTTCGGACCAGGCAGCGCCGTCTGGCACGTCCACTCCCATATGCATGCGTTGATCTTCGGCCTGCAATGCGCGGCGTACCTCGAGCGCCTCGATCCGTCGATCTATTGGATGGGCATGCACCACTCCCGACTGGTCAAACGCGACAAGAACGGAACGGCCGTACCCGAGATCGATCCCAAGGGCGCCTCCGTGCGACTCGGTCATTCCGTGGCGTTTTTCATCGGCACCGCGTACGGCTCGAGCGAGACGGCCGAGCGACTCGCGAAGTCGGTGCGCTCGATGCACCACACCATCAAGGGCACCCGGCCTGACGGTGCCACCTATGACGCCGACGATCCGGAATGGCTGCGCTGGAACTACGCGACGGTCGTCTGGGGCCTGGCGACCGCGCACGAGCTGTATCACCCGAACCCGCTGCGCGGTAAGAAGATCGACGACTACTACGGCGAGTTCGTGCGCGTCGGACATGCACTCGGCGGCACCGATCTCCCGACCACCAAGGCCGACACTCTCGAGTGCCTGAAGTCGTATCTCCCCCGGCTTGCGGTCACGCACGGTATGGCGATGTCCACCGGTTCCAACCTGCCGATGCCGCACAGCGCCGTTGACTGGGCTATCCGCGACACCATGCCGAAGTGGGCCAAAGAGCTGATCCAGCATCGCGACCCGAATATCGTCGAACGCACTGCCCGGCGCGCCGCCGTCTGGAGCATCATCAACGGCCTGCACCTCGCGGCCGGTCCGGCACCGGAGTTCCGACAGGCCCAGGCCAGGGTCAGGTCGGGAACCACGGTGAAGCACACTCTGCCGGAGTACACGCTTGGCGACGATCCGGTCCTCTCCCGCAAAGAGGTAGAGCTCAGCTTCAACTGAGACGCTGCAGCGCAACACCTTTCGTCTCCGGCAGCAGCGCTGTGCACACAAAGCTCACGGCCACCACTGCCGCCAGCATCACACCGACCGAGGCCACGCCGTAGCTTGCCAACAACGGCGCGGCGGCCACCGTCGGCACCGCGCCGCCGACGAGTCCGGCGAGGTTGAGCGACAACCCGGCACCGCTGTAGCGGTAGCGCGTCGCGAAGATCTCCGGAACGAACGCCGCCATCGGGCCGTAGGCGCAGCCTGCGACCGCGAAGGTGCCCGCGATCGCCACCGCGAACCACAGCGCGCTGCCGGTGTTCAGCAGCGGAAGCACGGCGAACGACCACGGCAACCCGGCGGCGAACGCCGCCATGATGACGCGACGACGTCCGAACCTGTCGCACAGCACCGCGCTCACCGTGTTGCACA
>Ga0075363_100000377_pt1 | contig 13467 bp, 10 predicted proteins | sample EndMetdeltDD1763_FD_71470 | JGI IMG/M metagenome (GOLD analysis project Ga0075363, IMG submission 71470) | Populus endosphere microbial communities from Tennessee, USA - Endosphere MetaG P. deltoides DD176-3 | ecosystem: Host-associated > Plants > Roots > Endosphere | place: USA: Tennessee...
CATCGGCAACGCAAACGACCCCAAAGCCTGCCGGCACCAAGAAACTTACAGCCATGTCTGGCTGGCGGGTTTGCGTATATTGTGCCAGTACCCTGGCAGGTTCCGTCAACAAGGAAGACCGTCTCTTGAACTATCTAGACGCCTTGGGGCTAACCCATGAAACGCTTCGGCCGGCCAACTATTGCGAGATCGGCTGCAGACTGGGCTATAGCCTGGCTCTGTCAAGAGTCCCGGCCATCGGCATCGATCCCGACTATGAGATCAAGGTCGCGTTGACCGCCCCCACGCGGTTGTTCAACACCACGAGCGACAGTTTCTTCGCACGCGACGACGTGGCGCAAATTCTCGGGGCACCCATCGATTTGGCGTTCATCGACGGGTTGCATCTTGTCGAATTCGCACTGCGCGATTTCATGAATCTGGAGAAGCATGCCAGCCCAGACAGCGTCATTGTCATTGATGACCTGCTGCCCCAGCACATGGATTACGCATCACGGCAACGCAACACAACTATCTGGACTGGTGATGTCTATCGCCTGATACCTATTCTTCGCCATTACCGGCCCGATCTGGACATTCGAGTTTATGATGTCGACATGAAGGGTTTCGGCCTGGTGACCCGGCTCGATCCGTCGTCGAACGTGCTCACCGCCAACTATGGCGCCATCGAAGCCGACATACTGGCTGGGAAGTGGTCATTTCCAACCGTCGCAGCCATCCGCGACCACATGCAACCACGCGCCACGGATCTGTTGGCTAACGATCTTGGGATCGTCGCGGCACAGCGCGCGGCCAAGGCTTCGATGCAATCGGACCGGCGCGCGGCGCCGGCATTGTCGCAGCGCAGGCCGCGCCTCTCGGTCATCATCTGTGCCTACGAGATGGCGCGCGAGGCCCCCCGCACGATCCTGTCCGCGACCGCTCCCTATCAGAAGGGACTGAGGTCGGATGAATACGAAGTCATCGTTGTCGACAACGGTTCAAGCACGCCGCTCACATACGACAATCTGCCGCCAAATGTGCGAATCGTAAGAGCACCAGACCCCAGGCAATCCCCGGTGTTTGCTCTGAATTGGGCTGCCCGCGAAATCGCCAAAGGGGAGATTTTGTTGTTTGCCATCGATGGCGCCCGCATATTCTCCGAACGGCTGATCGATGAGACTGTAAAAGCTCATGACCGGATGGAGGATGCCTTTGTGTTCTCTCTGGCCTGGCACATTGGTCCTAAGGTGCAAATGGAGTCGGTGCCGGAAGGATATGGGGCAGAGATCGAAGACGGATTGATCCGTGCGGCGCGCTGGCCTGACGAGGCGGACGGGCTGTTCGGGATTTCGGTACTCGCCGGATCCTCAAGCAATGGTTTCTTCGGCGACATCACGGAAAGCAATTCTTTCTCGATAAGCCGCACGTCGTTCGACCGACATGGTGGCTTCGACGAACGTTTCACGTCCCCAGGCGGCGGCTTGGCAAATCTCGAGATATTTCGTCGCTACGTGACGCGCCCTGACGCGCGCAATGTCTGCCTGCTCAGCGAGGGGACGTTTCACCAGGTCCATGATTCGGTGGCGACCTCGGGCAAAAACAGGTGGGAGGCTTTTGCCGGCGAATACGAGGCAATCTTTGGCGGTCCCTATCTCAGACCTTCATATCATTGCTTTTATCAGGGAAAGCCCCGCGCCGGTATGGTTCCATTTATCCTGCAATCGCTTCAGGGTTGATTGCCGGTCGCCTGCGAACGCGATCGATCGGGTTTCAAGATGTTCCGTGCGGCTAAGCAGCCTGAAGGCTGCCAGCGCGGCGCCATGCAGCACCGAAACAAAGTGGCTAGATCTTTTCACCGTTTCACGGAAACGGCGAACTGCTCTAACTCTTTGTTTTGACGCAGTTCCCAGGGGAAAGCGCTACGCGCTTTTCCCAGGAAAACCGCACACACCTTTCCTGGAAACTGTTCTCACTGACGCACGCCCAAAGTCCATGGAAAGCTTGGTCTTCAGGTCTTACTGCATTCCACCGGACAGCGAGCACGGCCCGGTGGAATGATCTGTCATGCAACAAGAACGCTTATTGCAGCGGCGCGCCTCCAGGTCCAGGGAATGCCGTCAGCGGCGTGCCATCCGAGACATTTCCGGAAATCATGTTGTTCTTGAACGACTGCACCACACCCGATCCGCTAGCGCCGACACCGGTTAAGTTGGCGAACACGGTCGATCCGCCAAGAGTGACGATCGAACTGCCGGCGCCGCTGGCAGCCGCACCATTGGCATTCACGCCCACGCCGGCATTGGATGACACCGTCGTATTTGTTACCGTGGCGCGGACCGGGGAGGCTGCGGCAACCGTCTTCACGGTCACGCCGTTGCCGCCGTTCCCGCTGACCAGGCTAGCCGTCAACGCCATATTTATGGCCAAGGTGTTACCCGTCCCATCGACAGTGATGCCGGTGCCGTTGTTTGTGACCTCCGTTCGCGTGAGCGCAGCGTTTATCCCAACGGCGCCAGTCGTCTTGATCAGGATGCCATTCGTGGCTGCCTCGGATATCCGGGTATTGCTGATATAGACTTCGGTAGGTCCGTTCGGCGCGACTTCCACGCCCTGGCCGGTGACCCGCTGGATGATCGAATCCTCGATATGCAGTTGGCCCTGACCAAGAAAGCGCACGCCATTTACGCCCGTGCCCACGCCATCGATATCCAGCCCCCTGAGATGCACAACGCTTCCAGCCGGAGCGTTGACAACGACACCATTGGTTCCGGCGGAGAGAACCCCGCCTTCCGTATATACACAGTCGATCGTAATCGACTTGGTGATTGTCACCACACCGAAGCCACCTGGATCGAGGCAGTTGATCTCCCCGCTGACAGCCGTCTTCGAGATCGCGCCGGCAAAGGTCTTGCAAGGCGCCGTGCGGCTGCACGGATTGGCGTCGTCGCCGACGCCGGAAACCCAGGTCCGGGTCGCTTGAGCGGAAGCCGGCGTGGCGATCACCGCCATCGCCAAAGCGAGAAACAGCGATGATAATAGGTAGCCTAGAATTTTCGTGATCATTCCCCCTAAATTGAACAAGAGATTCGTCCACAACCAAGCGGAGGAAGTCTAGCGCTTCGCCTTGTCAAAAGCAACGTGACGTCAAAACCGGATCGCTGATTTGAATTTCTCGTGCGCGTGGCAATCCGCCAAGCTACGCAACCGCCATCATGCCATTGTTACATCGCCTTCACACTACATTCGAAGCGCTTGGCATTCCATGAAATTTAGAAAACTTCACGCGTCGGAGATGCCGAGCGCGACATGATTCCGCCGTTTCGACGCCCCCCCGGCCGGAACGGCCAAGGCCCATGGCATCACTCCGGATCTTGGCCCGCCATGCATTCGAGCTGGCTCAGCGTCCAGCCGCTGGTCTTCGAAGCAATGTCCGATACCTTCCATTTGCCGTCGACCTGCTTCAGCGACCAGCGCATTTCGCGTTGCGAATCGTCTCCGTCCGAAAACAGCTTGAAGCTTGCCACCACTTGTGCCGCGTCGCCATCCACCGTCTCGGACAATTTCAGGGTTTTGGAGACGGTCTTCTGGTCGAAATCCTGCGCATCAAGACCGGGATCGAAGTCGATGCAGGCGACCTGGTCGGGATTCTTCTTGGTCGCCTGGTCGTTGAGATCGAACAGCTTCGTCACCGGCTCGACGAAACGATCCCGGTATTGTGCGTCGGCCTCGAATTTGACCGCCGGAACATAGAAGAACTTCACGGCGTCGGACGCCGGTCCGGCGAAGGCGGCCGCGGGCAAGGCTGTCGCGAGGGCGGCAAGGAGCACTGTCCGTCTCATGCAGGATCTCCGGCTTTTGATGGCTTGAAGCAATCAACACCACGCATCCTGCATACCGGCTTTTTTGCCGCTCATGAAGCCCCTGCCCGGCTCCTTTCAGCCGTCGAGCCAGACGTTCTGGAGGTCCATCTCGAATGTCTGGTGGACGCCGTAGTTCTTCACCTTCTTGCTGGTGTGGCTATACAGCTTCTGCCAGAACGGCTGGATGATGACTCCGGAGTCCTGCAGGATCTGCTCGACGTCCTTCATCACCTCCTTGCGCTTGGCGACGTCGATCAGCGAGAGCGCCTGTTTGAGCTTGGCGTCGAAATCGGGATTGGAATAGGCTGACTCATTCCACGCCTCGCCGCTGCGATAACCCAGCGCCAGCACCTGGACGCCAAGCGGACGCATGTACCAGATGGTCATCGAATAAGGATATTTCGTCCAGTCGTTCCAGAAGGTCGACCCCGGCAGCACCGTGCGCTTCACCTTGATGCCGGCATCGCGCAATTGACCGGCGATCGCGTCGCCGGTGTTCTTCTGCCAATCGTCCTCGATGGTGATCAGCTCGTGCTCGAAGTCGGCCTGACCGGCTTCCGCCATCAGTTTCTTGGCGCCGGCGGCGTCACGCTCCTTCTTGGGCAGGGGATAATATTCCGGATGGATCGGGCTGACATGATGGTTCTCGCCGACCGTGCCGCGCCCGGCATAGCCGAGCTGCAAGACGGCATTGTTGTCGACGGCCATCTGCAGCGCGTTGCGCACCCTCTTGTCGTCATAGGGCTTGTGCGTGATGTTGGTGCGGGCAACCAGTGTCGTTGCCGTCGCGACCTCGGATTTCTGCAGGCCCATCTTGTCGAGAATGTCGATGAAGTCGGCCGGGCTCTCGAAATTGAGGTCGATCTCGCCGGAATCAAAAGCGTTCACCGTGGCATTGAAGTCGGTGCCGTAGTCGACGAATTCGACGCCGTCGAGCGGCGTCTCGCCACCCCACCATTTGCCGTTCTCGCGGCGCTTCACCACCGCCTTCTGGCCGACATCGTAAGAGACGAGTTCGAACGGACCCGTCCCGATCGGCTTCTTGACCGGATCGGCGCCGTCGGCATCGAAGTTGCGGTGGACGACGAGCGCGGGATAATCGGTGAAGTTCGGGATCAGCGAAATGTCGGGTTCGCTGAGCTTCAGCTTGACGGTGTGGTCGTCGACCTTGGTGATCGCGCCGTCCCGCGCCTTGCCGGTTTTTGCGTCGATCAGCGCGCCGACGCGTGCGGCCATCGAATTGCCGGCGACGCCTTTTTCGCACCAGCGCGCCAGATTGTAGGCGACGTCATCGGCATTGAAGGCATCGCCATTGTTCCAGGTGATGCCCTTGCGCACATGCAGGACATATTCGGTGGCGTCGTCGTTGATATCCCAGCTTTCGAGCAGCACCGGCTCGAAGGTGAATTGCCTGGTGTAGCGCACCAGCGGCTCCAGCCAGCTGCGCGAAATGTTGGCCAGTTCCACCCAGTCGTAGGTGCGCGGGTCCTTCTGCGCCTTGACCGACATCGAAACGCGCAGCGTGCCGCCCTTCTTCGGCTCCTCGGCCAGGGCCTGTCGCGGCGCGGCAAGGCCGATCATGCCATAGGCAAGAGCCGTCGATGCACCGAAGGCGCTCGCTAGCGCCAGGAACTCACGCCGGTCCATGCGGCCGGCGCGTGCCTCTTGCGCCATGGCCTCGATAGCGCTCGGGACGCGGTCGCCATTGCTTGTGAAAAATGTCATTTTCTTCCTCCCTTATGGTTCCCGTCGGGTCTTCGCCCTTTGGTCAACTCACCGTATCCGGCAGCTTCTCCTCGCGCCGCGCTATCAAATCCCTGAGACCTTCGGCAATACCCACGTCGAGCTTCGGTTCCTCGTAATCGGCAAGCATGTTGCGTGCTTTCTCGCGGCCGCGCGTGTCATGGTCCTTCGCCCCTTCGGCATTCCACTGTTCGTAGGAGTTGAAATCCATGATCGAGGGCATGAAGAAGGCGGACTCGAAATGTTCGAGCGTGTGCTGGGTGCCGAGGAAATGGCCCTGCGGTCCGACCTCGCGGATCGCCGCCATGGCCTCCTTGAAATCGTCGAAGGACACCCCGCCGGCGTATTTGTACCAGCCGACAAGCTGCTCGCAGTCCGTTGCGAATTTCGAATAGCCGCAAGTCAGGCCGGCTTCCAACCAGCCGGCGGAATGCCAGATGTAATTGGCGCCGGACAGGATGGCGGCATGCATGAGCATGTTCGATTCGTATCCCGCCTGGGCGTCATTCAGCTTCGAGCCGACATGGAAGCCGGACGTGCGCCAGGGCAGCCGGTATTTCCGCGCCAGCGCGCCCATTAGATACATCATCTGGGCGGCCTCCGGTGTGCCGCCCATCGGCGCGCCGGTCTTCATGTCGACCGTGACCATGAACTGGCCGTAGATTTGCGGCGAGCCTGGGCGGATAAGCTGGGTCAGCGCCACGCCGGCAAGCGCCTCGGAGTTGACCTGCGCCACCGCGCCGACGGCGGAAGCCGAGGTCGAAGCGCCGCACAGCGCGAAAGGCGCCAGGATCAGCGGCTGGTTGTGGCTCGCGTAGACCCGCATGGCGTCGATCATGGTGGCGTCCCATACCAGCGGCGAATTGCAGTTGGTGATTGCCACCAGCACAGGGTTGTCGCGGACGAACGCCTCGCCGAAGACGATGCCGGCCATTGCCATCGTGTCCTCGGCACGCTCCTTCGACGTCACGATACCCATGAACGGCTTGTCGGAATGCTTGAGCGCCGAGTGGATGATGTGCAGATGCCGTTTCGGCACCGCGATTTCCATCGGCTCGCAGATGACCGAACTCGAGGAATGCAGCGCCGGCGCCATATAGGCCATTTTGTGGAAATTGTTGAGGTCGGCGAGCGTGCCGTAGCGCCTGACATTGTCGAGGTCGCGGACGTAGGGCGCGCCATACATCGGCACGAAAATCGAGTTCTTGCCGCCGACGCGCACCGTGCGCTCGGGGTTGCGCGCATTGAGCGTGAACTCCGACGGAACCTTCGAGACGAGTTCCATCAGCAGCGCGCGATCGATGCGGACGCGCGTCTCCCTGACATCGGCACCGGCCGCCTTCCAGAGCTCGATCGCGCCGTCGTCGCGGAATTCGCAGCCCACCTCCTCGAGGATCTTGAGCGATTCCTCGTGGATCAGTTCCACCGCCTCGTCAGGCACGATCTCATAGACGGGGATGTTGCGCACCAAGGTCGGAAAGGAAGCGATCGGCGCGCTTCTGAGCGCCTTGCGGCCAAGACGGCCACCGCCGCGGCGGTGGGTCTGTTCGGTCAATTCGACGGCCGGTACGTTCATGGAGCCTCCTTCTTCCCGCCACCACGTTAGCGACCCGAAATATGGCTGTGACGCTGGAAAATCCTGATCTTCTGTATAAGCTGTGCTTATGCGAAGCCTGCGCCACCTTCTGCCCTCCGCCGGCAGCCTGATCGTCTTCGAGGCGGCCGGCCGGCTGTCGAGCTTCACCGCCGCCGGGCGCGAGCTCGGCATGACGCAGGCCGCCGTCTCCTACGCGGTGCGCGGGCTGGAGGAGCAGCTCGGCGCCAAGCTGTTCCAGCGCCGCCATCGGCAGGTCAGCCTGACCGAAGCTGGCGAACGCTTCCACGCCGATGTCTCGCTGGGGCTATCGCATATCCGCAAGTCGGCCGAGGATCTCCGCCTGCAGGCGACCGGTGGCCATGTGACGCTTGCCGCGTCGACCGCCTTCGGCTCGTTCTGGATGATGCCGCGCCTGCAGCAGTTCCGTGACGAATTGCCGGGCATCGATCTGCGCATCCAGACCGCCGACCGCGACCTCGACATCATCGCCGAAGGCATCCCGCTGGCGGTGCGCGGCGGCGAGCCCCGGGACTGGCCGGACTACCATTCGCTGCCGCTTGCCGATGAGGAGATTTTCCCCGTCGCCGGCACCAGCTACCTGGCCAAGTTCGGCATGCCGAAGACCGTGGGGGAATTGGCGACGCACCGTCTCATCCATCTCGAGGAGCCGTATCGCGAGGCGGCGAGCTGGGACGAATGGTTCCAGTCGGCCGGCGGCAGCCTCGGCGACACCGCACGCGGCCTGCGCATCAATGATTATGGCCTGGTCATCCAGGGCGTGATGGAGGGGCAAGGAATCGCGCTCGGCTGGCGGCACCTTGCCGAGCGGCTGCTGGCGACGGGACTTCTGGTGCAGGTGACGGACCACGTGCTCAAGACCGGCAAAGCCTTCTATATCGTCTGGCCGAAGAACCGGGAACTCAGCGACAATGCCCGCAAGGTCAGGGATTGGCTGGCCGCGCAGGCATAAAACCGTTTCACGGTCCCACGCAGTTCGCCCTCGCCCGCACCACACGAATCCGCCTATACTGTCGCCATGCCCATTCGCCAGCTTTCCGAAACGATGATCAACCAGATCGCCGCCGGCGAAGTCATCGAGCGTCCGGCGAGCGTGGTCAAGGAACTGGTCGAGAATGCACTTGATGCTGGCGCCTCGCGCGTCGAAATCGTCACCTCAGGTGGCGGGCTGAACCTGATCCGCGTCACCGATGACGGCTCCGGCATCCCCCAACAGGAGTTGGCGCTGGCGATTGCGCGCCACTGCACCTCCAAGCTCGGCGAGGATATCAACGACATCCGCTCGCTCGGCTTTCGCGGCGAAGCGTTGCCCTCGATCGGCTCGGTGTCGCGGCTGTCGATTCGGTCGCGCACGGCGTTAGGCGACAGCGCCGCCGAAATCGGCATCGAGGGCGGCCGCGTCCTGCCCGTAAGGCCTGCGGCGGCCAATCGCGGGACCACGGTCGAGGTGCGCGACCTGTTCTTCGCCACGCCGGCGCGGCTCAAATTCATGAAGGGCGAGCGGGCTGAAAGCTCGGCGACCAGCGATGTCGTCAAACGCATCGCCATCGCCTTTCCGGCCGTGCGGTTCACGCTCGCCGGCTCTGACCGCTCGACCCTGGAATTGCCGGCGACCCATGACAGTCCGGAAGGCAGCCTGCGCCGCGTTGCCCAGGTGATGGGGGCGGAATTTCCCGACAATTCCATCGCCATCGACGCGATGCGCGAAGGCGTGCATCTGACCGGCCATGTGTCGATCCCGTCCTTCACCCGCGCCAACGCGCTGCAGCAATATGCCTATGTCAATGGCAGGCCGGTGCGCGACAAGCTGATCGCCGGCGCCATCCGCGGCGCCTTCGCCGATGTGCTGCCGCGCGACCGCCACGCGGTGACGGTGCTGTTTCTTTCGCTCGATCCGGCCATCGTCGACGTCAATGTCCACCCGGCCAAGGCCGATGTGCGCTTCCGCGATCCGGGCCTGGTGCGCGGGCTGATCGTCGGCGCCATACGCCAGGCATTGGCCGATGCCGGCATTCGCTCGGCCACGACGGGAGCCGCAGGCATGATGGCGGCATTCCGGCCGGGTGCCGCACCCTACAGTCATGGCGGCCCGGCCAATGGCCATCGCAGCTACGAAGCAGCATTCCATGCATCCGGCTCCACCGGTTTCGATCCCTCACGCTCACCGCAGCGGCCGCTCGACATGCAATTCGAGGGTGCGGGCTTCGAACGCGCCAGCGCAAAGAATGGCGGTTTTGGCGAACCCGACCAGGCGGCTTTCGATACCGGTCCGCTTGCCAGCGCCGATGCGCGCGCCGGGCAGAGCGAGGCGGCGGAGACGCTGCTCGGCACGGTGCTCGGTGCGGCCCGCGCCCAGGTGCATGAGAACTACATCGTTGCCCAGACCAGGGATTCGCTCGTCATCGTCGACCAGCACGCCGCGCATGAGCGGCTGGTGTACGAAGCGCTGAAGAACGCGCTGCATTCGCGCCCCGTGCCCTCGCAGATGCTGCTTCTGCCTGAGATTATCGACCTGCCGGAAGAGGATGCCGAGCGGCTCGCCATGCATTCCGAAACGCTCGCCCGCTTCGGCCTCGGCATCGAGCGTTTCGGCCCGGGCGCCGTTGCCGTGCGCGAGACGCCGTCGATGCTGGGCGAAACCAATGTCCAGCAATTGGTGCGCGACCTCGCCGACGAGATCGCCGACAACGACACGGTCGAGACGCTCAAGGAGAGGCTGGACAAGATCGCCGCCACCATGGCCTGCCACGGCTCGGTTCGTTCCGGCCGGCTGCTCAAGGCCGAGGAGATGAACGCGCTGCTGCGCCAGATGGAGGCGACGCCCGGTTCCGGCACCTGCAACCACGGGCGGCCGACCTATATCGAGCTGAAGCTGGCCGATATCGAGCGGCTGTTCGGGCGGCGGTAAGCCTGTGGGCGGCGAACAGACGGTCCGGTTCCGGTTCGAAGCCGAGGTGATCCACTGGAGGGGCCCTTCGCCATACTTCTTCGCGCCGATACCCGAGCAGCATGGCGACGAGATCAAGAAAGTCGCGAAGTTCGCGACCTATGGCTGGGGGGTGATACCTGTCGAGGCGACTATTGATGGCTTTATGTTCGCCACATCCCTGTTTCCCAAGGGCGGAAGCTACCTTTTGCCCCTGAAGGACGACGTCCGGCGCCAGTGCAATCTAACGGCAGGCGATTCGATTTCCGCTTCCATCGCGATACACCTTCGCGGCCGATAACGCGGCCCGCGGGCGATCCTCTTGATCGATGGTCTGGCGCGGCTCTCGTCTTGATTCGGGAAAGGCAGCCAACCCTTTGGTCTAACGCTTCAAATTCACTACGATGACGCCGCCGAGTGCCAGCGCGCCGCCGAGGATGCCGAGTAGCGTCGGCACTTCGCCCAGCCAGAAGAAGCCGATCAGGGCAGACATAGGCGAAACCAGATAGAGGAAGTTGGAGGCACGGGCGGCCGGCAGACGCGACAGCGCGGTTGCCCAGGCGGCATAAGCGATCAGGCTGGGCACGATGCCAAGAAAGATGACGGCGCCGAGACCGGCGGTGTTGGCCACGGCTGCCTGCGCGAAACCGCTCGGCAGAAAGGGGGACAGGCAAAGTGCGCCAAGAATCATATTCGAGGCCGAGATGGTCAGCGGGTGATGGCGGGCAAACAGGGGCTTCTGGACGATAGTGTTGACGGCCGAACAGAGCGCGGAGCCAAGCACGAGCAGTGCACCAGCATTGAAATGCAAGCCTTGTCCGTCTGACATTGCTATGACGCCGATGCCGGCGAAGGATATCGCCGTGCCAGCCCAGGCCCACCTTGAAAAGCGCTCGCCGAGCAGCGCCATCGCCATGATGGCGGTGAAGATCGGGCTGACATTGATGATGAAGCCGGCGGCTCCCGCCGAGACGGTCAGCTCGCCGAAATTGAGCATGACAGTGTAGAGCGCGACGAAAATTGCCCCGCCAAAGACGAGGCGCCACACCTCGTCGAGCCTGGGCAGTGCCGGGCGCTTGACGGCAAGGAAGATCGCCGCCGGCACCGCGGCGATGGCAAAGCGCAGGGAGCCCAGTTCCAGCGGCCCGAAGGCGGCAAGGCCGGCGCGGATGGCCGGAAAAGCGGAGGCCCAGCCGACCACCGTCAGCGCCACGGCGATGGCGGCCGTGGTGTCCATCCGCTGTGTCTGATTCAACGTGCCCGTCATCGCGCTCATCTCACCGTCCTCATGCTGTTCCCGTCCTGGAGGCCACAAAACGCCTTTTCCCGTCTGTTGACAAACGACCAAATCGAGGATCACCTGTGACTATGGATCACAGCTCAGACACAATGGTGCCGCTCGAAACCCTGCGTGCCTTCGACGCGGCGGCGCGAACCGGCAGTTTTTCGGCGGCCGCTGAAAAGCTCAACATCACCCATGGAGCCATCAGCCGGCAGATTGCCAAGCTCGAGGACTGGCTGGGCCTGAAAGTGTTCGATCGCGGTGCGCGCGGCGTAACGCTGACGATCGAAGGCAACCGGCTGCATCTGCGCACGTCGGAGGCTTTCGCGCTGATTTCGAGCCATTCCGACCGCTGGGTCGAGCCGCGCGGCACGGCGGTGGTGCGGCTGACCTCGATCCCCTCGGTGAGCGGGCTGTGGCTGATGCCGCGCATGGCGGCACTGGAAAACAATCCCACCAAGCTGCGCATCGTGCTCGATGTCGACATCCGCCAGGCCGACCTTGCCGATGAAGGCATCGATCTGTCGATCCGCTGCGGCCGCGGCGGCATTCCCGGCCGCGTCTCGGTGCAGCTGTTCGAGGAGCATGTCTTTCCTGTCGCGTCACCGGAACTGGCTCGCGAGATCGGTCGCGGCGACCCGGCCCGGTTGCTCAAATTCCCGCTGATCAACGATTCCGACGCCTCCGGCTGGCGCGCCTGGTTCGCCGCGCAAGGCATGGATTATCGCCCACGTCCGCAAGATCGCCGCTTCGAGGACTACAATCTGGTGCTCGACGCTGCCGCCTACGGGCTCGGCATTGCGCTGGCGCGTCCGCCGCTGACCGGGCATCAGTTGCAGTCAGGCCGAATCACCGCGGTCGACGAGCGCACCGCGCTCAATCCAGTGTCCTATTGGCTCGACCGGCCGCTGGGGCGGGCACGCACCGCAGCGGCCGACCTTGCCCGCCGTATCGCGCAGCAGGCCGGATTGGCGCCGGACAAGATCGAGGCGTTCATCGAAGCCGAGCGATAGGTCTGCCGGCCTATCTCCGATTCGTTCAGCGAAGCAGCAGCAGAACGAATCCGAACATCATTGCCAACAAACCGGTTATGATCGAAACAAAGCCGATCCTCACCAGCAGGCCCTCGGGATTGGGTGTCGCGGCGGCGTGAGATTGATTGGCTGGCCTTCGCCGTCCCGACGGCATCCCCATGGCGGCGGCGTTTTGCGGCACCGGAACCTGCTGCGGGATAAACGACAGCAAGGACACCCCGGCGGCCCTGGCGGGTGCGTTGTCATTGGCCGTTACCGAAGGCGGCACGGCGCCGCGCTGCGTTTCGGCTTCGGGCGCTGTTCTCCTCGCCACGGTCGTTGCCAACACCGCCTCGTCGCGTGTGTCGAGCTGGGCCTGATAGGCCTCCACGATGCCGGGAGAAGCAATCTGCTGCGATTTGACAGCCATCAGGGCCGCCGGCATCGCCAACAAAGCGGGCGCCGTGCGTTGGGCGAACAAAGAGGGCGCGGCGGGCTGGACCAGTTCCCTGACCAGCGCCGTCCTGACCGGATCGGCTTTCGCCGACGGCACGGGTTGCGGCGTCATCGCCTCCTTGAGCAAGGAAGCCAGGCGGGCGGAAGAAATATCCATCATGCCCCCGATAAAAGCGCTTTTCGCACCTGTCCTAGCGCCTCAGCATTGTCCGAGGCTTGTCGCAAGCTTGACCTTGGCGGCGATTTGTGGCGATGAAATCTGTATGAACCTCGGCACCACCGCATGATGAACCGTTTCGAAGGCCCGGGCGGCAAGGAAGCCCGCATCCGCTACCTGGATGGCGATTTCCAGGTCACCAGCCCCGGCTCGTTCGTGCGTTGCGCGGTGACCGGGGAAAACATTCCCCTGGATGAGCTGAAATACTGGAGCGTCGCCAGGCAGGAGCCCTACATCAACGCCACCGCCTCGCTGCGCCGCGAAATCGAGATGCATCCGGAGCTGCGTAAGCGCGGCTAGGGTGTGTTGAGATTCAGGTCAGGCCGAAGCGCAGGAAACCACCGTTTGCAGGCCGGCATCACCTGAATATCAA
>Ga0075363_100000379_pt1 | contig 13455 bp, 12 predicted proteins | sample EndMetdeltDD1763_FD_71470 | JGI IMG/M metagenome (GOLD analysis project Ga0075363, IMG submission 71470) | Populus endosphere microbial communities from Tennessee, USA - Endosphere MetaG P. deltoides DD176-3 | ecosystem: Host-associated > Plants > Roots > Endosphere | place: USA: Tennessee...
ACACTATCAACCGCCGGGCATCATCGCATCGACCGCAACCACCGGACCTGGCAACCATGACGGCAATCATGACGGTAAGCCCGGGTCACGCGCCGGCGGGAGCGGCGAAAAGCATTGTGTCAGGCCAGCGTTCGGTCATCTGCATCGGAGACCGGTCCCTGCCGGATCTGGAAAGTGAATTCGTGGTCGCAGATGCGGACGTGGTCGCCGTCGTTCAAGCTGGCGGTGTTGCGGATCCGCTGGTGCTGCACGTGCACGCCGTTGGACGACCGCAGGTCGTTGATGATGAAGTTGGTGCCGGTATCGATGATGACCGCGTGGTGACGGCTGACGTTTGCGCTGTCCAGGACGATGTCGTTGTCGTGCAGGCGTCCTATCCGGGTGGCGGCCGATTGCAGCGGGTAGCTGGCGCCCGAGGCCGCGTGCAGGTAAGCGACCGCGTTCTGGCCGAAGACCCGGGTGCGCTGATCAAGGACGGTGACGGTGCCGGCGGCCGTGGTCTGGGCGTTGCGCTTGGCGTCCAGCGGTTCTTGGCGCAGGATCCGCTCGTTCAGGGCGCGCAGGTTCGGTGGGGGATCGATGCCGAGGTCGTCGGCGAGCGTCGTTTTCAGGCGGCGGTAGGCGCCCAGTGCGTCGGATTGGCGGTCACTGAGGTAGTAGGCGGTGATCAACTGTCCCCACAGCGGCTCGCGGTAGGGGTGCTCGACGGTCAGCGCCTCGAGTTCGACGATCACGGCGGACGCTCGTCCGCAAGCGATTTCGGCTTCCGCCTTGGCGGTGTGGGCGAGGATCTTGTCCTCGACGAGGGCGGTGGCGAAGGCGTTCACGAACTGAAAGTCACGCAGGTCGTCCAGCACCGGTCCGCGCCACTCGGCCAACGCCGCCGCTAGGTGCCGGCTCGCCTGTTCGAACCGGCCCGAGGCGGCGGCGTGCACGCCCGCGGTCTTCTCGGCGATGAACCGGCCGAGATCGCAACTGCTGTCGGCGATGCTGAGGCGGTATCCCGGTGGCGCCGCGGCCAACACCACTTTCGGGTCGATCCCGCCGTTGCTGAGGAGCTTGCGCAGATTGGACACGTAGGAGTGAATGCTGGCCCTCGCCCCCGACGGAGGCCACTCCTCCCACAGGGCCGTGATGAGCGAGTCGACGCCGACGGGCCTGTTGCGGTTGATCACCAGCTGGGCCAGCACCGCACGCTGTTTGGGGGTGCCCAACCCCACCAGGGCGCCGTCGATGCTCATCTCCAACGGTCCGAGCAGACCGAATTGGAGGCGTCTGTCCACCATCTCGCTACTAGCCATTCCTGGTCCTCCGCGATGTCAGTAGGTGCCATTGTCGTACGAAGTTGGCGAATTTCGTATGAACCGCGCATCGTCGCCGGCTTGCCGGCCGAGACGATCGTGGCCGCCACACATGAATTGTGTTGGAGTTCAGCAGGACACGATCGATCAGTGCTTGACGGTTCCGGTGGTGACGACAACGATCTCGCCGCTGGCTTCCCACGCCTTCATGAAAAGCGCCATGGGAATCTGCTCGTCGCGGCCCGCGTCGTCGCCGCTGTCGTTGATGTGGACCACGTTGTTGGCGGTGTCGATGCCGGTCACCACGATGGCGTGGTCGCCGATCGGGTTGCCGTCCTTGTCCTTGTGCGTGACGGGCGTGCCCCAGATCAGCTCGCCGTTGACGCTCACCAGCATCGCGTGGCCGCCGCCCAGCAGCTGCTCGAGTCCCTCGATGCCCTCGGGAACGCCGGTTTCGGCCCCGTGGCCTTCGGCGCTGGCCACGGCGTCGACGTCGTACAGCTTCAGCAGTGCTGGGACGTCGCCGAACGTGGTGCCCTGGCCCGAATTCGGGTCCTTGGTGTCGGCCGGCGGGATGTAGATCGAGCCGGGGTGCCACGTGCTCGGGGTGGACTGGGCCTTCTTGATGATGGCCTTCTCCGAGGGCTCCTTCCCGGTCATCTGACCGATGAGGTCGGCGCTCGCCATGAGGACGCAGTCGTCGAACTTCTGGCGGTGCCACCACTGGGCGGCGGCGGCGGGGTCGCCGTACATGGTGCCGGCGGCCGCGTCGGCCGGAGTGGCCAGACCCAGTGCCAGCGCACCGGCGACGGTTGCGAAGACTGCAGTCTTGGCGACGCTGCCTATCTTGAAGGTCTTCATTGTCGTGTCCTTTTCTCGTTCCGCGGTTGCGGGTGTTGAGAAAAGGTTCCGACGTTGACCTATTTGTTATCTCTACGAATCCTTGGAGTGACTAGTTGCAGGCCCAGGTGTCGATGTAGCCGCCGCCGAGCTTGGTCAGGGCGTCCTTCATGGCGGCGGACAGGGTGGGCCCCACCCCGCCCTGGAAGGACTTGCCGTTGGCGGCCACGGCACCGCAATTGGTGAAACTCGTGACGACCTTGCAGTCGGAGTAGCCGCAGGACTTGACCGCGGTAGCCTCCGCGGCCGCCTTGGTCGGGTAGTCCCACGCGCGGCCCCACGAGCCGTTGGTGGAGTAGGCGATCGCGCCGTGTTGGTCGTCGGCGCCCGCTTGCGGTGCCAGCGACACGGTCATCGCGGTAGCGGTAGCCACACTGGCGACGGCCATCGCTAAACGACGGGTGATCATCGTCATCGGTGAAATCCTTTCGGGGGTGTGGCTAGACCGGCTTGGTTGCGGTGACCGTCTTGCCCCAGTCGGACATGGTCAGGGTCACCGAGGTGTCGGGGGTGGGGACGATCTTGAGCTGAACGAGGTGGGAGGACCCATCGGAAGCGATCCACACCGTGGTGGGCACCGTCGACACGTTCTCGGACGTCAACCGGGTGCCGGCCAGGGTCGCGACGTCGTCGGCGGAGGAGTTGCCGGTGATCTTGGTGGTGGCGACGCCGTTCACCTGCTCGGTGCCGCCCACCGACGCGTCCTTGAGGTTGGCCAGCAAGTGGGCCAGGCCCTTGTCGGGGTCCAGCAGCACCGACACGTTGTAGATCGAGGCGCCGTTGCCGAAATCGGTGTAGGTGCCCGGTTGCCCTAGGTCGGAGTAGAGGTGACCGTCCACGTAGACGAATTTCGCGTCCTGGGGGTTGTTGCCGAGCAGCAGCGTCGCATTGCCGGTGGCGACCGTCTGCGGCGTGTTGGAGACGTCGCCGTCGAGCTTGGTCACCCGCAGGTTGGGCACGTTGCCGGACACCGCGAGGCTCAGGTGCATCCCGGTGACCTTGCGCATGGCGTCGGTGGCCGATTTGAGCAGGGTCGCCGCGTCCCCGTTGGACGTGGTCGCGCTGGTGCCCGATTTGCCGGCGCCGGTGCCGGAATTGCTTGAGCAGCCGCCGATCGCAAGCACGACGGCAAGCACGGCGGCCGCTGCGGCGACACCAGTGCGAAGCGGAAGCTTCATCAACATCTCCTTAGGTTGGCCCACAGCTGTTTGCTGCATGGAAAGTCCGCGCAGCCGAACCCACAGCCGAACAGTGAGCTTAGTGAGCCGGACGCGCGGTTGGAAGGGTTTGCCCCATTACCGCGCGGGCCCGGGATCCGGAGTCGAATCCGTGGCCTGCCAAGTCTTTCCGGGTCTTTCCGGGGATGGTGTCGAAGTTGGTTTGAAGATGACGGATGCGGGGACCCCGCTGGTCGGGATCCCCGCACCCTGGGATGGGAGTGCTAGGCGAGCTGGCTGGCGTATTGCGGGCAGTAGACGGTGGTCGCGTTGACCACGAAGGCGGCCGCCTGCTTGGTGGTCAGGTCCGTTTGGCTGAGGACCTCGCGGGCGATGTCGGTCCCGGACTTGCCGGCGGCCAGTTCCTTGCAGACCTGGTGGCCCGTTGAGACCGCCGCCTGGGGAGAGTCGAACGTGACACCCACCGCCTTCATCTGCGCGATGAAGGAGTCGTCGGCGGTGCTGGCACCGGCGGGGGCGGAGACGGCGAGCGCGGTCACCCCGATGGCGGCGGCGCCGAGTGCGCTGGTCAGAACGGCAGTGACGCGGTGAGAGAACATTTGTTGCGATCCTTTGTTCGTGGGTTTGCCCTTGCTGACTCAAGCGTCGGGCCGGGCCCTTGGCGGATCCTCAACGAATTCTTGGTAACTTCTTGGCGCCCTCTTGGTAACGGCGTGCGTTTGCTCGCCGAGTGTGTGGGCTAGGGACGAAAACCGACGCAAATTCGTACGTAGCCCACACGTTCGACGCATGCCACCCCGGCGCGTCAGGCCCGGGTCATCGCGTAGTAGGCGCCGCGGCGGGCCAGCAGTTCGGCGTGGCTGCCCTGCTCGATGATCCGGCCGGCCTCCACCACCAGGATGCGGTCCGCGTCGCGAATCGTCGAAAGCCGATGGGCGATAATGAAACTCGTTCGATCCCGGCGAAGCTCGGACATCGCCCGCTGGATGAGCGCCTCGGTGCGGGTGTCCACGGAGCTGGTCGCCTCGTCCAGGATCAGCAGCTGCGGCTGAGCGAGGAAGGCGCGGGCGATCGTGATGAGCTGCTTCTCGCCGGCGCTGATGCTGCCGCCGTCCGCGGTGACCCGCGTCTGATAACCGGCGGGCAGCGTGTGCACAAAACGGTCGACGTAGGCCGCCTCGGCGGCCGCCTGCATCGCTTCGTCGCTGGCCTCCGGCCGCCCGTAGCGGATGTTCTCGGCGATCGTCCCGTCGAACAGCCAGGTGTCCTGCAGCACCATGCCGATGCGCGAGCGAAGCGAATGCCTGCTCACCGAGGCGATGTCGATCCCGTCGATCAGGATTCGGCCGGAATCGACGTCGTAGAACCGCATGAGCAGGTTCACCATGGTGGTCTTGCCCGCGCCGGTCGGTCCGACGATTGCCACCGTGCTGCCGGGCTCGGCCACCATCGACAGGTCCTCGATCACCGGGATGCCCGGGCGGTAGGCAAAGCTCACGTGCTCGAACTCCACGCGTCCTGTTGGGCGCGGGCCCTGTCCGTTGGGCGGCGGCAGGACGAGCTCGCGGTCCGGCGACTCCTCGGGCTCGTCCAGCAGGTCGAACACCCGCTCGGCGCTCGCCACCCCGGATTGCAGGGTGTTGTAGATCCCGGCCACCTGGGACAGCGGCGTGTTGAACTGCCGGACATATTGAATGAACGCCTGAATGTTGCCGAGCGTGATCTGTCCGCTGGCGACCTGCAGACCACCCACCACGGCGACCGCCACGTAGCCGAGGTTGCCGATGAACGCCGTCGCCGGTTGCACCAGACCGGAGATCACCTGGGCGCCGAAGCTGGCCCGGTAGACGTCGTCGTTGAGCTTGCGGAATTGTTCCTGTGTCGCGGCCTGATGGCCGAACGTCTTGACCAGGGTGAATCCGCTGTAGGTCTCCTCGATATGGGCGTTGAGGCGCCCGGTGCTGGTCCAATGTGCCACGAACAGGCGTTGCGAACGCCGGGTGATCGCGCGCGTCACCAACAGCGACAGCGGGACCGTCAGCAGGGTGATCAGCGCCAGCAGCGGCGAGATCGACACCATCATCGTCAGCACCGCGATCACGGTCAGGATCGACGTCACCAGCTGGCTGATCGTCATGGACAACGACGTCTGCAGGTTGTCGATGTCGTTGGTGACCCGGCTCAGCAGCTCGCCGCGCTGGCGTCCGTCGAAAAACGCGAGTGGCAGCCGGTGCACCTTGTCCTCGACATCGGCACGCAGCGCGATCATGGTCCTCTGCACGGTGACGTTGAGCAGCCGCGCTTGTCCCCACATCAGCAGTGCGGCAACCAGATACAGACTCAGTGCCAGTCCCAGCGTCGCGGCCACCGCATCGAAATCCACGCCCCGGCCGGGCACCACGTTCATCCCGGAAAGCAGATCGGCGAACGCGTTGTCCCCCCGGGCCCGCGCCTGGGCGATCGCCTGCGCCTTGCTGATCCCGGCCGGCAGCCGTTGCCCGATCACGCCGTTGAACAGCAGATCGGTGGCGTGGCCGAGGATCCGTGGCACGATCACCCCGATCGCAGTGCCGGCGATGCCCAGCGTCATCACCGCGAGGGCCAGCTCACGTTGCGGCGCAAGGCGTTTCACCAATCGGGTCGCCGAACCCCAGAAGTTGCGTGCCCGCATCTCGGTGGGCGACGGCGCCGCGCCACGCGGTCGTGCGTTGATCGACACGGTCACGGTGCGCCCCCGACTCCCGCGCTCATCGACTGCGACGCGGCGAATTCCGCGTAGGTGGCGCAATCGGCCAGCAGCGATTCGTGGGTGCCCGCGCCGACGATCCTCCCGTTGTCGACGACGACGATCTGGTCGGCCTGCGCGGCGGTGGAAATCCGTTGCGTGACAACGACGATGGTGGCGTCACTCGACATGTCGCGCAGCCCGGCGCGGACCCGTGCGTCGGTGTGCACGTCGAGCGCGGAGAACGCGTCGTCGAACAGATAGATGGCGGGGCGGCGGATGACCGCGCGGGCGATCGCCAGTCGTTGGCGCTGCCCACCGGAGAAGTTGATGCCGCCCTGGGCGACGCGCGTCTGCAGCCCATCGTGTGCCCGCACGAAGCCGTCGGCGTCGGCCACCCGCAGCGCCTCCCACATCTCCGCGTCGTCTGCGTCGGCCTTCCCGTAGCGCAGGTTGTCCGCGACGGTGCCGGAGAAAAGGTAGCCGCGCTGGGGCACCAGACCGATCGACGACCACAGCCGTTCGGTGTCGTAATCGCGCACGTCGACACCGTCGACCCGCACGGCGCCGGCGGTCACGTCATAGAGCCGGCAGATCAACGACACCAGCGTCGACTTCCCCGAACCGGTGCTGCCGACGATCGCGGTGGTGGTCCCGGGCGACGCGGTCAACGAGATGTCCTCTAGCACAGGGCGATCGGCGCCGGGATAGCGGAACGTCACATCGGCCAGGCGCACCACGCCGGCCGGCCCTCCCGGCGGGAACTGGGGGTTTTCCGGGCTCTGGACGGCGGCGCGAAGCGAGAGCACCTCGGCGATCCGTTCGGCGCACACCGATGCCCGCGGCAGCACCATCAGGGTCATGGTCGCCATCGTCACCGCCATCAGGATCTGGCCGAAGTACGACAGGAAGGCGATCAGCGAGCCGACCTGCATCTGGCCATGGTCGATGCGCAGCCCGCCGAACCAGATCAGCGCGACGCTGGACGCGTTGAGGATCAGCGACGTCACCGGCGGCATCAGCGCTTGCCAGTTACCGGCGTGCAGCGCCGTATGCGACAGGGCAATGTTGGCGCGCCCGAACCTGTCCCGCTCGAAGCCTTCTCGGGTGAACGCCCGCACCACGCGAACACCGGAGAGCTGGTCGCGCATCACCCGATTAATGGCGTCGACCATGCTCTGCATGCGGCGGAAGAGCGGCAGCATGTGCGAGACGATCCAGTAGTTGGTCCCGGCCAGTAGCGGAACGCTGACCAACAGCAGCCACGTCAGCGCGGCCTCCTGGTGGATGGCCATCACGATGCCGCCGACGCACATGATCGGTGCGGTCACCAACACGGTGGCCGACACCTGAACCAGAAATTGGATCTGCCGCACGTCGTTGGTGGTGCGGGTCAGCAGCGTCGCGGTGCCGAATCGGGCCGTCTCGTGCTCGGAGAAGCCGGTGACGTGATGGAACATCGCCGAGCGCAGGTCGCGGCCGAAGCCCGTCCCGGTCCGGGAGCCGAAGTAGATGGCCCCGAGCGAGCACAACACCTGGAAGCCGGTGACCGCGAGCATCACTCCGCCGAGCCTGACGATGGCGGCGCCGTCGCCCTTGGAAACGCCGTCGTCGATGATCGCCGCGTTCAGCGTCGGCAGGTACAGCGACGCCAGGGTGCTGATCATTTGCAGCACCATCAGCGTCGCGACCATCCGGCGGTACGGCCGGATGTACTGGCGCAGCAGTGCCAGGAGCATCTGGTAACTGTCGCATACCGCGCGCAGCTCGGTCACCGCGCCGGGACGGCCGCAGACGCGGAAATGCCTGATCAGATGGCGTGTCGGTGGTTGACCCGCTGGCCTGCCGCTACAGTGCATCGTGTGACCAGTAGGCGAGGTAGCGGTGCGGCGTAACGCGAGGACGCTAGCCCTGGCGGTGTTGGCTCTGATGGCGTTGCTCCCGGCGGTTGCGGGGTGCTCGAGTTCCGGCGACAACAAACCTGGGGCGACGGGTTCGTCGACGCCGGGGGGCGCCGACGGTCATCACGGTCCCTTCTTCCCGCAGTGCGGCGGCATCAGCGATGAGACGGTGACGCAGCTGACCAAGGTGAGCGGGCTAATGAACACCGCCAAGAATTCCGTGGGCTGCCAATGGTTGGCGGGCGGCGGCATCCTTGGGCCGCACTTCTCCTTCTCGTGGTATCGCGGCAGCCCGATCGGGCGGGAACGCAAGACCGAGGAGCTGTCGCGCGCCAGCGTCGAGGACATCAATATCAACGGGCACAGCGGTTTCATCGCGATCGGTAACGAGCCCAGCCTGGGCGATTCGCTGTGTGAGGTCGGGATCCAGTTCCAGGACGACTTCATCGAATGGTCGATCAGCTTCAGCCAGAAGCCGTTCCCGCCGCCCTGCGACATCGCCAAAGAACTGGCGCGCCAATCGATTGCGGCCTCGAAATGAGTGGCCGCAGGGGTGTTCGGGCGGGCGTCGCGATACTGATGGCCGCGCTGGTCATGGTGACGGGATGTTCGAGGTCGATCGCCGGCACCGCGGTCAAGGCGGGCTCGGGCGGCGTGCCGCGCAACAACGATTCCGAGCGCCAGTATCCGAACCTGCTCAAGGAATGTGAGGTTCTCACCAGCGACATCCTGGCCAAGACGGTGGGTGCCGATCCGCTGGACATCCAGAGCACATTCGTGGGCGCGATCTGTCGATGGCAGGCGGCCAACCCGGCCGGTCTGATCGACATCACCCGGTTCTGGTTCGAACAGGGCAGTCTGAGCAACGAGCGCAAGGTCGCCGAGGGGCTCCACTACCAGATCGAGAACCGCCAGATCCAGGGCATCGACTCGATCATCATGCGGCCCAACGACGCCAACGGCGCGTGCGGTGTCGCCAGCGACGCGGCGGGTGTGGTGGGCTGGTGGGTGAATCCCCAGGCGCCCGGCATCGATGCCTGCGGGCAGGCCACCAAGCTGATGGAACTGACGCTGGCCACCAACGCCTAAAGCCGCTGTGGCCAAACGGGTTTGGCCGTAGCCGAACACTGGCTCACGTTGCCGGGCCTTTCTATGTGTTTGCTGTGGACGCGCCTGGCCCCCGGCACCGGCATGGCTGAACGAAGGCCTGGGCCGCAGCGGCGGCCGTGGCTCGTCGCCTCGATTAACGCAGCGGGCCATGCTCGTTACGTTTCCATTGCCGCTTATTACGCGTCTATGCAATTGGTGCTGCCGGGTGTAGCGTGCGACGCACACAATTTGTTTGCGGATTCTGTCGGAAGGAGACAGGCGTGCTCACAATCCGGGATCACAATGCTGAGGACTACGCGGCGCTACGCGACATGGACACCACCGACGTCGCCGTGCTCGACGACGCCGATCGTGCTTGCCTTGACGAGTTGGGGAAATATCTCGTCTCGACGGATGCCTGGCACCGATTCTCGATCTGGCTGCTGCACAAGCACTTTGAGCCGTCATCGGACGAGGTCTTCGTGGAGAGCGTGATCGCGGACCCGCGTGGCACCGAGACCACGCTCGCCGCGCGATCCACCTCGCGCGGTCTGGACGCTACCTCGATGCGTTTCGACGCCGCCGTGGGTTCCGGTGTCGGTGTCGTCGGCATGGAGTTCGCCGACCCGGCCGACTTCGGCGGCACCTCGTCGCTGAGCGACGACGACGAGGCCGTTTTGGCGGGCATCGGCGAGCGGTTGCAGGCCGCGGGTAAGACGGAGCGGTTCGGCGTGCGGTTGATCCGCAACCCGCTTGGCCTTTCGGAAGATGAAGTGCTGCTCGAGACGTGCGATGTCCCGCAGCGGACCCTGAGCTGCACCGTCACCGAGCGTGACGACGCGCAGGCCGCCAACAACGTCGAGACGAGCTGGCAGTGGAAGCCGAACCCGGGGTCGACCGGGCCCGCGGTGGTGCAGTACTGCTCAACCATTTGCGCGACGGACCCCAACGGGCACCACTGGAACACGCACGCCTAGGCGCTCTTAGCGCGGTACGTGGAAGGTTACGAGCGCGGCGCCGCCGGGTTCGAGTTGGTTCCAGCGGCCCGCGACGTGTAGCACCGCGATCGCCGACGTCGGGTATTTCGCCGAGATGCGTTGGGCGGCAGCGGTGTCGGTGCCCTCGGCGCCGGACAGGACGATCGCGACCTCGGACATCGTCGGCTCGTGGCCGACGACGAGCAGGGTGGTGACGTCGTCTGAGACCCGGTTGATCTCCTCGATCATCGTGCCGGGGGTGGCGCCGTAGAGGCGCGCGGCGTAGCGCAGTGGGGCGTCGATGCCGGTGCGCGCCAGGGTGTTCCGGGCGCGCGTCGCCGTCGAGCACAGCACGGCGTCGATCGCCGGCAGGTTGGCGCGTAGCCAGTCACCGGCCAGACCGGCCTCGCGGTTGCCCCGCGACGACAACGGGCGCTCGTGGTCGGCGACCCCGTCCGGGTACGCCGACTTCGCGTGCCGAAGCAGCACCAGCGTGCGGTGTTGTGCGCTCATGGCGCATACGTTAACGAACGGCTTCTAGAACGGTGGGTCGTCGGGCAGGACTGGTCTGGGGGGTGGCTGCCAGTCCGCGGGTAGTTCTTCGGGTTCGCGGGGGTCGTTAATCCATGCGCACCTGGGGTTGGTGCTGGGTGTGCCTTTGAACACCACCAGCATGTCGCGCATGTGGTTTCGGAACTTGCGCCCATCAATCTCGTATTTCCGGGATTGCTGAACCCAGCGCACTTCTTCGTTGATCGGTCGTTGCTGGCGGTTGTGCTGGCGCGCGGCAGCGATGCGGGCGCTGCGTTGCTGTGCCCTGCTGCGTTGGTTCACCGTGGGTGGCGCGCACGCGGGCGCGCGCGGGGGCGGGAACAGATCAACCCCGGCGGGATAGGTGCGGTAGGTCTGCCCGGTCGGTGAGGTCCACACCACGGTGCCATCCGCGAGCTGCTTATCGCGCCACCCGCCAAAGGTTTTGAGCCGATGATGCAGTCGGCACAGACATTTCATGTTCTCCAAAACCGTCAGCCCGCCCGCGGCGGGGTCCTGGTGGTTGAACGGGATCGTGTGATCGAGGTCGCAGATCACCGCTGGGCGGCTGCAGCCGGGGAAGCGGCACGTCAGATCCCGGCAGCGCACCGCGCGCTCGAGGGCGGCGGGGGGCTGATATTGCAGGGACCGCACGGGGCCGGTGTACGGGTCGATGACGTGCAGGGCCGCAGTCGCGACCAAGTCCCGCACCTGTTCGGCGTCGATGACCCCATAGCCCTGCAGATACCCCGGCTGCGAGCCGCCGAACAGGGTGTGCTCGCTGGCCACCACGTTGATCACCACCTTCGCCCCACCGGCATCGCGGGCGCCCTCGGCGCTGGCTCGGTTCGGGCACTCGGGTTGCCCGCAGGCACACCCCAGGTCCTGGCCTAAGGTCAGGGCGCCGAGCGCATCGGCGCGACGCTGATCCAGCGTGCGCGGATCACCGGCACACACCGCCGTGGCCAACTGGGACAGCCGCCGATCGAAGGCGGCGGCGATCGAGGCGCTCACCGTGCCCGACACGTCGGCCATCCCGTTGTCGCCCGCGCTGATCTGGATATGGCGCTCATCGTCGGCCTTCTGGCGGCGCTCGCGGATGGCATCGGGGTCGATGTCGCGCACCGCGGCATCCACGGCGTTGATGACCCGTTGCCGCGACCATGCCTGCCATTTGCGGATCCGTGCGCTCAGCGAGGAATCGAGGCGGGCGATCAGCTGGTCATCGGTGACCAGTTCGGTGCGCCGGATGATCAACCGCACGGTGGGCCAATCCGTGGTGCCCTCGGCCAGCAGCGCGGCCAGTTTGGGCAACCGCCAATGCAGCGCCTCGGCATCCGAGACCACCCAGCCTGCGGCGCGCGCCGACAGATTCATCACCGCGGCCACCTCGGCCGAGGTCTGGATATACGGATCGATCACCGCATGCCCCTGCTCGGCTTGCTCGGCGGCTGCGGCCAGCCGATGCTCCAACAACCCGGCCACCGCCGCCAACCGCCGCGCCACCAACACCGACTCGTCCCGGTAGGTGGACTCGACCAACCCCACCAACTCGGCGGGATCCAGCTCGGCGATCGATTCGAACATACTTTCGATTATAGCGTGAGGTCCGACAGAAACGGATTGGAAACCATCGTGGCGGGACACGCCGCGCGAGGTTCTTCGGAACGGGTCGCGGATGCGCTTCTGAGATTTGGTGCCGCCTACCTGAAATCTCGAAAAGACCTACCTGGTGCGGCAGGCCGACGCTATGTTAGCCACGGCTGCTGCGTTCGAGGAGACCACTCCACTCGGCGAACGCGTAGAGAGCTTGCCGCCCAACGCCTCCGGGGTAGCTGCGTGGGCCGACGCCGTCGGCCGCCGCCGATGTCGGTTCGGCGTTAGGGGCCGCCGCCGGTGCCGCCGGCGCCGCCCTCGGCGGTTGAGTTGTTCCCGCCATAAGCGGCGCCGCCGCCGCCACCACCGCCGATGCTGGCTTTGCCGCCGGTGCCGGGGTCGGCGACGACGGCGCCGGCGGAGGCACCCTGACCGGTCGCACCGTCAAAGCCGGCGCCGCCGATGGTCTGGCCGGTACCGCCCGCCCCGCCCGGACCACCGGCGTAGGTACTGGCGTTAAGGCCGGCGCTGCCGCCTTGGCCGCCGCCGGCGCCGGCGCTGCCGGGGATCGCGGCGCCGCCGCCACCGCCACCGCCGGCGCCGGCGGATGTGCCGTTTTCGACGAAGCCGCCGGCACCGCCCCCGCCGGGAGTAAAGAAACTGCCGACATGGGCGCCCGGAGAGCCGTCATGGGCGGAGACAATTGCGCCGCCGACCTCGGCGGCGCCACCGCCGCCACCGCCACCACCGGGGCCTCCCGAGATGGCTTGGGCGCCGCCGCCGCCGTAACCGCCGCCGCCGGTGGCGGATTGCCCGCCGGACACGGCGCTGGAGGCGCCTCCGTTGCCGCCGTTGCCGCCGCTGCCGGCGCTGCCGCCCGCGATGCTGAGGCCGCCGGCACCGCCACCACCACCGGCGCCGCCGGCAGCGCCGACGATGCCGCTGGTGGTGCTCGAGACGTTGGCGTTGCCGCCGTTGCCGCCAAGGCCGCCGTTGCCGCCGGTGGCGCCGGTGCCGCCGGTGCCACCGTCGCCGCCGTCGCCGCCGATGCCGGTGAAGCCGCCGATGCCGAACGCGTTGCTGTTGCCGCCCGTGCCGCCGGTGCCGCCGGTGCCGCCGGTGCCCGCTCCAGCGCCGCTGCCACCCAGGCCGGCGTTCCCGCCGTTGCCGCCGTGACCGCCGTTGCCGGCCGTGCTTGAGCTGTTGGCGCCGAGACCGCCCTGGCCGCCATGGCCGCCGTCGCCACCGGTGCCGCCG
>Ga0075363_100000381_pt1 | contig 13449 bp, 14 predicted proteins | sample EndMetdeltDD1763_FD_71470 | JGI IMG/M metagenome (GOLD analysis project Ga0075363, IMG submission 71470) | Populus endosphere microbial communities from Tennessee, USA - Endosphere MetaG P. deltoides DD176-3 | ecosystem: Host-associated > Plants > Roots > Endosphere | place: USA: Tennessee...
GGGGTGTCGAATCGGGACGTTAGAGCGGCTGTGTTTCTGCGAAATGTCTGTGTGTGACGAACAAATTAACCTGTAGGAGAACGGGTGTTGGTTTGCCATTAATGGGCAGCGACGTAGCTGATCTGACGTGCATGTAACGGTCGGGTACGGTGCGGCGATGTGACGAACATGCGAAAAGCGACATCGATGGTCGGGGCGGCGCTCGTGCTGGCGGCAGGTTCAATTGCAGTCAGCCAGGCAACAGCGGTGGCGCAGCCGGCCGAGCCGGCGGGGCCGAACGTCAAATACGTTGTCACCGCAGACGCCCCGCTCAGCTTCGACATCAATTACGTGACCAGTTCACCCGCGGACCTGCAGGCCTTCAACGCCGACGCGTACGCCTACTCGACCAGAGGCAGCTTCGTCGTGCCGTGGGAAGCGACCGCGACGCTCTCGGATCCGCAGTGGGCCTACATCAGCGTGGCGCGGGCAGGCCACGCCATGGAGGCGCCGCCGAACGCGCATTGCGAGATCTGGGTCGACGGGCAGCTCGCCGTCCAGAACACCGGCCCGACCACGGCCTTCTGTCAGCTCGGTCGTTGGTAGTTCACGCTTCAGCGAACACGTACACCCAGGCTTGATCGCCTGACCGCAACGGAACCGCGACCCGCTCGTAGTCGTCGACTTCGTAGTCATCGGCTGCGGCGAGGTCGTCCTCGCTGACGGCATACACCGTGCCCTCGATTGCGGCATCGGCCCGGTCCGTCGGCTTCAGAATCGGATGCCGCTCGCTGCCACTTGCCGCGATGACGCGTGGATCGGTGATCGTCACGTAGTCCAGGTCGTAGCCGACGATCGCGTCCGGTCTGCCGTCGAGTTCTCTGCCGAACACATCGCGCTGAACCTCTGATTGTCGCAGCGTGCCGTAGGAGAACAGCAATTCCGTCACAAACGACACCATAAGGGCCGCAACGGAAAAAGGGGATCGGGGGGGAAGACACACCCCTTCCACTTTCAAGATATAGCGCACCGGGGGGCTTGCCGCAAGACCCCCGTCATGCTCCACAATCGTCCCCCTGTCCGGATTACCAGCAGAATTGGGGTGGCGTGAATGCGAGTGTTGTTGTCGACGTGGGGGTCACGCGGAGACGTCGAACCGATGTTGGGGTTGGCGGTCGCTCTGCGTGCAGAAGGCGTCGAGGTGCGGTTGTGCGCACCGCCGGACTTCGCCGACCACGCGGCCCGAGTCGGTGTCCCGATGATCGCGGCCGGAAAGTCGGTGCGGGAGTTGGTTCATGGTGTCAGGTCCGCCGGTGTCAAACCGTCGACGCCTGCCGACGCCCCTCGCGTCGCTGCGGAATTGGTGGCCAGTCAGTTCGAGACGGTGGCTCCGGCCGCCGAAGATTGCGACGCGTTGGTCGCGACGGGGCTGATGCCCGCCGGGCTGCCTTCGATTGCCGAGTCGCTCGGCATTCACTACGCGTGTGTGGCGTTCATGCCGGGGGTGCTGCCGTCGCCGCACCAGACACCGATGTCGCGGCCGGGCCGGCCGTTTCCGGAAGGCGCCACCAACGAGGTCATGTGGGACGTGGATGCCGAACGGGTGCAGGCGCTTTACGGCGCGCCGCTCAATGCGCACCGCGCGGCGATGGGCTTACCTGCGGTCGCCAACATTCGCGACCACGTGCACACCGACCGGCCGTTCCTGGCGGCCGACCCGATCCTCGCACCGTGGCCGGGCTCGCCCCACCTCGATGTCGTGCAGACCGGCGCGTGGATCCTGCCCGACACGCGTCCGCTCCCCGCGGAGCTTCTGGCCTTCTTGGATGCCGGCACGCCGCCGGTCTATGTGGGCTTCAGCAGTGTTCGTGCGCCTGATGACGTCGCGGCCGTCGCGATCGAGGCGATTCGTGCACAGGGCCGTCGCATCGTGATTTCGCGGGGGTGGGCGGACCTGGCGGCGATCGACGATCGGGACGACTGCTTCATCGTCGGCGAGACGAATCTCCAGGCGCTGTTCACCAGGGTGGCGGCCGTCGTGCATCACGGCGGGGCGGGAACCACGACGACGGCGGCCCGCGCGGGCGCGCCCCAGGTGGTGGTGCCCCAGATCGCGGATCAACCGTATTGGGCCGGACGGGTGGCCACACTGGGCATTGGCGACGCACACGACGGCCCGAACCCGACGAGCGACTCGCTGGCTGCAGCGCTCGGGAAGGCGTTGACTCCGAAGGTGAGCGCACGGGCGGCCGAGGTGGCGGGCACGATCCGCACCGACGGGGCGACGGTGGCGGCGAAACTGCTGATCGAGGCATCCGCACGCACGTAATTACCTTGACATCGCATCGAACATGAGTTCGAATGGATGAGTGCGGTGGGATCGACAGGGCGTCAGCGTCGACGACGGTGCGCTGCCCGGTCTGCAGCGGATCGGCTTCATCCGCAGCGTGTGCACGCCGCAGTTCGAGGGCATCACGTTCCACGAGGTGTTGTGCAAATCGGCGTTGAACAAGGTGCCCAACGCGGCGATGCTGCCGTTCAAGTACACGGTCAACGGGTACCGCGGGTGTTCGCACGCCTGCCGATACTGTTTCGCCCGTCCGACGCACGAGTACCTGGAATTCGATCCCGGGGCTGATTTCGACTCTCAGGTGGTCGTGAAGACGAACGTCGCCGATGTGCTGCGGCGGGAGTTGGCCCGGCGGTCGTGGCAGCGGGAGACGGTCGCGCTCGGCACGAACACCGATCCGTATCAGCGCGCCGAGGGCCGTTACGCGCTGATGCCGGGAATCATTGGCGCGCTGACGGATTCCGGCACGCCGTTCTCGATCCTGACCAAGGGCACGCTCTTGCGCCGCGACCTGCCCGTGATCACGGAGGCGGCCGGTCACGTCGACGTCAGCATTGCGGTGTCACTGGCCGTCGGCGATCCCGAACTGCACAAGGATGTCGAGCCGGGTACGCCGTCGCCACAGGCGCGCCTCGGGCTGATCTCCGCGGTCCGCGAAGCGGGTTTGGATTGTCACGTAATGGTGGCGCCGGTACTTCCGCACCTGACAGATTCGGTGGCACATCTGGATGCGTTGTTGGGTCAGATCGCTGCGGCGGGTGCGACGGGCATGACGGTGTTCGGCTTGCATCTGCGGGGTTCGACTCGCGGGTGGTTCATGGCGTGGCTGGCGCGCTCGCATCCCGAGCTGGTATCGACGTATCGCGAGTTGTACCGGCGCGGAGCCTATCTGCCGTCGGACTACAAGAAGATGCTGCACGATAGGGCGAAACCGTTGATTGCCAAACACGGACTGGCGCCCGACCGCCGCTCGTTCCGTGCCGCAGCCGCGCCCGCCGTCGACTGCGCAGAAGCCTTGCAGCCCACGCTGTTCTAGCTCTTGTTGCGCTTGACCTGATTGAACGGCACGCCACGGTCAGCAGCGAGCTCACGCGGAAAGCCCAGCACGCGTTCGCCGATGATGTTGCGTGCGATCTCAGTCGTTCCCCCGCCGAGCGCGGCGGCCTGCCGAGAGAGATACCGCTCTCCGTAGCGGATCATGTCGTTACCGGTATCCACGACGCCCGCGCTCCCGGTCAGCGACAGCACGGTGTCGAACTCAAGATGGTGAACGTCGGCGTGGGTGACCCGGATGATCGAGCCTGCGGCCGGCGGCAGTGAACCGTCCAGAACACCGTGATACACGTGGTCGATGAGTTGCTCGCGCACGGCGCGATGCACCAGCGCGCGACCCGCGGCCTCCTGCGCCCGCTCGCTGTCGGCCTGCCCGGTCGCCTCCAACAGTGCGACATAATCGATCGGGACGTCAGACTTGCCTTCGGCGCCAATGCCACTCGCGAACTCCGAGCCCCCGCCGACCGCTCGGCGCTCGTGGTACAGCTGCCGCGACGCCACGTGCCAGCCGCCGTTGACCTCGCCGACGACGGCGTCATCGCCGAGTTCGAGGTTGTCGAAAAACTCTTCGCAGAATTCGACCGAACCATTCACCTGCTTGATGCGCCGCAGCGTGATACCTGGGCTGTTGATGGGCACCAGGAACATCGTCAGGCCCTCGTGCTTGGGCACATCCCAGTCGGTGCGGGCGAGCATCAGCCCGTAGTCGGCGGCGAACGCGCTCGTGCTCCACGTCTTGGCGCCGTTGATCACCCACTTGTCGCCCTTACGGTCGGCGCGGGTGATGACGCCTGCGAGATCCGACCCGCCGCTGGGCTCCGACAGCAGCTGCACCAGCACCTCTTCACCGCGCAGTGCGGCCGAGATGTGTTGTTGCTTCTGCTCTTCGGAACCGGTGTCCAGGATCGTCGCGGCGCAGATCGTGAACGTCGGGGTGTTCAGGATGACCGGCAGCTCGTAGCAGCGCGACTCGTTGTTGAAGGCCTTCTGATAGGCCATCGGCAGGCCGAGGCCGCCGTACTCGCGGGGAAAGCAGATGCCCGCGAACCCGCCCTCGTAGAGCTTTTTCTGCAGTTCCTTGGCGCGATCCCACGGCTCTTCTTCACCGCGGTCGTGCTCGGGCGGGTTGGCCGGATCGATAGACGGCATGTTCTCGGCCAGCCAGGTGCGGGCCCGCCTCGCGAAATCTTCGACCGACTCGGTGGTTTCGGTCGGCGCCGATGCGGTGTCGGTCATGATGCGTTCTCCAGATTCTTGGTGAGCGCGTACACACGTAGGTTGTGGTCTTCTGGGGTGCCGTACAGCGAGCGATACAGCGTGGTCCGCCGCAGGAATATGTGCAGGTCGTGTTCCCACGTGACGCCGATACCGCCGTGCAGCTGGATGCAGTCCTGCAGCATGCCAGGGGCATGTTCGCCCACATAGGATTTCGCGACGCTGATCGCCATCGCGGCATCCGCCGAGCGCGCGGACACCTCGGCCACCGCGGCATTGGTGGTCGCCCGGCACGACTCGAACCAGATCTTCAGATCGGCGTACTTGTGTTTCAGCGCCTGATAGGACCCGATGGGTCTGCCGAACGAATGCCGGTCGAACCCCCACTGGATCGTGAAGTCCAGCACCGTCTCCAGGATGCCCACGATCTCGGCGCACTGGAGTATCGCGGCGATCTGGCTCTGCCTCTCGATGATGGCCGTCGTCTGCTCAGCCGAGCCGACGTTCGCAGAGGCATCGACCTCGACGCCGTCGAATTGCACTCGGGCATAGGCCTTCACCATGTCGATCGATCGTTGCACCTCGACTGTGACACCGGCCGCGTCGGTCGGCACCAGGAACTGACGCACGACGCCGTCGCAGTTTGCGACCACCAGCAGCATCGCGCTGTCGGCGGCTGCCTCGACGCGATCCTTGACACCGTCGATGCGGTATCCGTCGTCGGTGCGTGTCGCGGTCACCGACGCCTCGAACGGGGACCACTGCCTACCCGGTTCGTAGACCGCCCACGACGCCACGGTCTCACCCGAGATCAGCGATTCGATTGTCTGCTCGTGGTTCTCGGGAGCCTCGGCCAGGCCGGCCAGCACGATGCTGACCGGATGAAGCGGCCCCGGCGCGACGGTGTGGCCCGCCAATTCCGCGACCAGGGCGAGATCGGCGACCCCGTCGCCGGACACGTTGCCGCCGCCGAGTTCTTCGGGAATCAGCAGGCTGGTCCAGCCGAGTTCGGCGGCGCGTTGCCACCAGTCCATCTCGAATGACGTTCCGGCGTCGTGTAATTCACGCAGCCGGCCCAGCGACGCGCCCTTCTCGAGGAACGACTGGGTGGTCGAGGCGAAGAGCAGCCGTTCTGGGTTAGCGGCGTCGGTCACGGCGCGAACTCACTTTCGATGACGCGTGAACGTGCGTGCCGGAGCACCGGCACGCACGTCACGATGGCCGTTGGAATCAGGCGAATTCCATTGCGGGCACACCCGGCTTGTGGACGATCTCGTTCGGGATCTTGAACAGATCGATCATGTTGCCACCCATGACCTTTCGCTGGCCTTCGGCGTCTAGTCCCTGAAGGTCGTCGATCAGATGCGTTGGCTGCGAGAGGCCCTCGGGGTGCGGCCAGTCGGAACCGAAGATCACGCGGTCGATTCCGAGCAGGTCGGCCATCTGGGCGAAGTCGTCCTCCCAGAACGGCGCGACGTAAACGCAGCGATGGAACGCCTCGATCGGATCCTCCAGGAAGCCGTGCGGCATCTTCGAGTAGACGTTCTTGAACTGCTTGAACAGGTAGGGCACCCAGTCGGCGCCGTTCTCGATCGACAGGATGCGCAGATCCGGGTTGCGGGTCAGCGCGCCGTGGCACACCAGCGCCGCCATGGTGTCCTCGATGGGTCGCTTGCCCATCGCGACCATGCGGAACGATGTCGGTGCGAACGGCTTGAACTCGTCGCCGGGCTCCCAGTCGTTGAGGTACTCGGAGTAACCGCTGTCCGAGGCGTGCATCGACACGGGGATGCCGGCCTTGACGCACGCGTCCCAGAACGGGTCGAACTCCTCGATACCCAACGAACGGGTACCGCGGTAGCCGGGCACCGGCGCGGGCCGAACCAGGACCGTCTTCGCGCCACGCTCCAGACACCAATCCAGTTCCTCGAGTGCGCGATCCACGTTGCCCAGGTTGATCACCGGGGTGGAGAAGATGCGGTCCTCATAGTTGAACTGCCAGGTTTCGTACATCCACTGGTTCAGTGCATGGACGATGTCGAGGATGAGGTCGGGATCGTCCTTGAGGCGTTCTTCGACGAGGCTGGCCAGTGTCGGGAACATCAGGGAGTAGTCGAGGCCGAGGCTGTCCATCACCTCGAGGCGGGCCTCGGGATTGCGGAAGGCCGGAATGGACTTCATGGGCTTGCCCATGACCTCACGGAAGCTCTTGCCGCCGCTGCCGTGCCGGAAGTACTCCTCCTGGGCACCCGGTCGCGCGACGACCTCGAACGTCGGGTTCGGGATGTAGTCGCTGACGACGTTGCGCACCATGATCTTGGTCCGTCCGCGGACGTCGATGTAGTCGATGACGCCCTTGCGGTGCTCCGGCAGGAACTGCGTCAGCGCTTCTTTGGGCTCGTAGAAGTGGTTGTCGGCGTCGAACACCGGATAGGGGAGTTCGCGGGTCATGGTTGCGCCTCCTTTAAGGTCTTGGCGGGCTGTAGTGGTAATGACGTTACCACTTCTGGACCAGCGAAAACACCACCCGTTGCTGAGGTGTTTTTCACACAGGAACCGGACCGGGCTCAGGCCGCTGCCGGTGCAGGTCAGGCGGGGTCGCGGCGACTCGTGAGGCTACTGACGCAGAAGTCGTAGATGTGGTCAGCGTCGACGGGAACGCCGGTGAGTTCGGCGCCAAGGACGCGCAGTCGCATCGCCCCGAGAGCTGACTGCATGATCAGTGCCGCCGTCGCATCGATGTCGATGTTCGCGCGGAATGCGCCCTCGTCGATGCCGCTGTGGATGATGTCCTTGATCAGCTCGTGCACCGGAGCCAGCACACGGGCGTACTCGCTGGGCAATGCCTCGGCCAAACGATCGTTGTAAGACGTGAGGCCCCGGTTGACCTTGTCCTGAGTGGTCGTTTCCGCGGGTGTGCAGATCCGGTCGATGAGGATGCGCAGCGCGTCGGCGGCGGGCAGGCCTGCGGTGTCCTCGCGCCACTTGCGCGTCGACTCCGACATGATTTTGTCCACCAACGCCAGCAGCAACTCGTCCTTGGTGGAGAAGTGCTGGTAGAAGGAGCGCAACGAGGTCTTGGACCGTTCGACGACCTCCAGCACGGTGAAGTCGGTGCGACCGGTCTCGCCGAGAATTGCCAACGCCGACTTCATGAATCGCTTCGGACGCGACTCCGGATCCAGGTCGACGACGTCGTCCGATGTCGCGGGGCGGGCGCCGCCCGGCGGTCGGCCGCTGCGCTTGGCCATGGGCACCTTCCCGGTTGTGCGCGCGAATGTCGGTAACGACGTTACCGCTTTTGTCCGCGCTCGGTTAGTGTTCCCTCCCATGACCACAGACTCGGCGCAGACACCCTGGACCGTTGAGAGCCTGCTCGATTTGTTCGATGTCGCGCCCGACGGAGAGAACAGATTCATCGCCGAGACCGGCCCGGCAGGTGAGGACGACCGCCAGGTCGTCGAGGGTACACAGGTCCTTGCGCAGGCGATTGTCGCTGTGGCCAAACGCTTTCCGGAGAAGTCGGTGCGCTCGGTGTCCGCGGTGTTCGCCCGCGCGGTCATGGTCGGGGCAGGACCGGTCGAGCTGGAGCTGGACGTGGTCAACGAAGGCCGGTCGACGGCGACCGCGATCGTGGCGGCCAAGCAGAACGGCAAACGGTGCATCACGGCGACCGTGCTCACCGACGTTCCCACCGGCGACGTCATCCGCCATCAACTGCCACGGCCCGACGTCACGGGGCCCGCCGACGCGAACGAGTCGCAGATGCCGATGACCGGACGACAGCTGCGCCTGGTCGACGTCGTCGACGTCAACAGCCCCGACGAGGTCGGCCCGCCCGAGCTGTACGCCTGGCTGCACTATGACCCGATTCCCACCCGCGACGACCTCGCCAAGGCGTTGATCGCCTATTTCACCGGACACCTTGGTATTTCGACGACAATGCGGGCGCACGAAGGTATCGGGACGGCGCAGGCTCACCTGACGGTTTCGACGGCACCGATGACAGTCACCGTCAGCTTCCACGAGCCGTTCGCCTGGGACGGCTGGCTGCTCTACACGCATGAGAGCACCCAGGTCGGCGCGGGCATGTCTTACGTACGCGGCGCCGTCCACACCGAGAGCGGTGAGCTCATCGCCTCGTTCGGCCAGGACGCCTTGATCCGCCCGCTGCGCACCACCGACACGAGCATCAAAGAACAGTCGCGGCTTTAGACCTTCAGATAGCCCTTGTCCGCGGGGATCTGGGCGGCGGTCACGAGCGACGACGCGTCGCTGGCGAGCCACAGCACGATGTCGGACACCAGATCCGGGGCGGCCAGCGCGTCGGTCGGCAGCGCGCCGGGGGAGAAGCTGTGGATGAAGTTCTGGTGGTCGGCGAACATCTGCCACATCGACGCGTCGTTCCCCATCGGGGTGTCGGTGCCGTAGGGATGAACCGAATTCACGCGAATCCCGAACTCGCCCAACTCGACCGCGAGTGAGTTGGTCAGCGCGACCACGCCGAACTTGCTGGCGCAGTAATGGCCGCAACCCGGAACCGCCTTGATGCCGGCCGCCGAACTGATGTTGATGATCGATCCGCCGTTGCCGGCTTCGATCATCGCGGGCACCACCGCCTTGATGGTGTTCCACACCCCGGTCAGGTTCGTGTCGACGACCTCTTGGAACTGCTGCGCCGAAATCTCCCACAAGCGGCCCCAATTCAGCACACCGGCGTTGGCGACCACGATGTCGAGCCGGCCGAACTGCTCGATGGTGTCGGCCACCATCCGCTGCTGCCCCTCGAGATCGCGTACGTCTATCTCCTCCGCGCGGATCTTGCGTCCCTCACCCTCGACCAGGCTCACCGTCTCGGCGAGGTCCTCGGGCAGCGCCGGGGCGTAGCCGTTGTGCTCGGCTACCGGTCCGCAGGCATCGATCGCGACGATGTCAGCGCCGGCCCGGGCCAGTCGAATACAGTGTGAACGTCCTTGTCCGCGCGCCGCTCCCGTGACGTAGGCGACCTTGCCCGCCAGCGGTGTGTCTTCAGCCATGCCCGACATCGTGCGCGTGATGGACGATGTCGTGCAAGTGGTAAATCGCAATTGATGCGACGGTGAACTCGCTGCCGTTGCTGCGCAGCCCCCGTCGCGACCACGCCTCGGCCGGTACGCGCGCGTAGGTGTCGGCGACGATCGCCGCGGCGTCGAACAACTCGGTGGCGACCGTCGCCGGGTCCTGTGCGCCGTAATCGTCGGCCAGCGCCGTCTCGTCCTGATCCCAATTGGGGAAGTGCGGTTCGTCTTCGTCGAGCATCAGCCCGACGCGATGGTTGAAGATGCGGTGCACGTCGCGGATATGGCAGCCGTACTCCAGCGTCGACCACACCGTCGGCTCTGGCCGGTCCTTCACGCCCGGCCCGGCCAGCCGTGGCACCCATTCGGCAGCGTCGGCGCGGATTCGGTCGGCGACCTCGGTGTGGTGCACGGTGTTCGGGGCGAACCCACAATCCGGGCACGGCCGTGACAACACCCAGGTCCAGTCCTTGGTGTCGGGCTCGATCGGGTCGCGCTCGGACGTCACCCGGTCAGTGTGGCAGCCGTTTCCCGGATCCGGGGCGCAGCGGCCGAAATGATCGGCTCGCCATGGCCGAAGCATGCGGTCTCGACATCCAGTTCTGCGAGTCGCGCGAACGATGCGACGGTCTGCGCCCGGTCCTGGTTGAACGTGCCGAGCATGACCGTGCCGACGTTCGCGATGGTGTCGCCGGTGAACAACACGCCACGGGAGGGTAGGTGGATGGCGATACTGCCGTCGGTATGGCCGGGTATGGCCAGGATCTCCGCGCCGCCGCCGAAGTCCAGCACGTCGCCGTCGTACAGCTCCTGCAGGCCGGGCACCGGCGGCGCCGCCTCCGGCAGCCCGGCCGAAACACGTTGGTGGATGGGGATTTCCCAGTCCTCGAAGACGGGTGGAGGCATGGCCACCCCGTCGCGGATCTCCCTGGAGTCGCCGGCGCCGGCGAAAACGGTTGCGCCCGTGGCTTCTTGCAGCTCGGCGGCCGAACCGCAGTGGTCGACGTGACCGTGGGTCAGCACGACCCGGTCGATCCGCGGCACGGCGGCCAGGATCTCGGCGCCCGAACCTGGGGCGCCGGTGTCGATGACGGTGACCGAATCGCCGTCGCGCCATACGTAGACCTGCCATCCGCGCACGACGAGCATGGTGAGGTCGGGCGTGACGGTGACGGTGTCCATCCCTCGACGCTAGATCGCCGGTAACGGCGACCGCAGCCGATCAGCTAGCGGCGAAATCTAGCCCAGGTTGGTGGCGGAGTAGGTGTCGCAGGCGTTGATGTCGCCGGTGCGGTATCCCTCGGTGAACCACTTCTGTCGCTGCTCGGAGGATCCGTGTGTCCACGCCTCGGGGTTGACGCGCCCGGTGGCGGCCTGCTGGATGCGATCGTCGCCGACCGATGCCGCCGCCGACAGTGCGTCGGCAATGTCCTTGTCGCTCAACGGCTCCAGAAAGGGCACACCGGTGCTCTCCTGCTTGGTGATGGTCGCGTAGTGCGCCCAGATACCCGCGTAGCAGTCGGCCTGCAGTTCGGTGCGCACGCCGCCACCGGTCGCGCCCTCGGGATCACGCTGGGCGTTGACGAGCGAACCCTGCAGGTTCTGCACGTGATGGCCGTACTCGTGGGCCACCACGTACTCCTGCGCGAGCGGACCGCCGCTGGACCCGAACTGATCGCGCAGCACATCGAAGAACCCGACGTCGAAGTACGCGGTTTGGTCGCCGGGGCAGTAGAAGGGGCCGACATCACTGGTCGCGGGACCGCATGCGGTCTGGACCTGACCGGTGAAGATCTCCATTTGCGGCCGCTGGTAGCCCGGCAGAAGCTGCTGCCACACGGCGTCGACCGAGTTGCCCGTCGCGATCACGCGGCACTGCACGATGTTGTTCGCGTCCTCGCCGGTCTTGCATTGGCTGGTGTCGAAGCCCGGTGTCGCGACGCCGCCGGTGTCGTACTGCTGGGGTGGGACGACGGTGCTCGGGTCGACTCCGAGGAACAACGCGACCACGAGGATGAGCAGGCCGCCGACGCCGCCGCCGACCGCGATGCCACGTCCAGGGCCGCGCCCGCCACCGCTGGTCGACGTCGTACTCGTGTCGATCTGCATGCCCTCGTTGAAGGTCATCGCGTTACCTCGTTTGCGCTCGCGCACGGGTCTGGCACCCAGGCGCATTCAGCTTTGCACACTACGATTCAGGCGTGGCAGTCGTTCTCGGACATTCGGGATCTTCGCCAGTCGCGCATACCGACCTCGGGGACATCCGCGGTACCACCGAAGGGGGCGTCGGCGTCTGGCGTGGTGTGCCCTACGCCGAGCAACCGGTGGGGGACAGGCGATTCCTGGCCCCGGCGCCACCGCAGCCGTGGACCGGGGTGCTCGACGCCCTCGAACACGGACCGCTGCCGCCGCAGAGCAAGTCGTTCGTCGGCGGCGGCCGCGACGATCCGAAGGTGCGCGACGAAGCGTGCCTGACGCTGACGGTGTGGTCGCCGGACACCAGCGCGTCGCTTCCGGTGATGGTGTGGATTCCCGGCGGGGCATTCGTCTACGGCGCCGGGCAGTTTCAGCTTTACAACGGCTCGCGGCTGGCTGCCAATGGCGACGTGGTGGTGGTCAACGTCACCTACCGCATCGGGGTGTTCGGCGGGTTCGAGCTCAGCGACCTCGGAGACGGATTCGACGACAATCTCGCGTTGCGCGATCAGATGGCGGCGCTGCGCTGGATCCGCGACCACATCGCCGCGTTCGGCGGTGATCCGAGCCGGGTGACGGTGTTCGGCGAGTCGGCGGGCGCGACGTCCGTGCTGGCGCTCCTGGCGAGTCCCGCGGCCAACGGTCTGTTCAGTCGCGCGATCGCGCAGAGCCCGGCGTTGCCACTGATCGGCGAGCGCGAGACCCGGGCCAGGCAGGCGCACGAGTTCGTGAAGCGGTTAGGCGTCGACGTGTCGGAGGTCAAGCAGCTGCCGCAGCGCGAGCTGCGCCGGGCCGCTGGCATGCTGCAGCTGAAGAGCGCGGCGCGCACGCCGAACCTCGCGTACGGCCTGACCTACGGGGTGGATCTGCTGCCGCGGCATCCGGTCGACGCGGCCCGTGTCGGCGCGGTCGAGCGGATGCCGCTGATCATCGGGACCAACAGCCACGAGGCGTCGATGTTCGCGTGGACGAAGCCGCCGATGTTGCCGACGACGAAGGCGTCCATCGGCGCGTATCTCGACCGCGTCGCGCCGGAGGCCAAGGACGCCGTGCTGGCCGCGTATCCGGACTATCCGAGGCGACGGGCGCTGATCGCATTCGGCTCCGATGTCATGTTCGGGGGCCCGGCGTGGGCGTTCGCCGATGCCTACAGCGCTCTCGCGCCGACGCACATGTACCGGTTCGACCATGTCGGCTGGAGCCTGCGCGTGCTGGGTCTGGGCGCCACCCACGGCAGCGAGATCGTGCACATCCAGCACAGCTACGCGTCGTTCATCGGGCGCAAGCTGCATCCTCTCGGCCGTCGGTTGCAGCCTCCGGTGGGTCGGCGGATGCAGCGCGCGTGGCTGGACTTCGCGGCAAAGGGCTGGGACACCGGTGAGATCCAGTGGTCCAACGGCCATGACTGGCCCGTCTACGACGCGCAGCGTCGGCTCACCCGCATCATCATGACCGCGCGCGACACCGTGACCGAGGACCCCGACGCGCAGCGGCGAAAGGCCTGGGCCGCCCTGCACTAGACCTCATCGCGTGCCGAAATAAGGTTCCGGTACAGATTCCGGCCCATAAACGTGCAACAACTCTGATCTCGCGTCCCCG
>Ga0075363_100000382_pt1 | contig 13428 bp, 9 predicted proteins | sample EndMetdeltDD1763_FD_71470 | JGI IMG/M metagenome (GOLD analysis project Ga0075363, IMG submission 71470) | Populus endosphere microbial communities from Tennessee, USA - Endosphere MetaG P. deltoides DD176-3 | ecosystem: Host-associated > Plants > Roots > Endosphere | place: USA: Tennessee...
TCAGCGCGTCGAGATTCTTTTCATTGAGCTGTTCGGCGACGGTGACGTCGGCGGTCGCCTCGCCCTTGTACTTCGCCACCAGCGCGCGGAAGGCGCGGATCACGTCGGCGACTGCGAACAGCCGGCGGTTGGCGGTCAGGACTTTAAGGAATTTGGCGGAGGTGCCGGAAATTTCGGCCTTGTCGAGCACGGCATTGAGCGCCTTTGCCTGCGCATCTGCCGAGAAAACCGGGCTGCGAACGAGACGCTTCAGATCGGCGCTTTCGTTCAGCATGGCCTCGAATTTATCGAGATCGGCTCTTACCGCATCGACGGATTTCTCGTCGCGCGCCAATTCGAACAAGGCCGTAGCATAACGGCCGGACACTCCCGAAACGGACGGATCTTCAGCAGCCACAACTCGCTCTTTTCAGCTGTCAAACTCGCAAGGGAAAAACCGTCGCCACGGGTAGCGGCGCCTAGCGATCCAAGCCCTTGGAATTCAAGCGGGACTTCGATTTTCGACCGGCACGCGAGGTGCCGGGATCGTTAAAATCGCGGCTTTGCTAACATAGCGAGCGCGCAGGTGCAACATGACCGCGCGCTCAGGCGATGCCTTGTCGCACGTCAATGACGCAGGTGAATTTTTCGGCCCGGCGCAACACCAACACCGTTTTAAGCGACGCCAGCCCGATCCGAATCAGAGCCGATGCGACGGGCAACGATCCAGGCATCCGCTGCGAGCACATCCGTTCCGATCGGTATTTGCATGGCCGCCATGAGGCGGCATCGCGGAACGATCTGGGCCGGCTCGCTCCATTTGACCAATACTTGCCTAAATCTTTCGGCGTCGGCCGATAACTGTATTCGTATGTAGTTATAAGTATTGTAAAGGTTAAAATTTTGTTAAAGCGCAAGATTGCGGAATATCGTCTGGTTAGTTGGTTACGGTAACAAGATATGTCAGTGCGAGACATTCCTGATTTACTGCCCAATTCATGCCTTATTGCCTGATCAAACGGCGTTCACGAAACTGGGACGGGGGTTCCATTTGCCACGCATGTGGCAATACTGTCTGAGGGACTAGTTTATGTTGAATGCCAAGAATCTTGTGCCGGGAAAACTAACCCGGTCGCGTACGGCGTTTGCTGTGATCGCCGCAACTCTCCTGGTCGGCGGCAGCGTCACCGAAGCTTCTGCCAAATCCAGGCACCATCGCCACCACCACCACCACGCCCAAAAGACCTCGGGCAGCTGGATGGACGCCAATGCCTCGATCGGCTCCCAGAGCTCCGGGCGCAGCTTCGCGGGAAAGGCCTCCTTTTACGGCAACGAATCCGGCAGCAAGACCGCATCCGGTCAGCGCTTCAACCAGAACGCCATGACCGCCGCCCACCGTTCGCTGCCGTTCGGCACCAAGCTCCGGGTGACCCATCGTGGCCAGAGCGTTGTCGTCACGGTCAATGACCGTGGTCCGTTCATTCGCGGCCGCGTGCTCGACCTCTCCAAGGGCGCTGCCCGCGCCATCGGCCTGACCGGCGCCGGCGTCGGCCACATCACCGCGGAAGTCGTCTCCTGACGCGCGCCTGGCGCGCCGTTTTCCTCATCTAGTAAGCGTTGCGTTGCGTAACGGTCGCGGAGCATTCCGCGGCAACAATGGCCTGCTGTCGCAAATGACGGCAGGCCTTTTTTTGTTTCTCGAAACACTCTCGCCGTCATTGCGAGCGAAGCGAGCTCCACTCTTCCGCGTCGGAGAGCTGGATCGCTTCGTCGCTTCGCTTCTCGCAATGACGCGGACAGAGTTTTGACTACAAAAAGCTCTGCGGATCGACGTCGACCTCGAGCTTGAGATTGCCCTTGGTCTTCGGCCCGCCCGCGAGCCATTCGCGCAAATATTCCGACAAATCGACATTGCGCAGCGACTTCACCAGCAGGCGGAACCGATAGCGCCCCTTGATGACTGCGAGCGGCGCTTCGGCGGGCCCCAGCACCTGGATGCGCTCGTCGATCGGCGCGACGGCGGCGAGTTTGCGCGCAAAACCTTCCGCGGTCGGGCGGTCGCCGGCGGAAATGATCAGGCTGGCGAGCCGGCCGAACGGCGGGTAGCCGGCGCGTTCGCGCGCCTCGATTTCGCTGGCATAGAACGCCTCGCGGTCGCTCGCGATCAAAGCCTTCATCACGGGGTGTTCGGGCTGGTGTGTCTGCAGGTAGCCAACGCCGCGACCCTGGTCGCGGCCCGCGCGGCCGATCACCTGGTTGAGCAGCTGGAACGTCCGTTCGGCCGCGCGCGGATCGCCGTTGCCGAGACCCAGATCGGCATCGACCACGCCGACCAGATTGAGCCGCGGAAAATTATGTCCCTTCGCCACCAGCTGCGTGCCGATGATGATGTCGACGCGACCTTCGGCGATTTCGTTCAGCTCGCTGCGCATGGTCTCGATCGAGGTGATGAGATCGCTCGACAGCACCATGGTGCGCGCTTCCGGAAACAGCGCAGCCGCCTCTTCCTGCAGTCGCTCGACGCCCGGGCCGATCGCGGCGAGCGATTCCTCGGCCTGACAGTGCGGGCAGATATTCGGGCGCGGCATCGAGAAGCCGCAATGGTGACAGACCAGGCGCTGGCGAAACCTGTGATCGACCAGCCAGGCGTCGCAAATGGTGCAGGCAAAACGGTGGCCGCAGGCGCGACACAGCGTCAGCGGCGCGTAGCCGCGACGGTTGAGGAACAGCAGCGCCTGCTCGCGCTTCTCGATCGCAAACCGGACCTGCTCGGCCAGCGGCGGCGAGATGAAGCGGCCGCGCGGCGGCGGCGCGCGGCGCATATCGATCGCCTCGATATGCGGCATATGCTGGCCGCCGAAACGCGACGGCAGCGCGACGCGCTGATAACGGCTCTTGCGCGCGTTGACTTCGGTTTCGACCGATGGCGTCGCGGACGCCAGCACGATCGGAATTTTCGCGATATGCGCGCGCACGACAGCCATATCGCGGGCGTGGTAATGCGCGCCGTCGTCCTGCTTGTAGGCCTGGTCGTGCTCTTCATCGACGATGATCAGGCCCAGATTCGCATAGGGCAGAAACAGCGCCGAACGCGCGCCGACCACGACCGGCGCCTCACCCGCCGATATCGCCGCCCAGTTGCGCTGCCGCGTGCGCGGCGTCAGTTCGGAATGCCATTCGATCGGGCGTACGCCAAACCGTTGCGCAAAACGATCGAGGAATTGGCCGGTCAGCGCGATTTCCGGCATCAGGATCAGGCATTGCTTGCCGCGGCGGATGACCTCGGCGATCGCCTCGAAATAAACCTCCGTCTTGCCCGAGCCGGTAACGCCATCGAGCAGCGCGACATGGAAGGTGCCGTTGGCGGCAAGCGCACGCATTGCATCCACGGCTGCCCGCTGCTGACTGGAAAACTCCGGCTGCGCAAAGGACGGATCGGGCGCCGGTGGCGCCAGCGGCGGCGGCATCACCTCGACAGTCAGCGTTCCCTCATCGACCAGGCCGTCGACCACGCCGCCGCTAACGCCGGCTTCCCGCGCCGCTTCGGACTTGCCGTGCAGCAGGCCGTCCGACAGCACCTCGATCAATCGCCGCCGGGCCGGCGTCAGACGCCGTGGCGGCTCGCCCACCAGCCGCACGCCGAGGCGCATCCGCTCGGGGCCAAGATTTTCGCCCATCCGCAACGCCATGCGCAGCACCATGCCGCGCGCCGACAGGGTGTAGTTGGCAACCCAATCGACCAGGCTGCGCAGTTCCTCCTTCAGCGGCGGCACGTCGAGCTTTTCGCCGACATCCTTCAGGCGGTTGTGCAGGCGCGGATCGGGATTGGCGTTCTCCGCCCACACCACGGCCACCACCTCGCGCGGACCGAGCGGCACGCAGACGACGTCACCGGGCTTCAGCACCATGCCACGCGGCACGCGGTAGGAATAATTCTGATTCAGCGCGACCGGCACCAGCACATCGACGACGCCGGTCGTCGATGCGGGAGAATGGGTTTCGCGGGTGGCGTGGTCCATCAGGGAATCGGGCTCAAGGTGTCCAAAGCAAGGCTAGCGCCGCGCTGCCAAGTTAGCGAACGGTAAACGAAAGAGGTGCGATATAATGCGTTGATTCACCGTCTCCAAGAGAAGCTTTCGGGGCAGGGTTCAAAGGCAAGGCTGATGGCCAAGGAAGTTCCGGCACCTCAGGTGATCGAGATCGACTGCGCCGACGAGGGCCTCGCGCTGGAGATGGCGCGCTGGCTGACGCATCTGCGCGCCGAGCGGCGGCTCTCGCCGAAGACGCTGGAGGCCTATGCCCGCGACCTCCGCCAGTGCCTCAGCTTTCTCGCCGAGCATTGGGGCGAGAAGGTCACACTAAAACGGTTTTCCGCACTGGAGGCCACCGACGTCAGGGCCTTCATGGCGATGCGCCGCGCCGACGACATTACCGGGCGCTCGCTGATGCGGGCGCTGGCAGGGTTGCGTTCATTCGGGCGCTACCTCGAACGCGAGGGCAAAGGCAAGGTCGGGGCGCTGTCCGCCATCCGCGCGCCCAAGGTTGCAAAGAGCCTGCCGAAGCCGATTCAGATCGACGCCGCCAAGCGTTTTGCGGATGCCGACGAGCGCGCCGGCGAGGAACGCGATCCCTGGATTTTGGCGCGCGACGCCGCCGTGATGGCGCTGCTCTACGGCTCGGGCCTGCGTATCTCCGAGGCGCTGGGACTGAAACGGCGCGATGTGCCCAAGCCGGGGGAAGGCGATGTCCTGATCGTAACCGGCAAAGGCAACAAGACCCGAATGGTGCCGGTGCTGCAGAACGTGCTGGCGCTGATCGCCGATTACGTGGCGATGTGCCCGCATTCGATTGGCCCGGCCGGTCCGATTTTTGTCGGCGCGCGCGGCGGCCCGCTTTCGCCTCGGATCATTCAGCTCACGATGGAGCGGTTGCGTGGCGCGCTCGGGCTGCCTGACAGCGCCACTCCGCACGCACTGCGGCATTCCTTCGCAACCCACTTGCTCAGCCGCGGCGGCGATCTGCGCGCGATACAGGAACTGCTCGGCCACGCCTCGCTCTCGACCACGCAAATTTATACCGGCATCGACAGCGAACGACTTCTGCAAGTCTACAAGAGCGCGCATCCGCGCGGATGAACAACCGGCGCTTCCTGCCGACATACTCCCGTCACATCAATCGCTTCCTTAGCTAGCCTCTTGCGCTCGCATTGCGGTTCGGCAATCGTGCGCCATCCATACGCAGGAGGGGAAAATATGGGCGCACATGAAAGCATGGAGCACGCGGAGCATGCCGAGCATGCGTCGGGGTCGAACAAGAAGATCGCGCTGCTGATCGCCGTGATCGCGTTGTTTCTGGCGCTATCGGAAACGCTGGGAAAGGGCGCGCAGACCGAAGCCATCAGCAGGAACGTCGAGGCCTCGAATCTCTGGGCGTTCTTCCAGGCCAAGAGCATTCGCCGCACCGTGGTGCAGGCCACCGCGGAGCACGCCAAGCTCAGCTTGGGGTCAGTCAACGATGATACCGCAAAGGCGGCGCTGCAGAAGCAGATCGACGACTGGAACAAGACCGCGCAACGCTACCGTTCGGAGCCGGAAACCGGCGAAGGTTCGGAGGAGTTGGCCAAGCGCGCCAAGCATGCCGAGCACCAACGCGACGAAGCGACCGCGAAATATCACCATTACGAAATCGCATCGGCCGCCTTCCAGATCGGCATCGTGCTGGCGTCCGCGACCATCATCACCGGCATGATCGTGCTGGCCTGGGTGTCGGGCGTATTAGCGATCGTGGGTATCGCGATTACCGCGCTCGGCCTTTACGCACCGCATCTCCTGCATCTGCATTGAATGCGCCTTGCTCGTCATCACCCGCGCAGGCGGGTGATCCAGTACGCCGCGGCCTTTCGGCTCAAGCCACTCACTTCTCTGGGATACTGGATTGCCCGGTCAAGCCGGGCAATGACAGCAGAAAGCTACCGCGCTTCGTGCACGCTCTTGCGGAAGCGCGCGATCAGTCGCAGCGTGCGCGCTGACCAGCTGTCGCCGTTGCCGCGCAGGATTTCGCGGATGCGCTGCTTGATCGGCTCGACGATCTCCGCGGCCTTGGCGCGCAGCGCCAGGATGAATTCATAGATCTTCTTGAACCACCCCATCTGCAGCAGCTTCTTGCGTGTCACGTCGAAGATGAACGCGGTGACGCCGACGCCGACGAACTTGCCGAGCACGATGACGACGACGGCGCTGACCCAGTATTCATTCGCCAGCAGCCATAGCCCGATCAGCTTGAGCGGAAACAGCGGGATCACCGGCACGGCAAACACAATCAACGTCATCGCCGGCGACAGCGTATCGACGCGATCGGACAGCCATTGCTTGAACGCGCGCAGCGGGATCCACGCAACGATGCGCGCGACAATCGGCTCGAGATGATCCCACAGCCATGCTTCGATCAGGAAGATGACCGCTAGCAGGACCCAGAACGGCTGTAACAGGCGGCGCATCATCGACAATGATTTCTAGAGCGGAACAACGTCCATTGATTGGTCACTCCGCCCTGTTTCCTCGTTCAAAGAATGTTCTTTTCGAGAAACCCGATACCCGCTCATTCAATCATGCTCTACCCGGGATGTTCCGCGGTATATGTCACATATGGATGGCGCGTTTGCCGACCGCAAGCGCGGCTTCCTTGATGGCTTCCGAGCGAGTCGGATGGGCATGACATGTCCGCGCCAGATCTTCGGCGGAACCGCCAAACTCCATCAGAACGCAGGCTTCGTGGATCATTTCGCCGGCTTCGCGCCCAATGATGTGCACACCGAGCACACGGTCGGTCTTCGCATCTGCGAGAATCTTCACGAAACCTTCGGTGGTCTGGTTGACCTTGGAGCGGCCATTGGCGGTGAACGGAAACTTGCCTGACGTATAGGCGACGCCCGCCTGCTTCAGCTCTTCCTCGGTCTTGCCGACCGACGACACTTCCGGCGTGGTATACACGACACCTGGGATAACATCGTAGTTCACGTGGCCCGCCTGGCCCGCGATGATCTCGGCGCAGGCAACGCCTTCGTCCTCGGCCTTGTGCGCGAGCATCGGTCCCGCCACCACGTCGCCGATCGCGTAGACGCCCTTCACGCTGGTTGAGAAATGCGCATCGATCTGCACGCGACCGCGATTGTCGAGCGCGATGCCGGCTTCCTTGCAGCCGAGTCCGTCCGTGTAGGGCACGCGGCCGATGCAGACCAGAACGACATCGGCTTCAAGCGTCTCCGCCGTTCCGCCCGCTGCCGGCTCCACCGTCGCCTTCAGCGTATTCCCTGATGTGTCGACGGCGGTGACCTTGGCGCCGAGCTTGAACGCAAAACCCTGCTTTTCGAGGATGCGCTGGAACTGCTTTGCGATTTCGCCATCCATGCCGGGCAAAATGCGATCGAGGAATTCGACGACGGTGACCTTTGCCCCCAGCCGGTGCCACACCGAGCCAAGCTCGAGGCCGATCACGCCGGCGCCGATGATCAGCAGGTTCGACGGGACCTTGTCGAGTGACAGCGCGCCGGTCGACGATACGACGCGCTTCTCGTCGATCTCGATGCCCTTCAGCCGCGCGATGTCGGAGCCGGTGGCAATGACGATGTTCCTGGTCTCGACGGTCTGCGCCTTGCCGTCGCTGCCCGTGACCTCGACCTTGCCGGCCCCGAGTATCCTGCCCTTGCCGCTGATGACGTCGATCTTGTTCTTCTTCATCAGGAACTCGACGCCCTTGACGTTGCCGTCGATGCCCTGCTGCTTGAAGTTCATCATCGAAGGCAGATCGAGTTTCGGCGCGGAAACGCTGACGCCCATCTTGGCAAAGGAGTGCCCCGCCTCCTCGAACATTTCGGATGCATGCAGCAGCGCCTTCGACGGCATGCAGCCGACATTGAGACAGGTGCCGCCGAGCGTCGGATTCTTCTCGATCACGGCGACCTTCATGCCGAGTTGCGCCGCGCGCACCGCGCAGACATATCCGCCCGGGCCGGTGCCGATGACGACGAGATCGTAGGAAGCCATGATGAAGTCCTGTAGCTTGGAACGTGTCAGATTTACCGACCACCCGAAACATCGATGGTGGTGCCCGTGACGTAGGAGGCCTCGTCCGACATCAGCCAGACGACAGCGTTCGCGATTTCTTCGGCCTTGCCAACGCGCTTCATCGGTACCATCGGCGCAAGGCGGTGCGCGCGATCCGGCTCGCCGCCGGAGGCGTGAATGTCGGTATCGATCAGGCCGGGGCGAATGCCCGCAACGCGAATGCCGTCGGTGGCGACCTCGTGGCTGAGGCCGACCGTGACAGCATCGATCGCGGCCTTGGAGGCCGCATAGTCGACATAGGTGTTGGCCGCACCAAGCCGCGCGGCGACCGACGAGATGTTGACAATGACGCCGCCCTCGCCGCCGAATTTGGTCGACATGCGCTTCACCGCCTCGCGCGCGCAGAGGATCGCGCCGGTGACGTTGACCGCCATCACTTCCTGAATGCGCGCGGCGGTCATGTCCTCGACGCGCACGCCGCTCTTGCCGACGATACCGGCATTGTTGACGAGGGCACCGAGCGTACCAAAACCGTCCGCCGCCTTGAACAGCGCCAGAATGTCGCTCTCTTGGCCGACGTCGCATTTCACGGCGATGGCCTTGCCGTTCTTGCCTTCGATCATGCCAACGACTTCGTCGGCCGCGGCCTTGTTGCTGGCATAGCCGACCACGACACGATAGCCGCGCGCGGCGGCAGCGAGCGCGGCGGCGCGGCCGATGCCGCGGCTGCCGCCGGTGATTACAACAACCTTGTCCGTCACATCAGCCCCCACAAATCAACGCACATCGATCCCCGGCTTGCGACGCAGGCTTTGAGTGCTGACGCCGGCAAGCCAAATTTTCTCAGAGGTCCAGCACCAGGCGCGCCGGGTCTTCCAGGCTTTCCTTGACGCGAACCAGGAACGTCACCGCTTCCTTGCCGTCAATCACGCGGTGATCGTAGGACAGCGCCAGATACATCATCGGGCGAACCTCGATCTTGCCGGCGACCACCATCGGCCGCTCCTGGATCTTGTGCATGCCGAGAATGCCGGACTGCGGCGCATTGAGGATCGGCGTCGACATCAGCGAACCGTAGATGCCGCCATTGGTGATGGTGAAGGTGCCGCCCTGCATCTCGTCGATCTTGAGCTGGCCATCGCGGGCGCGGCGGCCGAAATCGGCGATACTCTTCTCGATGTCGGAGATCGACTTGTGATCGCAGTCGCGCACCACGGGCACGACGAGGCCCTTGTCGGTGCCGACGGCGACGCCGATGTGGTAATAGTTCTTGTAGATCAGGTCGGTGCCGTCGATCTCGGCGTTGACGGCCGGGATATCCTTCAGCGCCTGCACCACCGCCTTGGTGAAGAAGCCCATGAAGCCGAGCTTCGAGCCGTGCTTCTTCTCGAACACGTCCTTGTACTGCGCGCGCATCGCCATGATGTGCGTCATGTCGACCTCGTTGAAGGTCGTCAGCATCGCGGCCGTGTTCTGCACGTCCTTCAGTCGCCGCGCGATGGTCTGGCGCAGCCGCGTCATCTTCACGCGCTCTTCACGCGCGGCATCGTCGGCCGGAGACGGCGCGCGCACCTGAACGGATGCGGCCGGCTGATTGACCGGGGTCGGCGCGGAAGCCGCCTTCTCGATCGCGGCCAGCATGTCGCCCTTGGTGACACGGCCATCCTTGCCGGAGCCGGGAACGGTCGCGGCATCGATGCCACTTTCGGCGGAGAGTTTGCGAACCGACGGCGCCAGCGGCGCATCGGATGCAGCAGCCTTCGGGGCCGCGGCAGGTGCTGCGGCGGGCGCAGCAGGCGGGGCTGCAGCCTTGGCAGGCGCGGCTGCTGCCGGCTTGGCGCCACCGGCGGCGCCGTCATTGATCTGTCCGAGCAGCGCGCCGACGGCGACAGTCTCGCCGTCCTTGGCCGCGATCTCGCCAAGCACACCGGCTGACGGCGCCGGCACTTCAATGGTGACCTTGTCGGTCTCAAGCTCGACCAACGGCTCGTCCACCGCTACCGCCTCGCCGGCCTTCTTGAACCAGCGGCCGATGGTGGCTTCCGTCACGGACTCGCCGAGCGTCGGAACACGAATTTCAGTCATGGTATGGATTCCTCGGTATCCTTAAACGTCATCAGTTCGGAGTAGTCGTCACTGCCCGCCAAAGCGGCTGGTACGCCGGAGCAGTCACGGTCAGAACGCACGTACGGTTTACTGGGTGCCCCGCTCCAGTGCGCAATTGCACACAAGGCGGGGCAGCACGAATGGCAAGAGCTAGTTCAGCGCCTCATCCAGCATCGCCTTGAGCTGCGCCAGATGCTTCGACATCAAACCGGTGGCGGTTGCCGCCGACGCCGCGCGGCCCGCATAGCGCGGACGCCGGTTCGGCGCATGGATCTGGTTCAGCACCCATTCGAGATAGGGCTCGATGAAGTGCCATGCACCCATGTTGCGCGGCTCTTCCTGGCACCAGACCACTTCGGCATTCTTGAAGCGGACGAGTTCCTGCACCAGCGCCTTCAGCGGCACCGGATAGAGCTGCTCGACGCGCAGGATGTAGATGTCATCGATGCCGCGCTTTTCGCGTTCCTCGTAGAGATCGTAATAGACCTTGCCCGAGCACAGCACGACGCGGCGGATCTTGTCGTCCTGAACCAGCTTGATCTTCTCGTCGGGCAGCATCTGCGCGTCATCGTACAGGATGCGGTGGAAGGTGGTATCCGCCCCCAATTCGTCGAGCCGCGACACCGCGCGCTTGTGGCGCAGCAATGACTTCGGCGTCATCAGGATCAGCGGCTTGCGGATCTCGCGGTGCAACTGGCGCCGCAGCACGTGGAAGTAATTCGCCGGCGTGGTAGGGTACACCACCTGCATGTTGTCTTCGGCGCACATCTGCAGATACCGCTCGAGGCGGGCGGAGGAATGCTCCGGCCCCTGCCCTTCATAGCCATGCGGTAGCAGGCAGACGAGGCCGGACATGCGCAGCCATTTGCGCTCGCCCGACGAAATGAACTGGTCGAACAGCACCTGCGCGCCGTTGGCGAAGTCGCCGAACTGCGCTTCCCACATCGCCAGCGCCTTCGGCTCGGCCAGCGAATAGCCGTACTCGAAGCCGAGCACCGCCTCCTCAGACAGCAGCGAGTTGATGACCTCGTAATGTCCCTGATCGTTGCCGAGATGGTTGAACGGCGTGTAGCGGCTCTCGTCTTCCTGGTCGATCAACACCGAATGGCGCTGCGAGAAAGTGCCGCGCTCGGAATCCTGGCCTGACAGCCGGACGTGATGGCCTTCCTGCAGCAGCGTGCAGAACGCCAATGCCTCGCCGGTCGCCCAGTCGATGCCGACGCCGTTGTCGATGGCTTTCGCGCGGTTCTCCAGGAAACGCTGGATGGTGCGGTGAACCCGGAAACCGTCCGGCACCTTGGTGATCTTGCGGCCGATATCCTTGAGGATGTTGACGTCGACGCCGGTGACGCCGCGCCGTGCATCCTCTTCCTGGTCGGCGGACTTGAAGCCGGCCCACTTGCCGTCGAGCCAGTCGGCCTTGTTGGGCTTGTAGCCCGAACCGGCCTCGAGCTCGGCGTCGAGCCGCGCGCGCCAGTCGGCCTTGGCCTTATCGACCTCGCCTTCGGTCATCACGCCGTCGGCGATCAGCCGCTTGGCGTAGATTTCCAGCGTGGAGGGCTGCGCGGCGATCCGCTTGTACATCACCGGTTGGGTGAAGCCGGGCTCATCGCCCTCGTTGTGGCCGTGCCTGCGATAGCAGAACATGTCGATCACGACCGGCTTGTGGAATTTCTGCCGGAACTCGATCGCCACCTTGGCGGCGAACACCACCGCTTCCGGATCGTCGCCGTTCACATGGAAGATCGGCGCGTCGATCATCTTCGCCACGTCGGACGGATAGGGCGAGGACCGCGAGTAGCGCGGATAGGTGGTGAAGCCGATCTGGTTGTTGACGATGAAATGCAGCGAGCCGCCGGTGCGGTAACCCTTCAGGTCGGACAGCGCGAAGCATTCCGCGACCACGCCCTGGCCCGCGAACGCCGCGTCGCCATGCATCAGCATCGGCAGCACGGAAATGCGCATGTCCGGCGGATCGCCATGCTGGTCCTGCTTGGCGCGGACCTTGCCGAGCACGACGGGATCGACGATTTCCAGATGCGACGGGTTCGCCGTCAGCGACAGATGGATCCTGTTGCCGTCGAACTCGCGGTCGGATGACGCGCCGAGGTGATACTTGACGTCGCCGGAGCCTTCGACCGCGTCCGGATTGGCGGAGCCGCCCTTGAATTCATGAAACAGCGCGCGATGGGGCTTGCCCATCACCTGGGTCAGCACGTTGAGGCGGCCGCGATGCGGCATGCCCAGCACGATTTCCTTTACGCCGAGATTGCCGCCGCGCTTGATGATCTGCTCCAGCGCCGGGATCAGCGATTCAGCACCGTCGAGGCCGAAGCGCTTGGTGCCGGTGAACTTGAGATCGCAGAACTTTTCAAAGCCCTCGGCTTCGACCAGCTTGTTGAGGATCGCACGGCGCCCCTCACGGGTGAAGCTGATCTCCTTGTCCGGACCCTCGATGCGCTCCTGGATCCAGGCTTTCTGAGCGGCATTGGTGATGTGCATGAACTCGACGCCGAGCGTCTGGCAGTAGGTCCGCTCGCAGATCGCGACGATCTCGCGCAGCGTGCCGTATTCGAGGCCGAGCACGTGGTCGAGGAAGATCTTGCGGTCGAAATCGGCATCGGTGAAGCCGTAGGTGCGCGGATCGAGCTCTTCGCGGTCACGCGGCGCCTCGATGCCGAGCGGATCGAGCTTGGCGTAGAAATGACCGCGGATGCGATAGGCGCGGATCAGCATCAGGGCGCGAACTGAATCGCGCGTTGCCTGGTTGACATCGGCAGCCGAGATCTCGGCGCCCCTGGCCTGCGCCTTGGCGGCAAGCTTGGCGCCGACCGCCTTCTCGACGGTGATCCAGTTGCCATCCAGCGCGGAGGTCAGATCGTCGCGCGGCGTGAGCGGCCAGTTGTCGCGGCCCCAGGACGGGCCCTCCGCGTTCTTCTGGACGTCGGCCGGGGCGTCTTTCAGGCTCTTGAAGAATTCCTGCCATTCGGCGTCGACCGACGTGGAGTCCTGCTCGTAGCGGGCATAGAGGTCGTCGATGTAGGTGGCGTTGGTGCCCTGCAAAAAGGAGGAAAGGGCAAATGCTGCGTTCGCGTCCTGGCGAGACATGATGGCGTCCTGGTGATTTTCGGTTTGCGCGTAGAAGACGGCGCATCGCCGATCCGGAAACCGGATCAGCGGGATAAAGTACCCTTTACCCTATTTAGTGCGAAACTTCGCCCCGAAAAGAACCAAGAGCTGAATTAAGATTTCAACTTTTGAGCAAGGGTGTGTCCAAGCC
>Ga0075363_100000383_pt1 | contig 13424 bp, 11 predicted proteins | sample EndMetdeltDD1763_FD_71470 | JGI IMG/M metagenome (GOLD analysis project Ga0075363, IMG submission 71470) | Populus endosphere microbial communities from Tennessee, USA - Endosphere MetaG P. deltoides DD176-3 | ecosystem: Host-associated > Plants > Roots > Endosphere | place: USA: Tennessee...
CTCACCGACGAACACCTCGACGTCCCGCTGGATTACGAGGGAATGGCCGGCGCAGGAACCATGCTCGGCACCAAGGCACTGCAGGTCTTCGACGAGACGACCTGCGTCGTACGGGCGGTGCGCCGCTGGACACAGTTCTACGCGCATGAATCCTGCGGCAAGTGCACCCCGTGCCGCGAGGGCACGTACTGGTTGGCGCAGATCTACGCACGCCTCGAGGAAGGTACCGGCACCGAGGCCGACATCGAGAAGCTGCTGGACATCGCCGACAACATCAACGGAAAGTCGTTCTGCGCGTTGGGCGACGGCGCGGCCGCACCGATTCTGTCGTCTATCAAGTTCTTCCGCGACGAGTACTACGAGCATCTGGCCGGCGGCTGTCCGTTCGACCCGCATGCCTCGACGCTGATGGCAACCGAAGAGGTGGGGGTCTAATGGCGCGCGCGTTCTCTGCGCGAGCAGACGCAAACCTGCCCATTTCGACGCAAAAAAGGGCAGGTTCGCGTCTGCTCGCCGAAGAAGAGGTGGGGGTCTAGATGACGGTGACCGAACCGGCCCACGAAGCACCGCCCGTCGAGATGGTGAACCTCACCATCGACGGGGTAGAGGTCAGTGTGCCCAAGGGCACCTTGGTGATTCGCGCCGCCGAGCTCGTCGGCATCCAGATTCCGAGGTTCTGCGACCACCCGCTGCTGGATCCCGTCGGCGCCTGCCGGCAGTGTCTGGTCGAGGTCGAAGGGCAGCGCAAGCCCATGGCCTCGTGCACCATCACGTGCACCCCCGACATGGTGGTGAAAACCCAGCTCACTTCCGAGACGGCGGACAAGGCGCAGCAGGGCGTCATGGAACTGCTGCTCATCAACCACCCGCTCGACTGCCCGGTGTGCGACAAGGGCGGTGAGTGCCCGCTGCAGAACCAGGCGATGTCCAACGGCCGCCCCGAAACCCGGTTCGAGGACGTCAAACGAACCTTCCCCAAGCCGATCAACATCTCGTCCGAGGTCCTGCTGGACCGGGAACGCTGCGTGCTGTGCGCGCGCTGCACCCGGTTCTCCGAGCAGATCGCCGGTGACCCGTTCATCGACCTGCTCGAACGCGGTGCGCTGCAACAAGTCGGTATCGCACCCGGGGAACCGTTCCAGTCGTACTACTCCGGTAACACGGTCCAGATCTGCCCGGTCGGCGCGCTGACCGGTGCGGCCTACCGATTCCGTGCGCGGCCCTTCGACCTGGTGTCCAGCCCCAGCGTGTGCGAACACTGCGCCAGTGGGTGCGCGCAGCGCACCGATCACCGCCGCGGAAAGGTCCTGCGCCGACTGGCCGGTGACGATCCAGAGGTCAACGAGGAGTGGAACTGCGACAAGGGTCGCTGGGCGTTCACGTACGCCACCGTGGGCGATCGCATCACCACTCCCCTCATCCGCGAGGACGGCGAACTCCGGCCTGCGTCGTGGTCGGAAGCCATCAACGTGGCATGCGCGGGACTTGCCGCCGCACGCGGCAACGCCGGCGTGTTGGTCGGTGGGCGGCTTACGGTAGAGGACGCCTACGCCTACTCGAAGTTCGCCCGAATGGTGCTGGACACCAATGACATCGACTTCCGGGCCCGCGCCCACAGCGCTGAAGAGGCCGATTTCCTCGCTACGCACGTCGCGGGACAGCCGATGACGGTCACCTATTCCGACCTCGAGAAGGCACCTGCGGTGCTGCTGGCCGGGCTGGAGCCCGAAGAGGAATCGCCGATCGTGTTCCTGCGGCTGCGCAAGGCCGTCCGCAAGCACGGTGTGCAGGTCAAGTCCATTGCCGCGTTCGCCTCCCGTTCGCTCGGCAAGCTGCGTGGTCAGCTCGTGGCTACGGTGCCCGGCGGTGAGGCGGAGGCGCTCGACGCTCTGGCCGACGACAGCCAGCTCACGCTTCCCGGCGCGATCATCCTGGTCGGTGAACGACTGGCCACCTCGCCCGGAGCGCTCTCGGCCGCAGGCAGATTGGCCGCAGCGACCGGCGCTCGTCTCGCGTGGATACCGCGACGGGCCGGTGAACGCGGCGCGCTGGAGGCAGGAGCGCTGCCCGGTCTGCTGCCCGGTGGTCGACCGGTCAGCGATGATGCCGCCCGCGCACAGGCCGCCGCGGGATGGCATGTCGGCGAGCTGCCGAGCACGCCGGGCCGCGACACCGCGGGCATCCTCGACGCGGCACGCAAGGGCGAGCTCGGAGCGCTGGTGGTGGGCGGCGTGGAACTCGCCGACCTGCCCGACCCCGATGCGGCGCTGGCCGCGATCGACGCTGCGCCCTTCGTGCTGAGTCTCGAATTGCGCGAGAGCGAGGTCACCGAACGCGCGGACGTGGTCTTCCCAGTCGCACCCGTCGTCGAAAAGGGCGGTGCGTTCGTCAACTGGGAGGGCAGGATTCGGCCATTCGAGCCGGCACTGCAGACCAACGCCACACCCGATCGCCGGGTCCTGCAGTTCCTCGCCGACGAACTCGGCGTCGACCTGAACCTGCCCACCGCCCTGGCCGCTGGTGAGGAGATGGCGCAGCTGGGCCTGTGGGCGGGTCAGCGGCCGAGCGCGCCGTCGGTAGCGCCGCCGGCACCCGCGAAGCCCGGTCCCGGCCAGGCGGTGCTGGCCGGCTGGCGCACGTTGCTCGACGAGGGACGCCTCCAAGACGGCGAACTGCACCTCGCAGGTACCGCCCGGCAACCGGTCACCCGGATGTCGGCGGCGACCGCCGGTGAAATCGGTGCTGCCGACGACGATCTGGTGACTGTGCGCACCGAACGCGGTGAGGTGACGCTCCCGCTGCAGATCACCGACATGCCCGACGGCACCGTGTGGCTTCCGCTGAACTCTCCCCAGTCGGTCGTGTATCGGCAGTTGGGCGTCACAACGGGAGCCGTCGTCTCGATTGGACGGGCGCAGCCATGACCGGAACCACGACATACCCGGATCCCACGCTCTTCGGCCACGACCCGCTGTGGTTGATCGCGCTGAAGGCGGTCGGGATCTTCGCGTTCCTGATGCTGTCGCTGCTGGTCGCGATCCTGCTCGAACGCAAGATCCTGGGTTACATGCAGATGCGCCCGGGCCCCAACCGCGTCGGACCATGGGGTCTGCTGCAGTCACTGGTCGACGGGGTCAAGCTCGCGCTCAAAGAGGGCCTCATCCCGGCCGGGGTGGACAAGTTCATCTACCTTGCGGCGCCGGTCATCTCGGTGGTTCCGGCGTTCATCGCGTTCTCGGTGATCCCGATGGGCGGCGAGGTGTCGATCTTCGGACACCGCACCGCGCTGCAGCTGACCGACATGCCCGTCGCCGTGCTGTTCGTGCTCGCCGCGACGTCGATCGGGGTGTACGGAATCGTGTTGGCGGGCTGGGCTTCTGGGTCCACCTATCCGCTGTTGGGCGGGCTGCGGTCAAGCGCCCAGGTGATCTCCTACGAGATCGCGATGGCGCTGTCGTTCGCCGCCGTCTTCATCTACGCCGGCACGATGTCGACGTCGGGCATCGTGGCTTCGCAGGAGGGCCTCTGGTACATCTTCCCGCTGCTGCCGTCGTTCATCATCTATCTCACGTCGATGGTCGGCGAAACCAACCGGGCGCCTTTCGATCTGCCCGAGGCCGAGGGTGAACTCGTCGGCGGGTTCCACACCGAATACTCGTCGATCAAGTTCGCGATGTTCATGCTCGCCGAATACGTCAACATGTTCACGGTGTCGGCGCTCGCGACGACGCTGTTCTTCGGCGGGTGGCACGCGCCGTGGCCGATCAACATGTGGGACGGAGCCAATCACGGCTGGTGGCCGCTGCTGTGGTTCATCGCGAAGGTCTGGACCTTCATGTTCGTGTTCTTCTGGTTGCGCGGCACGCTTCCCCGCATGCGCTACGACCAGTTCATGGGACTGGGCTGGAAGATCCTGATCCCGATCTCGCTGATCTGGATCGTGATCGTGTCGTGCGCCCGCAGCCTGCGCAACCACGGCTACGACCAGCTGACCACGTATCTGATCACGGTGGCCGTCGTCGTCGGCTTGATCATCCTGTTCGCACTGTGGAGAACGGTGCGCGCCAGAAACGTCCGCAAGATTCCCGAGCAGGTGTCGGAACCCGGCACGTACCCGGTGCCGCCTCTGCCGACAAAGGCTTCAGGGGAGATTGCTCCAAAGGAGAAGACACATGCCTAAGTTCCTCGACGCGATCGCGGGTTTCGGGGTCACGTTCTCCACGATGTTCAAGAAGCGGATCACCGAGGAGTACCCGGAGAAGCCGGGGCCGGTTGCCAAGCGCTATCACGGGCGGCACCAACTCAACCGCTACGCCGACGGACTGGAGAAGTGCATCGGCTGCGAGCTGTGCGCATGGGCCTGCCCCGCCGACGCCATCTTCGTCGAAGGCGCGGACAACACGGAGGACGAACGGTTCTCCCCCGGTGAGCGATACGGCCGCGTCTACCAGATCAACTATCTGCGGTGCATCGGCTGCGGACTGTGCATCGAGGCCTGCCCCACCCGCGCGCTGACGATGACCAACGAGTACGAGATGGCCGACGACAACCGCGCCGATCTGATCTGGGGCAAAGACAAACTGCTCGCCCCGCTGAAGTCCGGCATGCTCCCCCCGCCGCATCCGATGGCGCCGGGTAGCACCGATGAGGACTACTACCGTGGCAACATCAAACCCGTCACCGAGGACGTCACGTGACGCTGGAGTTTCTCGCGTCAGCGGCCGCCGACGTAGCCGGCCAGACCTCCACAGCGGAAGCGGTGTTGTTCTGGGTGCTGGGCACCGTCGCGGTCGCTGGTGCGCTCGGTGTGGTCGCTGCGCCGAAAGCGGTGTACTCGGCGATGTTTTTGGCCACCACGATGATCGTGCTGGCGGTCTTCTACATCGCGCAGGACGCGCTCTTCCTCGGTGTCGTGCAGATCGTCGTCTACACCGGCGCGGTGATGATGCTGTTCCTGTTCGTGCTCATGCTCATCGGCGTGGACACGTCGGAGTCACTTGTCGAAACCATTCGTGGACAACGTATTGCTGCGATCGTCGTCGGGCTGGGGTTCGGCATCCTGCTCATCGCAGGCATCGGCAGCGTGTCGGTGGGCGGATTCGCCGGTCTCGCGCAGGCCAATGCCAACGGTAACGTCGAGGGTCTGGCCGCGCTGATCTTCACCGAGTACCTATGGGCCTTCGAATTGACCGGTGCACTGTTGATCACCGCCGCACTCGGTGCGATGGTGCTGGCCCACCGCGAGCGTTTCGAACGACGCAAGACACAGCGCGAACTCGCCGACGAACGCTTCCGCCCCGGCGGACACCCCACGACACTGCCGAATCCGGGTGTGTACGCACGCAACAACGCCGTGGACATGGCGGCGCGACTTCCCGACGGCTCCGCATCGGAACTGTCGGTGAGCGCGCTCCTGCAACGACGAACCGTCACTCAGAGCACAGGTGGTGAGATCGAAGGCAAATGAACCCCGACAACTACCTCTATCTGTCCGCGCTGCTGTTCACGATCGGCGCCGCCGGAGTGCTGCTGCGCCGCAACGCGATCGTCATGTTCATGTGCGTCGAGTTGATGCTCAACGCCTGCAACCTGGCGTTCGTGACCTTCTCCCGCATGCACGGTCACCTCGACGGCCAGATGGTGGCTTTCTTCACCATGGTGGTGGCCGCATGCGAGGTGGTGGTGGGGCTCGCGATCATCATGACGATCTTCCGTACCCGCCGGTCGGCTTCGGTCGACGATGCCAGTCTGCTGAAACACTAAGGCGCGATGACGATTCCAGTGTGGCTCACTATCGCCCTGCCGCTGGCGGGCGCGACGATACTTCTGTTGGGCGGACGACGCACGAACGGGTGGGGCCACCTGCTGGGCAGTGCGGCCTCGCTCGGTTCGTTCGCCGTCGGCGCGGTGCTGTTCACCGACATGCTCGGACGCGACGCCGAACACCGCACCGTTCACGAGACGCTGTTCAGCTGGGTTCCGGTGGCCAGCCTGCACGTGGACTTCGGCTTGCAGCTGGACCAGCTGTCGATGTGTTTCGTGCTGTTGATCACCGGCGTCGGCTCGTTGATCCACATCTACTCGATCGGCTACATGGCCGACGACCCTGAGCGGCGACGGTTCTTCGCGTATCTCAACCTGTTCCTGTCGGCGATGCTGCTGCTGGTACTCGCCGACAACTACCTCGGCCTCTACGTCGGATGGGAAGGCGTCGGCCTGGCGTCGTACCTGCTGATCGGGTTCTGGCAGCACAAGCCGTCGGCTGCGACCGCCGCCAAGAAAGCCTTCGTCGTCAACCGTGTCGGCGACATCGGACTCGCCGTCGCGCTCATGGTGATGTTCGCCTTCATCGGGTCGATCTCCTTCGAAGGCGTCTTCGCCGCAGCGCCAGAGGTCGGCGAGGGTGTGCTGACCGCGATCGGCCTGTTGCTCCTGCTCGCCGCGTGCGGCAAGTCCGCGCAGGTGCCGCTGCAGTCCTGGCTCGGCGACGCCATGGAAGGCCCCACTCCGGTGTCGGCGCTCATCCACGCCGCGACAATGGTGACCGCGGGCGTCTACCTGATCGTGCGGTCCGCCCCCGTGTTCGACCTCGCGCCGAATGCCCAGTTGGGCGTCGTGATCGTCGGCGCGGTGACACTGCTGTTCGGCGCCGTCATCGGCTGCGCCAAGGACGACATCAAGAAAGCTCTTGCCGCATCGACGATGTCGCAGATCGGTTACATGGTGCTGGCTGCGGGCCTCGGCCCGGCCGGATATGCCTTCGCGATCATGCACCTGCTCACCCACGGTTTCTTCAAGGCCGGCCTGTTCCTCGGCGCAGGGTCGGTGATGCACGGGATGAACGACGAGGTCAACATGCGTCGCTACGGCGGTCTGCGCAAGGCTCTCCCGATCACGTTCGCCACGTTCGGACTCGGCTACCTCGCGATCATCGGCGTACCACCGCTGGCCGGCTTCTTCTCCAAGGACGGCATCATCGAAGCCGCGCTCGGCGCGGGAGGGGTCAAGGGCTACATCCTGGGCGCCGCAACGATTCTCGGTGCAGGAATCACCGCGTTCTACATGACCCGCGTGATGTTGATGACGTTCTTCGGCGAGAAGCGCTGGGCTCCCGAGACGCATCCGCACGAATCGCCGAAGGTCATGACTTGGCCGATGATCCTGCTGGCCATCGGCTCGGTGGGGTCGGGTGCCGCGTTCGCGATAGGCGGCACGCTGGAGCACTGGCTGGAGCCCGTCGTCGGCACCCACGAGATCCACCACGTCGCACCGGTGTGGGTGGTCACCGCCGTGATCCTGGCCGTGGTGGCCGTCGGCATCGCCATCGCCTACCGCATGTACGGCATGCGGGCGGTACCCGAAGCGGTGCCCGCGGGTTCGGCTCTGACCGTGGCGGCCCGCAGGGACCTCTACGGCGACGCACTCAACGAAGAGCTATTCATGCGACCGGGTCAGCTGGTCGCCAGGGGGCTGGTCGAAATCGACGACGAGGCAGTGGACGGCGCCGGAAACGGGTTGGCCGCGTTGGTATCCCGCGCATCGGGACGCCTGCGACTGGCAGAGACCGGTTACGCACGTAGCTATGCGTTGTCGATGCTGGCCGGCGCCTTCCTAGTCATCGGCGCGATCCTGGCGGTGCAACTGTGGTGACCTCGATCCCGTGGCTGACGATCCTGTGGGCGGTGCCGATGGTCGGCGCCGCGGTGGTGATCCTGCTGCCTGCATCGCTGCGTGCAGCGTCCAAGTGGCTCGCGCTGGCGCTCTCGCTCGTGGTGCTTGTCATCACCGTGCTGCTTGCGGTCAACTTCGACCCCAACGGTGACCAGTACCAGTTCGTCGAATCCCACAAGTGGATCCCCTCCTTCGGCACCGGTTACATCCTCGGATTGGACGGCATCGCGCTGGCGATCGTGGGGCTCACCGCGGTACTGGTGCCGCTGCTGCTCATCGCCGGCTGGAACGACGTCAGTGATGAGGCCGCATGGGGTGGTCGCTCCACGCACGCCTATTTCGCACTCACCCTGGCTGTCGAAGGCATGGTCATCATGTCGCTCGCCTCGCTGGACGTGCTGCTGTTCTACGTGTTCTTCGAAGCGATGCTGATCCCGATGTACTTCCTCATCGGCGGCTTCGGCGGCGAGGGACGTTCCAAGGCGGCGGTGAAGTTCCTGCTGTACAACCTCTTCGGCGGTCTGGTCATGCTCGCCGCGGTGATCGGCTTGTACGTGGTGACCGCAGGCAGCGACGCGTTCGAGGCGGGCACCTTCGACTTCCGCGAGATCGTGGCCGCGGTGTCCAGCGGCGAATTCGTCGTCAACCCGGCCATCATGAACCTGCTGTTCCTCGGTTTCATGTTCGCATTCGCGGTCAAGGCACCGCTGTGGCCGTTCCACCGCTGGCTGCCCGACGCCGCCGTCGAGGCAACGCCCGCGAGCGCCGTACTCATGATGGCGATCATGGACAAGGTCGGCACGTTCGGCATGCTTCGGTACTGCCTGCAGTTGTTCCCTGATTCGTCAGCGTATTTCCGGCCGATGATCATCACGCTGGCGGTGATCGGCATCGTGTACGGCGCGATCGTGGCCATCGGCCAGACCGACGTCATGCGCTTGATCGCCTACACGTCGATCTCCCACTTCGGCTTCATCATCCTCGGCATCTTCGTGATGACCAGCCAGGGTCAGTCCGGCTCGACGCTCTACATGGTCAACCACGGCCTGTCGACGGCGGCACTGTTCCTGATCGCCGGATTCCTGGTGTCGCGCAGGGGCAGCCGACTCATCGAGTCCTACGGCGGAGTGCAAAAGGTCGCGCCCGTCCTTGCGGGAACCTTCCTCGTGTCGGGCCTGGCGACCCTGTCACTGCCCGGACTCGCGCCGTTCATCAGCGAATTCCTGGTGCTGATCGGCACATTCACGCGCTACCCGGTGTTCGCGGTGTTCGCGTCGACCGCACTGGTCCTGTCCGCGGTCTACATCCTGTGGATGTACCAGCGGATGATGACCGGACCGGTCAAGGACGGCAACGACAAGTTGCGCGACCTCGTACCGCGCGAGATCCTCGTCATCGCACCGCTCATCGCGCTGCTGATCGTGCTGGGGGTCTACCCCAAACCCGCACTCGACGTGATCAACCCGGCGGTCACCCACACGTTGACCACCATCGACCAGCCCGACCCGGTTCCTCAGATCGCAGAAGGGCCGACGCGATGAATCTGCCCACACCCGTCGTCGAGTACGACCTGCTCTCGCCGATGCTGATCGTGTTCGGGGTGGCCATCGCCGGTGTCCTCGTCGAGGCATTTCTGCCTCGGCAGCGCCGCTACGCCGCCCAACTCGTGCTCGGCCTCGGCGGATCGGCCGCCGCACTGGTGGCGGTCATCATGCTCGCGGGCGACCTGCACGGCGAGGTCGGGCGCCCCGCCGTGATGGGCGCCGTTGTCATCGACAAACCTGCACTGTTCCTTCAAGCCACCATCCTGTTGGTCGGCGTGCTGGGCATCCTGTTGATCGCCGAGCGGCAGATCGGGACCGCACCCGAGCCGGAACACGGCGCACGCGGGCTGGACGGATTCACACCCCAGGCGTCGGCCATTCCCGGCTCGGTGGCCGAGCAACTGGCAACGAAAGCCGGTGTCATCCAGACCGAGGTGTTCCCGCTGACGATGTTCGCCGTCGGTGGCATGCTGCTGTTCCCCGCTGCAGATGACCTGCTGACGATGTTCATCGCACTGGAGGTACTGTCGCTGCCCCTGTACCTGCTGTGCGGGCTGGCACGGCGGCGGCGACTGCTCTCGCAGGAAGCGGCGCTGAAATACTTTCTGCTCGGCGCCTTCTCGTCGGCGTTCTTCTTGTTCGGCGCCGCAATGCTGTACGGGTACGCGGGAACGCTGGATCTGCGCGGGATCGCCGAAGTGGTCGCGGCCGGGTCCGGTAAGACCTCGCTGGCGCTGATCGGCACGGGCCTGCTGTTGGTCGGGGTGCTGTTCAAGGTCGGCGCCGTGCCGTTCCACTCGTGGATCCCCGACGTCTATCAGGGTGCACCCACGCCGATCACCGCGTTCATGGCGGCGGCCACCAAGATCGCGGCGTTCGGCGCGATGCTGCGGGTGTTCTACGTCGCGTTGCCGGAGCTGCGCGACGACTGGCGACCGGTGCTGTGGGCGATCGCGATCCTCACGATGATCGTCGGCACCGTCACCGCGATCACGCAAACCGACGTGAAGCGCATGCTCGCGTACTCGGCGGTCGCTCACACCGGGTTCATCCTCACCGGTGTGATCGCGGAGAACGAGGCAGGCCTGTCATCGACGCTGTTCTATCTGTTCGCCTATGGATTCAGCACAGTCGGCGCTTTCGCGGTGGTGAGTCTGGTCCGCAGTGCAGACGGAGACGAGGACACCGCGATGGCCCGCTGGGCCGGCCTGGGCAGACGGTATCCCGTTGTGGCGGTAGTTTTCTCGCTGTTCCTTCTGGCGTTCGCGGGCATTCCGTTGACGAGTGGATTCGTGAGCAAGTTCGCGGTGTTCAAGGCGGCCGGCGAAGGCGGTGCGATCCCGCTGGTCGTCGTCGGTGTGCTCGCCAGCGCCGTCGCGGCGTACTTCTATGTGCGGGTCATCGTGTTGATGTTCTTCACCGAGCCGCCCGACGATGCGCCACAGGTCATGGTGCCGAGCGTGCTGAGCACCGCCGTCGTCACGGTGACAGCGGCCGTCACGTTCGCGCTCGGGGCGCTCCCGCAGCCGCTGCTGGATCTGGTGAACACCTCCAACCAATTCCTCCGTTAGCCCGATAGGATCGCGCAGTGTTCAGGATCAACGGCATCGACGGCGAAAGCATCGTGGTCGACGGCAATTGGGTCGAGAAGCTTCGCAGCGGCACGTCACGCGGCCGCAACCCCGCCGACCAGTACTCCGGGGTCCAGATCAAAGAATTCACCCGCCGCAAGAAATTGTTCGGCGGCGAGAAGGAGCACCTGCTGCAGGTGATCGTCAACGTCGGTACGTTCTATTCCTTGAACGTCCCCGCCGAGCAGCGCGCCGAGGTGGACGCGCTCGTCGCCGAGCTCGAAAAGGCCCGCGACAGCGCGTCGTCCTAGATCAATGCCCACCCCAGCGCTCGCCCTCGTCGACGACCACGGCCCAGTCAGGGTGCTGACGCTCAACCGTCCCGAAGCCCGGAATGCGTTGAGCCGCGGGCTGATCAAGGCGACCTACACCGCGCTGACCGACGCCGACGCCGACGAGTCGGTACGGGCGGTGGTGCTGACGGGTGCCGACCCCGCGTTCTGCGCGGGTGTCGACCTCAAGGAGGCGCAGCACCTCGGCACCGAGTACTTCGCGGAGTTCAAGTCGCACGACTGCATCGCGGCCACCGGCCGGATGCGCACCCCGATCATCGCCGCGATCAATGGAGCGGTGTTCACCGGAGGCCTCGAAATGGCGCTCGGCTGCGACTTTCTCATCGCGTCCGAGCGGGCGGTGTTCGCCGACACGCACGCGCGCGTCGGCATCCTGCCCGGTGGCGGTATGACCGCACGCCTACCGCAGTTGGTCGGGCTCGGGATGGCCAGACGGTTGTCGATGACCGGAGAGGTCGTCGACGCCGAGCGCGCCGAGCATATCGGGTTGGTGACCGAGGTCGTCGCCCACGAGCGACTGCTCGACCGTGCGGTCGAACTGGCGTCGCAGATCGCCGACGTTCCCCCACCGACGATGTTGGGGCTCAAACAGATCTACACGACAGGTGCCGCTGCCGTCATCGACCCGGCACTGGCCGCCGAGAGCAAGATATCGTTCGCACAGGACCGCGACTTCGACGGCCTCGGCGATCGGTTCCGCGAGGTCAGCGACCGCAACAAGGGCCAGATCGACGGTTAGCGGGACCGAGGGCATCGTCCTCAGACGTACACGGTCGGTGGCACACGCAGGCAGTCGCTGAGGGCCGAACGCATCTCGTCGCTGCTGAGGATTCTGTGATGACCGCCGGCGGATTCGTCGACCTGTGCCCCGAGTTCGGCGGCGATCAAGTGCGCGTCCTCGACCGGCACGATGTCGTCGGCCGGATCATGCAGGATGCGTACCTGCACCGAGTTCGGCACGCCCAGGGTCCGCACGTCCCAATGCGGTACCTGGACCCCGTCGCGGCGCCGCAGTTCACGGTGGATCCGGTTGACCACTGCCGCCGACAACGCGCGCTGCGCGGCCCACCTGTCGATGACTCTGGCAAGCGAGCATGTCGGAGCGAGAAGAAGCAGACTGCGCACGTTCGCCTCGTCGGACCTCGCGAGCGCTGAGGCTGCGGCGATCGATGACATCGAATGGGCGACGACGGTCCGGATGCTCGAAAAGCGTTGCAGCATCTCGAGAGCGGCGTGGGCGTACTCCCGCATCGTCGCATGCGAACCCGGCGAGACACCGTGCCCCGGAGCGTCGAAGCACAGTGCCGACTCGCCGCGGGCCACCGCTGCGTCGATGACGGCAGTCATGGTGGTGCTGTCGGCACCCCATCCGTGCAGCACGAGCACCGAAGGTTCACCGCTCCCCCACACGTAGGCCGAGCTGACCCTCGGGATGCCCGCCAGTTCAATCCGGCGTGCACCCAGGGGACACACGTCGTCTGGATAGCTGCCCAGGGCGCGGGTGTTGATGAACGTCCGAGTCTGGAGGTAGCCGGTAACCCACGGTATGCCCCTCATACCGGTGCCATCTCGATCGACTCGACGCGCCGCATCGGCTGCGTGGAGTACAGCCCCGAGACAGGGTCGTAGAACCTGCAGTTGCGCAGGATGTTCCAGAACTTCGAGATACTCGCCTTCTCCACCCGCACCATCCCGGGATACGCCTGCATCAACGCAGCCTGCGCCTTGGGGAGGTGATAGAACGGCACTGCAGGCGAGACGTGATGAGCGGTGTGCACCGAGATGTTGTGCGTGAGGAAAAGCAGCCACTTCGGGTACATGAAATCCGTGGTCGCCAACAACCTGCTCGCGTTCTTGGTCCAGTAGTCGGCGCTCAGATACGGGATGTCCTCAGCGCTGTGATGCATCAGCGTCGTGATGCTGAACCAGACATGCGTGGCGAACCAGGGGCCCACGAAGTAGAGCAGAAGCCCGTGCCAACCCGTGAGGTAGGTGAGTGCCGGGAGATACACGGCCGCGAATGCGGCAACGACCACGAGCGACCGGCGCGCATCGCGGCGCATCTCCTTCTTCGGGAAGTACGACGGCCGCAGACCGGAATCCAGCCAGTGGTGGATCGTGCCGCCCCACACCGCCCACGTCCGCACGCTCCGGTAGATCAGCCGGTCCTTCAGAGGCATCCGCCGGTACATGTCCTCCGGAATCGGTGCCCAGTCTGTGTCCAGCTCGAGGCTGTTGGTGTGGGCATGGTGCAGGTTGTGAACGTGACGCCACGCGTGGAACGG
>Ga0075363_100000386_pt1 | contig 13404 bp, 9 predicted proteins | sample EndMetdeltDD1763_FD_71470 | JGI IMG/M metagenome (GOLD analysis project Ga0075363, IMG submission 71470) | Populus endosphere microbial communities from Tennessee, USA - Endosphere MetaG P. deltoides DD176-3 | ecosystem: Host-associated > Plants > Roots > Endosphere | place: USA: Tennessee...
CTGTCCATCATCGGTGCACTCGTCCTCGTCGTCGGCGGCACCATCCAGAACTGGGATCTGCACACGCAGATCGCCAACACGCTGGACGGCGGAGCGCAGACCATCACCGGCGGCCCCGTCGCCAGCCAGGAAGCGATCAAACTGCTCGGCACCAACGGCGGCGGATTCTTCAACGCCAACTCCGCGCATCCGTTCGAGAATCCGACCGCGTGGACGAACTGGGTCGAGATCTTCCTCCTGTCCTGCATCGCATTCTCGTTGCCCCGCACGTTCGGGCGCATGGTCGACAGCCGTAAGCAGGGCTACGCGATCGTCGCGGTCATGTCCGTGATCGCGCTGTTCAGCATGACGCTGATCATGATGTTCCAGGTGCAGGCCCACGGAACCGTCCCGACCGCGGTCGGCTCGGCGATGGAAGGCGTCGAACAGCGTTTCGGCGTGCCGGATTCGGCGGTGTTCGCCGACCTGACGACGCTGACCTCGACCGGCGCGGTCGACTCCTTCCATGACTCCTACACCAGCCTCGGCGGCATGATGACGTTGTTCAACATGCAACTGGGTGAGGTCGCGCCGGGCGGTGTCGGGTCGGGTCTGTACGGCATGCTCGTGCTGTCCATCATCACCGTGTTCGTCGCGGGTCTGATGGTCGGTCGGACACCGGAGTATCTCGGTAAGAAGATCACTCCACGTGAGATCAAGCTCGCCGCAACCTATTTCCTCATCACCCCGCTGATCGTTTTGACCGGCACCGCGGTGGCGATGGCGATGCCGGGCCAAAGGGCCAGCATGCTGAACACCGGACCGCACGGTCTCTCGGAGGTGCTGTACGCCTTCACGTCCGCGGCGAACAACAACGGATCGGCGTTCGCCGGCATCTCGGCCAACACCGACTGGTACAACACCGCGTTGGGTTTGGCCATGCTGTTCGGTCGCTTCCTGCCGATCATCATCGTGCTGGCCCTGGCAGGGTCGCTGGCCAAGCAAGGTAAGACGCCCGAGTCCGTCGGCACACTGCCGACGTATCGCCCCCAGTTCGTCGGCATGGTCGCCGGCGTGACGCTGATCCTGGTCGCCCTGACCTTCCTTCCCATGCTCGCACTGGGACCCCTCGCTGAAGGAATCCACTGATGTCCGTGACCTTTGAAATTCCCACGCCCGCATTGCCCTCGCCGGACGCGCCCACACGCATTCGAGGTGGGCTGCTCGATCCGAGGATGTTGTGGCGCTCGATGCCCGACGCCTTAAGCAAGCTCGACCCGCGCACCATGTGGCACAACCCGGTCATGTTCATCGTTGAGATCGGCGCCGTGTGGAGCACGGTTCTCGCCTGCCTCGAACCGTCGTGGTTCGCTTGGCTGATCGTAGGGTGGCTCTGGCTCACGGTGATATTCGCCAATCTGGCCGAGGCCGTGGCCGAAGGCCGCGGCAAGGCCCAGGCCGAGTCGCTTCGTAAGACCAAGACCGCCACGATGGCGCGGCGCCTCGTCGGCTGGTCGCCGGGCACACCGGGCCACGAAGAAGCGGTCGCCGCGCCCCTGCTACAGCAGGGTGACATCGTGGTGGTTGAGGCCGGTCAGCCCATCCCCGGCGACGGCGATGTCGTGGAAGGCATTGCCTCCGTGGATGAGTCGGCGATCACCGGCGAATCCGCCCCCGTCATCCGCGAATCGGGCGGCGACCGGTCGGCGGTCACCGGCGGCACCACTGTTCTGTCGGACCGCATCGTCGTGAGGATCACCCAGAAGCAGGGTGAGAGTTTCATCGACCGGATGATCGCACTCGTCGAAGGCGCCAACCGGCAGAAGACGCCCAACGAGATCGCGCTGAACATCCTGCTGGCCTCGCTGACGGTCATCTTCGTGTTCGCCGTCGTCACCCTCCAGCCGTTGGCCATCTACTCGAAGGCCAACAATCCGGGTGTCGCGAACTCGTTGGCGCTCAACGGAAACGGCGTCAGCGGCATCGTTATGGTAGCCCTACTGGTGTGTTTGATTCCGACGACGATCGGCGCGCTGCTCTCGGCCATCGGCATCGCAGGCATGGACCGTCTGGTGCAGCGCAACGTGCTGGCGATGTCCGGACGCGCCGTCGAAGCCGCGGGCGACGTGAACACCCTGCTGCTCGACAAGACCGGAACCATCACGCTGGGCAACCGGCAGGCTGCGGCCTTCCTACCGCTCGCCGGTGTCACACCCGAAACGCTGGCCGACGCCGCACAACTGTCCAGCCTCGCCGACGAAACGCCGGAGGGACGGTCGATCGTGGTGTTCGCCAAAAGCGAGTACCGCCTGCGAGCCCGCACCACCGGCGAACTCGACACCGCCCACTGGATCGAATTCAGCGCCACCACAAGAATGTCCGGCGTCGACCTGAACGACCACAAGCTGCGCAAGGGCGCCGCGAGCACGGTGGCCGACTGGGTGCGTTCCGAGGGCGGCGTCGTGCCGGCGCAACTCGGAGACATCGTCGACGGCATCTCAGCCGCCGGTGGCACTCCCCTGGTGGTCGGTCAGGTTGTTGGCGGTGACGCAGAGGTGCTCGGGGTCATCCACCTCAAAGACGTCGTCAAGCAGGGCATGCGGGAACGCTTCGACGAGATGCGCCGCATGGGCATCCGCACGGTGATGATCACCGGCGACAACCCGTTGACAGCCAGGGCAATCGCCGACGAGGCGGGGGTCGACGACTTCCTCGCCGAAGCGACGCCCGAAGACAAGATGGCGCTGATCAAGAAGGAACAGGCCGGCGGCAAGCTCGTCGCGATGACCGGTGACGGCACCAACGACGCTCCCGCGCTCGCGCAGGCCGACGTCGGTGTCGCGATGAACAGTGGTACCTCGGCGGCCAAAGAGGCCGGCAACATGGTCGATCTGGACTCCGACCCGACCAAGCTCATCGAGATCGTCGAGATCGGCAAGCAACTACTCATCACCAGGGGGGCGTTGACGACGTTCTCGATCGCCAACGACATCGCCAAGTACTTCGCGATCATTCCCGCATTGTTCGTCGCCGTGTTTCCGGGACTGGACCTGCTGAACATCATGCGGCTGCACAGCCCGCAGTCGGCGATTCTCTCAGCGGTGATCTTCAATGCGATCATCATCATCGGGTTGATCCCGCTCTCACTGCGGGGTGTCCGGTACACCCCGGCAAGTGCGTCAAAGCTGTTGAGCCGCAACCTCTACATCTACGGACTCGGCGGGATCGTCGTCCCGTTCATCGGCATCAAGCTGATCGACCTCGTCATCCAATTTCTCCCAGGGATGTGAACATGAATCTTTCCAATCTCATTCGTCAACACTGGGCGGCACTGCGCGCGCTGCTGGTCCTGACCGTCATCCTCGGCATCGCCTATCCGGTGTTCATCTGGCTGGTGGCGCAGATTCCGGGCCTCGACGAAAAGGCCGACGGATCGCTCGTCGAGGTCGACGGAAAGCTGGTGGGCAGCAGCCTGATCGGTCAGTCGTTCACCGATACCAACGGCAATGCGATCCCCCAGTACTTCCAGAGCCGACCGTCCGCGGCCGGTGCCGGTTATGACACGCTGGCCACCAGCGCGAGCAACTTGGGACCGGAGAGCATCGTCGATACACCCGTCGGCGGTGCCGACAATCCGGCTGAAGTCAAGCAGAGCCTGCTCACCCTCGTCTGTGAGCGCAGTGCTGCGGTCGGCAGGACCGAAGGTGTGGACGGCGCGCGGCCGTTCTGCACCGGCGGTGGTGTCGGCGCGGTGCTGTCGGTGATCGGACCCCGCGACGCTCGCGGCAACGTGGTCAAACCGACGCGGGTGATCAGTGTCAACGAGCCGTGCGCGACCACACGGACTCCGTTCCTGGACAGTTACGAAGGCGTGCGCGTCGAGTGCGCGAGGCCCGGGGAGGACTACGACATCGGCCAGATCGTGCCGATCCGCGGGAGCGCACCCGCCGATCCGGCCGTGCCCGCCGACGCGGTGACCGCCAGCGGCAGCGGCCTCGACCCGCACATCTCGATCGCGTACGCAGACCTTCAGATCGCCCGCGTGGCGAAGGCACGCCGGGTCACGCCCGGGCAGGTCCGCGAGATCGTCGACGCCCACACGGACGGCAGGTTTCTCGGATTCTTTGGAGAACCGACGGTCAACGTCCTGCAGGTCAACCTGGACCTTGACCAGAAGTATCCGGAGAAAAGCTGACCTGACCGGTGGATGATGGGCTTGTGACCGACCGGCCCGGCTCCCAGCGGAAGCGCGGTGAGCTGCGCATCTACCTGGGCGCCGCACCCGGAGTCGGCAAGACCTACGCGATGCTCGGCGAAGCGCATCGCCGGCTCGAGCGCGGCACCGATGTGGTCGCGGCCGTCGTCGAGACGCATGGCCGCAAGAAGACCGCAGATCTGATCGACGGCATCGAGGCGGTGCCACCGAAGCTCATCGACTACCGCGGCAAGCAGTTCCCCGAACTCGACGTCCAGGCGGTGCTGCAGCGCTCCCCGCAGGTTGTCCTCGTCGACGAGTTGGCCCACACCAACACGCCGGGTAGCAGAAACCCCAAGCGCTGGCAGGACGTCGAGGAACTGCTCGCCGCGGGGATCACCGTCATCTCCACCGTCAACGTCCAGCACCTCGAGAGCCTCAATGACGTCGTCACGCGGATCACCGGCGTCGAGCAGCAGGAAAAGGTGCCCGACGAGATCGTGCGCGCCGCCGACCAGATCGAGCTGGTCGACATCACACCGGAAGCATTGCGGCGCAGACTCGCTCACGGCAACGTCTACGCACCTGAGCGCGTCGACGCGGCGCTGTCCAACTACTTCCGCAGAGGCAACCTGACGGCACTACGCGAACTCGCCCTGCTGTGGCTGGCCGACCAGGTCGACGCCGCATTGGAGAGGTACCGCGAAGATAATCAGATCACCGACACCTGGGAGGCCCGCGAGCGCATCGTCGTCGCGGTGACCGGCGGCGCGGAGTCGGAGACCCTGGTGCGCAGGGCATTTCGCATCGCGTCGAAGTCGAGCGCCGAACTGCTTGTCGTACACGTCGTACGTGGCGACGGCCTGTCAGGCGTCTCGGCGCCGCAAATGGGCCGGGTGCGGGAGCTGGCAGCAAGCCTCGGCGCGACTGTACACACGGTTGTCGGCGACGACGTGCCTTCCGCGCTACTGGATTTCGCCCGCGACGAAAATGCCACCCAGCTGGTGATCGGCACGTCGCGACGGTCGCGGTGGGCGCGGGTCTTCGACGAGGGAATCGGTGCGTCGGTCGTCCAGCAGTCCGGTTCCATCGATGTTCACATGGTCACTCATCCAGAGGCCCGCAAGGATCCGTTGTGGTCGCGGGCCTCTCCGCGTCAACACCACCTGGCATCCTGGCTGGCGGCCATCGTAGTCCCCTCGGCGGTCTGCGCGCTCCTGGTCTTCACGCTCGACCCGTTCCTGGAAGTCGGCGGAGAAAGCGCACTGTTCTTTGTCGGTGTCCTGGTCGTCGCTCTGCTCGGAGGTGTTGCGCCTGCGGCTCTGTCGGCCGTGTTGTCCGGCCTGCTGCTCAACTATTTCCTGATTGAACCCCGCTACACACTGGACATCGCTCGACCCGACAACGCGATCACCAGCGTCGTACTCCTCGCGGTAGCTGTCGCCGTGGCGGCGCTGGTCGACAACGCGGCCAAGCGCACTCGCGAGTCGCGGCGTGCTTCGCAGGAAGCGGAGTTACTCGCGCTGTTCGCCGGGTCGGTGCTGCGCGGCGCGGATCTGGACACCCTGCTGGAACGGGTCCGGGAGACGTATTCGCAACGCGCGGTGAGCATGCTGCGTACCGGCGAGGGAATCGTCGCGTGCGTGGGCGAGGATCCCTGCGTGGACGTCGACTCCGCCGACACTGCGATCGAAGTCGGTGACGACGAGTTCTGGATGCTGATGGCGGGGCGCAAACTCCCCGCCCGCGATCGGCGCGTGCTCACCGCCGTCGCCAAGCAGGCCGCGGGTCTGGTCACGCAGCGTGAACTCGCCGCAGAAGCCGGACGGGCCGAAGCGATCTCGCAGGCCGACGAACTGCGTCGCTCGCTTCTGTCTGCCGTAAGCCACGACCTGCGCACTCCGCTGGCGGCCGCGAAGGCCGCGGTGTCGAGTCTGCGCAGCGACGATATCGATTTTTCCGCGGAGGACACCGCCGAGCTGCTGGCGACCATCGAGGAGTCGATCGATCAGCTGACCGCTTTGGTCGGCAATCTGCTGGACTCGTCGCGGCTGGCCGCAGGGGTCGTGAAGCCTGCACTGGGCCCGGTGTATCTCGAGGAGACGGTGCAGCGCGCCCTGCTGGGAATCAGTAAGGGTGCGACCGGTTTTCGGCGGCACGGCCTCGACCGCGTCAAGGTCGAGGTGGACGATACCGTGGCCAAAGCGGACGCCGGACTTCTGGAGAGGGTGTTGGCAAACCTCGTCGACAACGCGTTGCGGTACGCACCCGAGGGCCCCATACGGGTGACCGCGGGACAGGTCGGCAACCGGGTGCTGATCGCCGTCGTCGACGAGGGCCCGGGAACACCTCGTGACACCGAGGACCAATTGTTCGCACCGTTCCAGCGGCTCGGCGACCAGGACACCAGTATCGGTGTCGGACTGGGTCTTTCGGTCGCCCGCGGGTTCGTCGAGGCGATGGGCGGCACGATTTCGGCAACCGATACCCCTGGCGGCGGGCTTACCGTCGAGATCGATCTGGCGGCGTTGTCATGACCACGAAAACCAGAGTGCTGGTGATCGACGACGAACCGCAGATCCTGCGGGCGCTGCGAATCAACCTGTCGGTACGCGGCTATGAAGTATTCACCGCCGCCAGCGGAGAGGAGGCACTCAAGACTGCCGCCGACCACCGCCCGGATGTCATCGTGCTGGACCTCGGCCTGCCCGACATGTCCGGGATCGATGTGCTCGGCGGATTGCGTGGCTGGCTGACCGCGCCGGTGATCGTACTGTCGGCGCGCACCGACTCGTCGGACAAGGTCGAGGCGCTGGATGCCGGCGCCGACGACTATGTCACGAAACCCTTTGGCATGGATGAGTTTCTGGCCCGGTTACGCGCCGCGGTGCGCCGCGCAGCAGCGGCCTCGGACACCGACGAACCCGTCATCGAAACCTCGTCGTTCACCGTCGATCTCGCCGCGAAGAAGGTCACGAAGAACAGCATCGAAGTGCATTTGACTCCCACGGAATGGGGAATGCTCGAGATGCTGGTGCGCAACCGCGGGAAGCTTGTCGGCCGCGAGGAGCTCCTCAAGGAAGTGTGGGGTCCCGCCTACGCCAAAGAGACGCATTACCTGCGGGTCTACCTCGCGCAGCTGCGTCGAAAGCTCGAGGACGATCCGTCGCACCCGGTGCATCTGCTCACCGAGTCCGGCATGGGCTACCGCTTTCAGCAGTGACCGTTCCCTCCGCGAGCAGACGCAAAAGTACGCGACACGCCGTGGAAAGCGGCACTTTTACGTCTGCTCGGGCAAAGAACACAACCGAGGTCGCAACCGTTCGGCATCGATGTCGACATTCCGCGCCAGATCAACGATGAGGGCATTAGCGTGGCCGATCAAGCCGTCGACGTCGATGCCGTGCGGAGCGGGACGGTCCGCATCGTCGAGGTGGTCTACGGCCCTGCTCAGCACACCCGCCGCGCCTGCGGTGTTTCCGCGCTGAACGTGAGTGATGCCGACGGCGAGCTGCGCCAACCCCTGCCACACGCCGCGTTCGTCGTCGGGTGCGCTCTTCCACGCCCCCTCGAGCACCTCGTGCGCATTGAACGCCAGCCCCTGGTCCAGCAGTTCTTGCGCATACTTCAGCGATTCGACCGGCGTCAGGTCCAGTTCATCAGGGATGCGTGCGACACCCTCGCTACCGTGCGGCAAGGGACGCCCGAGCGCGTCACGCGGTCGACTGTTGCGCGCGTTGCCCGACTCGTCGCGATCACGGTCTGCCACAAGGGCTCACTCTGGATTGGTGCGACGTTCGGCAAGCGAGGCCAGCCGCCACGTGCATTCGCGATTACGGGGAAACGCCGCCGCCAACGCAAGCCGGCGCGGAATCAGGTTGAGTGGCCCACCCACCGGCACCTCCGCCATTTCGATGCGACAGCCGTTGGCAGTGTCGTGCAGCCGCAACGTGATCCGTGCCTGGCCGAACGGTCGGGTCTTCGCCAAGAGAACCAGCTCTTCCTCGGGCGTGCACGACTCGACCTCGGTCTCGTCGTTGATGACGACCGGCCAGATCCCGATGGTGTGGTGGATCTTGCTGCCGACCGCGGGCCAGGACGGGTCGACGGCACGCATGCGGCTGTTGCCGACCACCCACTGCGAGTAGGTCCAGCCGTCGGCCACCACGTCCCACACCTGGCGGCGGGTGGCGGTGGTGTCGCGTTTGACGGTCAGCGAGCTCTCGATGGCGGCGGGTCCGGTCATGAACACCGCTTACCCGGCCGGGACCGCGTCAAACGCCTGCGGTTTCCTCCGCGAGCGCGATCAGCTTCTTGCGGACCAGGTCCGGGCGCTCGTCGACGACGAAGTGCGTGGCGTCCACCGTCTCGAGCGTGTAGTCGTCGGCATTGGCGGTGTCCGGCGACACCATGGGCAGCGAGACTGCGCCGTCGCGCGTTCCGAACAACACCCGGATCGGTACCGTGGCTCGCCGGGTCTCGGGATTCCTTGCGCTGTGCGGGATCTCACGGGTGAGGAAGGTGCGATAGGTGTCTCTGCCCGCGCGTGCGCACACCGGATCGCGGAAACGTTCCGCGAACAGGTGCTTGTCCTCGGGTGACAGCTCCGACCCGATGCGCAGAATCACCTTCTCGACGTAGTCCGTGCGCTGCTGGACGAAGATCCCTGCCGTTGCCAACGGGATCTGGTAGGCCAGTTTCCACAGATGCGGCAGCACCCGCCCCGGCGTCTGCCACGGATGGGCCATGTTCATCGCGAGATAGCCCTCGAACCGCTCCGGTTCCCGCAGGATCATGCGGTAGCCGACGTAGGCCCCCCAGTCATGAGCGACCAGCAGGACGCGGTCGAGGCCCAGCGCGTCGAGAAGGGCCAGCACGTCAGTCGCGACGTCCTCCTTGTCCCAGCGGTGGGTGGGCGGTCCGGACCATCCGTAACCGGGCAGATCGGGGGCGATGATCCGCATCCCGGCCGGCGGATCGGCGAGCAGATCGCGCCATTCGTAGTGGTGCTGCGGCCAGCCGTGCAAGGCCAGGACGGGCCTGCCGTCTGCCGGGCCGGCCTCGGTGATGTGAAACCGCACCCCGTTTGCTTCGACGAACGATCGGCGCACACCTGAGATCGGCGGGGGTTCATCAGACATAACCGGACTATAGGCAACCCGTCCCGCGCTACGGTGCGGGGTATGGGCGGGTACCGCGACCTCTTCGACGCCAGCATCTCTGATCCAGCGGCCTTCTGGGCGGACGCCGCCAAAGCCGTGACGTGGACCCGTGCGCCGCAACAGATTCTCGACGACTCCCATCCGCCGTTCTACCGGTGGTTTCCCGACGGGGAAATGAATACATGCGCCAACGCGCTGGACCGGCACGTCGAGGGCGGCCGCGCCGATCAAGCCGCGCTGATCTACGACTCCCCCGTGACCGGATCGGCGCGCACCTATACATATCGCGAACTGCTCGACGAGACCGCGCGCTTTGCGGGCGCCCTTCGCGGCCTGGGCGTCGGCAAGGGCGACCGGGTGGTCATCTACATGCCGATGGTGCCCCAGGCGGTGATCGCGATGCTTGCCTGCGCGCGACTGGGCGCCATCCACTCGGTGGTGTTCGGCGGGTTCGCCGCACACGAACTCGCCGCACGCATCGACGACGTCCGTCCGACCGTCGTCGTGTCGGCGTCCTGCGGCGTCGAGCCGACCAGGACGGTCGACTACAAGCCGATGCTCGACAGCGCCCTGGACCTCGCCGAGCACAGCGCTTCCGCGTGCGTGATCCTGCAGCGCGAACAGCGACCGTGTGAGCTGATCGCGGGGCGTGATCACGATTGGCACGAACTCACGGCCGCCGCAGTGCCCGTCGACCCGGTGCCCGTCGCGGCCACCGACCCGCTCTATGTGCTCTACACCTCCGGGACGACGGGTAAACCGAAGGGAATCGTGCGTGACAACGGCGGCCACGCCGTCGCTCTGCTGTGGAGCATGCGTCACATCTACGACACCCAACCCGGCGACACCTTTTGGGCCGCTTCAGATGTCGGCTGGGTCGTCGGCCATTCCTACATCGTGTACGGGCCGCTGATGCTCGGGGCGACGTCGGTGCTCTACGAAGGCAAGCCAGTCGGCACACCCGATGCAGGCGCGTTCTGGCGGGTGGCTGCAGAGCATGGGGTCAAGGCGATGTTCACCGCACCGACGGCGATCCGGGCGATCAAGAAGGAAGATCCCGAGGGTGCCCACCTCGGCCGCTACGACCTTTCGGCCCTGAAGTACTTGTTTCAGGCCGGTGAACGGCTCGACCCCGGCACATACCACTGGGCGTCGGAGCGTCTCGGCGTCCCCGTCGTCGATCACTGGTGGCAGACCGAGACGGGCTGGTCGATAGCGGCCAATCCGATGGGCGTCGAGGCGCACGACATCAAGCCGGGCTCGGCGACCGCGGTGATGCCCGGATACGACCTGCGCATCCTGCGCCCCGACGGTTCGGAGTGCGACGCAGGAGAAGAAGGTGCGATCTGCGTGCGGTTGCCGCTGCCGCCCGGGACGCTGCCGACGCTGTGGGGCGATGACGACCGCTACGTCGCGTCCTACCTGTCCGCATTCGACGGCTACTACCTCACCGGCGACGGCGGATACATCGACGAGGACGGTTACCTGTTCGTCATGGGGCGCACCGACGACGTCATCAACGTTGCGGGACACCGCTTGTCGACGGGATCGATCGAGGCGGTGCTCGCGACCCACCCGGCGGTGGCGGAGTGTGCGGTGATCGGCGTCGCCGACGAGATCAAGGGTCAGGTGCCGCGCGGATTCGTCGTCCTCAAGGCGGGCGCGCCGAACGATGGGCTGGCCGAGGAGCTCGTCGCCGCCGTGCGCGAGAACATCGGCGCTGTCGCGTGTTTCAAGGTCGTCGATATCGTCTCGGCACTGCCGAAGACCCGCTCAGGGAAGATCCTTCGCAAGACGATGCGCGGTATCGCCGACGGCCGCGACGAGCCGGTGCCGTCGACCATCGAGGATCCCGCGGTGCTCGACGCGCTGAAACCCATTCTGAAGGTGTGACTCAGCGCCGGCCCGCGAGCTGACGTTTGAACACCTCGTCGAAGCGGTGGTAAGTACTGCGCAAGTCGTGACCCGGCCAGTCGACGGGGTCGAGTTCGGCGGGCAGCAGCGGATCTAGCTGGAGATGGCGCACGACGGTGATCGACAGCGCGAACAGGTAGATGAAATCGTCGGCGTCGACGGCGTCGACGTCGAGCTCGTCATTCATCGCGATCGTGAGCCGGCGCGCGTCCGCGGCCCAATCATGAAGGTTGAAAAGCGATCTCACGAAGTCGGCGGGGACGTCGGTGGCCGCCCCGTGAAAGTGCACACATTGGCGGTCCACCACGGCGCGCAGGGTCGGCAACCGGTCGGGGTCCAGGTTGTCCGGGCGGATCCAGATGCCTTCGCGCAGCTCTGCCAGGTGCAGCGCCGTCGCGGCCTTCCGCAGTGCGAGCCGGTCGGCCGCGGACCGGCGGTCCATCGAGACGACGGCCAATTCCCATGTGCCATCCCACGGCAACGCGGTGTCGTCGAACCGCGCGGCCTCGTCGACGCGCTGGCGACGCTCGAGCAACGGCCCCGCAAGCGCGTAGATTCCGTCGTCACCGGTGAGCTCACCGTTGGACACCATTCGCCACAGGCAGGTGCGGGCGGCGCCGTCGCTGATACCGAACAACGAGGCGATCGCGACGAGCTCTCCCACGGTTAGATGCGGCTCGTCGGCGCCGAGCAAGGCCGTCGCCAGGACGGACCGCGCACTCAGTGTGCGGTCGCCGATCAGATCGGCAACGCGGGCCCGAGACGCTGTCGGCACCTATGACTCCAGCCAGGGCTCACGCCAACCGGGATATCCGGCAACGAGTTTCGACACCGCTTCCGGCCCCCACGATCCGACCTCGTAGGTATGCAGTTCGGGCGGCGACTCGATCAGCGGCTGCACGATGCGCCAGGTCTCCTCGACGCCGTCCTCGCGAGCGAACTGGGCGGAGTCGCCGCGCATCGCATCGGACAGCAGCCGCTCATACGGTTCGGGCGCCTCGCCGAGCTCTTTGGCGAACGTCAGCGACAGGTCGACGCATCGTGTGGAATTCTCGCCGGGCTCCTTGGCCTGGATGATCAGGTCCGTACCCGGGTTCGGGTCGATACGCAGCACCAGCTGGTTGGGATCAGGCCGTTCCGGCATCACCGCGAGCTTGGGTGGCCGCTTGAAGAACACCCGGATCTCCGTGGCGCGCACCGGAAGTGCCTTGCCCGCTCGGATGAAGAACGGCACGCCGGCCCACCGCCAGTTGTCGATCTCGAGCTTCAGCGCGGCGAACGTCTCCGTCTGGGAGTCCGACCGCACTCCCTTGATCGACCGGTATCCGTCGTACTGGCCCCGGATGTAGTGCGCCGGATCGATCGACGGGATCGCCCGAAACACCTCGGCCCGCTTGTCGCGCAAGCCGTCGGCGCCTGCGCAGCTCGGCGGTTCGGCGGCGAACAGCCCGATCAGCTGGAGCAGGTGGTTCTGCACCACGTCCCGCAACGCGCCGACGGGATCGTAGAAGTTGCCGCGATCCTCCACGCCGAAGTTCTCCGCCATGGTGATCTGCACGCATTGGATGCGGTCTCGGTTCCACAGCGGCTCGAACACCGAGTTCGCGAACCGCAGGAACATGATGTCCATCGCCGGTTCCTTGCCGAGGAAGTGGTCGATGCGATAGATCTGCCACTCCTCGAGCACGCTGCGCAGCTTCGCGTTCAGGGCGCGGGCCGATTCCAAGTCGTGACCGAACGGCTTCTCCACCACCACGCGGGCGTGATCGGTCAGGTTGGCGTGCGCCAGTCCCTCCACGACCATGCCGAACAGCGACGGCGGGATCTCGAGATAGAACACCGGCGTGTGCTTGCCCTTGATGGCCCGGGCCACCTTCTCGTAGGTGCTCGCGTCGCCGAAGTCGCCCGACACCATCGAAAGACGTTGCGCGAAGCGGGTGAAGACCTCTTCGTCGATCGTCTCGCCTGCAGTCTCGATCGAACTGCGCGCGTGATCGCGCAGCGTCGCCTCAGACCAATCATCAAGGGCAACACCGACGATCGGGCAGTCGAGCATCTTGCGACGCTCGAGCCGGTAGAGCGATCGAAACGTCATCTTCCTTGCCAGGTCACCGGTGATGCCAAAAATCACCAGTACGTCTGCGGGTGCGGTTG
>Ga0075363_100000387_pt1 | contig 13386 bp, 8 predicted proteins | sample EndMetdeltDD1763_FD_71470 | JGI IMG/M metagenome (GOLD analysis project Ga0075363, IMG submission 71470) | Populus endosphere microbial communities from Tennessee, USA - Endosphere MetaG P. deltoides DD176-3 | ecosystem: Host-associated > Plants > Roots > Endosphere | place: USA: Tennessee...
GACCGGAGGTGGCGTGGGCGAGGGCCCGGTCGGACTCACCGCGGTGGATGCGCGAGGCGGCCTCCCCGACGCGGATCAGCCCCGCGGCCATCATGGGGTTGGCGGCGAGGGCGCCGCCGGACGGATTGACCCGCACCTTCTCGTCCAGCCCGAGCGCCTTGCGCAGTACGACCTCCTGGGAGCTGAACGGCGCGTGCAACTCGGCGGTGTCGACCGGCCTTTCGAAGGCGCCCGCCTTCTCGGCGGCCAGCCGGGTGGAGGGTGAGTCGGTGAGGTCGCGGACACCGAGGCCGTGCGCCTCGATGCGGTGGTCGATGCCGCGGATCCAGGCGGGGCGTGGGCACAGTTCGCGGGCTCGCTCCCCCGCCGCGAGGATCACGGCGGCGGCGCCGTCGCCGACGGGCGGGCAGTCGCCGGTGCGCAGGGGTCGTACGACGTAGTCCCCTTGTGGCACGGGCCCCTTGAGTTGAGCGCGCCGGTTGTCCACCGAGCGGCTGCGGGCGCTGATCCCCGCCAACGCGGGCTCGTCGGTGTCGCCGGCGTCGATGAGCGCCTGCGCCTGGAGGGCGGCGAGGGCGACGGAGTCGGGCCACAGGGGGGCCACGTAGTACGGGTCGAGCTGCCGGGTCAGTACGTCACGGACGGAGCCGGGCGAGGACTTGCCGTACGAGTACACCAGCGCGGTGTCGGCGTCTCCGGAGAGGAGTTTGGTCCATGCCTCGTACAGCGCCCACGCGCCGTCCGTCTCCACGTGCGACTCGGATATCGGGGGCCAGGCGCCCACGCCGTCGAGGGCGAGGGTGAAGGAGAAGGCGCGTCCGGCGAGGTAGTCGCAGGAGCCGGAGCAGGTGAAGCCGATGTCGGCGGTCTTCAGGCCCGTCTGGTCGAGGACGTCGTGCAGGACCGGCATGAGCATCTCCACCTCGGACTGTTCCGCGGTGGAGCGCAGGATGTCGGACTGGGCGAAGGCGACGACGGCGATGTCCCTGGTCACGGCTGTCACAACAGCTCCTTGTAGGTCTCGTAGTCCGCGTCGGGTTCGCCGGTGGGCCGGTAGTGGTCGGGGTAGCGGCCCCCTTCCGTCCACACCGGTTCGACCCGGAGCCCCATCCGCACCTGGTCGTAGGGGATGCCGCCGATGCGTCCATGCAGGGCGAGGTCGGCGCCGTCGAGGGCGATGTGGGCGTAGACGTAGGGGACTTCGATGTCGAGGTTCTTCGCCTTGATGTTGACGATGCAGAAGGTGGTGACCGTGCCGCCGGGTCCCACCTCGACCTGCTCCGAGGTGGCGACGCCGCAGGTGGGGCAGGCGCCCCTGGGAGGCACGTAGACCTTGCGGCAGGACGGGCAGCGTTCGCCCACGGCCCGGTGGTCGGCGAGGGCGTTGATGTAGGCGGTCTGGGCGCGGCCGGGCGAGTAGGTGTAGTCGAGGCGGGCGGCGGCGACGATGCCGGTGACCGGGTCCTCGAACTCGCCGCTGTGGCCGGTCGGTTGGGCCGCCTCTCCGCCGTACGGTTCGAAGCAGGCGATGTCGGTGATCGCACCGACGCGGTCCTCGGCCCAGCGGACGCGGACGCGCATGCCGGTGTGCACGGCGTCGGGACCCGGGGCGTCGAGGGCGTGGAGGAGGGCGGTGTCGGCGCCGTCGAGGCGGACGAGGACCCAGGCGAACGGGGTGTCCAACGGCTGGCCGCGGCGCGGCTCGTGGTTCCAGGCCCAGGTGGTGACCGTGCCGGTGGGGGCCACCTCGACCAGGTCGCGGATCTCCTCCGCGGTCACGGGGTCGTACTCCACGGGCGGGACGAGGGTGCGGTCGTCGCCAGTGCGTACGCCGAGGACGACGCGGTCGCGCAGGCCGGTCAGGAAGGCGCTCTGGACGGGGCCGAGGGAACGGGTGAAGGGGAACTCGACGACCAGCGGGGCTTTCAGGACTTCCGGCATCGCCGGCCTCCTTCAGTGGCGCTTGTAGACGGGCGGGCGCTTCTCCGCGAAGGCGCGGGCGCCTTCCTTGGCGTCGGCGGTGTCGAACACCGGCCAGCCGCGCTTGAGTTCGGCGGCGAGGCCGTCGGTCTCGGTGAGTTCGGCGGTCTCGTAGACGGACGCCTTGACGGCCTCGACGGCCAGCGGGGCGCAGGAGTTGATCTGTTCGGCGATCTCCAGGGCCTTCGTCAGGGCCGTGCCGTCCGGGACGACATGGCCGATCAGCCCGATGCCGGCGGCCTCGCGGGCGGTGTAGGGGCGGCCGGTGAGGAGCATCTCCAGGGCGTGGGTGCGCGGGATCTGGCGCTGGAGGCGGACGGTGGAGCCGCCGATCGGGAACAGTCCGCGTCTGACCTCGAACAGGCCGAAGGTCGCCGATTCACCGGCGACGCGGATGTCGGTGCCCTGGAGCATCTCGGTGCCGCCGGCGACGCAGTGGCCCTCGACCGCGGCGATCACCGGCTTGCGGGGGCGGTGGTGGCGGAGCATCGCCTTCCAGTGCAGGTCGGGGTCGGCCTTGAGCCGGTCCCGGTACTGCTCGCCCTCCATCCCCTTCCCGGCCAGGGCCTTGAGGTCCATGCCGGCGCAGAACGAGCCGCCCGCGCCGGTGAACACGATCGAGCGGACCGTGTCGTCCGCGTCGGCTTCCAGCCAGCCGTCGTACAGGCCGACGAGCATGGCCAGCGAGAGCGCGTTCTTGGCCGCCGGCCGGTTGAGCGTGAGCACCAGTGTGGCGCCCTCGCGCCGCACGGTGAGGTGTTCCGTGCCACCCATGAACCGTCTCCCCTCTGAAAGAACGAGAACAGGTTGCAGTAGCCGCCCGGGCTCTTCAAGAGTTTTCTGACAGACAGTCAGATTTATTCGCGCGGAGCCTTCACAGTTGGGTCGCCCTTTGCTCTGATGACCGGCAACCGGTGCGGAGCTAGGTCAGGAGGAGCGGTGGAGTACAACCTTGCCGACCTGTTCGAGTCGGTCGTCGACGTGGTCCCGGACCGCGAGGCGCTGGTGTACATCGACATCCCCGGAACGGGTGCGGAGCGCCGGCTGACGTACGCGGAGCTGGACGCGGCGGCCAACCGCATCGGGCACCATCTGATCGACAGCGGGATACGGCCCGGCGAGCACGTCGGCCTGCACATGTACAACGGCATCGAGTACCTCCAGGCCGCGCTCGGCTGTCTCAAGGCCCGGGCCGTGCCGGTGAACGTCAACTACCGCTACGTCGAGGACGAGTTGGTCTATCTGTACCGGGACGCCGATCTGGTGGCCCTGGTGTTCGACGCGGAACTCAGCGACCGGGTGGCCGCGGCGCTGCCGCTGACGGAGAAGCTGCGGCACCTGGTGCGCGTGGGGGATGCCGCGCCCGGCGTGGACGCCGTGGCGTTCACGGACGCCGAGGCCGCCGGGTCGCCCGAGCGCGGGTTCCCGGGGCGCTCGCCCGACGACCAGTTCATCATCTACACCGGCGGCACCACGGGGATGCCGAAGGGTGTGATGTGGCGTCAGGAGGACCTGTTCTTCTCGGGGATGGGCGGCGGCGCGCCGACCGGTGAGCCGGTCAGGAAGCCCGAGGAACTCGCCGAGCGGGTCGCCGCGGGCGGCTCGGGGATCACCTTCTTCCCCACTCCCCCGCTGATGCACGGCACCTCCACCCTCACCGCCTTCATCGGCTTCAACTTCGGCCAACGGATCGTGATCCACCGCAAGTTCGTGCCCGAGGAGGTGCTGCGCACCGTCGAGAAGGAGCGCGTCACCAGCATGTCCCTGGTCGGTGACGCGATGCTGCGCCCGTTGATCGACGCCCTCGAAGGGCCCATGAAGGGCACGGACATGTCGTCGATGTTCAGCGTGTCGTCGTCGGGGGCGATCATGTCGGACACCGTGCGCCGGCAGTTCCAGGCCCTCGTCCCGAACGTGATGCTGCTCAACAACTTCGGTTCCTCGGAGTCCGGCTTCAACGGCACGGCCACGGACGACTCCGGCCCGGAGCGGGGCTTCCGCGTCCGGGTCAACTCCCGTACCCAGGTGGTCGATCCCGCCACCCACGAGCCGATCGCGCCGGGCGAGGTGGGCCGCGTCGCCCAGTGCGGCCACGTACCGCTGGGCTATTACAACGACCCGCGGAAAACGGCCGAGACCTTCTTCGAGAAGGACGGCGAGCGCTGGGTGCTGCTCGGCGACATGGCCACCGTCGACGAGGACGGTGTCGTCGTCGTCCTCGGGCGGGGTTCCCAGTGCATCAACACCGGCGGCGAGAAGGTGTACCCCGAGGAGGTCGAGCAGGCGCTCAAGTCCCATCCCGACGTGTACGACGCGTTGGTCGCGGGGGTGCCGGACGCGCAGTGGGGCCACCATGTGGCGGCGGTCGTACAACTGCGGGACGGCGCGTCCCAGCCGTCGCTCGACGACATCCAGACCCACTGCCGGACCCAGCTCGCCGGATACAAGATCCCCCGGCAACTGGTGATCGCGGAGGCCATCCGGCGCTCCCCGAGCGGCAAGGCGGACTACCGGTGGGCGCGGGAGGTCGCGGCGCGGGCGGACGGGTGAATTCCGCTCGCCTCGGTTGAACCGTTGGTGACGCACGGACGTACTGGTGATGGCAGGCTCGCTCACAGGGCCCTGTTCGTGATGCCATCGCAAGACCGTACGGAAGGACCGCCGGGTGTCGCTCTTCACACCTCGCTCTCGTCAGTCGTCGGACAGCACCACATCGTCGGACGTCACCGAGGGCGAGGAGCCGGCTGAGACGGAAGCGACACAGGAGCCGCAGGAGCCGACGCGGCCGGGGAAACCCGGCTGGTTCGGCTGGCGCCGCCGCTACCCCCGTACCGCACGCGGGGTGACCATCGGTACGACCGTGCTGGCGGCCCTGCTGGTACTCGGGGCGCTGCTCGTGCCCAACCGCCTCGACTGGATCAGGTTCGAGTCCTTCCTGCGGCTCCCCGTCGAGGCGATCCTCCTCGCGGGGCTGCTCCTCGCGTTGCCCGGGCGGGCGCGCCGGATCACGGCCGTCGTCTCGGGTGTGGTCGTGGGGCTGTTCACGGTCGTCAAGTTCCTCGACATGGGCTTCCGGCAGACCCTGGCCCGCCCCTTCGACCTGGTCTTCGACTGGATCCTGCTGGACGACGCGGCGGATTTCGTCCGGGAGTCGTACGGCCGTTCGGGAGAGCTGCTCGCGATCACCGCGGTGATCGTGCTGTTCGTGTCCGTACTCGCCCTGTGCACGCTCTCCGTGGTGCGGCTGTCGAACCTCATGGCCCGGCACCGCGCGGTGGCCGCCCGGACGACGCTCGTCCTCGGCACCGTCTGGATCCTGTGCTTCACCATGGGCGTGCAGTTCAGCGGGCTCACCTTCGCCACCAAGGGCAACATCACGTTCGTCGCCAACCGGGTCCAGCAGGTGCACGACGGGCTCGTCGACGCCAAGGTCTTCGAGAAGCAGGCCAAGGTCGACGCCTTCGCGAACACGCCGCCCGACCAGTTGCTCACCGGGCTGCGCGGCAAGGACGTCCTGTTCACCTTCATCGAGAGCTACGGCCGGATCGCGATCGACGACCCGGCGATGGCCCCGCAGATCGACGCGGCGCTCCAGGACGGCGACAACCGCCTCAAGGCGGCCGGTTTCCAGTCCCGCAGCGGCTGGCTCCGCTCGCCCGTCACCGGCGCGGGCAGCTGGCTCGCGCACTCCACGTTCCTGTCCGGTCTGTGGGTGAAGAACCAGCAGCGGTACCGCAGTCTGACCACCGGCGACCGCGCGACGCTCACCAGCTACTTCCAGAAGACCGGTGCCTGGCGGACGGTCGGGATCGTGCCGGGGGTGCGCAAGGCGTGGCCCGAGGGCAAGTACTTCGGCCTCGACCACATCTACGACTCCACCCACCTCGGCTACAACGGCCCCTACTTCAGCTGGACCCCAGTGCCCGACCAGTTCAGCCTGGAGTCCTTCGAGCGCCTTGAGCACGGCAAGGAGAACCGCGACCCGATCATGGCGGAGATCATCCTGGCCTCCAGCCACAACCCCTGGTCGCCCATCGCCCACATGATCGACTGGGATCAGCTCGGCGACGGCTCGGTCTTCGAGCAGATCAAGAAGGAGGGGACGGACCCCAAGGAGGTCTGGAAGAGCGCGAAGCGGGTGCGCACCGAGTACCGCAAGGCCATCGAGTACTCGCTGCAGAGCCTCACCGAGTGGGTCGAGCGCTACGGCGACGACAACACGGTCCTCGTCTTCCTCGGCGACCACCAGCCCGTCCCGACCGTCACCGGCGGCGACACCAACAAGGACGTGCCGATCACGATCGTGGCCCGCGACCCGAAGGTGCTGGACCGGATCTCCGACTGGGGCTGGAACGAGGGCCTCAAGCCGGCCGGGAACGCGCCGGTGTGGGGGATGGACACGTTCCGGGACCGCTTCATGACGGCGTACGCGAAGTAGCGCGTCAGCCGGTGAGGAAGGGTTCCACCGCGGCGAGGTACTCCTCGGGGTGGGCCTCGTGCACCAGATGTCCGGCCCCGTAGACGGTGACGAGCCGCGCGTCGGGAATCGCGGCGGCGACGGCCGCCACCTGATCCTGCGGGATCAGGCTGCTCGGCCCGCCCCCGATCACCAACGTGGGCGTGGTGATCCGCCCCATGTGGTCCCACCACACCGGATCGGGGGCGTTCCGCTGCCGGTCGGTGTCCCGCACCATGTCCCAGTCGAACGCCAGGTCACCGTCGGGCCGTTCGGCGGGCGGCCGGGGCGGGTCGAGAGGGAAAGGCGCCGGTACGTCCTCCAGGACGAGGCGTCGTACGAGGCCGGGGACGTGCTGGGCGAGGAGGTAGGCGACGGTGCCGCCGAGGGAGTGCCCGACGAGGTCGGTCCGCCGGATGCCGAGCGCGCCGAGGAAGCCGTGGACGTCGTCGCGCATCGCCTCGCACGCGTAACTGGCCGGCCACTCGCTGCGCCCGTGACCGCGCAGGTCGGGGGCGTACACCCGGCGCGGCCGGGCGGCGAGGCGTTCGGCGATCGGGGTCCAGTCCGCGCCGTCGGCGCCACGGCAGTGCAGCAGGACGACGGGCGGCGCGTCCTCGGGGCCCCAGGTGCGGTACGCGAGGGTGATGCCGTTGGCCTTGACAGTGTCCATGCCGGGGACGGTATCCGGGGCCGCGGTGGGCCACGCCCTACTCTGCCGAGGGCAGAGGTTGCCCGAGGAACGCGGCGACCCGTCGTACGAACCACTCCGGACCGTCGAGCCACGGGTAGTGCGCGGCGCCGGGCTGGACGGCGAACTCCGCGTGCGGGAACAGCTCGGCGGTGCGGCGGGCCAGCTCGGGCCTGGGAGCTCCGTCGAGTTCACCGGCGAGGACGAGAACGGGGGCGGGCAGCCGGGTGAGCGCGGCGCGGGTGGCGGGCGGATCGTAGGCTCCCGCGGAGCCGTACACCTCACCGGCCGCGTCGTTGAACTCCTCGTCGCCGCGGGCGTGATGTTCCTCGGCGACCTTGTCCCAGCGGCCGTAGAAGAAGGGCGCGAAGGCGGCGTCGTAGTCGCCCGTCCCACTCAGCCACGCCTCGTACGCCGCGAACGCCTCCGCGAACCACGGTTCGTCCTGCCGCAGCCGCGCCGCGGCCAGCCGGTCCTCGACCGTGCCCGTCGTCCCAAGGGCCCATGGGTTGGCGGTGACCAGCACCAGCCGCCGCACCCACTGCGGATACCGGGCCGCGTACAGCATGGCGAGACTGCCACCGGCCGAGTGCGCGAGCACATCCATGCGCTCCAGCCCCAGCTCGACCCGCAGTGCCTCCACGTCGTCCACGAGCCGGTCGCACCGATACGTCGCCGGGTCCGTCGGCACGGCCGACTCACCGGTCCCCCGCAGATCCAGCAACACCAGCCGCCGGCGCGCGGCGAGACCACCCAGCTCACCGAGGTAGCGCGAGGCCTGCATCGGCCCTCCGGGGAGGACGACGAGCGGGGCGCCGTCGCCCTTCAGGTGGTAGGCGAGAGGGGTTCCGTCGGGCGCGGTGAAGGTGGGCATGCCGGTGATCCTCATGAGCGACCGGCGTCGACGCAACGGATTTCGTCGAAAAGTCTCAGCCCCTCTTGCTTGATCTCCCCCGGACTGGATTACTGATCCCGGAGAGATCGACCGAATGATCGGTCGCCCGGATTGGTGTGGTTGGTGAGGGAGGCGTCCCGATGGTGGATGCGGTGGAGCTGCTGGACTCGGGGGAACGGCTGGACGGGGCGGCGTTGCGGGCGCTGCAGTTGGAGCGGTTGCGGGCGTCGCTGCGGCTGGCGTACGAGCATGTGCCGTTCTACCGGGAGTCCTTCGACAAGGCGGGCGTCCATCCGGACGACTGCCGGTCGCTCGCCGACCTCGCCCGGTTTCCGTTCACCACGAAGGGCGACCTGCGCGAGAACTACCCGTACGGGATGTTCGCCGTGCCCCGGGATCGCATTCGGCGCATTCACGCCTCCAGCGGGACGACCGGCCGTCCGACCGTCGTCGGCTACACCGACGGCGACCTCTCCCTGTGGTCGGACATGGTGGCCCGCTCCCTCCGGGCCGCGGGCGCGCGGCCCGGCGACACGGTCCATGTGGCGTACGGATACGGGTTGTTCACCGGCGGACTCGGCGCGCACTACGGTGCCGAACGGCTCGGCTGTACGGTCGTCCCCGCCTCCGGCGGCATGACCGCCCGCCAGGTCCAGCTGATCCAGGACCTCCGACCCCGCGTGATCATGGTGACGCCGTCGTACATGCTGACGATCCTCGACGAGTTCGAGCGGCAGGGCGTGGACCCGCGCGGCACCTCCCTGGAGGTCGGTGTCTTCGGTGCCGAGCCGTGGACCGAGCAGATGCGCCGGGAGATCGAGGAGCGGTTCGCGATCGACGCGGTCGACATCTACGGGCTGTCGGAGGTGATCGGCCCGGGCGTGGCGCAGGAGTGCGTGGAGACCAAGGACGGACTGCACGTGTGGGAGGACCACTTCTATCCGGAGATCGTCGACCCGGTCACCGGCGAAGTGCTGCCGGAGGGTGAGAAGGGGGAGCTGGTGTTCACCTCTCTCACCAAAGAGGCCATGCCCGTCATCCGTTATCGCACCCGGGACCTCACCCGCCTGCTGCCGGGGACCGCTCGCGTCTTCCGCCGTATGGAGAAGGTCACCGGGCGCAGTGACGACATGGTGATCCTGCGGGGCGTCAATCTCTTCCCCACGCAGATCGAGGAGATCGTGCTGCGCACGCCGGGTGTCGCGCCCCACTTCCAGCTGCGGCTGACCCGGGAGGGGCGGCTCGACGCCCTCACTGTGCGCGCGGAGGCCCGGCCCGACGCCACTCCGGAGGAGCGGGAGACCGCGGTACGGTCCATCGCCGCCGCCGTGAAGGACGGCATCGGCGTATCGGTCACCGTCGAGGTCGTCGAACCCGAGTCGCTGGAACGGTCGGTGGGCAAGATCCGGCGGATCGTCGATCTCCGGAACGCTCGTTAGGCGAGCCTGTCGCGCAGCTCCCGCTTCAGGATCTTCCCGCTCGCGTTGCGCGGCAGCTCGTCCACGAACACCACCCGCTTCGGCGCCTTGAAGTGGGCGAGCTTCTCCCGGGCGTGGGCGATCAGCGCCTCCTCCGTGACCTCGCCGCGCGGTACGACCACCGCCGTCACCGCCTCGATCCAGCGCTCGTCGGGCAGCCCGATGACGGCGACCTCGGCGACGCCCTCGTGGGTGTAGAGCGCGTCCTCGACCTGGCGTGAGGCGACCAGTACGCCACCGGAGTTGATGACGTCCTTCACCCGGTCGACGATGGTGAAGTAGCCGTGCGCGTCGCGGACCGCGAGGTCGCCGGAGTGGAACCAGCCGTCGCGGAAGGCGTCGGCCGTCTCCTCGGGCTTGTCCCAGTAGCCCTCGCACAACTGCGGGGACTTGTAGACGATTTCACCGGGGGTGCCGTCGGGGACGTCCTTGCCGTCCTCGTCCACGACCCGCGCGTCCACGAAGAGGACCGGGCGGCCGCAGGAGTCCATCCGGCCCTTGTGTTCGTCGGGGGCGAGGACGGTCGCCAGCGGGCCGATCTCGCTCTGGCCGAAGCAGTTGTAGAAGGCGAGCTTCGGGAGGCGTTCGCGCAGGCGCTCCAGGACCGGCACCGGCATGATCGAGGCGCCGTAGTAGGCCTTGCGCAGGCCGCCGAGGTCGCGGGTGGCGAAGTCGGGGCGGTTGGACAGGGCGATCCACACGGTGGGCGGCGCGAAGAGACTGTCCGCCCGGTCCGCCTCGATCAGGTCGAAGAGACGGTCGCCGTCGGGGGCGTCGAGGATGATGTTCGTCGCGCCGACCGCGAGGTAGGGCAGCAGGAACACGTGCATCTGCGCCGAGTGGTAGAGCGGGAGCGAGTGCACGGGGCGGTCGCCGGCGCTCAGGTCGAGGGCGGTGATCGCGCTCAGGTACTCGTGCACCAGGGCGCGGTGGGTCATCATCGCGCCCTTGGGCAGGGCGGTCGTACCCGAGGTGTAGAGCAGTTGGACGAGGTCCTCGCTGCGCGGCTCCGGGCCGTCGTACGCGGCGGCCTCGGGCAGCCGGGCGAGCAGGGAGCCGTCGGCGTCCCGCAGGGCCAACGACCGTACGCCGTCGGGGAGTCGGGCGGCGAGGCCGGGGTCCGTGAGGACCAGCGTGCTGCCCGACTGGCCGACGATGTACGCGAGGTCGTCGCCGGTCAGGTTCTGGTTCACCGGCACATGCACGAGGCCGGCGCGGGCGCAGGCGAGGAAGGCGATGAGGTAGGCGTCGGAGTTGTGGCCGTAGGCGCCGACCCGGTCACCGCGCGAGAGACCCTCGCCCAGCAGCAGGCTCGCCGCCCGCGAGACGGCGTCGTCGAGTTCCTCGTACGTCCAGGAGCGGTCGCCGTACTCCACCGCGACCCGCGCCGGGGTGCGCCGGGCGGTGCGTCGCAGCGCCCCGTCAACCGTGCTGCCGTGTCCAGACGTCATACAGGACAACCTACCCGTTGGTACGCTCAACCGCTCCTTCCCTCAATGACGTTGGGAGGCACCATGCGCACCCGCCTCAGACGCGCCGTCGTCGCGGCCGTCGCCCTGCTCACCGCCACCACCGCCCTGCCGGCCGCCGCCGCTCAGGGCCGGGACCGCCAGCAGCAGCACCCCTCGCACGGCGGTCTGTCCGCCACCATCCGCTATACCGAGTACGGCATTCCGCACATCGTCGCGAAGGACTACGCGGACCTCGGCTTCGGCACCGGCTGGGCGCAGGCCGCCGACCAGGTGTGCACGCTCGCCGACGGATTCGTGACCGTACGGGGTGAGCGGTCCCGTTACTTCGGGCCGGATGCCGCTCCGGACGGCTCGCTCTCCTCGGCTGCCAAGAACCTCTCCAGCGACCTCTATTTCAGGGGCGTCAGGGAGTCCGGCACGGTGGAGAAGCTGCTCGCGACACCGGCGCCGGCCGGGCCGAGCCGGCAGGCCAAGGACCTGATGCGGGGCTTCGCGGCCGGGTACAACGCCTGGCTGCGGCAGAACCGGATCACCGACCCGTCCTGCAAGGGTGCCGCCTGGGTCCGGCCGGTGACCGAACTCGACGTGGCGGCCCGTGGTTTCGCGCTCGCCGTGCTCGGCGGCCAGGGGCGGGGCGTGGACGGCATCACGGCCGCCCAGCCGCCTACGACGACGGCCACGACGGCCACGACGGCCACGACCGGAACTCGGGACGCCCGGCCAACGACAACGGCCGCCCCCGAAACTCCCTCCGCCGAGGACACCGCCCGCGCGGCCCGCGAGCTCCTCGCCGCCGACTCCGCCGACATGGGCTCCAACGCCGTCGCCTTCAGCGGCGCCACGACCGCGAACGGCCGTGGTCTGCTGCTGGGCAACCCGCACTACCCCTGGCAGGGCGGTCGCCGCTTCTGGCAGTCGCAGCAGACGATCCCGGGTGAACTGAACGTCTCCGGCGGCTCGTTGCTCGGTTCGGCGACGGTCTCCATCGGCCACAACGCCCGGGTGGCGTGGAGCCACACCGTCGCCACCGGCGTTCCCCTCAACCTCCATCAGCTGACCCTCGATCCGGCCGATCCGACGGCGTACCTCGTGGACGGCGAGTCGGAGCGGATGACCAGGCGCACGGTCACGGTCGAGGTGCAGGACGGCGTCCCGGTGACCCGCGCCCAGTGGTGGACCCGGTACGGCCCGGTCGTCACCTCGTTCGGCGCGTCGGTCCCGCTGCCCTGGACGACCACGACGGCGTACGCCCTGGGCGACCCGAACGCGGCCAACCTGCGCGCCTCCGACACCGCGCTCGGCTTCAGCAAGGCGCGCGGCACGGCGGACGTGCTGAAGTCCCTCCAGCGGACGCAGGGGCTGCCGTGGGTGAACACGATCGCCGCCGACGCGGCCGGTCACTCACTGTTCACCCAGTCCCAGGTGCTGCCCCGCATCACCGACGAGCTGGCCCAGCGCTGCTCCACCCCGCTCGGCAGGGTCACCTACCCGTCGGCCGGTCTCGCGGTCCTCGACGGCTCGCGCGGCGACTGCGCGCCCGGCAGCGACGCCGACGCCGTACAGCCCGGGATCTTCGGCCCGGCGAAGATGCCGACCCTCGCGGACGCGCCGTACGCGGAGAACTCCAACGACAGCGCGTGGCTGGCCAACGCCGAGCGGCCGCTGACCGGGTACGAGCGGATCTTCGGCACGACCGGCACACAGCGGTCGATGCGGACGCGCGGGGCGATCGAGGACGTGGCGGCGCTGGCGCAACGCGGCGATCTGACCGTGCGGGACCTTCAGCGGCAGCAGTTCGCCAACCGGGTGCCGGCCGGTGACCTGATCGCGGCCGACGCGGCGAAGGCCTGTGCCGCGTTGCCGGGCGGCACGGCAACGGGCAGCGGCGGCAAGGCCGTTGACGTGTCCGAGGCCTGCGGCGTACTGGCGGCGTGGGACCGTACGGCCAACACGGACAGCCGGGGCGCGCTGCTCTTCGACCGCTTGTGGCGCCGCCTCCCCGCGGCCCAGCTGTGGAAGGTCCCGTTCTCCGCGTCCGATCCGGTCGGCACCCCGAACACCCTCAACACCGACACCGCGGCCTTCACCGCCGCGCTCGCGGACACGGTCGCCGAACTGCGCGCGACGGGCATCGCGCTCGACTCTCCTCTGGGTGAGCACCAGTTCGTGGTCCGCAACGGCAAGCGCATCCCCGTCCCGGGCGGCACGGAGTCCCTCGGTGTCTGGAACAAGGTCGAGCCGGTGTGGGACGCCGCGAACGGCGGCTACACCGAGGTCTCGACCGGCTCCAGCTACATCCAGGCCGTCGGCTGGGACGGCAGCCGCTGCCCGGTGGCCCGCACCCTGCTGACGTACTCCCAGTCGTCGAACCCCGGCTCGCCGCACTACAGCGACCAGACCGGCCTCTTCTCGCA
>Ga0075363_100000390_pt1 | contig 13360 bp, 3 predicted proteins | sample EndMetdeltDD1763_FD_71470 | JGI IMG/M metagenome (GOLD analysis project Ga0075363, IMG submission 71470) | Populus endosphere microbial communities from Tennessee, USA - Endosphere MetaG P. deltoides DD176-3 | ecosystem: Host-associated > Plants > Roots > Endosphere | place: USA: Tennessee...
GCCGCGCTCGACGTGCCCGTCACCTACGACTTGGCACTGATCAAGCGCCTCCCCGCCGGTCAGAGCTACAAGGTCGGCAGCGTGATTCGCTTCGAGATCGTCGTGAAGAACCAGGGCAACGTGCCATCCGGCGTGTACTCGGTGCACGACGTCGTCCCCGGCGGGATGACGCCGGTCGGGGCGAGTGCCTTCGGCGTCGTCTCCGGCGCGACGGTCACCTGGACGGATCTCCCGTCGCTCGCGCCCGGAGCGACGATTGTGCTCACGGTCGACATCCGCCTCGACGACGCCGGCCGCCCGTCGTACATCAACACCGCGGAGATCATCCGTGACAGCGCAGGCATGTACTCGACGCCGACGACGACTGTTCACGACGTCGACTCCACACCCGACGCCGACCCGAGCAACGATCCGCTCGTCGACACCGACAACGTCGACGCCACCCTCGCCGGCGACGAGGACGACCACGACGTTGCCGCGCTCGACGTGACCCAGGTGCGCAACGAAAACGCGCCGCCCGTGCCATCGACGTTGGCCCCGACGACGACCCCACCGGTGACCACTCCCCCAGCCGGACTGCCTTCGACCGGTAGCAACATCGCGGACGCGATGATCGTCGCCACAGCACTGTTCCTGCTCGGTGCCGGCCTCCGTGCGATCCGCCGCCGGCCTCGCCGCACAGCCAACGTGCCGACGTGACCATCGGCTCGCCTCGACGGCGATCAGGCGACGTTGTCGACGCTTCGCCGAGAACAGAACTCGACCCGGAAGGATTCCACCACCGCGTGGCGTCCGACGGACCGCATCCAGATGTCGAGCTCTTCGTCGATGACCGTCGCCGCGCGATGGCAGTCGGCACACTCGGCGAGGTGTTGATCGGCAACGCGTTCCTGGGACGGCGCGATGGCCGTCACCAGTCGCCGGGCAAGAACGTCGAGCACCTCGGCGCACGCCTGTTCGCGGCCGGCCGGCAGGTGGGCGCGCACATATGCGATTCGCAGCGCTTCACGGGCTCGCACCGCGAGGGCTGCGGCCGAGTTGGCCCGCAGGCCAACCGTCGGCGCGAACTCCGTCGGCGTCAGCTCGCGGATCTTGGTGGCCCACAAGACGTCGCGCCACCGCTGGGGCAGCGACGCGAACGCCGTCATCGCCACGGCCGCGTCGACCTCCTCGCCGGCGGCGGGCAGTCCGTGCTCGGGCGCAACGTCGACGAGGTCCTCATGGGCGCAGCCGCGTTGCTTGGTGAACGTCACCGTCCGAACGGCGGTGAACAGGTACTGGCGAAAGCCGATCACGGGGCCGTTGCCACGATGCAGGGCCGTCAACACACGACGAACCGCTTCGGCAACGATGTCGTCCGCGGCGTCGTTGCCGAGGTGACGCCGAGCAAGCCTGCCGGCGTACCGATGGGCGTCGGGATAGTGACGTTCATACAGCTCTGAGAACGCTGCCCCACTGCCTCCCCGCACCAACGTCAGCAGCTCGTCGTCGGACGATGTGCGGAGCACTCTGCGCCGGCACGCGTTCGCGTCCGGTCGCACGTGAATCGATTGCATTGTCTTTCCGCCCTTGCTCCTCGTATTCCGCTCTGACACCTACTCAAGTCGATATCGCGCCGAACGTCACGCTCTGCGCGCGATTCGTGACGAACAGTCCAGAGCGCGTCCATTGCGACCGGCGCCCGCTCACCCGTCGTCGGTCGGTTCGTGCTCGACCGGCTACGGGGCAGATCCGCAGGTCATCGGCATCAGCGCGGCGAGCGACAGGCGCCGCGATCACTGTCCAGGACGGCACGTCGCGAGATGGCGGGGTGACCCGACCTGGCGCAGAAATCACCCGTGAGGGTGATCGCCGTCTCCCCGGATGATCGGGGACGTGTCGCTAGCGTCGGCCGGACCTGGTCGTCGGACCTCACGCCGGTGGAGGCATCGTGGGCGGATTGCGAAGCACCGGGCAGCCCGCCGGGCACCACGCACCCGTCCCGGCGCTGCCGCCGCAACTGGTGGAACGCGCCAACTTGCTCGCCCGACTCGATGCTGCCCTCGATGCTGCCGCGACGCATCCCGTCGTCTGGGTGACGGCACCCGCCGGGTTCGGTAAGTCGAGCCTGATCGCGACGTGGTGGACGCGACGATGCACCCTTCCCGTGCGGTGGGTACAGGCCTCCGCCGGGCAGGATCAGGCGCAACTGGCGGAGCTGCTGGGTGTGGCCATCGACGGCCTCGCCGCGGCGGCATCCGCGTCGGTGCTGGTGATCGATGGAGTCGACTCGCCCGACGAGCTCCACGTTGTGTCGACCATCGCCAACGAGACCGACGCAGTGAATCGCGCCGCTGTCCGCCTCGTCATCGCCGGACGTTGCCTCCCCCCGCCCGCAATCGCGTCGATGCAACTCAGTGGAACCGCGGTCCATCTCGATCGCGCCGATCTCGAGCTCGACGGCGAGGAGGTGGCGGCGGTCGTCCGCGCTCACTCCGGTGCGGCGATCGGTGCGGAGACGGCCGGCCTGCTTGCGGCGCGTCTCGAAGGCTGGATCGCCGGTGCGGCGATGGTCGGCATGTCGCACCCCGGCGGCGACCCAGATGCGGCGCAGCTGTTCGATGCCGCGTTCAACCTCATCGACGACTACGTGACAGCCGAGATCGTCGCCCCGCTCGCGGAGGAGGAGCAGCGGTTCCTGATCATGGCGTCCTGCGTCGAGGAGATCGGCCCCGGTTTGGGAGAGGCCGTCACCGGCCGGCAGGACAGCGAGGGCATGCTGAACACGCTGCGCACCGCAGGGTTCCCCGTCTCCCGCCACGGCTCGCGGGATGCGACGTTCCGCATCTTCGGCCCGGTCCGCGAATCGCTGGACAGCCGCGCCCGCCAGACCGCGCCGAGCGAGCGCACCGCGGCGTTGCGGGCCGCGGCGCACTGGTACAGCACGCAGCGGCGTCCGCTCGACGCGGCCGCGTGCTGGGTTCGGCTCGGCGACTGGGAGCAGGTGACGGCCACGATCGGCCTCCACCTGCAGTGGCTGCTCGAAGCGAACGAGGTCGGCAGCTTGGCCGACCTGCTCGCGCGCATTCCGCCGACGTTCCTTCGCGAGCACGCCGAGCTCGTGCCGCAGAGCGCGGCGGTGCTGCAGATGGACGGCCGGGTGAGCGCCGCGCAGGAGTTGCTGTCCGTGTACGAGCCGTTCATGTCCGACCGCGCCCGCGTGGTCGCCGACGTCACCCGCTCGAGCGTCTCCGGCTGGGCCGAGGACGTCGAAGTCCCGCTCGTGTTCGCCGATGCCGCGATCGCCGCGGCCGACGCGCTCGGCGACGACGGCTTCGATCGACGGCGCCCGGTGGGCCACTCGCTGTACGCGAGGGCGGGCACCGACACCTTTCGCACCCTCGCGCATTCGAACGCGCTGGTCGCGTGTGCGTACGACGGCCTGTGGGATCGGGGGGAGCGCCACCTTCTGCCGATTCGACCGGAGACGGTGGCCACGCTCGCGCCTTTGCAAGCGGTGCAGTTGCACGGGAACCGGGCCACATACCTCGCGCTTGCCGGCCGCGCCGTGGAGGCGTTGGCCGAGGCCCGGCTCGCGTTGGCGGCCGCCGGCGACTGGGGTTTGATGAGTCACCGTTCTGCCGCAGACGCGCACTACGCGCACGGTGAGGCGCAGCGGCTTCTGCTGCATCATCGCGACGCGGACGCGGCGTTGGGGCTCAGCCGTGCTCTCGCCGAGACCAACGGCCGCCGCAACCTCGTGAGCGCGATCATCGCCGCGCAGGCCGCGCTGCTGATAGAAGCGAACGACGCCCGCGGCGCAGTCGACTCGATCGAGCGTCTCCGCGCCGGCGCGCCGCAACGGCTGCCACGGATGCTCGCGTGCCTCCTCGCGACCACCGAGGCGCGCGCCGCGTCCATGCTCGGTGATCACCGGCGGGCACTGCGCGTCCTGGACGCGGCGCCGTCACTCGGTGTCGCCGCGTCGGCTCGCGTGGTCGTCTGCCTCGCCTCCGCCGAGTTCGCCGCCGCCCGATCGGTCGTCGAGCATTGGCCCGATGACGTCTCGATCGATTCCATCGTGCGCAGGTTCCTCGCGGTCGCAGCCGTGGCGGACGCAAGCGGCGACACGTCAGGCGCGGTCGCGTCAGTTCGTGCCGCGGTCCGTGCCGCGGCCCAACACCAACTGCTGCAGCCGTTCGTGGAAATCGGCCCGCTCATCACGCGCCTGTTGCAGCGCGCCGATGGCGACCACGAGGCCACCGCGCCCGAGGTCGAGTTCATCCGCCGCCTGCAGGCGATCATCGCCGGCGGAACGGTCGGTTCTGTCGCACCCCGTTTCACCGCCCGCGAGGCAGCCATCCTCGCCCGCTTGGCCGATGGGTTGTCGCTCGCCGAGGTGGCGCGCGACATCCATTTGTCGATCAACACCGTGAAGACCTATGTCAAAGCGATCTACCGCAAGCTCGGTGTCACCAACCGAATCGATGCACTCCGAGCGTGGACGAGCGTGAGCTCAGCTCGGTCCGAGCTGCGCGAACCCTGAACGGATTCGAGGGTCGCGCGTCATCGACACGAGGCGCCCTGTGTCGTGATGTGAAAGGGCGCGGTCGGCACGCGCGCTGCAGATCGCTCGTGGTGAGCGAAAGCCCCGGCCTGCGCATCCGCTCGCGCAGGCCGGGGCCCCACACGGGCATCGTCAGTTCTCGTGCCGATCGGCCGGGGTGCTCGCGTGATGGACCCTGATCGCCTCCAGCCGTGAGTTGACCCCGAGCTTGCGGTAGATCGCCTGCACGTGCGTCTTCACGGTGTTGATCGAGAGGTGGACGTCGTCGGCGATCTCGCGCATCGAGCGGCCGGCGGCGAGATGGGCGAGCAAGGTCGCTTCGCGCGCGGTGAGGCGCGGGTTCACCGTCGCGATCTCGCCGCCGACGATCGCGGCGTGGATGCGCTGGCCCAGCTCCTGCGCGGCTGGTCCTGTCTTGTTGTTGGTGGCCCGCTGCAGCAGCCGGCCGACGACGGGCCCCAGCTCGACGAACGGCTGCATCAACCCGTGCTCGGCGGCACGGGTGAGCGCGGATCGGAACGCCGTGTCCGCTGCCGCGGTACCTCGCCCGGCCTCGCAGATCGCTGCCATCGCCAGATCGCGGCGGACCTCTGAATCGACGGTCGGTTCGGTCGGCCACTGTTGCACCACATCGCGTGCGTCGGTGATGCGCTCCAGGACGAGCAGTGCCGCGACGCGCGCCGACGCGACCGGCGGGGTGAACGGCGCGGCGTCAGCAACCCGCAACGCTGAGCGGAGGTCTCCGGCAGCGATCGCGGCACGTGCGTGCGCAGCAGCGAGCAGGCCCGCGATCGTGTGCGGCAGACGCTGGTTCGTCTCGCGTCGCACGGCCTCGATCAACTCGAGCGCGGCCGAGTGGTCGCCGGCAGCGAGGCGCACCTGGGCCTGCGCGGCGACGACGGTGGCGATCAGGTTGCGCCGCTTGTTCGCTCGGGCCAGCTCTGCGCTCCTGCTCAGCGCGTCGGCCGCTTCTCGGTGACGCAGGCCGAGACGCATCGCCTCGCCGTTGGCGAAGTGGGCGTCGGCCGTGTGTCGGTTGTCGAGCAGCCCGGCCTCGGCGGCGACCATCAGCGCTGTCCCTGCTTCGCGCTGGGCCGCACCGACTCGGCCCGCGAGCACGAGGTGGCCGGCCCGGAATCCGAGCCGCTGCACGATTCGTATCTGCGGGAGAGTGGCAGCCGTTTCCGGCGACAGCTCGACGAGGTGACGCGCGCCGCGGTCCCACATGCCCGCGTAGCTGCCGGCCAGCACCGCGTTGGCACGGAGCAGGCTGCGATAGGTGTCGTCGGTGTCGGTCGTGTACGACGAAGTCGTCCGAGCGACCGCGTCGAACCCGTCCGCGCCGATCTCGTCGAACTCGGCGATCCCCGCCTCGGCGAGTGCGAGACATCCCGCGGCATCGGGCACCCAACTCACCATGTCGCTGCGGATGCCGGTGGCGATCGCGTGCTGCACGGGCTGCATGTGCGGCTCGAACGCGGCCAGCAACTCCGACGCCCCGGCGACCTGGCCCTCCATCAGCAGCACCCACGCACCCTGCAGCACCAGACCCACGTGCTGACGCATGAACGACGGCGGCGCGACCGCGACCAGCTCGGCGAGCCTGCTCATCTCGTCGCTCTCCAAGATCCGCTGCAGGTGGAGGAAGACGACGTTGATCACGTCGTCCCATTCGCCGAGGCGCACGTGGCACCACGCGGCCTCGAACGGAAACCCGTTGGCGCTGTACCACGCCGCCGCGGCCCGCAACGCGTCGGCGCGTCTGTCGGGCATCTCCCGCGATGCCCGCGCGTCGAGGCCGCGGCGAATCGGAGCGATGTGCCTCGCCCAGCCCGTGGACGTTCGCCTGCGGGCAAGCGGCAGGCCTGCCGACCGCAGCCCGCCGAGCAGCAACTCACCGTCGATGCGACCGGTCATCGCGTCGCACAGCGCCGGAGCAAGGTCGTCGGCACACGCGGTCAGCAACAAGAACGCACGCTGGTCGTCGGTTGCTCGTTCGAGGATCTCGGCCGCGATGTACGCCTCGATGCCATCGGAGCCGGCGGCGATCAACTCGTCGGCGCTGGCACCATGACCGTGGCGATGAGCCATGCCGACGATCACTGTCCCCGCCATCCACCCCTGTAGCTGTTCGGCGACATCTTCTGCCGCCCGTGCGCTGATCGCCTCACCCGAGTACGCGGTGATCACGGCTGCGGTTTCGCGCCCATCGAGCTCGAGGTCGCGGCCGTCGAGATGCGCGCCGACGCCGCGCAGTGTCAGCGGAGTCAGCCCCGGCGGGGGCGCAGCCCGCCCGATGGCGACCAGCTGCGGACGCCGATCGTCACCGTCCGTCAACGCCTTGGCGAGATCGATGATCTGGGCGCCGAGGTCGGCGGATTCGACACCGTCGACCACCACCAGTGCAGGAGCTCGATCGGTGGCGCCGCGCACCACCTCGGCCAGCCGTCGGCCCGTCTCTTCCGCGCCGTTTCGTGCGCAGTCGATCCACACGATCGGGTCGGACCATCGCTGCGCGATCCATTGCTCGACAAAGGTCGACTTCCCGGAACCGGCCGGACCGCTGATCCAGATCAGCGGCCTGTCACGGAGGCCATCGAGGCGGTCGAGCAACGACGCGCGGTCGATCGCTGCACCCGCCACGACGCGGTGCCGCGGAGCACTGTTGCGCTCGCGAGCGGCGGCGCTGATCTCCTCCAACTGATCTCCTCGAGGCTTCCGGGGTACCGCCATCCCGGGTCGTGACCCTACTCCGGCGGGCGGGGCGGCATCCCGACCACAGAATCTTGCGACCGTCCGTCATCGGTAGCCCACGGTACGTGTCGTACCGGGAAGTGGTGCTCGCTCGGCGCGTGGTCCGAACGCATTGCAGACGGGTGGCGTCTCGCGGACAGGAGACGTGTGAGCGGAAGGACCTCCAACATGACACGAGAACTCGCAGGTCAAGCTGGTTCCGGTAGGCGGCGCAGGCTCGCGTTCCTGACGCTGGTACCGCTGCTGGCATTGCTGGTCGTGTTCGCCGCGCCCGTTGCACCGGCGTCGGGCGCGGGCCCTGCGGTGGTGTCGGTCAACGTGACGCTCACCGACCCGGCGACGGGGATGCCGATCTCGTCGGTCGACCCCCAGGTCCAGCCGCTCTACCTCATGAACATCGCCTACAGCTGCAGCGGCAGCGTCGACTGCACGGGCGTGCAGGTGGCGATCACGGCCCCCCAGCTCGACCCGTACTACAACTTCTACCGACGCGAGGCCGGGTTCGTCTACAACCCGCCGTTCACCCCGGCGCCTACACTCGGCGGCACGCTCAACACGGGCTTCACGCTCCCGCTGGGGACGGTGCCCGCTGGCACGAGCGGCGCGTTCAGCATTCAGTACACGACCAAGTCGCTACCGTACGGCGCCGCGTCGCCCGGATCGTTCTTCCCGAACAACTCCTTGATCCAGCGGGCCGCGACCATCACCGCGACCAACGCCGACAACCCGGCGACGAGCACGGCGTCAGCATCGTGGGTGATCTCGCTCCCGACACCGAACGTGACCCTCGGGGCGCCGACGAGCACCCGCACCGACACCAACATCACGCTCCAGTTCTCTCGGAGCGGTTCGGGTTGCGCCACCTACGATTATCAGCACGACACGTACCAGGGCAAGCCGTGGCTCACGTGCGCGGCTTCGTACGTGAACGTCGTCCAGCTGCCGCCGAACGCGCAGTATGTGCCCGCCAGCGGCGGGGTCTACGATCCGGTCGCGCGGACGGTGACGTTCAGCGACACGGGCAAGACCTCGGCTGTGGGGATCTGGAACGGCGGGGTGTTCAAGGTGACGTTCCCGAGCGGTTCGTACCCGACGGCAGGCGCGGGCTGCGTCGCCACGGAGACGTTCTCCACGAGCGAGACGGTCACGTACCTCGAGGGCACGATCAAGACGGCGACCGCAACGAGATCCGTCAGCGTGCAGAACTGTGCGCCGTTCGCCAAGGCCACAATCAGCAAGACCATGCAGACGGGCGGCAGCCCCGGTGTCGATGTCGCGACGACATCGCTCTCCATCCCGAACGCGCCGAGTCCGCCCAAGACGCTGCCCTACTGGCTCGTCACGGTCAGCAACCAGGCCAACGTCTCCGGCGTGGCGACGATCACGGACAACACGCTCGACCAGCCGGATCTGCCGGTCACGTCGATCGGCGTCGCGTCCGGTGGCCCGGCGACGATCAACTACACGCTCGACAACGGAACCACCGGCACGGTGACCGCCATGTCGTTCAGCGCGCCGGCCGGCCGGCGGATCACGGCGGTGGCCGCGACGTCGTCGACGTTGGTCGGGCCAAATGCACTGCCGACCGGTACCGCCCAAACCCCCTTCTCGCTCGCCTTCCACACGAGCCTGTCGTCGGGGGCGACGCCAGGGCAGCGGACGAACACGGCGACCGGCTCGGTGACCTATCCGGCGTATCCGGCACTCGGCACCACGAACGTCGGGCCGTTCTCGCGTCAGATCAGCCTCGTGCCGACCGCAGTGACGCCGCCACAGATCCAGATCGGGATCCCGAACCCGACTCCGGCCGGCAGCACACCCGTCGTCGGTTCGCAGATCACATGGACGTTCAATGGAGCACTCGCCAACGCGCCCGACGCGACTGCGATACTGCCCCAGTACGTCTTCCTGGCTCCTGAGGGGTGGAACATCCTGTCGGCGACCGTGCCAACCGGGCCTGCCGGAATCGCGTTCGAATACAAGACGGTCACGTACCAGAGCAAGACCCGCAACGCTGTCGTTGCGACATGGCCGAGCGCGTTGTTCACGTCCGGTTTGGGCGTGACGCTCACCGTGCCGGCGATCAGCGTGAAGACGGAACCCACGATCGCGGCCCCTGCGGGCACGAACAACCAGATCGGGATCGGCTTCTTCGGTGACGCCGACCACATGACACCGGTGAGCTACTCCCCGACCACGCCGTACACGGACAGCACCGACTTCGACGAGGACGGCATCACAACCGATGCGTGGGCGACCGCGGCGAAAGCGGTCAGCCTGGCGCCGACCCGATCCATCGGCGTGACGAAGGAGATCTGCCATCCGAACATCGCCGCGAGCGACGGATGCGACTGGATCTCCAACTCGAACGTGTTGGTCGGCGTGCCTCCATCGGCCAGCGCGATCAAGTACCGCGTCACGATCCGCAACACCGGCAATGCGGCGTTGACCAACGTCGTCGGCTACGACGTCCTGCCTTTCATCGGTGACACCGGAACCACGAACGCAACGGCCGCGACGCCACGCGGGAGCACCGTGAAGGAGACCGTCGCAGGTGTGAGCAACGTGTCCTCCGGCGTCGTTCTGGCGTACTCCACGTCCACCAACCCGCCCCGCCCACAAGTCTTCACCGGCACGACCACCGGCACCTGGACAACGACGGTGGTCGGCGCGAGCTCGATCCGGGCCACGATCGCCAGCCTCCCCGCGTTCGAGTCGCGCTCGTTCATCTACAACGCCACCTTGGTCGGTGGCGCAGCCGATCAGATCGCGTGCAACTCGGTGGCGATCAACGCCGACACCTTGGTGGCGATCGAGCCGTCGGCCGTCTGCGCGACGACCCAGGAGGCCGACTTCAGCATCGTCGCTGCCAACCGGTTCCCGTTGCAGGAGGGCCGGATCGGCACGATTCCGTTCACCGTCAACAACGGAGGCGGTTCGCTGCTCGCCACGGGCACCGTCACCCTCAATGTGCCGACCGGCCTGACGGTCGCCACATTCGCCGTTCCTGGCTGGAGTTGCAACGCGCCGTCCGTCACCGGCCCGGTCGATGTCACGTGCACACCCGTGAAGCCGGACAACTCCAGCCGCCAGCTGGCGAAGAACGTGCCCGAGACGATTCCGCTCAAGGTGACGCCGACGGCCGGCAGTGCGGGCGCGGCGCCGTGCGTCCACGGCTCGGTGCTCGGGCTGATCAACGACCCGAACCTCGCCAACAACGACGCCGACGCGTGCTCCACCGTCGCCGCGCCCATCACGACCGGGCTGACCGTGACGAAGGACGATGCGCTGACCCTCGTCGCCGCCGGCCAGCAGTACAGCTACACGATCGTCGTCTCGAACCAGCTCGTCGCCGAGTCGGTGACCGGCGCGGTCCTCACCGATACGATTCCGGTCAACCTGTCGCTGGTGTCCAGCTCTCCATCGGGCGTCGTCGCCGGCCAGAACCCGGACGGCACGGGCGGCACGATCACGTGGAACCTCGCTGCACTGTCTCCGGTGGGTGTCGCCAACGCCAACGGTGATGGACTCAGCGGTGGGGCGGCACCGTCGCAGACACTGACGGTCACGGTCACGGCGGCCCCCAACGCGACCGGCACGATCGACAACTCCGCTTCGGTCACCGCCCCCGATCCCGCCGGCGGGACACCGTTCGCCGCCGGTGCCACGGATGTCGACACCGTGCAGAAAGCCGTGATCAGCCTGAGCAAGACCGCCAACCCGACGGTCGTCACGACAATCGGGCAATCGGTCATGTACACGTTCAACGTGAGCAACCCTGGCAATGTCCCGCTCACAGGGGTCACCGTCACCGATCCGATGGTCGGCCTGTCGCCGATCGGGTGCTTTGCCGGGCCGCAACCGTTCACGCTGGCACCATCCACAGGGACCACGTGTGTCGCCAGTCGTGCGGCCACTGCGGCCGATTTCGTTGCCGGCAAGATCGTCAACACGGCGACGGCGACCGGTCAGCCGACGCTCGGGCCGCCGGTCTCGGCGACGTCAACCGCCACGGTCAACGCCCCGCAGACCCCAGGCCTCCTCCTCGAGAAGGCCGCGACCGAGTCGCAGTTCACGGCGAGTGGCACGGTGCTGCACTTCACGTTCAACGTCACCAACACCGGCAACATTGCAGTCACCGGCCTGGTGGTCAACGACCAGTTGGCGGGGACAGGGCCCGTCGTCTGTCCGGCCACGGCGCTGGCGCCCGGCGCGGCGACGACGTGCTCGACGACCTACACCACCACCCGGGCCGACGTCGACGCCGGTGGCGTGACCAACACGGCGACCGCGACGGCGACGGCGCCGGGTGGGCCGACGACGTCTACGCCGTCGACCGTCATCGTGCCCGCGCCCGAAGACCCGAAGCTCACCCTCGTCAAGTCCGCCGCGGAGACGACGTTCAACACGGCCGGCGACGTGTTGCACTTCTCGTTCCTCGTGACGAACAACGGCAACGTCACCCTCAGCCCCGTGTCCGTCAGCGACACGATGTCCGGCCTGTCCGCGATCGCTTGTCCTGTGGCGTCGCCGATCTCCCTGCCGGCCGGCGCATCGATGACGTGCACGGCGACGTACGTCACCACCCAGTCCGACGTGAACGCCGGCTTTGTCTTGAACGGAGCGACGGCATCGGGCGTGTCGCCGGCCGGCACCCCGACGCCACCGCAGGATTCGGGTGTTTTCCTGGCGGCCATCCAGACGCCTGCGATCAGCATCGCCAAGACCGTCGACGCGACCGAGTTGAACGCGGCCGGACAGACCCTCAACTACAGCTTCGTCGTGAGCAACACCGGCAACGTGACGCTGACGAGTGTCGTCGTCAACGACGCCCTGCCGAACCTCTCGGCAGTCACATGCCCGGTGGGTACGCTCGCCCCCGGGGGCTCGACGACCTGCACGGCGACCTACACCCTGACGCAGAACGACATCGACAACAGCAACCAGTTGATCAACACTGCGACCGCGACAGGTACCCCACCGACGGGGCCGCCTGTCACGTCGAATCCGTCCTCCGCGCCCGTGCCGCCCGTGTTGTTGCCGAGCCTGAGCGTCGTCAAGACCGCGGTCGAGTCGAACTTCGACGCGGTGGGAGACCTGCTCCACTTCAACTTCGCCGTCACCAACACCGGCAACATGACCCTGTCGAGCCTTGCCATCAACGACCCGCTGCCCGGCGTCTCCGCCGTCACGTGTCCGGTACCAACCCTGGCGCCGAGCGCGGCGACCACCTGCACGGCGACGTATGCCATCGCCCAAGCCGACATCGACAACTTCGGCGTGACGAACACAGCGACCGCAACCGCGAAGCTCCCGGACGGGACGACGGTCATCACGTCGACTCCGTCATCGACCACCGTGCCCGCGGTGCAGACCGGCACTGCAACGTTTGTCAAGGGCTCAGTGCAATCGACGTTCGATGCAGCTGGGCAGGTGCTCTCGTTCACGTTCACCGTGACGAACACCGGCAACACCACGCTGTCACGGATCGCCGTCACCGACAGCCTGCCAGGTGTCTCCGTCGTCGGTTGCCCAGCGAGCATCCTCGCCCCGACGACATCGACAGTGTGCACCGCGACGTACACGACCACACAGGCCGATGTCGACGCCGGGTTCGTCACCAACGTCGCTCAACTCGACGCGACGTGGCCGGGTGGCGTCGTCCAGAAGACGGCGAACATCACGGTCAACGCCGACCGGAACGCCGGTATCTCCATCGTCAAGTCCGCGCAGGAGGTGAACGTCGACTCCGCCGGTGATGTGATCCACTATCGGTTCCAGGTCACCAACACCGGCAACGTCACGCTCAGCGACGTCGCCGTGACCGATCCGCTGCCCGGCCTCTCGATGCCATCGTGCCCGGCGAGCGTCCTCGCCCCGGGCGAGTCGATCGTCTGCACCGCGACCTACGCGGCGACGCAGGCGGACATCGACGGTGGCGGTGTCAGCAACACCGCGACCGCTGCGGGCATCGACCCCGACGAGGCCCCGCTGACGATCGATTCGGAGGAGCTGACGATCCCGGCGCTCCGCACGATCGATGCAAGCATCGTGAAGAGC
>Ga0075363_100000391_pt1 | contig 13360 bp, 13 predicted proteins | sample EndMetdeltDD1763_FD_71470 | JGI IMG/M metagenome (GOLD analysis project Ga0075363, IMG submission 71470) | Populus endosphere microbial communities from Tennessee, USA - Endosphere MetaG P. deltoides DD176-3 | ecosystem: Host-associated > Plants > Roots > Endosphere | place: USA: Tennessee...
GGTCGTTGCTTTCGGTATTGTAGATCAAATGAAAGCTATCAGGCGCCCAGGCGGGGTTTTCTTTCGTTTCGGGGCCTGTCGTTAACTGTCTTTCCTCTTCGGTCGCAAAATCGTAAACCCAAATTTGTCTCACTCCATCGACTTTGGAGCTATAGGCGAGTTTGGTTCCATCAGGGGACCAGGCGGGCGAAGTATTTTCCCGGTTTTTTTTGGTCAATATGCGAGGAGTGGGGCGAAGCGTTTCTTTCGGGCCTGATACGTTTAAAACATAAATACGGGGAGGGCCGTCCTTATCTGAAACAAAAGCGATCTGGCTTCCGTCGGGACTATAAGTGGGAGAGGCTTGAGTCGCCCGCGAACAAGAATAAAGCTGGCGCGCTTTGCCCAGACACTTTCCCTTAGGGTCGAAATTTTGGATGAATAGATCGGGCCTTCCAGCGACGTCTGTAATGAAAGCCATCTGATTTCCTTTTTGCGTCAAGCTAGGCAAGGCTTGGTTGCCTCGCAAATCTACGAGAGGAGTTGACGAGGAATGGGAAAGAGAGGAACGGTAGATTTTGGATTGGCCGTTTTTCTCGGAAACATAAAAAAAATCCAAATCTTCTTGGGGCGAAGATTTTGGAAAGAAACTAGGAGAGAGGCAGTAACTTTTATCATGGGTCAGTTGACGGGCTCGGCATCCATCGGCGTCGCAAATCCAAACTTCTGAAATCCAATCGAGCCCCTTTTCTTCATTCTTTACCCGTTGTGTATAGAGAATGCGTAGAGAAGCGATCCCTTCTATGCCAAAAAGATCTTTTTGCAGTCCGTCATAAAAACGGTGGATTTTCCGACGGTCTTCCTCAATATTCCGGCTCAAAGAAATGTCGGGGTATTTTTTGGACGTTCCTTTTTCTGGATTGAAGGCGATGGCTGTAAATCGTCCTTGGAAAACTTGAATCGAAATCGCATAGGCGATTCTTTCCTTTTTCCAAATCTCCACATTGAAATCGGAACGGACATCAGGGAAATGGAAGCTGTTTTCCAACTCTTCTTTTTTAGGAACCAAAGTACAAAAACCGGATTGGTTCAAATCCGTTTCCAACGATGAGCGCAGTTCCTCGAGATAGCGCCAATCTGATTCGGAAGAATCGGCGTAAAGACGGCTCAGGTAAACAGGTTTTGCCTGGGAACGGGTCTCAAGCCGCACTTCCAATTCTTGGAGCGTTGCTGGTTTAGACCAAAGACAGAAAGGGAAGAACAGAAGGCCAAAGTAGATACGAGGGCAGATTTTAGGGATTTTCCACATTTCGAAAAGCAATGGTGAAGGTTTGCGTTAAATCGGTAATTCCGAAAACATTAAAACATGGAAAGACTAGCTCAGGCAACCGATTTTTTAAGAACTCTTCATTTTTAGAACTTTTCGAATCTAATACCTGGCAATCCAGCAATTTCCCAAACGAATCGATCGCGATTTGGATTTTTACATCCCCTTGTTCGGGAAGTTCCAGCTCGCTTTGTAAAAAAGCTGTCAAAAATTCTCCATAAGAAGGGTTAAAGTTGGACTCTTCTGCAACACTTGTTTTAGCAGGTTGGGACAAAATAGCCGGTATGGCAAGAGAGGGGCGGATTGATTTTGGCTCGGCGGCGATCGATTGAAGGCTTTCGGCGATTTCTTTCAGGGCTTTTTCTTCCTTTACAGGCTTTGCTTTTGCCTCTGCAGGGGCAGCCACTGCTTTTTTAACAGGCTTAGCTGTCGTCTGGGCTGGCGGTTTTTTTTGCGTCGCTGGTTTTTCCGCCACTTTTTTGGGAGGAACAGAAGCGGCCGCAGGACGGGGAGGTTGTGTTTTCTGGGCGGGTGTTTGAACGGCTAAAGGAGGAGCCGTTCTTGGAACAAAGGTCCTTACAGAAATCGGTTTGGCCGGACGCAGGCGTCGCGTAGCAAAGTGGTGCCCTGTCATTGCTGCAATTGCGAGAAAGTGGAGAAAACAGACAACGATTGCGATTTGTTTTAAGCGGGAAAAAGAGAGAAATTTTTTAAAAAATTCCATCATCAATTAGGCTTCAAGATCACGTCCATCTGCTCGAACCCGGCTGCTTCCAAACAGTTCTTAACCGATTGATAAATTCCAAATTGCGTCCGGGTATCAGGGATCAGTTGAGGGATGGCGCGCGGATATTTCTTTTTTTCTTCCTTTAAGCGCGCATCTAACTGAGCGAGTTCAATTCGCTTGTTTTGCATCCAAATCGTATTGTCCGCGTGGATGGAGAGGGCAATGGGACTGGTTTGATAGGAGGAAGTCTCTTTATTGGCCCCGCTTCCGTAGGCAAGTTCCACTGGATCGATGTCTAACACCGGCGCGATTAACATGAACGTAATCAGCACCACGAAGACAACATCAATCAAAGGAGTCAAATTAATCAAAGGCTCGTCTAAAGAATCATCTTCAGGGAGCGACTGGTATTTTTTGCGAATCATCGGGTTTTCGGTATTGCAGTTCTACAGCCGTCAATAGGAGGTGGGAGAATTCTTCCATATCCCTCCGATATTCCCTTCCGGCATTTTTTAAGTAGTTATAGCCGACTAAGGCGGGGATAGCAACGACCAATCCGATGACTGTGGTCGCTAAAGCCATAGATAAGCCGGCCAGCATCGCTCCATTTCCAGAAGCGATTCCCTTTGAATGGAGTTCTGCAAAGGTGAGTAAAATCCCCCAGACCGTGCCAAGCAAACCTAAAAAGGGGCCTAGCGCTGCCACTGTAGAAAGGACAAATAAGTTTTTCTCCAACATTTTTGCTTGCTTGGAGAGCATCGAATAGGCTTGGGACTCGACTAATCCCAAATCGGCATCGGATAAAAAAACAGTCGTTTCTTTATTGGAAGAGAAGAAATGGTTCCTTGCGATGATTTGGAGAGTTTTTTGTTTCAAAGCCTTGTAGATTTCAAAAAACGGATGGGGCACTTCTAGAAGAAGTTTTTTAGAAGAAGGAGAAACAGATAAATTGAGAGGATCTTTTTCCGAAAATTGGGAAGATAATTCAGAAGAGAGGCGCCGGACATTGTAAAAAATCCAAAGTTTATGAACTAAGATCGTCCAGGAAATAGCCGATAAAATAAAAAGACCCCAAAAGATCCCCTTTCCAAACCAATCGGATTGGACGTAAGCAGTAACAAAAGGATTCCCAGTGGCGAGTAAAAAAAGCATAGCTTTGCGTTCAATATCCTAGAAACGGTAGTCTAATGGAATGTAAAATTCCCGTAAACCCACACGAAACAGGAGTAGTGTCTCAGTTTGAATCAGAAGTTGAAAGCCGCAAAGAAATTATATTAGTGTTTTTGCGTCTCTGCGACTCCGCGTCTTTGCGTTTAATTGGCAAATTTCCAGAGAATTCCACTCAACTTCTTTAATTCAAATTGAGACACTGCCGAAACAGGAAGGAAAAAAACGATGCCGCCGCACCTGGCCTACTTTGATTCTCACGCCCACCTGAGCGCATCTTCTGTTTTGCCCGACATCGAAGGGATTCTGGCTCGAGCGAAAGAGGCTGGAGTCAAAAGGATCCTCAATATTTGCACCGATGTCGAGACTCTGGAAAAAGGGCTTCTTTTACAGAAACGGCATCCCCAAATTTCCAACGCGGGGGCGACGACTCCTCACGACGTGGAAAAAGAAGGAGAGAGCGCTTTTCCTTTTTTTGCAGAAGCCGCTCGAAGCAAGAAATTGGTTGCCGTAGGAGAAACCGGACTCGATTACTACTATGAACACTCCAATCAAGAAATGCAGAAACGATTTTTAAAGAGATACCTCCATCTAGCCCTGGAGTGCTCTCTTCCTGTGATTTTCCATTGCAGAGATGCGTTTGACGATCTCTTCGCCATCGCAGATCATGAATATAAAAAAAACGCCCCTGCCATTCTGCATTGTTTCACAGGAACAATTCATGAGGCCGAAAAAGTGTTGTCAAGGGGGTGGCACCTTTCTTTGAGCGGAATTGTTACCTTCAAAAAAAGCGAAGCTTTGCGCGAGGTGGCCCGAATCGTTCCTCTTTCGCAGCTTCTGATTGAGACAGACACACCTTATCTTGCGCCTCAATCAAAACGAGGCAATCAAAACGAACCAGCTTTTCTTCCTGAAACCGCTACTTGCATCGCAAAAATTAAGGGAATTTCTGTAGAAGAACTAGCCAAGGCTACTCATGAGAATGCACACGGGCTGTTCGGTTTTTGAAATTAGCGATCTATGCTGGAAAACCAGTTGTTATCTTGCCACTGAATTGAATGCTTGCTGGGCAAGGCTCACCAGTTGGTTGACTGATTCAGCTTCAGGATAATTTTTTTCGTTATATTTTTGTTGAGAGTCTAACATCAAAGCTTGATTGATTTTTAAATCCTCCATGTAGGTCTCTATCTGGATTCGGGGTCTCACTAATTCAACAATTTTTTTGTCGAAGCTCATTTTAGATTCTAGGCTTAAATGCTGCAAAGATTCATTTAGCAAACGGATTTGATCTGACAAGATCCAAGTAATTTCTGTATAAAATACTACGCTCGTTCGGTCTAAGATCTCTTGTTTGTCCCACACATAACTGCAAATAAGATGGATTACCGGAGCCGCGGCGATTTGCTTTCCTGCATCAGAATTCCCCACAGAATTGAATGTAGGAACGTAGCTTGCGGCGTATTCTGCGTTAAATTTTTCTGTAATTGTTGTCATTGCTAAGTCCTTTATTTGAAGAAACGTCCACTTTTAAATTACAGATTTGAAGCGTTCGTTTGCCATGCTTACAAGCGATGTTGCTTCATTGATTTCAGAGGGATTTTTTTTTGCATACTCTTTGAACGCATGATTCATTAGCATGCAATTCATTACTAAACTTTCCTGGGGATTATATTCAACGATTAGGCTCAATGCATTATTTTGTCCCGTTTCATTTCTTTGACTTTGAATTTGTTCTGTGAGAGTCAAAGTGATAGTCGCATAGAAGGCGACTTCCATTTTTCTTACGATTTCTTCGTGATCCACTGTATATTCGCAGATAATGTGAATCACAGGAGGGGTAATTTTGCCTGTTCCTACGGCGTTATTTACAGCTCTAAACGTATTGTTAAATGTTGAATTGTAATCTGATTGGATCATTGTTGATAATGTCATTATTAATTCCTTTTTTTGTTTAAATTATTAATATTATAACTCAATAGATTATTTAATATAAATATAATTTATTTGAAATTTTATTAATTGTTTTGTTTTTAATGAGTTAGTTTTATCCCGATAATTGGATGGGGTCATTTTAGGCTTGTCAAATTGTCCCGTAGGGAGTAAAAAAATTCTTACGTCGGGGAAGATATGACAGCTGTAAGCCTCTCTCATTCTAGAACTTTTTTTTGGAGAAGGGTTCATTCCCTCATGGGCCTATGGCTCATCGTCTATTTAATCGAACACTTGATCGTCAATTCCCAGGCGGCCCTTTGGATTGGAGACGATGGAAGCGGGTTTGTTCGGTTGGTGAACCTCTTAGAAAGTCTTCCCTACTTACAAGTCATCGAAATTCTCTTTATCGGGATTCCCTTAGCGGTCCACGGGGTCTGGGGGGTTAAACGGGCGCTGGCTGCGAAACTCAACTCTTCCCCGACGGATGGGAAAACTCCTGCTATGACTTTTCGGCGCAATCGAGCTTTTTCTTGGCAAAGATGGACTTCTTGGATTTTGCTTTTCGGGATTGCAGCGCATGTCGTCCAAATGAGATTTATCCATTATCCCCGCGATGTATTACTGAATGGGAAAAAGCAATTTCTGAATGTGGTTTCTTTCGATGATGGATTGTATACGTTGGCGTCCCGAATCGGCGTCCAACTCTATGGTCCTCAAGAAATCATGCAATTCAAGGCCGAGCGGCGGGGGAATTTAGAAGGTTCTGCCAGATACGATGCGGGAGATGAGAAAGTTTTCGAAGCCAGGCAGCAGAACGCAGAATATAAGAATTGGGTCTCCCGAATGGCTGCATTTGATTTGAAGGAGAATGAAGTGGTCGTTGCAGCCCCCTCTCCTGGAAAAGCAATGCTTTTCATGGTGAGGGATACCTTTAAAAATCCTTGGATGGGGGCGGCTTATACGATTTTTGTGCTTGCAGCCGCATTTCATGCATTCAATGGATTTTGGACAGCCTTGATTACATGGGGAGCGATTCTTTCTTATCGTTCTCAAAAAGCGATGCTTCCCGTGGGATGGCTTGGAATCGCTTTCTTGAGCTTTTTAGGAATAGCAGCCATTTGGGGAAGCTATTGGATTAATTTACGTAATTAGGAAATATGGCAGAAAAAAAGAAAAAAGAAGTGATCGTAGTGGGCGGGGGGCTTGCGGGGCTTGCGACTGCGATGAAGCTGGCTGAAAAAGATTGCCATGTCAAACTCGTATCGGTCACGAAAGTACGGCGATCCCATTCCGTTTGCGCGCAAGGGGGGATTAACATTGCGATCAATCTGAAAGGAGAAGATGACTCTCCTCTCATCCATGCCTATGATACGATCAAAGGGGGCGACTTCTTGGCCAATCAGCCCCCGATCCTTGAAATGTGCCTAGCGGGACCTGGCATTTTACGGTTGATGGAACGGATCGGCTGTCCTTTCAACCGAACTTCCGAAGGCCAAGTGGATTTCCGCCGTTTTGGCGGGACCCTCTATCATCGCACTGCTTTTTGCGGGGCCTCTACAGGACAGCAACTCCTTTATTCGCTCGATGAGCAAGTACGCCGCCACGAAGCGAAAGGAACAGTAGAAAAATTTGAAAATCATGAATTTCTCCGTTTAATTCTCAATTCCGAGGGAAGGGCCTGCGGGATTGTCATGCATGATTTATTCAATTTAAAAGTCCATGTCCTCAAAGCGGACGCGGTCGTGATAGCGACCGGCGGCCTAGGGATGATTTATAAGAAGTCGACCAATTCTACTTTTTGTACGGGAGCTGCGAATGGGCGTCTTTACATGCAGGGGATGAAATATGCGAATGGGGAATTTATCCAAATTCATCCCACAGCGATCCCAGGTCTGGATAAAATGCGGCTCATTTCGGAATCGGTGCGAGGGGAAGGAGGACGCGTATGGGTTCATGGTGACTCTTCGAAGCAAATTCTTTTCCCGGATGGGACAACCCGTCCCTGCGGCGTTACAGGCGAGCCTTGGTATTTTTTAGAAGAAATGTATCCCGTTTTTGGCAATTTGGTGCCTCGCGACATCGGTTCCCGAGAAGTTTTGCGAGTTTGCGAACACGGTCTTGGCATCGATGGGAAAATGCAAGTCTATTTAGACGTTACCCAACTTCCTACAGAAAAACAGCATAAGCTCGAATCAGTGCTCGACATCTATCGGAAATTCACAGGGGAAGATCCTCGGAAAAAACCGATGCGGATTTGTCCTGCCGTCCATTACACAATGGGAGGAGGATGGGTCGATTGGCCTGCAGCAGACGATCCAGACCGTTGGACTCGTTTCCGTCAGATGACGAATCTGAAAGGCTGTTTCAATGTGGGCGAATCGGATTATCAATATCATGGCGCCAACCGGCTTGGGGCCAATTCCCTCCTCTCTTGCATTTTTGGGGGGTTAGTCACAGGCGTTGAAGTTCCCCGCTACATTGATTCCTTGCCGGAAACGGAGGTTCCCGAAACCGTTTATCAGGAAGCTTTGGAAGAAGAAGAAGAGATCCAAAAAAAGCTGCTTAGCCAAGAAGGCACTGAAAATGTCTATAAGCTGCACGATGAAATGGCCGATTGGATGACTCGTTATGCCAGCGTCAAAAGAGACAATCCGGATCTGAAGAAAGCGATCGAAAAATTGAAAGAAATCCGCCAGCGTTTCAAGCACATCTCTCTCGATGACCGCGGCTCTGTTTTAAACCAAGTCTATGTGTTCGCTAGGCAATTCCCTGCGATGCTTGAGCTTGCTCTCGTCATTGCCAAAGGAGCTTTGTTGCGAGACGAATTCCGAGGCGCTCATTTCAAACCGGAATTTCCAGAAAGAGACGATGATCATTGGCTGAAAACGACGATTGCGACTTATGACCCTAAGAAAGATGAACCGGTTATTTCTTATGAAGCTGTTGACATTCGCTATTTGGACCCGGTAAAGAGAGATTATACGAAAGCAAAAAAAATGAAGCCCACGTTGAAAAATATTCCCGCAAACATCCAACTCCCGATTTGAAATGAAATCGAAAGAAATAATTTCCGGTACTTTTACTCTTCGCATCTTTAGAGGTGTCCCCGGCGATCAATTTTGGGAAGAATTCGAACTGGAGCGCAACGTAGACGCCAATGTCATTTCCTCTTTAATGGAAATCCAAAAAAATCCGATCAATACAAAGGGAGAGAAAACAACTCCAGTTGCTTGGGAACAAGGGTGTCTGGAAGAGGTGTGCGGTTCGTGTTCGATGCTTGTCAATGGGAAACCACGGCAAGCTTGCACCGCGTTGATCGAAAATTTTATCAGAGAGACAGGATCAACGACGGTAACATTAGCCCCTTTTACTAAGTTCCCTTTGATCCGCGATCTAGTGGTGGATCGAACCAGCATGTTTGAGGCTTTAAAAAAGGTGAAAGCTTGGATCCCGATCGATGGTTATACCGATACGGGAAAGTTCGGACCTGTGATCAGCCCTGAAGTCCAAGATGCTCTTTACGTCCTTTCTACTTGCATGACTTGCGGCTGCTGCAGCGAAAGCTGTCCTCAAGTCAATCCTAATTCAGATTTCATGGGTCCTGCCGCCATGTCTCAAGTGCGTCTCTTCAATTCCAACCCCATTGGAAAACTCCAAAAACCCCAACGCCTTCGCGCTGCCTTAAGCGATGAAGGGATCGCTGGGTGCGGCAATGCCCAAAACTGCGTCCGCGTTTGTCCGAAAAACATCCCTCTGACCGAATCGCTCGCCTTAATCGGCCGCGAAGCCTCTAAACAAGCCATTAAAGATTTCCTCAGCCTCCCCGATGCTAGCGAGTCTTAGTTTTCCCTATTTAAACGCGGAGACGCAAAGGCGCAGAGACGCAAAAAATCTTTACGAACGATTCATTGGGTCCAAGATTTTTCTTCGCGTTAAATTTTCCATCGTTTAGCTCTGTTTTTTAATTGATGAATCGGGGAAAATAGCTTTGCTCTGCTGTTCGGGATACGCTGAACTCTGTATGCCTCTCAACTACAAGCAATATTTAGGGAATCATGACGCCAGGTTAAGGCAACGCCTTCCCTGGGAAGCGGTTCCACGTGATTAAACACGGTTGATTGAGCCAAGTATCGGACCCCTTTCGGCGGAGCTTTTTTCTAAGGGGCAACTTCTAAGAAGTGAACGGATTTTCGGTAGTCTTTTGGCTTGCGGTTTGTTGAGTCGAAAGGTCGAATGTAAAACCGCTTTACAAGCTCTTCTTTTAATTGGCTGATGGTCTCCTCAGGACTCTGAACGTGTTCCTTCAATTTGCAAAGAAAGTCTTTGTGGTCGCGGTTTTCCCGATAACGGGGTCTTTTTGCGGGAAGTAAAAGACAGTCCATGTTTTTTTCGGAGTAGTCCCAGAGGAAAGAGGTGTGATGGAGCCACCGGTCTTTCTTAATGTATTGGGCGTTTCCCCCGCATTTCACCTTTCCTATGCAATAATCGTTTTCAACAAGTTGAAAACCGGGAATTTTCCAAGAGTTTGCATAGAGATCGGCAGACCAACGAAGGATCGGTTCAGGAAAGGCAGGCGTATCTACTTCTTTTTTATTGAAGATAAAAGTGATGAAAAGCGTGTCTTCATCCACAATTACAGTTCCCCCTCCGCTAAAGCGTTTGACTACGGGGATTTTTTCCTTTCCTACTTTATCTAGATCGAGAAGAGATTTTGGATCTCCTGAGATGCCCATAACAATGGCGCGGGGAGACCCTCGATTTACAATACAGAAATTCCGGTCATCCGAACGGAGCAGCTCTTCTTCCAGTTCAAGCTGTTCAAAGATCGGTCTATTCTTTAATTCAACCCAGTGAAGATCTGTCATCCAGGTCTCTTTGGGTCAATGGAAATAATGAGGTTTGTTGCAGGAAGGGCTTGTCTTAAAGACTGAATGGCCGATTCGATGGTTCTATTGAAAGCTCCTTCGTTCGCCTCAAGAGGGGCAAAAGCAATCGATACAGTCAGATGAATGGGGCCTTGATAGGTGTTGAAAGGATGGTTTAAAATCTCCGTATGGAGTTGTTCAGCAACCAGTTTGAGCTCTTTATTTTCCCGGTTGGGTAAAAGTAGAACGAATCCTCCTTCCGATGAGGGCATGAGTAGGTCTGCTTCAGAAACAAAATGGCTCACGAAATCAGAAAAAGGGATTAAAACCTCGTCTGCAATCTGGTGCCCGAAACGATCTTGAAGTTGGGCAAAATCATCGATGCGCACGAATAGAAGCGCGATGGGTCTATTTTGTGTTTTTGCATCTTCCAGCAACTGCAAAACTTGCTTATTGAGTAAGAATTTCTTTTTGAGATAGGCGCTGGAGAGTTCTTTTTTTGGTATATGAATCGCTGAAGACAACTCGCTTGTTTTTTTTCTGGCCAAAGTTGCTTTTTTGCCGATGGCGATCCGGGTTTCGAGTTCTTCCAGGTCCAATTGGTCGCTCAAAAAATCGGTGACTCCAGAATCTAGGGCGTGGTCCCTGAATGATTTTTTCAGACGTCCCGTGATCAATAGAATGGGGATCAAAGAACCTACTGTTTTTTGGCTTATTTCTTTGCACAGTTCCAGAGGATCGCAGTTTTCGAATGAGGAATCGACAATGATGAAATCGATCCGCCCATCTAAGGCGTCGAGAGCCTCTCTTCGGGTGGAGGCATCGATGATAAAGAATTGCTCGGTCAAATGTTTTTTGACCCAAAAAGTAATCGATGGATTGTCAGCCACTATCAAAAGGATGGGAATCTGCAATGTTTCAGACATAATTTTGGTTTACCCTTTTTCTAGGGCAATGAGCAAGATCGAAATATCGGCTGGAGAAATTCCCGAAATCCGGGAGGCTTGCCCTAAGTTTTCCGGAGTGAACCGGGCAAATTTTTGACGCGCCTCGGTCCTTAAGCCGACCACTTTTTCATAATCGAACCCTTTGGGGATCCGAACCGAATCGAGGTTTTCTAATTTAGCCACTTCCTTTTTCTGTCTCTCTATGTAGCCTGCATACTTGATGTGCATTTCGATTTGAGTATTTAAATCGGGACCGAAATCAGTTACCTGTTCCGGATAAGTCTGTAATGCGCTGTCATAAGTCCAGTCGGGCCGGCAAATTAATTGGGCCAAACTCGTCCCTTTCCCGTTGATGTTTTTGAAAACCCTTTCCAACCGGCTCGTTTCGCTTTCAATCGTTTGGAGCTTTTTCATGGCTCGGTCATATTGAGTGCGGTCGATCATGCCTAATTCATAGGCCATCGGTCTCAAACGGAGATCGGCATTATCTTGCCGGAGGAGCAGCCGATGTTCCGCTCGGCTCGTGAACATCCGGTAAGGCTCTGTGAGTTCGAAACGGATCAGGTCGTCGATCATGACGCCAATATAGCTTTCGCTCCGTTTCATGATAAAAGGGGGTTTTTTTAATACTTTGCAAGCTGCGTTGATGCCAGCAATGAGTCCTTGCGCTGCAGCTTCTTCGTATCCGGTAGTCCCATTGATCTGTCCTGAGAGAAAGAGTCCTTCCACTCGTTTCGTTTCCAAAGTGGGATAAATCTGATCGCTATGAACGAAATCGTATTCGATGGCATAGGCCGCCCGCATCACTTCGGCTTTTTCAAGTCCGATGCAATTATGGATCAAATCCAATTGAACATCGAAGGGAAGAGAGGAAGAGATCCCATTGACATAGACTTCTTCTGTGGTAAGCCCTTCTGGTTCGAGAAAAATTTGATGCCGTTCTTTGTCGGCAAAACGGACGACTTTGTCTTCAATAGAGGGGCAGTAGCGAGGTCCTACTCCTTTGATCGTTCCTCCATAGAGAGGAGAGCGGTGAAGGTTCTTCTTGATCACTTCATGCGCTTCGGGGGTTGTATAGGTAATGTGGCACGAAATTTGAGGCATCCGTTCTTCCGGCTCATCGTAGGAAAAACGAACTCCTTCATCCCCAGGCTGCTCTTCGCATTTGGAAAAATCGATGCTCCGGCGATTGATGCGGGGAGGGGTTCCCGTTTTTAAACGTCCTAGCCGGAATCCAAGGCTTTCTAAACTCGGAGAAAGCCCCATGGCCGCTTTATCGCCCCCTCGTCCCCCGGAAAAATGGGTCTGTCCAATATGAAGAAGCCCTCTCATAAAGGTTCCGGAAGAGAGGATCACGGTTTGGGCGCGGTATTCGATCCCTTCTTGGGTTGTAACTCCTGCAATCCGGCCATTCTCGACGATCAACGATTCAGTCGTTCCCTGTTTGATTTCGAGATGTTCCGTCTTTTCCAACCGATGTTTCATCTCCAAAGCATAGGCTGCTTTGTCTGCTTGGGATCGAGGCGATCGGACAGCAGGGCCTTTAGACGCATTGAGCATTCGGAACTGAATGCTCCTCCGGTCGGCCACTTTCCCCATTAAGCCGCCCAAAGCGTCGATTTCCCGAACGATATGTCCTTTGGCGGTCCCGCCGACCGAAGGGTTGCAGCTCATCTTCCCGATTGTATCGAGATTCATGGTCAAAAGAAGCGTTTCAGCGCCCATTCGAGCGGCAGCATGAGCCGCCTCGCAGCCCGCATGGCCTGCGCCCACGACTAAAACGTCAAAAATTTTTGGGTATTTCCACATCATATTTTTTCAAAAATAAAAAACCCCTGTCAAAAGCCTATTTTAAAATAGGGGCTTGAAAGGGGTTAAACTCGATCGATCGAATCGATTATTTTTTCTTATGGCGGTCGCGGCGTCTGCGCTTTTTGCGCTTATGGCGGGCGATCTTCGCACGTCGTTTCTTTTTTACAGATGCCATAGTTTCCCTTAGTTCAAAGAGCTTTATAAACAGCTAGAGGCATTTTAGGCGATCTTCATCTAAAAGTAAAGATTCTTGGTGCCTAGAGGAGCGATTAAAAAATTAAATCGCTAGAGGTTTTTAAGTTTCTGCAAGCAGACTCTGCCCCAATCGAAAAAGAATTGGGCCTCATGCTCTCCTTTTTCCGACCACCCTTTGAGGTAATCGGACCATTCACCAGGAACTGAATCTTTGGTAAAATGAGAATGATCAATTTTTGCCAACTCGCTTGCCTGGAGAGCGCAAAGAAGGCTGAGCAAAATCACGCTCCCTTTTTTACAAAGGGCATACCGTGCTTTTTCTTCAGGAGAAAGTTCTCTCTTTTTGTAAGCTTTCAGAAAAGTTTGCTCTTCTTTTTCATTGAAATCGTGGAGCAAAGCGCAATAAGAT
>Ga0075363_100000392_pt1 | contig 13348 bp, 10 predicted proteins | sample EndMetdeltDD1763_FD_71470 | JGI IMG/M metagenome (GOLD analysis project Ga0075363, IMG submission 71470) | Populus endosphere microbial communities from Tennessee, USA - Endosphere MetaG P. deltoides DD176-3 | ecosystem: Host-associated > Plants > Roots > Endosphere | place: USA: Tennessee...
GGTACGTCTGGATCCCGCTCTGCCTGCTCTTCGCCGTGCCGTTCTTCGACCGGCGCCGCCCCTTCCGGCTGCTCCACCTCGATCTGCTCGTCCTGCTGTCGTTCTCGATCTCGCAGTTCTTCTTCAACAAGGGCGAGATCGTCGCCTCGGTGCCGCTCGTGTACCCGGTCCTCGCCTACCTCTTCGGGCGCATGCTGCTGGCCGGATTCCGGCCCCGGCAGCGGGAGGGCCCGCTCGTGCCCCACGTCCCGATCCGCTGGCTCGCGATCGCCGCGGTGGCGCTGGCGATCTTCCGGATCGGGATGAACGTCGCCGACTCGCAGGTCATCGACATCGGCTTCGCCGGGGTCGTCGGTGCGGACCGGATCGCCGACGGCGACGGCGTCTACAACGGCGACTTCACGTCGCTGATCGATCGCGGCGACTCCTACGGACCGGCCAACTACCTGCTCTACGTCCCCTTCGAGCAGGTCTTCCCCTGGGGTGGAGGTCTGGAGGAATTGCCGGCTGCACACGCCGCCGCGATCGTCTTCGACCTCGCGGTCGTCGGGCTGCTGCTGCTCGCCGGCCGGCGGCTGCGGGAGGGGGCGGACGGCAGGGAGCTGGGGATCGCGCTCGCCTTCGCCTGGCTCGCCTACCCGTACACGCTCTACGCGCTCGACGCCAACGGCGGCAACGACGCGCTCGTCGCCGCGATCCTGATCGCCGCGCTGATCGTCGTCGCCTCGCCCCTGAGGCGCGGGTTGGCGATCGGGCTCGGCGCCGCGGTCAAGTTCGGCCCGCTTGCGCTCGCCCCGCTGTTCGCCGCCGGCACCGGGGAGCGCCGCATCCGTTCGACGCTGATCTTCGCGGCCGCCTTCCTGGCGGTCTGGGCCGTCGTGCTGATCCCGCTGCTGCCGAACGGCGGGCTGAGCGAGTTCTACGACAGGACGTTCGGCTACCAGGCGTCCCGAGGGTCCCCGTTCAGCATCTGGGGACTGGAGCCGGGTCTGGAGAGCGTGCAGAAGCTCGCCCGCGCCCTGCCCGTGCTGCTCGGCCTGGCGCTGTTCTTCGTGCCGCGGCGGCGAACGCCGCTGCAGGTCGCCGCCCTCGGCGCGGCGGTCCTGATCGCCACGCAGGTCGGCTCCGAGCACTGGTTCTACTTCTTCATCCTCTGGTGGACCCCCTACGTGCTGATCTCGATCTTCGGCTCCCAGGAGCGGATCAGCGGCCTCCGCGAGGGCGGCGGCTAGGCGATCGTCGTCCGCAGCTCGCCGAGCTGCGGTGAGCCGACGACGACCTCGTCGCCCGGCTGCAGCCAGACCCGCGGCTGGCGGCTCCCGCCGACCCCAGCGGGCGTTCCGGTCGAGACGATGTCGCCGGGCACCAGGGTCATCAGCGTCGAGAGGTGGGCCACCAGCTCCGCGACCCCGAAGATCAGGTTGTCGCTCGTCGCCTCCTGCATGCGCTCGCCGTTCAGGTCGAGGCTGAGCGCGAGCGCGTCGGGTGGGCCGGCCTCGTCGGGGGTGACCAGCGCCGGGCCGCAGGGCGCGGAGCCGTCGAAGACCTTGCCGGGGATCCACTGCGGGGTCTGGAACTGCAGGTCGCGGGCGGAGAGGTCGTTGAGGAGGGTGTAGCCGGCGACGTGGTCGAGCGCCTCGGAGGCGGGGACCTCCGAGGCGGCCCGGCTGACGACGAAGGCGATCTCGGCCTCGTAGTCGACCTTGCTGCTCGCTCGCGGGAGGGCGACCGTCGCGCCGTCGGCGACGAGGGCGTTGCGGAACTTGGCGAAGAACGTCGGCACCTCGGGCGGATCGATGCCCGCCTCGGCCGCGTGGTCGGCGTAGTTGAGGCCGATGCAGACGATCTTCTCGGGGTCGGGCACCGGCGCCAGCAGCTCGACGCGGTCGAGCGCGGCGAACGGCTCCGCCCCCTCGGCGGCGCGGCGCAGGTCGTCGAGGGCGCCCGCCTCGAGCAGCGCGCGCATCGTGGTGGGGCCGCCGCCGAGCGCATCCGCGGCGTCGATCACGTCGCCGCCGCGGAGGACGCCGGCGCGATCGCCGCGCTCGGACCGGTAGGAGATCAGCCGCATCCGCGCCAGACTATCCGGACCGCCCCGTCGCGCCGTGCCATAATCGCCGCCCCGCCGGGCACGCCAGCCCGGCTTTCTCTGGGGGCGTAGCTCAGTTGGTTAGAGCGCCGGCCTGTCACGCCGGAGGCCGCGGGTTCGAGTCCCGTCGCTCCCGTTCGATTCGACCTCGCGTCGCGTTCCCGCCGATCGGGGCCGCGGCGGATAGATTGGGCCGGTGAGCGACCGCAGCGTCCTGGTCACCGGCGGCACCGGCTTCCTCGGCAGCTGGTGCGTGGCGACGCTGCTCGGGCGCGGCTACCGCGTCCGGACCACGGTCCGCAACCTCGCCCGCGAGGGCGACGTCCGGGCCGCGGTGACGAACGCCGGCGCCGCCGAGCAGGACTCGCTCAGCTTCGCCGCCGCCGACCTCGGCGACGATGCCGGGTGGGCCGAGGCCGTCGCCGGTTGCGATTTCGTCCTCCACGTCGCCTCCCCGTTCCCGCCCTCGCAGCCGCGCGATCCCGACGAGCTCATCGTCCCCGCTCGCGACGGTGCCCTGCGAGTGCTCCGAGCCGCGCTCGATGCGGGCGCCGAGCGGGTCGTGCTCACCTCCTCGGTCGCGGCGATCAGGAACGGCGGGCCGCCGGTGAACGGATCGGCCTACACCGAGGACGACTGGACGGACGGCGATAACGCCTCGCTCACGCCCTACACCCGTTCGAAGACGATCGCGGAGCGCGCCGCCTGGGACCTCGCCGCGGAGCGCGGCGCCACCGACCGCCTCGCCGTGGTCAACCCCGGGGCGATCATCGGCCCGGCGCTCAGCGATGACCGCTCGTTCTCGCTCGAGCTGATCGAGCGGCTGATGAAGGGCGCGATGCCGGCGTTGCCGAAGCTCGGGTTCTCGCTCGTCGACGTCCGCGACGTCGCCGAGCTGGAGTTGCTGGCGATGACCTCGCCGGACGCTGCCGGCAAGCGGCTCATCGCCGCCGACCGGTTCATGTGGATGGCGGAGATCGCGGAGGTCCTGCGCGACCGGCTCGGCGACGGAGCCTCGAAGGTGCCGACCCGGATCGCCCCGAACCTCTTGATCAAGGCGGTCGGGATCTTCGACCCGAGCGTGCGCTCGTTCACCGGCGACCTCGGCAGGCGCATCGAGTTCTCGAACGAGCGCGCGCGTGAGCTCGGCTGGGAGCCGCGCCCGGTCGGCGACTCGATCGCCGAAACCGCCCGCAGCCTGCAGCAGCACGGGATCGTCTGAGCGCCTCCGCCTCCGGCCCGTACGGCTGCGGAAACAAAGCGACGCCCGGCTGGCGGGCGTCGCTCTGCTCTCCTCCTCCCCTCCCCGAGAGCGTTTCCCCCCGAAGGCCTGGCGCAGAGCGTCGGCGGCGGAGGGTCGCTAGGGATCGCAACCGTAGCCGATTCGACCCGAGATCGTGCTGATCGATACGGACTAGAGGGCGCCGCCCGCGGCCGGCGGCGCGGTGGGGTCCTCGCCCTCGCCCTCACCGAGGCCCTCGCGGGCCAGGTACTCCTCCGCGAGCAGGGCGTTGTCGCGGGCGCGCTCGACCACCCGCAGCAGATCGGACATGGTCGAGACCTCCTCGACCTGCTCCTTGATGAACCACTGCATGAACTGCTCGCCCTGGTAGTCGCCCTCGTCGCGGGCCTTCGCCGCGAGCGCGCTGATCTGCTTCGTCACGCGCTTCTCCTGCGCGAGGGCGAGCTCGACCGGGGCGACGATGTCGGAGAACCCCGTCTTCGGCGCCTCGACGCCGGGGGTGACGACGGGCAGGTCGGCGTCGAGCAGGTACTGGGTGATCATCATCGCGTGGTTGCGCTCCTCGACCGCCTGGCGGTAGAAGAAGCTCGAGAGGCGCGGCAGGGTCTCCGCGTCGAAGTGGACGGCGATCGCGACGTACTGCTGGTGGGCGGCGAACTCGTTCGCGACCTGCTCGTTGAGGCTCTCGGCGAAGCTGTTGTCGGACATTCGGTTCCTCCGGGGAGTGGCGGTGCGGGGAGCCCGACGCTACCCGAGTCGACGACTTAGGTCACCCGAAGCCAAATTCGGGTACCCGAACCCCCGAGCGCTCATGATTTCCCGTCCCGCAGCACCCAACGGTCCGACCAAAGCGGACGCGAAGCGGAGCATTTGGTCGGAGTCATCTTCCCCAGCGGAAGCCGGTCTCGCTCGGCACCGGGTCCATCGGCGCCGTCGGCAGGCCGGCGGGGACGGCCGGGTCGTTGTAGCCGGAGGGGGCCGTGTCGTTGGGAGTGTCGGGGTGGAAGAGCGACGCCAGATACTGGATCTGTCCCCGGCCGACCTCGACCTCCCCCTGCCCGCCGCCATAGATCTTGATCCCGCGTTCGGCGCAGTAGGCGTAGATCGACAGCACCTCCTCGATCGAGCCGAAGCGCGAGGGCTTCGAGTTGATCGCCCGGACGGGCTCCTCGATCGCCTTCACGTCGGCCAGCGAGTGCAGGGGGGCGTCGTAGGTGATCCGCTCGACGTGGGGGGCGAGCACCTCGCGGGTCTCCTCGGTCAGGTCGGGATCCTCGAGGTAGGCCTCCGGGAAGGCCTCGGCGACGGCGGCGTAGAGCTCCGGGTCGGTGTCGACGTCGACGGGAGTCCCCTTGTAGTGGCCCTTCAGGTCGAGGACGCGGACCGGGGCGAGCCCCTTGATCTCCTCGATCAGCTCGGTGGTCCAGTCGTTCTCGGGGTCGAGCTTGAACTCGAGGCCCGGGTAGCGCTCGAGACGCTTCGTAATCGGCTCGGTGTTCGAGCCCGTGTCGCTCTCGAAGACGGTCAGCCGGGTCGAGCAGACGAAGTTGAGCGGCTTCGGATCCCGCCCGAGCGCCTCGTGCAGCGAGGTGCCGGCCTGGCGCAGCGCGAGGTCGAGCGCGGCGCTCTCGTACGCCCAGCGGCGGTAGTGGCGAGACGCCTCCATGCCGGGGGGCGATGCCTCGAAGAGGTCGAGCTCGCCGACGATCGCGCAGAACTCGCCCAGCGTGCTCGCGCCGCTGAAGTCCTGGTTCGGGCCCGTGTCGCGGTGGGCGATCTGGTCGAGGACGTCGTAGACGACGTCCTCGCCGATCCCCTCCTGTCCCTCGCCGTGGAGGTGCACGATCGTGGAGGGACGGGTGAAGGCCCCGTAGTCGCGGTCGTGGCCGCTGAGCTCGTAGCGCTCGACTCGCAGGGGCAGGGCGCTGAGGGTGCTCCAGGCTTCGCTCACCCTCCGGAAGCTACCGGTACGACCAGAACGGGTCTGTGGGCGTCGTGCAGGAGCCGGTGCGGAGTGGAGCCGAGGATGGCGCTCTTGAGTGGGCTCTCCCCATAGCTGCCGACGACGATCGCCCGCGCGTCGCGTTCCTCGGCGAGCTCCTCGAGCGCTTCGGTCGGGTGCCTGGGCACGAGCGCCAGCTCCGCATCGATGCCCAGCTCCGCGGCGCGGTCCATGGCCTCGGCGGTGACGCGCTCGCCGTGCTTGCGCACGATCTCCCGATGGGCGGCGATCTCCTCGCCGTAGCCGACCGGCGGCTCGTATCCGAAGACCACGACCACGCGATCGCCCGTCGATCCGGCCAGGTCGAGCGCGGCGTCGAACGCCGCGCGGGCGCAGTCGGAGCCGTCGTAGCCGACCACGAGGGTGCTCTTCTTCATCCGGGGACCTCCTCTTCGCTGGCTCCCACCGATTCAACATGGCCGCCGCCCGCGGCGATCTCCGGAGGCACCGCCTCGAACGGCCTCCGGCTGAAGAACTCCCGCCCCTTCGTGAGGCGCCAGGCCACCATCAGTACGAGGCCGAGGATGAAGAAGAAGAGCGCGATGGCCAGCGGCACGCCGACCCCGAGGACAGAGGTGCCCGAGTAGGAGGAGCCGGGATCGGACAGCTCCCTGACCGACTCGTAGAGCAGGTAGAAGAGCATCAGGGCGCCGACGACCGGCGCGACGCCGATGAAGATCAGGTTCTTGGCCGACTTGGTCAGCTCGTGGCGCCAGTAGATGGCGCAGGCGATCCCCGTCAGCCCGTAGTAGAAGGCGATCAGCAGCGACAGGGCCGAGAGCGAGTCGAAGAGGAAGTTGTCGCTGACGACGCTGGCGCCGACGTACCAGGCGACGGCGATGAAGCCGATGACGATCGTGCCGAACGCCGGGGTGAGGAACCGAGGATGGATCGTGGCGAACCGCTGCGGGAAGGCCCCCCCGGCCGCCATCGAAAGCGACGTCCTCGAGGCCGGCAGGATCGTCGTCTGCGTCGAGGCGATCCCCGACGTGATCACCGACAGCACGACGAGGAACGAGAGCGACCCGAGCACGTCCTCGCTGACCGCCCCGAGGACGCCGGCGTTGTCGTCGAAGCGCTCGATCCGGTCGAGCCCGGCGTAGCCGATCAGGGTCACCGCCACGCCGATGTAGACGGCCAGCAGGGTCACGGTGCTGACGATCCCGGCGAGCCCGGGAGCTCGCGAGCTGTCCTTGGACTCCTCGGTCAGGTTGACCGCGCTCTCCCAGCCCCAGTAGATGAACACGCCGAGCAGGACTCCCGAGAGGAGCCCGGAGTAGGACTCGATCGCGAACGGGTTCAGCCACGAGAGCGACGGGTCGATCGACTTGTTCGTCGCGTTGTCGGTGATCAGGGCGATGGCGGCGACGACGATGAAGAGGACCAGGGCGCCGACCTGAGCGAGCGCCATCACCCGCTGGACCTTCGCCGAGAGCTCGGTGCCGATCACGCAGATCGTCGTCATCACGGCGACGATGACGACGGCGAAGATGATCACCGCGGTGCGCGACCGCCGCAGCTCGTCGAGCCCGAAGAGGTCGAAGATGTAGAACGCCGAGACGTCGGCCAGTGAGCCGATCACGAGGATGCCGGTGGTGAAGATCGCCCAGCCGCCGATCCAGCCGGCGTAGGGCCCGAGCGTCCTGGTCACCCACGAGAAGGTCGTGCCGCAGTCGGGGTCGACCTTGTTCATGTAATAGAACGACCCCGCGATGAAGAACATCGGGATGAAGGAGACGATCAGCACCGCCGGTGCCTGCACGCCGGCCGCGACGACGATCGATCCGATCACCGCTGCGAGGGAGTAGGCGGGGGCGGTCGAGTCGAGGCCGATCGCGAGTCCGTCCAGGAACCCGATCGAGTTCTTCTTCAGCCCCTTGTCGCCGACCTCGGACTCGCGCTCATCTCCCGCCGGGGCGACCGTCGCGCTCTCCATCTCGACCTCCTCCGTCGTGACGCGCGCCGCGGGCCGGCGCCGCCACACCCTATCCCGAGCTCAGCGCTCGACGGCGCGGTGCTCGCCCGTCCGGTGCCCGCCCGCGTAGGCGGCGATCCAGAGGACGACGCCGAGCAGCAGGAGCAGGCCGGCGCGGATGAACGTCTCGCCCTCGTTGTCGACGATCAGGACCACCGACGCGATAGCGGCGAGGATCGGGGCGATCGTCGGCGCCCGGAAGTGCTCGTGCTCGACGTCCTCGCGCCGCAGCACGAGCACCGAGATGTTGACCGCCGTGAACGCGACGAGGAGCAGGAGGACCGTCGTGTCCGCCAGGTCTCCCAGGTCTCCCGTCGAGACGAGGATCAGGCCGAGGATCGTGGTGAAGACGATGGCGGTGATGGGGGTTCGCCGGCCCTGCAGGATGCGGCCGAAGAAGCCGGGGATGATCCCCTCCTCCGACATCCCGTAGACGAGCCGCGAGGCCATGATCATGTTGATCAGCGCGCCGTTGGCGAGCGCGAACAGGGTGATCGCGGCGAACACGTCGGGGGAGACCCCGAGCGGCCCCTGCTGGCCGACCTCGACGAGCGGAGCGCTCGAGTTCGACAGCACGTCGGTGGGGACGGCGGCCGACGCGACCAGGGTGACGACGAGGTAGATGAGACCCGCGAACGCGAGCCCGCCGAAGAGGATCTTCGGATAGTTGCGGCTCGGTTTCTCGACCTCCTCGGCGATGTTCACCGAGTCCTCGAAGCCGATCAGGGCGTAGAACGCCAGCCCGGCGCCGGAGAGGATGGCGAAGAACGGGGTGACTCCCTCCTTGAACTCGAAGTTGCGGCTGAAGTCGGAGCTGCTCTCGCCCAGCGCGGCGAGGCCGATCACGATGATCAACAGCAGGCCGCCGACCTCGATGATGGTGAGGACCGCATTGAGGCGGACCGACTCGGCGATCCCGCGCATGTTGATCAGCGCGACGACGATCAGGAAGGCGATCGCCACCGGGATCACCTTGACGTCGACGAACTCGGCCAGCGCGTCGCCGCCGAAGGCGCGCGCCAGCACGCTGGCGGACGTGATGCCGGAGGCCATCACCGCGAAGGCGATCATGAACGTCAGGAAGGGCTGCTTGAACGCCTTGTTGACGTAGAGCGCCGCGCCCGCAGCGCGCGGGTACTTGGAGACCAGCTCGGCGTAGGCGCAGGCGGTCAGCGCGGCGAGGATGAACGCGGCCAGGAAGCCGGTCCAGATCGCCCCGCCCGTCTCGGCACCGACCTCGCCGGCGAGCGCGTAGATGCCGCCGCCGAGGATGTCGCCGACGATGAACAGAAGGAGCAGCCAGGGGCCGACGCGGCGGGCCAGCTTCGTCTTCTGCTCGCCCGTGTTCGGATCGCCTTCGTAGGCATCCTCGGGTGGACGCGTCACTGCCTCAGCCATCTCTGTTTCCTCCCTAGATTGGACCCGGTCGGCACCCTATACCCGCGTTTGGCGATGGCGAACGGGGAAAGGTCCAGAGGCATGCACATGCGAATCGGGATGACCGCAGCTCTCGCCCTTCTCGCCGCCGGATCGATCGCCGCCGGCTGCGGCGGCGACGACGCCGGTGAAGACGGCACGAGCTCGCCCCTGACCGAGGCGCTGAGCGAGGTGGGGCTCTCCGGCGACGAGCCCACCTCCTTCACCTGGGTCGACACCGCCCGCCTGCGCGAGGTCGCCGGGCTCGGCGAGACGGCCGAGGAGGCGATCGACGACGAGGAATGGCAGACCGCGGTCGGGCTGGTGTTCGGCTCCAATGGTGCGCTCCCCGAGTTCGAGTTCGATCCGATGGGCGGAGAGCGGACGATCGTCGTCGGCTCGCCGCCCGTGGAGGCGACCCGCTTCGACGGGCTCGACCCCGCCGCCGCCGAGGCGAGCTTCGAGGAGCTCGGCTTCGAGGCGGTCGAGAGCGAGGGGCGGGAGTTCCTGGCGCTCGGCGACGAGGGCGAGATCGCGTCCGAGCCGCTCAGCGACGCCGGCGCGGGGCTGGTGGGCATCAACCGCGTCCTGATCGAGGACGAGGCGTTCGCCTTCGGCGGGTACGAGGACGCGGTCGTCGCCGCCCTCGACCCGGGGGAGCCGCTCGGCGATCAGCCCGGCTTCGCGGCGATGGCCGACTGCATGGGCGAGGAGGCGCTGGCCGCCTCGATCCGCGATCCCCGTGACGGGGAGGCCGAGCAGGTGGCGCTCGTCGGCGTCGGCATCGCCACCGCCGGCGGCGACCCGGCATCCGATGTCGTCTGCGCGGTCGGAGCCGAGGGGGAGTCCCTCGACGAGGTCTCCGCGCAGATGGAGGAGGCGTTCAACGAGGGCGGGCTCGAGCCGGTGACCAGCCGCCCGTACGAGGATCTGCTCGGCCCCGCCGAGATCGAGAGCGGCGAGTCGGACGGGGCGCCCTGGGTACGGGCCACGTTCGACCTTCCCACCGGGACGCCGGTCGGGGTGGTCTTCCAGGTCGATCAGCAGGCGGCCTTGCCGCTCGGCGGCGATCCGCCGAGCACCTCGCCGACCAGCTCCCCGTAGGCCTCGATGCCGGCCGCGAGGTCGGCCTCGGAGGTGTCCTCCTCTCGGGCGTGACTGAGCCCGCCGACGGAGGGGACGAAGATCATCGCCGCCGGGACCCGGCGGGCCAGCTCGGCGGCGTCGTGGAGGGCGCCGCTCGTCAGCGCCTCAGCGCGCCCGCCGCGCTTCGCGACCTGCGCCGCGGCCAGCCCGACGAGGCCGGGGTCGAAGGGAACCGGCTCGATCCGCCAGATCGGCTCGCCGCCGAGGACGCAGCGCCGCTCGTCGGCTGCGTTCGCGGCAGCGCTCAGGGTCTCCGCCAGCATCTCCTCGAGCGGCTCGGCGTCGGCGTGGCGGAGGTCGACGCCGAGCTCCGCGCGACCGGCGACGGCGGTGATCACCCCCGGCTGGAGCCGGATCTCGCCGCACGTGCCGACGCCCCCGTGGGCGCGGGCGATCCGATCGACGGCGAGCGCCGTCTCCGCCGCGGCGAGCGCCGCGTCGCGGCGGGCGTCCATCGGGGTCGTGCCGGCGTGCGCCGCCTGCCCGTCGAAGACGAGGTGGTGGCGCTCGACGCCGGCGCAGCCGTCGACGGCCGCGCAGGGCAGGCCCTCGGATTCGAGCACCGGACCCTGCTCGATGTGGAGCTCGAGGTAGGCGCCGATCCCGGCGAGTCGCGCCTCGGCGCGCGGGGCGTCCTCGAGCTCGACCCCGTTCTCCGCCAGGACCTCGCCGATCGCCCTGCCCTCGGCGTCGGTCAGTCCGGCGAGGCCGGCGGGGTCGAGCGTTCCCGCCACCGCCGAGCTGCCGAACAGGCTGCGGCCGAAGCGCGCTCCCTCCTCGTCGGCGAAGTCGATCAGGACGAGGTCGCGAGGCGGAGGCGCGCCGCCGCTCCAGGCTCGCAGCGCTCCGAGCGCCGCCATGACCCCGAGCGCGCCGTCGAGCCATCCGCCGTTCGGGACCGAGTCGAGATGGGAGCCGACTGCCAGGGCCGGGGCGCCCGGATCGACGCCCTCCAGGCGCGCCCAGAGGTTGCCGGCCTCGTCGATCTCGGGCTCGACCCCGAGCTCTGCGAGCAGCTCACCGAGCAGCTCGCGGGCGGCGCGCCACTCCGGTCCCCAGCAGATGCGCCGCGCACCGTCCGGGCCGCCGGTCCGGCGCGCGAGCTCGCGCAGGTCCGCGATCACGCGGGCGGCGTCGATCGCCGGTCCGGCCGCGCCGGCGCTCAAGCCATGCGCTCCCGCCGCAGCGCCTGCGCGAGGCAGTGCGCGCCGCCGCCGCCGAGCGTGAACATCTCGAGGTCGGGATCGAAGACGGTCAGGCCGAGCGAGCGCAGCTGCGCGTTCAGCCCCTCCGAGCGCCGGGTCGAGATCACCCGCTCGTCGCCGAGCGAGATCGCGTTGACGCCGAGGCCGAACGCGTCGGCGACGGACACCTCGAGGATCTCGAAGCCGGCTCCTCGCAGCCAGGCGACCAGGCCGGTGGAGGCCGCCTCGACGCAGACCGCCGCCAGCTTCGGGGCGAGGATCGAGACGAGCACGTCGATGTGGACGAAGTGGGAGGGGATCGGCTCGATCCGCACCTCCCAGCCCAGCGCCTCCATCCAGCCGCCGAGCTGGCGGGCAGCGGCCTGATCGGTGCGCTCCTCGCCGTTGCCGATCAGCAGCCGGCCGGGCTCGACGATGATCACGTCGCCGCCCTCGAGTGAGCCGGCGGTGATCATTCCGCTGACCGGGATCCCGGCTCGCTGGTAGAAGCCGATCACCGGCCCGTACTCGCCGCGGCGCCAGGGCTGCGCGAGCTGGGTGACGACGGCCCCGACGGGGGTCGCGACGCTCGAGTCGCGGGCGAACACCTGGTAGGGGAGGTGCGGATCGGGATCGAGCAGGTGGACCTCGACGCCCGCCTCGCGGTAGGCGGAGACCATCTCGCGATGCTGGGCGGCGGCCAGCTCGGCGTCGAAGACCCGGTCGCTCTCCAGGGTCGCCTTCGAGATCACGCTGGTCGCCCGCCAGCGGAAGTTGTCCGGCGGGCAGAGGAGGACGTCATGGAGGCGTCCGTACTCGGAGTCGACGCCCCAGTCGGGCAGGATCGTCGCGGGGCCGGGATCGCTCATTCGATCACCACCCGGATCGTCTTCAGGGTGCGGTCGCTGGCGCCCCGGACCTGACCGCCGTGATCGAGCGAGTCGGCGATGAAGTCCAGCGTCTCCCGGCTGAGCCGCTCGCCGGGCAGCACGTTGGGGACCCCGGGCGGGTAGGCGGCGAGCGACTCCGCCGCGATCCGGCCCTCGGCGGCGGCGAAGCCCACGACCTCCTGCGGCCCGAGGAAGGCATCGCGCGGCGTCATCTCCGTCGGGCCCCAGGGCGGGGGCGGAGCGAACGGCGCCCGCGGCTCGGCCGCCTCCCGCCGCAGGGAGACGGCGGCGTCGCGGAGGCCGGCGAGGAGGCGCTCTCCCGTCTCGGCGACCTTCTCGCCGATCCCGAAGACGGCGACGACGACGTTCTCGGCGTAGAGCTCCAGCCAGACGTCGTGCTTCTCGCGCAGCAGTCTCGCGATCTCGTTGCCGGTTGCGCCGGTCCCGCGGACGTCGACGGAGAGGCGCAGCGGATCCCAGGCGTAGACGCTGGGGGCCTCGGCGATCTCCTCGTCGAGCACGTCGAGTCCGTCGATCGCGACGACCGCCGCCCGCAGCTCGCGCAGAGACGCGATCGTCTCCGCCAGCTGCTCGCGCCCGGAGACGGCGTTCTGCCGCCGGGCGGCGTCGAGCGACGCGGTCAGCAGGGCGCTCGGGCTGGTCGACTCGACCAGCGTCACCGAGCGGTCGACGATGCGCTCGTCCATCCGCTCGCTGCCGATGTGGAGGATCGCGGACTGGGTGAGGCTGCCGCCGAGCTTGTGGACCGAGTTGAGGACGACGTCGGCGCCGCAGGCGAGCGCGTTGGCGGGCAGCTCGTCGGAGAAGGCGAGGTGCGCCCCCCAGGATTCGTCGACGACGAGCGGCACGTCATGGGCATGAGCGACCTCGGCGAGCGCGGCGATGTCGGCGACCGCGCCGAAGTAGGTGGGCGAGACGGCGAACGCCGCCACCGCGCCGGGCTCGGAGGCGAGCGCCTCCTCGAGCGAGTCCGGGGTCAGGCAGTTGGCGACGCCGAGCTCATCGTCGATCGCCGGGGCGACGAAGCGGGGACGCAGGCCGCTGAGCACGAGGCCGTCGATGACCGACGAGTGCACGTTGCGCTGGACCACGGCCGAGTCGCCGAGATGCGCGAGGGCCAGGCAGGCGGCGTGGTTGCCGCCGGAGGCGCCGTTGACGAGGAACCAGCTCCGGCGCGCGCCCCAGGCCTCGGCGGCCAGGCGCTGCGCCTGCTGGAAGGGCGTGTCCAGCGGGTCCGGCCCGACGTCGATGTCCTCGGTTCCCGCCGGGAAGTCGAGCCGCAGCGCCGCCTCCCCGATCGCCTCCCTGAGCCCCGGGTCGGCGCCGACCCGGGGCTCAGGGAGGCGATCGGGGAGGCGGCGCTGCGGCTCGACTTCCCGGCG
>Ga0075363_100000394_pt1 | contig 13336 bp, 14 predicted proteins | sample EndMetdeltDD1763_FD_71470 | JGI IMG/M metagenome (GOLD analysis project Ga0075363, IMG submission 71470) | Populus endosphere microbial communities from Tennessee, USA - Endosphere MetaG P. deltoides DD176-3 | ecosystem: Host-associated > Plants > Roots > Endosphere | place: USA: Tennessee...
CCCATGACCAACCCCGCACCCGGCACCCTGGCCTGGTTCGAGGTCGCCACCGACGACCCCGACACCGCCGAGAAGTTCTACGGGAGCCTGTTCGACTGGTCGTTCGAGGCCGACCCCCCGGCCGCATCCGGTGGCCTCGACTACCGCAACATCACGGCCTCCGGCGCCGACGGACCGATGGGCGGCCTCTTCGGCACCGGCGGTCAGCTCCCGGACCACGCCGTGTTCTACATCCTCGTCGCCGACGTCGAGGCCACCTGCGCGGACGCCGAGCAGCTCGGCGGGTCGGTGGTCAGCAAGCACCTCGACGCCGGACCCGGCGTCCCCGCCTTCGCCTACCTGCGCGACCCGTCGGGCAACCAGTTCGGCGTCTTCACCCCTCCAGCGGGCTGATGGCGCACTACCGGACGCGGATCGTCCGCGTCCGGTGGTTGGCTGGACGCCATGAGCGACATGTGGCTGCCCGAGGACCAGGACCCGCGCACGCAGGGGAGCCCGCAGGGAGAGAAGGCGACGTACGTCGAATACCTCGCCAACTACCGGCTCACCCCGATCTCGACTTCAACGGCGCCGTCGGCACCCAGGAGTGCGTCGACGACGCGTTCACCACGTGGCGGCGCGAGATCGTCAAGGCCGAGAGGTGGTTCGACTCGGTCTCGGAGAGCGACCTCGGCCGGATGCTGCCGATCGCCAGGCGCGAGGGCGAGGAGGTCAGCATCCGGGACCTGGTGGTGCACATGATCGAGGAGTACGCGCGGCACTGCGGCCACGCCGACCTGCTACGGGAGTGCATCGACGGGCGGACCGGGCAGTGAGCGAGCTGGCGGCGCTGCGGCGCTGGCTGGGCGACCTACGCTCCACCGTGGAGCGGAAGGCCGAGGGGCTGACGCCGGACCAGCTGGCGGCCCGTTCGGTGCCGCCATCGCAGCTGTCGGTGCTGGGCCTGGTCCGGCATCTGGCGCAGATGGAGCACTACTGGTTCGTGCTGACCCTCTCCCGCGCCGACGAGCCTCAGCTGTACGTGCCTGACGGGGACTGGGACGCGCAGTTCCGTGACGCCGTCGCCGACGAGGCCGTGGTCGCGGACGCGTTCGACACCTGGCGGGCCACCTGCGCCCGCGCCGACGCGGTCATGGACGGGCTCGACCCGGCCGACCTGGAGTTCGTCTGGGACCCCGACGACAGGATCGGCTCGGTCCGCGACGCGCTCATCCAGGTGCTCTACGAGTACTCCCGGCACTGCGGCCACCTCGACCTGCTCCGTGAGGCGATCGACGGCCGGACCGGCGAGTAGCCGTCCGGCGGTCAGCCGGACAGCGAGTCCAGTGGTGTCGGCTCAAAGGTCTCGACGTCGCTGCCGCCCTGGGGCCCGCACTGGGGACACCACGGCTGGAGGCGGCGATGGCTCACGCCGCTGAGCAGCAGGTAGACCAGCGAGCCCAGCGCGGCCAGCCACACCGCCAGCGCGGGGACGCGAAACTCCGACGGCGCCAGGGGCGGAAGCAGGCACGCCACCAGCATCACCACGAGATACCAGGTCGCGGCACGGCGGTCGGCCAGCAGGTGCACCATCGCCAGGCGACGCCGGTAGGTCACCGCGGACTCGGCCGGGTTCAACGGGAAGTCCGCGACGCACCGTTCACACAGCGCCCGGTCGTGCTTCCTCATCTCCAGCCACGTGGTGATCAGGATCGACACGAAGGCGAGGGAGACCAGCGGCTTGCCCCCCGTGGGATACGGGATCGGCTGCACGGCCAGCACGGCCATGGCACCGATGACCGACACGAAGATGGTCGGTCCGTGGTGACCCCACCGAGTCGCCCGCGCGGGCATGGCAGCCCACGAACCGCCAAAGATGTGTGCCATGACCATCGCCCCCCAGCGTCGAGTCCTGGTCCACCCAAGCACAGGTCGCGCCAACACCGAAAGCCGAGTTTTGCGGAAACTGGGGTAGAGCCACCACAAATCTGCTACGGGTCCGCCACACCGCGGCCACACCGGGCCAACAGCGAGCGATCACTCGACGTACATGACCTCGAGCCCGAGCCACGCGGCCAGGTCCTCGATCTCCGCGGTCACCGCCGTACGGGTCGGCCCGGGCCAGTCGAAGTCTTCGTGGACCCTGTCCACCCGCAGCACCCCCTCGGCCGGCTCGGCAGTGGCGTCGAGCTTCCCGACCAGCCGGTCGCCGTGGAGGATCGGGAGGGCGTAGTAGCCCCAGATCCGCTGCTCGACCGGCTTGTACATCTCCAGCAGGTAGTCGAAGTCGAAGAGCTGGTCGAGCCGCTTGCGGTCCTGGACCAGCCGGTCGAACGGCGAGAGCAGCGCGGCCCGGCCCTCGAACGGCGCGTCCAGCAGGGTCGGGTCGACACGCCACTCGCCCTTCACGCCCTCGACGACCGCGGGCTGGCCGGCCTCGCCCACGTGGTGCGGCTCGCCGGGCTGCTCCGCGAACCTGCCCCGGGCCAGCCCCAGCGCGCTCAGCCGCCGCTCGTTGCGCAGCCGCAGCGCCTCGTCGGGATCGGGCACCGGGTCGTCGGGGTAGATCCGCTCGGCGAGGTCCCACAGCTTCTGCCGCCCCTCGCGACCGGCCGCCGCGACCTCGCCCCGCGCGACCATCAGCTTGAGCAGCATCTGGACGTTCTTGTTGTTGTTCCAGCCCGACGACGGCCAGGGCACCTCGCAGGTGTCGTCGAACGCGCTCGTCGGCAACGGGCCCTCGCGCCGGAGCTCGTCGAGGATCTCCCGCCGGCACCCGTCGTTGGTCTCGACCCACGCGGCGTTGTCGCGCTGCCACTCCGTGAGCGGCTCGCGGCCCGGCCAGATCGACATCTCGGCCCGGAACAGCGCGATGTCCTCGCTGGGCCGGACGTAGCCCTGATGCTCGATCAGCACCTGCTGGTCGACCAGGTCGACCAGCTCCGCGCGGTCGTAGGCCGGCCCGAGCCGGCTCCACAGCACCAGGTCGGCACTCGGCGCCCCCAGCGGCGCGGTCGGCTCGGTCTGCAGCACCATCAGGTGCCGGACGACCTCCAGCAGGTCGCGAGGGCGCGGCACGGCGAGCAGCTGGGCCTGCACGCAGATGCGGCGCGCGTCGTCCTTGGTGAGCTCGTGGACCACATGGTGACCCTAGGTGGGGGCGCCGACGGAGACAGGCAGGACGACGGGCCTGACCGGACGAAACGGCTGCTGCCCCGACGGAGTTCCGTCCGGGCAGGACCCGTTTCACCGGGTACCCGGTGAAACTTCCCCGAGCCCAACCCCCTCTAGAGTCGGGCGGGTGAGCGATGCACCCGACCCGGTCAACGGCGGAGCCTGGGGCCACGCGCTGGTCACCCTCGACGAGGGCGGAGCCGTGCTGGACGCCTGGTTCCCAGCGCCCGCGCTGGGGAGCCACGACGGCAGCGCCGCGCCGGCCGAGCTGGCGGCGCTGGCAGCGCCGGACGACGTACGCCGGGTGAGCCGTGAGCTGCGCCTGGTCACGATCGAGGACCTCCAGGCCGCGCCGGCCTCGACCGAGGACGCGTGGCTTCGGCTGCACCTGCTCAGCAGCCGCCTGGTGCAGCCCCGGACGATCTCGATGGAGGGCATCTTCGGCCTGCTCACCAATGTCGTCTGGACCTCCGCCGGGCCGTGCGCGGTGGCCGGCTTCGAGCAGACCCGGGCCCGGCTGATGACGGGCGGGGCGCGGGTGACCGTCTACGGCGTGGACAAGTTCCCGCGGATGGTCGACTACGTGCTCCCGGCCGGCGTCCGGATCGGTGACGCGGACCGGGTCCGGCTCGGGGCGCACCTCGCCGAGGGCACGACGGTGATGCACGAGGGGTTCGTCAACTACAACGCCGGGACGCTCGGGACCTCGATGGTCGAGGGCCGGATCTCGGCCGGGGTCGTGGTCGACGCGGACTCCGACGTCGGCGGCGGCGCCTCGATCATGGGCACGCTGTCCGGCGGCGGCACCCAGGTGATCTCGGTCGGGAAGCGCTGCCTGATCGGCGCCAACGCCGGCGTCGGCATCTCGCTCGGCGACGACTGCGTGGTCGAGGCCGGCTGCTACGTCACCGCCGGCACCAAGGTCACCGTGTCGGACCCCCGCGACCCAGACACCACTCCGACGGTGGTCAAGGCCGTCGAGCTCTCCGGCGTCCACAACGTGCTGTTCCGCCGCAACTCCGTCAGCGGCGCGATCGAGGCGGTCCCGTGGCGCAACGAAGGCGTCGCGCTCAACGCGGCGCTGCACGCCAACTAGCGGCTCGGGACTTTGGCGCGACCCCTGACACTGTCTGCGTGAGGCGTCGGGGGGCGGTGTGGGTGGGCGGCATCGCCATCGTGGCGCTGCTGGCCGGCGCCGGCTGGTTCGCGCTCCGCACCGACGTGCTCCCCTTCCTGGCTCCGGACCAGTGCACCGCCGAGGTGGGCGGTCACGTCGTGGTGCTGGAGCCGTCGCAGGCGCGGTACGCCGGACTGATCACCGCCATCGCGGTCGAGCGCGGGATGCCCGCCCGGGCAGCGTCGATCGCCCTCGCCGCGGCCTACCAGGAGTCCAACCTGCGCAACCTCGAGGGCGGTGACCGCGACTCGGCCGGGCTCTTCCAGCAGCGGCCCTCGCAGGGTTGGGGGACGCTGGAGGAGGTCCGCGACCCGGTGCACGCGGCCAACGCGTTCTACGACGCGCTCGCGAAGGTCGACGGCTACGAACAGCTCGAGATCACCGTGGCCGCACAGGAGGTGCAGCGGTCCGGCTTCCCGGACGCCTACGCCGACCACGAGGCGGACGCCCGGACGCTGGCCTCGGCGCTGAGCGGCAACTCGCCCGAGGGGTTCAGCTGCCGGCTCGACGACCGCGACGACGGCACCACGGCGCTGGAGGACTCCGGGCTGACCGCCCGGGCGGACGCCGTACGCCGCGACCTGCGCGCGCGCTTCCCGGACCTGCCGCTCGGGGGCTTCGCGGCCGGCGGTGTGTCCACCGGCCACATGAATGGTTCGGCGCACTACGACGGCAGGGCGATCGACGCGTTCGTCCGGCCGATCTCGGCAGCGAACAGGACCCGCGGCTGGGCCGTCGCGCAGTACCTCGTCAGCCAGGCGGACCGGCTCGCGATCAAGACGGTCATCTTCGACGACCGCATCTGGACCGCCGGACGCACGTCCGACGACGGGTGGCGCGACTACGACCCACCCGAGCGCTCCGGCGACCCCGCCGTCCTCGAGCACCGCGACCACGTCCACGTGGACGTCTACTGACCCCTGCCACCGACGCGTCATCCCCCAGGCGCCGACGGGTCAGCCGGACTTTCCAGCCGGACGGTGCCCCACTAGTCCGATCGGACGATTTCGTCCACAGTTCCGGCGGATGGGTTCCGAAAACGGTTGCGCGGGCGTCCAATGGGAGTTCACCTGCATGTGATCCTGGGGAGGGAATCGACGATGTGCAGCCACAACCCGGCTTGTCCTGACGTGCACGACTCCGACTGCTGCCGCGCCCACGTGGTCGCCGACCGGAGCGGTCAGGGCTGGTGCCGGCTCTGCAACGGCATCATCCTGTTCGACGACGGGCACTACCTGACGCCCGACGGTCACGACGAGCTGGTCGGGCTCCCCGCCTGACTCGGGTCGCCCTCACCCCTCGAAGCGCGCGACCACCCGGTCCCGGCCACCCCGCTTGGCGTCGTAGAGCGCCGCGTCGGCGGCGGCATAGAGGGTCCGGGCATCCGATCCGTGTGTCGGGCAGTGGGCCAGGCCGCCGCTGATCGACACCTGGATCACGTCGTCCACGGTGACCTCGAACCCCTCCGCGCGCACCAGCTCGACGATCTCGTCCGCCCGGCGCAGCGCGACCTCCACCGTGCAGCGCGGCAGGAGCATGGCGATCTCGTCCCCGCCCATCCGGCACACGACGTCGCCGCGGCGGGAGGCGTGCACCAGCAGCTCCGACAGCTGCACCAGCACCCGGTCTCCACCGGGGTGGCCGTAGCGGTCGTTGACGGACTTGAACTGGTCCACGTCGAAGATCACCAGTGACGTGCCCTCGTCGGCATCGGACTGCGCCAGGACAGCCGACATCGCCTCGTCGAACCCGCGCCGGGTCACCAGGCCGGTCAGCGGGTCGACCGTGGCAAGGCGGGCCAGCTCGACGACCAGCTGGTGCTGTCGCTCCATGCTGCGGATCAGCATCACCGCGGTGGTCGCCAGTGCCGCCGCGACGTAGCAGGTGCTCACCATGGCCTCGCGGACGGTGAGCTGGGTGAAGACCACGACCAGCTCGCCGGCCAGGGACGCGCAGGTCACCAGGATCGCGCCCGGTCTCGGCAGCAGCGCGGCGCCGTAGACGGTCGGGAAGAACAGGAAGACCTGGGCCGACACCGACGCGTCGTGGGTGGCCAGGTCCACGAGCACGATGACGGTGATCGCGGCGAACGGGCAGAGGGCCCACGCCAGCCGGCTGGCCTCGTCGAAGAACCAGGCAGCGGCGCTGATCATCGCGATCAGCAGCAGGGAGACGGCCGCCAGCGCGATCGCCCACCCGTCGAGGTCGGTCCCGGCGTTGACTCCCATCGGGAGGGTGACCAGGGTGACCACCAGTCCGACGGCGCACAGCACGGAGACCGTCCGCGCCGCCAGCCGCGGGTCGCGGGGGCGCATCCAGCTGAGCAGGGCCTCGGCCGGGCGTGTCAGCAGGCGGCTGCCCACGGCGACGCCCGGAAGGACACTCCCAGTCCCGGCCAGCTCCATGGCGCGTCTCCAGTGTTTCCCCGTGGTCCGTCGAGAGGCTTCCGCGCCCCGGTTCGAAGGGTAGGGGTGGTGGAGGTCGCCGCGCAGAAGAATGTCGAGTGTGGATCTGCCCCGGCAGGGGTGGTCAGCGCAGCCGGGCGACGGCCGCTGCGATGCGCTCGTCGGTCGCGGTGAACGCGACCCGAACGTGCCGGGCACCGGCGCGGCCGTAGAAGTCGCCGGGCGCGACCAGGATGCCGCGCTCCGCGAGCCAGGTGACCGTGTCCCAGCAGCCCTCGTCGCCGCCGTCGAGCGGACGCCGGGCCCACAGATACAGCGAGGCCTCGGAGTGGTCGATCTGGAACCCGGCCGACTCCAGGGCCGAGCGCAGCGCCGTACGCCGGGCGGCGTAGCGCGCGTGCTGCTCCTTCGCGTGCGCAGTGTCGGAGAGCGCCGCCGCCATCGCGACCTGCTGCGGGCCGGGCATCTGGAGGCCGAGGTTCTTGCGGACGGCGAGCAGCTCGCCGACCAGCCGGGCGTCGCCCGCGACGAAGGCGCAGCGGTAGCCGGCCAGGTTGGAGCGCTTGGAGAGCGAGTGCACCGCGAGCAGCCCCTCGGCAGACCCGCCGCTGATCGAGGGGTGCAGGATCGAGACCGGCGAGGCCTCCCAGGCGCACTCGACGTAGCACTCGTCCGAGACCAGGATCGTGCCGCGCTCACGGCACCAGTCCACGACCTTGCGCAGGTGCTCGGGCGGCAGCACCTTGCCGGTCGGGTTGGACGGCGAGTTCAGCCAGAGCAGCGCCGGCCGCTCGGGGCCGAGTGAGGTGAGCGAGTCGGTGGCCATCGAGCGGGCGCCGGCGAGCGCGGCGCCGACCTCGTAGGTCGGGTAGGCGAGCTCCGGGAAGACGACCAGGTCACCGGCACCGAGACCGAGGTGCACCGCCAGAGAGGCGATCAGCTCCTTGGAGCCGATCACCGGGAGCACCTGGTCGAGCCCGAGGCCGGTCACGCCGTGCGACGACGCCAGCCAGTCCAGCGCGGCCTGCCGGGTCGACTCCAGCCCGATCGTGGTCGGGTAGCCGGGCGAGTCGGCGGCAGCGCGCAGCGCGTCCTGCACCACCGCGGGGGTCGGGTCGACGGGCGTGCCGACCGAGAGGTCGACGATGCCGTCCGGGTGCGCACGGGCGCGCTCGGCGTGGCCGGCGAGCTTGTCCCAGGGGAAGTCCGGGAGGCGTGAGGAGACGGTCAGGGTCGGGCCGTCCGACTATTCGTCGTGCTCCTGCGGCGGGAGCGCCGCCACCAGCTCGTGGTCGTGGTCGATCTCGCCCATCTTCGCGGCGCCGCCGGGCGAGCCGAGCTCGTCGAAGAAGTGGACGTTGGCGTCGTAGTAGCCCTTCCACTGCTCCGGCGTGTCGTCCTCGTAGAAGATCGCCTCGACCGGGCAAACGGGCTCGCACGCACCGCAGTCGACGCACTCGTCGGGGTGGATGTAGAGCATCCGCTTGCCCTCGTAGATGCAGTCGACGGGACACTCGTCGACACAGGCCCGGTCCTTGAGGTCGACGCACGGCTGCGCGATCACGTAGGTCACTCGGGGTTCCTCCTGGATCTCGGTGTCTCGAACGGCCCTCGGGCGGAAGGGCCGTTGAGCCCAGCCTAGTATCCCGGCGTGTCGTCCCAAGCGAGTGCCCACACTTCAGCGTCCCGCGCCAAGACTTCGTGTGCGCTCCGCGCACACATGGCACGCACCTCGCTGCGTTGCCGTCGCTTGCTGGACGACCGAGTAGAGCGACGCTCCGGCGCCTGGCGATGCACGCACCCTGAGCACGCCGAGCCCGCATGAACTCCTGGCGCGGGACGCTGGGTCCGCACGTCATCGGCCAGCGGGTCGTCGTACGCCGCGTGGTCGCGGGCGAGACCGGCCCCAGCGGCGGTCCGGCGCTGACCGATGTGCTCGGGGTCTGCACCGCCTGGGGGGACGGGATCTGCGTGATCCAGCCGGACGGGCCCACCGACGACGGGAGTCCCCACGACCCGGTCACGATCAGGATCGCGGACATCGTCTCGGGCAAGCCGGTCCCGCCGCGGTCCTCGGCCCGGCAGCGGGTCACCGCCCAGGAGGCGCAGCGCCGAGCCCTGGCACTCTGGCCGGACCTCGAGACCGAGGAGGTCGGCGACTGGCTGCTCAGGCACTCCGCGACGTCGACCGCCCGGCGCGCCAACTCGGTGCTCGCGATGAGCCCGTCCGGGGTGGCGGACGACTACGAACGGGTGGTCGCGCACTACGAGGCGCTGGGCCAGCGGCCGATCGCCGCGGTGCTGCCCGACTCGGACGAGGACGCGCAGTTCAAGAGCCACGGCTGGGTCCTGGAGAGCCACGACCACGACACCGTCTTCGAGATCGCCGGGGTCGCCTCGGCCTGGCGCACGCTGCGGGGGGTCTCGCTGCCCGGCGTGGACGTCGAGATCGTCGGCGACGACCGACTGGTCACCGCGAAGGCCATCACCGACGACGGCCGGGTGCTCGCGAGCGGCGTCGCGGCCTACGACGACGAGTGGGTGGGGTTCCGGAGCATCGAGGTCGACCCGGCCGAGCGCGGCCGCAGGCTGGGGCTGCTGGTCATGGCCGAGCTGCTCGAGTGGGGCGCCGAGCGCGGCGCGACCACGGCCTACCTCCAGGTGCTCGGGGACAACGTCCGCGCGCAGGCGCTCTACGACGGGCTGGGCTTCGTCGAGCACCACCGCTATCGCTACCTCGCGGCGCCGCGGTAACTGGTTTCGCGTCCGGTCGCCCGTCGCCGTAGCCTTGAGGCCGGCGGGCGTGAGGCCTGACAACCCTCGCGAGAGCGCGCGCCGACCAACGAGGCCGACCCGGGACATCCGGTCGGCGAAGGTGTGGTGGCACCGCGACCTTGCCCCCGCCCACACCTCCAGGGCTCCCGTCACCTGGAGGTCAGATGAGAACGAGTCCACCCCGCACCATGGCCCGCGAGCTCGCGCGCGCCGTGCCCGGCACCCCGGTCCGGCTGCAGGGCTGGGTGCACCGCCGCCGCGAGCTCGCGAGTGTGTCGTTCCTCGTCGTCCGCGACCGCAGCGGCCTCGCGCAGGTCGTCGTGCGCGACGGCTCGGCCGGCCGGCCGGAGCTGCCGCCGGAGGAGACCCCGGTCGAGGTGATCGGGGAGGCGACCGCCAACCCGCAGGCACCCGGGGGTGTCGAGGTCACCGAGCCGGTGATCCGCGCGCTCTCCGACCCGGCGGACACCCCGCCGGTCGAGCTCTGGCGCCCCAGGCTCGACGCCGGGCTTCCGACGCTGCTCGACCACGCCGCCACCACCTGGCGGCACCCCCGCCAGCGCGCCACGTGGGAGCTCGCGGCGGCCAGCCTGCAGGGCTTCCGCTCGGTCTTGGACAGCACGGGCTTCACCGAGGTGCACTCCCCCAAGCTGGTGGAGTCGGCCACCGAGTCGGGCGCGAACGTCTTCGAGGTCGACTACTTCGGCCGGCCGGCGTACCTCGCCCAGAGCCCGCAGTTCTACAAGCAGGTGCTGGTCGGCGTCTTCGAGCGGGTCTACGAGGTCGGGCCGGTGTTCCGCGCCGAGCCGCACGACACGGTCCGTCACCTGGCGGAGTACGTCAGCCTGGACGTCGAGCTCGGCTTCATCGAGGACCACGTCGAGGTGATCGACTGCCTTCGCGACGTCGTCTCGGGCATGGTCGACGCCATCCACGAGCGGGCCTCCCACGCCGTCGAGCTGCGGGGGATCGACGTGCCCCGGGTGCCCGAGCGGTTCCCGACCCTGCACTTCCGGGAGGCCCTCGAGATCGCCGGCGCACCCGCCGACGAGCCCGACCTGGCGCCCGCCCACGAGCGCGCGCTCGGCGAGTGGGCCCTGGCCGAGCACGGCAGCGACTTCGTGGTCGTGCACGGCTACCCGACCGCGCACCGGGCGTTCTACAGCCACCCGGACCCGGACGACCCCCACTGGTCGCGCTCCTTCGACCTGATCTTCCGCGGTCTCGAGCTGGTCAGCGGTGCTCAGCGGCTGCACCGCTACGACGACTACGTGCGCACGCTGGAGTCACGGGGCTACCCCTACGCGCCCTACGCGTCGTACGTCGAGGCGTTCCGCCGCGGCATCCCACCCCACGGCGGCTTCGCGATCGGCCTCGAGCGCTGGGTGGCCCGGCTCACCGGCGCCGCCAACATCCGGGAGGTCACCCTCTTCCCCCGCGACCTCCACCGGCTCGCGCCCTGACCGTTCCCGTCGAGTGACGTGAAAGTGCTGTCGGTCGGGCAGATCGACAGCACTTTCGCGACGTTGGACGAGAGCCCGTCAGCAGGTGGGGTGGAAGGCGGGGTCGGCGGGACCCTTGCGGCCGAGGGCGTTGAGGACCAGCTGGATCGCGACCGGGTCGGTCGGGATGACGACGTGCTCGGAGAGGTCGGAGGGGCAGAGGTCCTGCAGGGTGATGTTGGTGGTCTTCCTCCCAGGGGCGAGGTACGCCGAGAGATAGGGCGTGACGACCTCGTCGTACCTCGTGGTGATCTGGGTGTAGCTCACCCGGCCGGGCGTCTCGTCGCCGGCGTTGAGCTGGGTGAGGAACGGCGAGCCGGCGGTCTGCTGCACGCAGGCCGGGCAGACGACGCCGAACACCGCCTGGGTGAGCGGGTTGCCGGGACCGGTGTCGTTGGTGCCGTGGTTGGAGGGCACCAGGCCGACCAGGTCGTCGACCTTGCGCAGACCGCCGAGGAACTTGAGGTAGTGGCGCGGCATCATCCCGCCCTGCGAGTGGCCGACCATCGACACCTTGCGGGCCCCGGTGGCCGCGAGCACCTTGTCGGTGAAGGTCTTCAGGGCCTGGGCGGAGGTCGGGATGTCCTGGGTGCCGCGGTTGCCGTAGTCGAGGGAGAACACGCAGTAGCCCTGGCCGAGCAGGGCGTTGGAGAGGTTCTCCAGCAGGTGCTTGCGGTCGCCGAAGGTGCCGTGCACCAGCACGACCGGCCGCGGGTGCGCCGCCGTCGGCGCGCAGTCCCAGTCGTTGACGCCAGGGACGTCGCCCTCCGGGCTCGTCGGCAGCGGGATCGGGAGCCCGTCGGCCGAGGCCGGCGCGGCGAGCCCGGCACCGAGCAGGACCGCAGCGAACAGGGAGCCGATCAGCGCACGCATGTCCACTCAACGAGGGGACACGAGCGCGGTTACCCCTGCTTCAAACCGTCCAGCAGCCCGACCCGGCCGTCCGGGCCGGATGCCCAGCAGGCACCGTCGCCGGTGCACTCCACGGAGTCGAAGGCGCCGTGCCGGACGCGTTTCCAGGTCACCCCGCCGTCGAGCGAGACGTTGGTGCCGGTGGGTCCGACCGCGATCACGCCGTTCGACGGCGTGCCGGTGAGCGCTGTGCGCGGGAGGAACGCCGAGCCGGAGCGGTAGCCGTCGAGATCGCCGCCCGCGGTCCACGTCGTACCGCCGTCGTCGGAGTAGGCCGAGGTGTGGGCGCTCTTGTTGGGCTTCTCGAAGTCGCCGCCCACGGCGACCAGGGTCCGGGGGTCGCGGACGGCCAGGGAGAAGATGCCACCTGCGTCGCTGCGGACCACCGGGGTGTCGGTGACGGTCCAGCTCAGACCCCGGTCGGTCGTGTGGAAGACCCGAGCGGCCGCGCCGCCGCTGGCGATCCACGCGTCGGAGTCGCCCGCCGTGACCAGGCAGGTGCCGCTGGCCGCGAAGCCGAACTCGCCGTCGAGTGCGGGCGGCATCCCAGCGGTCGGCTGCTTCTTCCACGAGCGACCACCGTCAGAGGTGACGAGCGTCCGGAACTTCCCGTGCACGGGGTCGCTCATCGCCAGGCCGTGCCGCCTGTCCCAGAAGCCCAGGCAGTCGTAGAACGCGTCCTCGGAGTGGTTGCGGAACCCCTGCGTCCAGGTCCGGCCACCGTTGGAGGTGCGGTAGATCCGAGAGTCGCCACCGGTGCCGATCGAGAGGATCACGGCGTTCTGGTCGTCCCACGCCTCGATGTCGCGGAACTCCAGGTCACCGGTGTCGCCGCCGGGCGAGACGTCCTTCCAGTGCCGGCCGCCGTCCACGGTGCGCAGCACGGTGCCCTCGGTGCCGCTGACCCAGGCGACGTGCCGCGAGACCGGCGCCAGCCCGCGGAACTGCGCGTCCGAGCCGGTCTCGAGGTCGCGCCAGGACAAGCCGGCGACGGCCTGGGCCGGAGCCGGCGCCAGCGTCGCGAGCGAGCCGAGCAGGAGGAGGCAGAGGCAGGAGATGGCCAGCCGCGCGAGGGCGCGCCGCCGTACAGGGAGTCCCGAGGTCATGTTGGCAACCTAACCCGCAACCCGGACCGACCGCATCGGCCCTCACTGCGCCGGCTGGCAGACCACCGCCTGCTCGGGCTGGTAGGTCGTGGTCACCGTGTCGCTGCGCACCGGCGTCGGGTCGCCGATCCTGGTCACCGTGCGCACCAGGTCGACGGTGAACCCGTCCGAGCCGGTGCTCGCGACGCAGGCCGGGTCGGCGCTCGGCACGGTCGTGCGCGGTGTGGGGGCGTAGCGCGCGCCGGTCGCGGCGCTGACCTCGAACTCCTTGGTCGACCAGACGTCGACGACCACCGAGCCGGGGCT
>Ga0075363_100000395_pt1 | contig 13327 bp, 12 predicted proteins | sample EndMetdeltDD1763_FD_71470 | JGI IMG/M metagenome (GOLD analysis project Ga0075363, IMG submission 71470) | Populus endosphere microbial communities from Tennessee, USA - Endosphere MetaG P. deltoides DD176-3 | ecosystem: Host-associated > Plants > Roots > Endosphere | place: USA: Tennessee...
CGGAGAGCGCGAACTCCTTCTCGATGATCTTCTGGGTCAGCACGAACCACGAGTAGTCATACCCGGTCTGCCGCAGGTGGCGCAGGGTGCCGAGGGTGTCGAAGCCCGGGAAGTACGGCGCGGGCAGCCGGCGCCCGGCCGCGTCCAGCCAGAGCGAGGAGGGGCCGGGCAGGATCCGGATGCCGTGGTTGTCCCAGATCGGGTCCCAGTTGCGGATCCCCTCGACGTAGTGCCACATCCGGTCCGGGTTGATCACCCGGGCGCCGGCCGCCTCGGTGATGCCGAGCATCCGGCCGTCGACGTGCGCCGGTACGCCGGCCACCATCGTCCGCGGCGGCGTGCCGAGCCGCTCCGGCCAGGCCTTCCGCACGAGGTCGTGGTCACCGCCGATGCCACCACTGGTGACGATCACCGCCTGGCAGGTGAGCGAGAAATAGCCGGTCTCGTCCCGGTTGGTCGGCCGACCCCGCTCCGCCGCGTCCGGAGCCAGCGTCCGGCCCTCCACGCCGACGACGGTGCCCCCGGCGACGACCAGCCCGTCGACCCGGTGCCGGAACTTCATCGTGATCCGACCGGTCGCGGCGTGCGCGCGGACCCGCTTCTCGAACGGCTCGACCACCCCCGGGCCGGTGCCCCAGGTGACGTGGAACCGCGGCACCGAGTTGCCGTGCCCCTCCGCCCGGCCGTCCCCTCGCTCGGCCCAGCCGACGATCGGGAAGATCCGGTGGCCCATCTCGCGCAGCCACGAACGCTTCTCACCGGCCGCGAAGTCGACGTACGCCTCGGCCCACGCCCGCGGCCAGTGGTCCTCGTCGCGGTCGAACTGCGCGCTGCCCATCCAGTCCTGCAGGGCGAGCTCACGGGAGTCCTTGATGCCCATCCGGCGCTGCTCGGGGCTGTCCACGAGGAACAGCCCACCCAGGCTCCAGAACGCCTGCCCGCCCAGGCTCTGCTCGCCCTCCTGGTCGAGCAGCAGCACGGAGCGGCCCGCGTCCGCCGCCTCCGCGGCCGCCACCAACCCGGCGAGCCCCGCACCGACGACGATCACATCAGCATCCACGAGCGGCGAGTCTAGGGGCGGCAAGATGTACGCATGATCGGTGCTGCATGACCTGGGCCACGTGCGCGCACGGCCACGCCCACTGGGGGCGACGTGGCGCAGCAGGGCTGCTGCTCGCCGACCGGGGGCGGGTGCTGCTCCAGCTGCGGGCCAGGTGGGCCCACCAGGGCGGCACGTGGTCGATCCCGGGTGGTGCCCGCGAGCGTGGCGAGACCGCCGTCGAGGCCGCGCTCCGCGAGGCGCACGAGGAGATGTCGATCCGGGAGCGGGACGTCGCGGTGCGGGCGTCGTACGTCGCGACCTGCGGCGGGTGGCACTACGAAACCGTGCTCGCGGTGCCGGCCGGGCCGGTGTTGCTGGCCCACGGGTCGGAATCGGACGCGCACGTGTGGGCGGCCACCGACGAGGTGGCCGAGCTCCCGCTGCACCCGGCCTTCCGTGAGGCGTGGGACGCACCGGGCGGCGAGCTGCAGGCGTTCGTCGCCGCGACCGCCTGATCCGCCCGGGAGTCGGGACTAGGATCACCGGCATGGGCCAGACCCTGCGGGGTCCCACTTCCGGTCGGTACTTGTCGTTGAGCAGTTTCGTCGGCCGTCGACACGACGTGGCCGAGCTCAGGCGGTTGCTCGCCACCTCTCGCCTGGTGACCCTGACCGGTCCTGGGGGCGTGGGCAAGACCCGCCTGGCGCTCGAGGTGGCGAACGCCGTACGCCGAGACTTCCCCGACGGCACGGTCCTGGTCGAGCTGGACCAGGTGAGCGACCCGGCGCTCGTCGTCAACACGGTCGCCGTCGCGGTCGGCCTGCGGGAGCAGGCCGGCCACGCACCGCTCGAGATGCTGACCGACTACCTGGCCTCGCGGCAGCTGTTGCTCGTGCTGGACAACTCCGAGCACGTCATCGACGCGATCGCCGAGCTCGCCGACGCGCTGCTGCGGGCCTGCCCGGCGCTGCGGATCCTGACCACGAGCCGCGAGTGGCTCGGCATCGCCGGCGAGGTCGTCATGCCGGTGGCGCCGCTCGGACTGCCGGATCCCGACCAGCCCGACGGGCGGAACCTGCTCCAGTACGGCGCCGTGGAGCTCTTCGTCGACCGGGCCACGTCCGTGGTGAGCGACTACGGCCTCACCGACAACAACCGACGGGAGGTCGCCGAGATCTGCCGACGACTCGACGGGTTGCCGTTGGCGATCGAGCTCGCCGCAGCGCGGGTGCGCGCCTTCTCGGAGAAGGAGGTGCTCGCCAGGCTGTCCGACCACCCGTACCTGTTGAGCTCCGGGCGCAGTCAGGCCCCGAGCCGACAGCGCACGCTGCGCTCCTGCATCGAGTGGAGCCACGGCCTGTGCTCGGCCGCGGAGCAGCTTCTGTGGGCGCGCCTCTCGGTGTTCACCGGAGGCTTCGAGCTGGACACCGCCGAAGAGGTCTGTTCCGGGGACGGCCTGGACGTCGCCGAGGTGTCGGAGACACTCGCACACCTGATCGACAAGTCGATCCTGGTCGGAGAACGGCACGCCGACGTGGTGCGCTACCGGATGCTGGACACCATCCGGGCGTTCGGCCGCGAGCAGCTCGACCAGAACGAGGAGCGGCCACGTCTTGACCGCAGGCACCGGGACGCCTACCTGCGGATGGTCGAGCGGGCGGACGCCGACTGGGTCAGTCCTCGGCAGGTGGAGTGGTTCGCCCGGTTGGACCGGGAGCACGTCAACATCCAGGCGGCGCTGGACTACTGCCTGACCGAGCCCGGTGAGCGGGAGTCGGCGATGCGGATCCTGACGGCGCTGTTCCACTTCTACTGGTGGGGTCGCGGTTGGGCCCGCGAGGGGCGCCTCTGGCTGGCTCGGGTGCTCGACGAGCCGAGCCCGCCGACGGTGGTGCGGGCGCGAGCCCTGCTGACCGACGCCTCCTTGGCCCTGGCCGACGGCGAGTTCGACGTCGGTGGGCAGCGGCTGGCGGCGGCCAGGGCCATCGACGCCACGGCCGGCGATCCCGGGACTGGAGCGATGGCCAGCTGGGTGGAGGGGTCGGTGGCGCTCTACAGCGGAGACCTGGCAGTCGCGACCACCGCCTTCGAGGAGGGCCTCGCCCTGCTCGAACCCGGACGTGAGCTGACCGTGCGCCTCGACCTGCTGTTGTCGTTCTCGTCCGCGCTGGCGCTGCTCGGGGACGCGAGGCGCGCGACGTGGTGCCATGGGGAGTTTCTGCGGATCACCGAGCCGGCGGGCGAGTTCTTCCACCGTGCCTACGCATCGTGGACGTTCGGCCTGTTCGTCATGCAGCAGGGGGATCTTCCCCGGGCGACGGAGCTGATCCAGCAGAGCATCCAGCTTCGACGAGACCTCCGCGACCTGACGGGTCTCGGGTGGTCCCTGGAGTCGCTGGCCTGGGCGGAGTCTGCTCTCGACCACCAAGAACGAGCCGCGACCCTGCTGGGCGCGGCAGACGCCCTCTGGGAGGTCATGGGCCGTCCCCTGCGCACCTACCAGCACATGTACCCCCTGCACGAGGCGTGCGTCGCGACCGCCGAAGAGCAGCTCGGCAGCGCACGTTTCGAGGCGGCCTTCGAGACGGGAGCGGCGTTCAGCGTCGACGACGGCATCGGCTACGCCCTCGGCGAGCTCAGCCCAGCAGCCGCAGCCGTGTCGTCGAAGCCGGACCCGGTGCTCACGGCTCGCGAGCTCCAGATCGCCGAGCTGATCGCCGAGGGCCTGAGCAACCGACAGATCGCGACTCGGCTGACGATCTCCGTGCGGACCGCCGAGACCCATGCGCAGAACATCCTGACCAAGCTCGGCTTCCGCTCCCGAGCACAGATCGCCTCCTGGGCCGCCCAGCGTTGACGGCCAGCGCTGACGGCCAGCGCTGACGGTCGGCGCTGACGGTCGGCGCGACCTTTCGCTCGCGCCGGACCCGGAGGTTCACTCGAGCGTGAACTCGACCTTCCGGTGCTCGAGGTCGGCCGTCGTGAGCCGGACCCGCACGTCGGTGCCGAGCGGGACGTCGGAGGCCGAGACGACCGGCGCCTCGACCGCGGGCTCGGCGACGGTGACGATGCCGCGCGTCGGGTCCTTCTCGTTCACCTCGACGACGACCGCCTCGAAGCTCTCCCCCACGCGGTGCTGGAGCAGCCCGGCCTCGACCAGGTCGAGGACCATTCGCTCGTAGCGGTTCGCGCGCTGCGAGGACTCCTGCATCTCCTTGGCGAGCCCGGGCAGCGCCGCGTGCACCCAGTCCGGCACCTCGGTGCCGGCGCAGAGCGCGATGCACACCTCGGAGGCATAGCGGTCGCCGAGCCGGCGCAACGGCGCGGTGACGTGGGCGTACTCGGCGTTGAGCGCGCTGTGCAGCGGCTGGGCCGGGGTCTCGCCGTCGAACGCGACGTAGCCGCTCCCCCGGAGCAGCCGGGTGCAGGCCGAGATCATCGCGGCGTGCTGGGGCCTGGCCACGTCCAGGCTGCGGATGAAGTCCGGGAACAGCAGCTCGGCCGGCCACGCGATTCCCAGCGCGTGCGCGGTCCGGTGCAGCCGCTGCACGTCGCGCGGGTCCGGCGGCGGAAGCGTGCGCAGGAAGCCGACCCGCGCGTACATCATCAGCGACGCCGCAGCGAAGCCGGTGAGCAGCGACATCTGGGCGTTCCACTCCTCGACCGGCAGCAGGTTGCGGTAGGTCAGCTCCCACTCGCCACCGTGGCCGGCGGTGTCGACCTCCTGCTCCGGCAGCGGCAGCGAGACGCCGCCGCGCGCCGCCTCCCGCTTGAGCCGCAGCTCGCCGACCTCCTTGAGCAGCATCAGCGACTCGTCGGCGCCGCCGTCGTCGATCAGCTTCTGGGCGCCCGGGTAGTCGAGCTGCGCGCGGCTCCGCACCCGGGCCCGCTCGACCTTCACGTCGGTGCGCGAGCCCTCGCCGTCCATCGTGATCGTCCACAGCAACGACGGGCGGACCTGGTCGGGCAGGAGCGAGCCTCCGCCCTCGGAGATCGCCGTCGGGTGCAGCGGGACCCGGCTGTCCGCGCCGTACAGCGTCTGGCCGCGCTTGTGCGCCTCCAGGTCGACGGGGTCACCAGGGGCGATGAACGCCGCGAGGTCGGCGATCGCGTAGTGCAGCACGTAGCCGCCGTCGACCCGGGCGAGGTGCAGCGCCTGGTCGAGATCCTTGGACCCCGCCGGGTCGATGGTGACCATCGGCAGGTCGGTGCGGTCGAGCTCGGGCATCCGGGGGTTCGCGACCGCGGCGGCCGCGGCCTCCTCGACCTCGGCCGGGAACGCCGGACTGACCTCCAGCTCCCGCTGGATCTCGGCGATGCCGTCGCGCAGCACCTGCGGCGCGGCCTCCAGCCCGGCCCGGCCGTCCGCCGGACGAACCCGGACCACGCGGCTGCTCGACATGTCACTCACCCTAATGTTCGCCTGTGCTGATCCTGCTGCCACCGAGCGAGGGCAAGACCGCCCCTCGGCGCGGAAAGCCTCTCGACCTCGAGGGGCTCTCGGCGCCGTCGCTCACGCCGGCCCGCGAGCGGGTGCTGGACGCCCTGATCACCCTGTGCGCCGACGACCCGGCGGCGGCCGCCGCCGTGCTCGAGGTACCCAAGACCCAGCTCGAGCTCGTCGAGCTCAACGCCTCGCTGCGGACCGCCCCGACCGCGCGGGCCGACGCCGTCTACGCCGGCGTGCTCTACGACGCGCTCGGGCTCGCGACCCTGTCGGCCGGCGCCCGCCGGCGGGCGACGTCGCGGGTGCGGGTGACCTCGAGCCTGTTCGGGCTGGTCGCGCCGACCGACAGGATTCCGGCGTACCGCCTCTCCGGCGACGCCGTCCTGCCCGGTCTCGGCACGGTGGCCGGCGTCTGGCGCGACGCCCTCGGTCCCGAGATCAGTGGACTGGTCGGCGACGGCCTGCTGGTCGATCTCCGCAGCGGGATGTACACCGCGTTCTGGCGGCCGACGGGGCTGACTCGCGTCGCCACGGTCCGGGTGCTGCACGAGGTCAAGGGCAAGCGCCAGGTGGTCAGCCACTTCAACAAGGCGACCAAGGGCAGGATCGTGCGGGCGCTGCTCGAGGACGGTGCGAACCCCCGCACGCCGCAGCGGCTCGCCGAGGCGCTGCGCGACCTCGGCTGGTCCGTCGAGGTGACCGACGGCGCTCGCGGCGCAGTGCAGCTGGACGTGGTCGTCAGCGAGCTCTGAGCTGGCACTGGTCGAGTTTCGCTTCGGGTCAACATCACCGTCGAAGAAGTCATCGCGACCGACAGCGGCATGGTCGGGCTCCGCCCGCAGTGCGGCATGATGATCGGGCGGTCGGCGTCCCTGCCCTACGTTTCGAGGGCGAGCGCCTCTTTGACAGTTGAGGATCGCGGCCTGAACTCGACCAAGTAGTCCTGTCCAAGGTCTTTTTGGACTCGCAGGCTAAGCGCGTGCCCACGCCAGTCGTGCTCTTCTTCGTCGAAGTCGGGGTCCTGAAAGTGGCGGGTCCAGTCCTCAACCCATGCATCTACCTCGGCCATGAGCGCAGCGGACACGGGAAAGTGAATGGCTGGCCAGAGACCGATTCCGGACACGTCATCAACAAACATCCGGATGTGCACGGGTCCGGGTGACACCGGAGCGCCCGGCAAGGGAGTCTCGCTGCCGCCACCGAAGTAGGAACGGCCTCCGTCCTTGTTGTAGGCGAACCATCCGTATCGCTCTACAGGCTCACCGTCCTGGGTCATGCCTGATGCTTTCAGGTCCCATCCGCTCATCGGGCCATGATCGGGCGCTTCTATGGTCCTCCGACCAGGCCGTACTCACGCGTGTGGTCGTGGCCCGTTGCCGTCGCGAGCCCGCTGGAGTTCCTCTGCTTGGCGCTTGTCCCGCCGGGCGCTCTTGACCTGCCTCTGTTGGTCGCGGGTGATTCGCCACCGACTGAACAGCTCAGACGCCCTGATGCACCACGCGCGCATGTTTTGGAGACTACCGTTGGCGGACGCCGATGCCGCTGCGCGTCGCGTCCTCCACGACCGCTTCGCTGACGGGGTCATAGAAGCTGCTTCGCACCATGTCGGTCACTGTCGCAGAGGGCGCGTGGTGGTCAGGGAGCTGAGCCTCGGATCGATGACCGTGATGGCCTTCGAGGTCGATTCGCCGTACTTGCTGGACGCCCTGACGAACACCCGCCACTTCGAGGCCACGTCCCCCGGGACCCCGACCGTCCAGGTGAACCGGCCGGCTTCGGTGAGGTCCTTCTCGACCTTCTTCCACCTCTTGCCGACGAGCTGTTGCAGCACGACGGGCACTCCGTCGACGGCCGGCCTGACCTTGACGGTGAAGTGGTTGACCGGACCCATGACGCGGGTCGCCGCCAGCACCAGCGTGGGCGCGACGACCACGTCCACCGGCGCCGACTGGGACGTGGGCACGCCGCCTTCGACCAGCACGGCGTAGTACGTCGCAGTGCGGGTCACCGGGACCGCGAGCTTCGCGATGGCGTCGGCACCGATGGCCTCGGAGCCGAGCAGCTTGGCCGCACCGTCGACCGGCTTCGCGTAGAAGTCGACCTGGGCAGCCGGCTGCGGTGCAGCCACGGTGGCGGTCAGGACGAGGTGCTTGCCGTAGGCCACCGACGCCGATGAGGGGCTGAGCACCACCGGATCCGTGCGTCGGGCCAGGGCGGTCGGGGCGGTCAGCTGCTGGGACACACCGAGCACCAGCACGACCACAGTCAGCGAGCGGAGGAGTCGCGGCACGACTCGAGTGTCCCGTCCCCACGCGTCGCGCATCACCGAAACGGCGCGATTGACCGCCGGTGCCGCCCGGGCAGACTGAGGCCATGGCGAAGGGTTCGGAGGACGCCGAGACGCTGGCCGGGGTGAAGCTGTCGCACCTCGACCAGCCGCTCTTCGACGGTGCCGGTGCGACCAAGGGCGACCTGGTGACCTACCTCGACGCGGTGCACGAGCGGATGCTGCCGGAGCTGGAGGACCGGGCGCTCTCCGTCGTCCGGGCCAGGCTCGGCCAGGCGCCGTTCATGCAGAAGAACCTGCCGACGTACGCCCCCGACTGGATCCGTACGACGACCGTCTGGGCCAACGCCTCGAAGCGCGAGGTGCACTACCCGGTGTGCGACGACCGGCGGACGCTGGTCTGGCTGGCCAACCAGCGGGCGGTGGAGTACCACCCGGCTCTGTTCCGGGTGGACGAGCACCGCCAGACCCACCTGATCCTCGACCTCGACCCGCCCGACGACGTCGACCCGCACGAGGGCTTCCGGATGGCGGTGGCCGCCGCACTGCTGGTGCGGCAGGCGCTCGACGAGGTCGGGCTGTCCGGCGCGGTGAAGACGAGCGGCGCCAAGGGCGTGCACGTCTTCGTGCCCCTCACCGAGGACGCCGAGATCCCCGACGTGGCGGCCGCGACCCGGGCTCTGGCGGCGCGGGCGGCGCGGCTCGACCCGGCGGTCGCCACGACCGAGTTCGTGCGCGAGGAGCGCGGCGGCAAGGTCTTCGTCGACTCGACCCGCGCGGGCGGCGCGACCGTCGTCGCGGCGTACAGCCCCCGGGCGCGGCCCGGCGTCCCGGTCTCGTTCCCGGTCACCTGGGCAGAGCTCGAGCAGGCCAGGCCCGGCGACTTCACCATCCTGACCGCCGCCGAGCGGCTGGCCGGGCCGGACAGCTGGGCCGGGTCGATGGCCGCACCGCGGCCGTTGCCCGCCGACCTGGTGGCCGAGGGCCACGAGATCCCGATCGCGCGGGTCGTCGCCATGCACGAGGGCAAACGGCGCAAGCGGGAGCTCAGCGACCGACGAGAGCCCGGTAGCGATCCGGCTCCGGGTCGCTGACCAGGCGAAACACCAGGGCGCGGAGAAGCAGCTGGCGCTCGATGTCGCTGCTCCACCCGGTCAGCACCGACCGCGGGGCGTCACCGTGCGCGACCGCGTCGAGCACGCAGACAGCCTCGGCCCACCGGACCGGGCGCCAGGCCGGGGACACGTCGACGATGACGGCGGCGCCGGTCCCGTCGAGGAGCACGTTGCCCGCCAGGTCGGCGTGGACGAGCTGGCTCGGCAGGTCGCTCGGCGGAGCAGCCCGGCCGGCCGCGAGGTCGGCCGCGAGGTCGGCCACCAGGTCGGCCACCAGGTCGGCCACCAGGGTGGCGACCTCGGGCGGGGGTTCCGCCTCGCCGAACGCCACCCGCTCCGCGATCGCCCAGCGGTCCGCGCGGGCGTCCAGCCCCGCGGGCCGGACCGGCACCCACGAGGCGAGCTCGGCGTGCAGCACCCGCCCAGCAGCGAGGGTGACGTCGAGGTCCCTCGTGGTCACGGTGTCCGGCTCGTAGCGGCTGGCCGCCCAGCCGTCGACCACCCAGGAGCCGTCGCGGGCCGGGACCGGGACCGCGATCCTCAGGTCGAGCGGGCGCCGGTGCGGGCGGCTGTCCATGGTCACCGCGAGCCGGGCCAGCAGCGGGCACAGCCACTGCTGCACGGCGGGGTCGCGGTCGGGCGACAGCACAAGATCGCCCGCCACGACGCTGCGGCCCTGCCCCCCGGGCAGCGGGGTCGCCGGCCCAGGCACGGCGAAGAGGTCGAGGACCTCCGCCGACGGTCCGGTCACCAGGCGGAGGCGGCCGACGAGAAGGCGTCGTCGCCCGGTGGCCGGGCGTTGTAGAGCCGCATTCGGGCCCGCGCCTGCCCGTCCACCTCGGGGTAGAAGGACAGCACCGTCACCGACGCAGGGCTGAGCTCCATCCGGAGCACCGACTCCAGCGGCGCGGTCAGCGCCTGGGCGACCAGCGTCTTGATCGGGGTCACGTGGCTGACCACCACCACGGTCCTCCCGGCGTGTGCCTCGAGGATCCGGTCGAGCCCGGCCAGCACCCGCTCCTGCACCTCGCGGAACGACTCGCCCCCGGGGGGCGCCGTGTCCATCGAGCCGAGCCAGGCGTCGAGCCCCGCCTTGTCGCGTTCGGTGACCTCGGCGAGGGTGAGCCCGTCCCAGCGGCCGAACTCCATCTCCGCGAACCCAGGCTCGACGACGACGGTCTTGCCGAGCCGCTCGGCGAGCAGCTCCGCCGACTCCATCGTCCGGCGCACCGGGGAGGCGACCACGGTGTCGACTCCCGCGGCGATGGGCGACAGCCAGTCGGCCGTGGCCCGGATCTGCGCCCGACCCTCGTCGCTCAGGCCGGGGTTGGCGCTCCTGAGGCCGCCGGAGAACTTCTTCGCGGCGGTGTGCGGCGTGACGCCGTGCCGCACCAGCACCAGCGTGGTGGCCGGGCCGGGCGGGCCCCAGCCCCGCGTCGGCCTCGCCTCGGCCTCCTCCACCGCGGACTCGGACTGCGCCTCATCGGTCGGGGGCTCGTCGACCAGCGCGGCGCCGGCCGCGGTGACCCCGCTGCGCTTGCCGTCGAGCGCCTCGTTGGCGAGCCGGTCGGCGTGCTTGTTCTGCTCCCGCGGGACCCACGTGTACGCCGTGCCGGACGGCGCCAGCCGGTTGGCCTCCGCCGCGAGCGGCCGCATGTCGGGGTGCTTGATCTTCCAGCGCCCGGACATCTGCTCGACCACCAGCTTGGAGTCCATCCGCACCTCGACGTCCGCGTCCGGGGCGAACTCCTCGGCGAGCCTGAGCCCGGCGATCAGGCCGGAGTACTCAGCGACGTTGTTGGTGGCGACGCCGATGGTGGTGCCGTCCTCGGCCAGGACCGCACCTGTGGCCGCGTCCTTGAGCACGGCGCCGTACGCCGCGGGGCCCGGGTTGCCGCGGGAGCCGCCGTCGGCCTCGATGATGACGGAGGTCGGACCGCTCACCGGCCTGCTTTCACAGACCTGACTCCGGGGTGCGCACCAGGATCCGCTGGCACTCCTCGTGCCGGATCACCTCGTCGGCCGGCGCGGAGCGGATCGCGGCCAGCTCGGACGGGTCGAGCGAGAGCCGGCAGCCGCTGCACTCGCGGGCCCGCAGCGCACCGACGGCGACGCCGTTCTTCGAAGCCCGGAGCCGGTCGTAGAGGGCCAGCAGGTCCTCGGGGATCCCGGCCGCCGCAGGCGCTCTGTCGGTCGCGAGTGCCTGCAGCTCCTGGTCGAGCTCCTGGGTCCTGGTGTCGCGCGCACTACCCAGACCGGCCAGCTTCTCGTCGGCGACGACGACCTGCTCGGACAGCGAGTCGAGATCCTTCTGGGCGTCCTCCAGGCGGGCCATCACCTCGAGCTCGTCGTCCTCCAGGCTGGTGATCCGGCGCAGCAGCGACTCCAGCTCGCCCTGCATCCGCTCGAGGTCCTTGGGGTTGGCGATCAGTCCCTGGTCCATCCGGTCCTGGTCGCGCTTGCGCCGCGCCTTGACCTGCTCGACGTCGGCGTCGACCTTGGTCTGCTCGGCCGTGAGGTCGTCGACCGCGATCTGCGCGTCCCGCCGCCTGCCGTCGAGCTCGGCGCGCGTGGCCGTCAGGCTCGCGATCTCGGCGAGCTCGGGGAGCGTCGCGCGCTGGTGGCGCAGCAGGTCTGCGCGCGAGTCGAGCTCCTGGAGGTCCAGCAGGGCGAGCTGGGCGGCGGGGTCGGCTTTCAGCGCTCTTCTCCTGTGTGTTCTCGGGTCATGCTCGTGAGGTCCACGGGTCGGTGCAGATGGTGCTGACCCGCGCCTCCACCGTATCCCCCAGCGTCTGCGCCACCGTGCGGGCCACCACCGGCAGCCAGGTCCACTCGGCCGCCCAGTGCGCCACGTCGACGAGAGCGGGGCCCTCCTGCTCGAGAAACTCGCTCGCCGGGTGGTGGCGCAGGTCGCTGGTCACGTAGACGTCGGCGTCGGTACGCCGCACCGTGTCGAGCAGGAAGTCGCCCGCACCCCCGCAGACGGCGACGCGGCGTACGACCCGGTCCGCGTCTCCGGCAACGCGCACACCGTGCGCGGTCACGGGCAGCGCCCCTGCCACCTGCTCCGCGAACGCCTCGAGCGTGGTCTCGGCGACCGACCCGATCCGCCCGGTCCCCGTCGCGGCGGCGCCGGGGTCGGCGAGCTCGACGACGTCGTAGGCCGGCTCGTCGTAGGGATGCGCGGCCAGCAGCGCGGCCACCACCCGGGGCCGCGCGGCCCGGGCCAGCACGCACTCGATGCGCGTCTCGTCGACGACCTCGAGCGTGCCGACCTCGCCGATGGTCGGGTGCGCGCCGGCCAGCGGCCGGAACCGGCCCTCCCCCGGCGTCGAGAACGACGCGCTGTCGTAGTCGCCGATCACCCCGGCCCCCGCGGTCGCCAGCGCCTCGCGAACACGGTCGCCATCCGCGACCGGCACGTAGGTCGTCAGCTTGTCCAGCCGCTGGTTGCTCGACGCCGTGATCGGCTCGAGCCCGGTGAGTCCCAGCGCCGTCGCCAGCGCCTCGGACACCCCACCCACTGCCTGGTCGGCGTTGGTGTGGGCGGTCAGCAGTGCACAGCCGGCGTCCTGCAGGACGCCGAGCGTGCGGCCCTTGGGCGTCGTCCGCGCCACCCCGTGCACGCCCTTGAGGAACAGCGGGTGGTGCACGACCAGCAGCTGCGCGCCCCATTCGGCGGCCTCCCGGGCCACCGACAGCGTCGGGTCGACGGCGAACAGCACCCTCGTGACGTCCTGCCCGGGGTCTCCCGACACCAGCCCGACGGCGTCCCACGAGTCCGCGGTCGCGGGCGGGTACCAGCCGTGCAGCAGGTCGACGAGCTCGCTCAGCAGGGGCACGCAGGCGAGGCTAGTCGCCACGGAGAGCCGGCGGGGTGCGCCGGCCCTCGCGGCGCGGGGTTCAGCTCGGCGGCTGCATGTGGCCGAGCTGGACCAGCATGGTCATCGTGTCGTAGTAGATCTGGGACGCCTCGACCTTGCCCTCGGAGTCGAAGAACAGGAACTCGCAGAACGGCACGTCGATGGCCTTGCCGGTGGGGGGCATGCCCGCCATCTCACCGTCGTTGATGCCTCGTCCGTGGAAGGTCGCGATCGACGCGTTGCCGCTCTCGTAGTAGGTCGCGTCGTCCACTCGTGCGTCGGACAGTGCCGTCTTCCACTCACCGAGCCAGCCCTTGAACTCCTCGCGGCTCTTCAGGCTGAGCCCGCGCGGGTGATCCTGGCTGGCGACGTCCTCACGGATGTAGGCGTCCATCGCGTCCAGGTCGTTGGCGTTGAACAGCTGGTGCAGCGTGCGGTGCGTGTCGGTGTGGCCCATGTGGTGCCTCCAGAAGGGGTCGGTGTGCAAGCTCCCGAGCGCTCCCAACAGACCTGCCTACTCCGCGCGTCCGTCCGCGTCCATGACCCGTCGGGGTGGTTCCGGGGTCAGGGCCT
>Ga0075363_100000396_pt1 | contig 13326 bp, 10 predicted proteins | sample EndMetdeltDD1763_FD_71470 | JGI IMG/M metagenome (GOLD analysis project Ga0075363, IMG submission 71470) | Populus endosphere microbial communities from Tennessee, USA - Endosphere MetaG P. deltoides DD176-3 | ecosystem: Host-associated > Plants > Roots > Endosphere | place: USA: Tennessee...
CCCGGGCACCTCCGGCAGCACATCCGTGAGGCCGGTGGCCACCAGGATGCGGCGAGCGGTGATGCTGCGGCCGTCGGCCAGGGTGACGGTGAACCGCAGGTCCCCGTCCGCCGACGGGGCGGCAGACTCGGCCGAGACCACCTCGCCGTGGACGACGCGTCCGCCGTACTGGCGCACCTGCTCCCGGCCCCGTCGAAGGATCTCGGACGGCGGAGTGCCGTCCAAGACGATGAAGCCGTGCATGGCCTCTGCGGGCGCGTTGCGCGGGGAGCCGCTGTCGATCACGACGACCGAGCGGCGGGAGCGGGCGAGGATCAGTGCACCATTCAGCCCCGCGGCGCCCCCGCCGATCACCACCGCGTCGACGGTCCCCTCGGCCAGTGCGTCGCTCGCGTACGGAGGAGTCATCACGGCCATGGCCTCCTGCCTTTCCTTATCAGTCATAGTTCGGTCAACCCTTCGAGTTCTGGGTGGTTGGAGGGGGTCAGCTGTTGAGAAAGCCCAGGATGTGGTCGGCGACCGTCTTGGGCTGCTCCAGCATCACTTCCCCGACCACCTTTTCCGGTCCTCGCTGTCGAGGACGCCGTCATGCGGCTCAACCCCGCTGGTACCAACCTGGTTGACATCCGCGCTCAAACGAACATAACCGTTCAACATCGGAACATCAACGTTCTATTCCGGACAGACTAGGATCACATCATGTCCGTCTCGACAAACCAGCTTTCGGGTGTACAAGCGCGCACCAGAGCCGCGATCCTGGCTGCTACGGCCTCTGCGCTGGCGGCGAACCGGACGGCCACGATGCCGGAGATCGCCACCGTGGCCGGGGTCGGCCGCACCACGCTGCACCGCTACTTCGCCGACCGCGAGACGCTGATCCACGAGGCGACTCTGGACTCGATCCGCGTGCTCACCGAGGCGGTGGACGAGGCCGCCACCGAGGACGGACCCGCACTCGACGCGATGCGGCGCTTCATCACCGCCGGCGTCTCAATCGGTGAACGGCTGGTCTTCCTCTTCGGCGACCCGGCGGTGCTCCGCGATATCCCGCCGGCCCAGTCCCCGAACGAGGAGGTGGTGATCAACCTGATCAAACGGGGACAGGACGAAGGCGTGTTCGACCCTGATCTCGCCCCGACCTGGATCTGGCACGCGCTCTACGCATTGATCCTGCGAGGCTGTGAACAAGCCATAGCCGGAGCACTGCCGCGGCACACCGTCGCGCCACTGATCACCCGGACCTTCGAGCGCGGCATCTGCCCGGCTCCCTAGCACAACAGGAATGCGGCGAGGACCGCACTCACTTCCGGGATCGCGTCGCGGCGGATGACTTCATAGCCATGCGTGCTCAGCGTCGGCAGGCACAGCAGCCCTACACAGGTCGACGAGGTCGCCACGTTCATTCCGGGGGCAATGCGCGGGATCTCCTCGGAACGACAACTCGGCGCCTTCTACGACTTGGACCGGGCCCGGCAGGGGCTCACTAACGCCATCGTCGCCTACCTCGAACCCAGAGAACCGCGCGCTGCGGACGGGTGACGACGGGTACGGACGTTCCGACCCCCAACTCGCAGAGAAGCACTTCGAAGGGCGCGGGCGCACAGCATGATAACGAATCGGAAGCGTTCCATTTGACATACTTACGCGTTATCAGCGGCATCACTCGTTGACTTCTCTGCACCTGTGTACGCAGCCGGACGAGCCCAATCCTCTTGGGGCACCGATGGACTCCGGCGACGTCGCCGGTAGAGAATCGTTCGCAGTGGAGGCGGCCAGGTAGATCGGCCGCGTCAGGTGACGGCGTAGGCGGTGAGGATCGTGCTGGGATCCATTCGGGCTCGGGATCCCCGCCATGAATGACGCGCTGACGGAAATCGGCTGGATGCCAACGCGATACACGACGACGGCCTTCGAGTTCGCATCGACCAGCCGGTGGTGGCTTGAGCAGCTGGCCGGGTGGATCAGCTTGAACCAGTACGACGAACGCAACACCATCGGTCAGGCGTTCCTGGACCGCTTCGAAGCGCGGCACGGACATCGCCCCGAATACTTCTTTTCGGTCTACTGCTGCGATGTCGGGCGCGTGATGATGAGCGGCCTGGCCGCCGCGCGGCCGTTGACCGGCGCGGGTGTCAAGGATGCGCTGGAGAAGGTCAAGATGATGCCGGCCGCGTCGGGGGCGCCTGGCACGCGAATCGGGTTCGGCAAGTTCATCCGCCGTGGGTGGATGGGCAGCGAGTTCCTGGTGGCCCGCCGGGTGTTGCCCGACGCCAGCGGCATCGTCATGCACGCGACCATCGAGGGTCTGGTCAATACCGCTGCGGGCCAATGACACTCATCCGCGTCTACAACGCCGGGCACGTCGCGTTGCATCGTGTGCGCGCTGGCGTCTGGTAGCTGGTGCCGAGGCGGCTGCGCGTTCCGAAGTCGCGCGTCAGCTGTTGCTCGCCCCGTCCCGCTTGCCCGGTGTGAAGGTGACCGGCATTGACGTGAGTTCGTTCGAGAAGTTCGACGTCAGGCGGGTGATCGGTCCCGCAAATTGCATATCCGGCACGCGCCGCAGCAGTTCTTCGAACAATACTCGCAACTCGAGGCGCGCAAGGGCGTTGCCGAGGCAGAAATGTGCCCCGCCACCTCCGAATGCCTGATGCGGAGGCTTCTGCCGCGACACGTCGAAACGGTCGGGATCATCAATTGCTTCTGGGTCCCGCGACCCGGCCGAGTACCACATCGCGACACGTTCGCCTTCTTGGATGGAGTGCCCACCCACCTGCGTGTCACATTGCGCAACGCGGGTGAAGTACATGACCGGTGTCACCCACCGCAGCATTTCTTCGACGGCGTGGGGGATGCCGCTCGGATCGTCGAGCAGCTTTCGGCGCTCGCTGTTGTTTTCGATCAATGCGCGCATGCCACCGGATGCGGTGTTGCGGGTGGTGTCATTGCCGGCGAACATCAACAGGGCGAAGAAGAAAGTCACTTCCGGCTCGCTGAGGCTATGGCCATCGACCTCTGCGGTAAGCAGGCGAGAGACGATGTCCTCGCCTGGGTTTGCCTTTCGCTCAGCGGTGATTCCGTTCATATATCCGCCGATTTCGGCCAACGCGCCCATCCCCAACTGTGGGTCGGCCGTCGCCGCAGCCCGGGACAGCGTGTTCGTCCATTCGAAAAGCTGCCGCCGGTCATCCTGGGGGACGCCGAGCATGTCGGCGATCACCCGCAACGGCAACTCGACGGCGATATCGTCGACGAAGTCACATTCGCCCTTTTCGATCACATCGTCGATGAGCGCGGTGACGGTCGCGCGAATATTGTCCTCTTTCTGGCGGATCAGCTTGGGCGTAAAAACTGCTTGAACGACGTTGCGTTGCTTTGTGTGGCGGGGCGGATCCATGCCGAGGATGACTTCCGCCAATACCTCGGGAGGTACGGCGCCCTGGGAGGTCGCAAACACGCCGCCGCGCGCCGACGAAAACGTTGCGGGGTCGCGGCTGATGGTCGCGATGTCAGCCGCCTTGGTGAATGACCAGAACCCCGGTTCGTCGCCCGTGAGTGCATTCCAGTGTGGGCTTGCCTCCGAACGCAGCCGCGCGAAAAGCTGGTAGGGCGGACCGCCCTGGAAGTACGAGAGGTCAGTCAGGTCAACCTTGGACAGGTCGACGTCGGCGAAGTTCGTTGTGGTGCTCATCGCGGATTCCTTTCAGTGAACTGTGAGGGATGTCGTGGTCGCCCAGCCGGGACGAAGGGCTGCTCGGCCGGCTTCCTTTGCCAGCATTACGGCGACGATGTGGCGCGCGCGGAGTGCCGCCGCGTCGGCCTGGAACTCGACGCCGGATCGCCACCCGTCGTAGCCCGTGTGGGCAGCCACCGTTTCGAGGATGGCCGCGTCCCGGTCAACGAGTTTGGTGACGAAGGATTGCAGCATTGTGGCGACGGCGTGATCGCCCGGGGCATAGTTGTACGACGCGTACATGAAAATGTGTGTCGCAGTGTCGGTTTCCGGGGTGACGGCGTGTGTGCGGACGTTCGAATAACTCATGCCGTCAGCCTCTAGTTCCCACCGTTGGATGTGCATCGCGGGTGACGCGAAAGTTCCTCGTTCCCGTCGGGTGTACGAACCCGCGGGATCCAGACCAGTGGCCTCGGCCTCCCACTCCGCGAGCGGCGCTCGCGGCAGCAGGCGGGTGTAAGAGACGGTCTTCTCGGTGACCTCGATCTCGTTGAACGCCGGGAGGCGCTCCATTCCCGGGGGCACGTCGTCTCGGTAAACGACTGGGGCATAGGAAAAGTCGAGATAGTGCTCATGCACCATGAGGTAATTCGCCTCGACCGACCAAGCGTCGTTGAACGTGGACCATTCCGGCTCGTTGAGCCAGGGAGTTCGAGGCGGGCGACTACCGGCGGCGGCCGCGGGTGGGCCGGGCCAGATCCAGATGAAGGGTGGTTCCTCCAACATCGGGAATGCCCGCACCCTCATCCCGTGCGGCACGCCTGATTGTGTCGGAACCTGCACGCACCGGCCCTCCGGGTCGTACGAGCAGCCGTGGTACCCGCATACCAGGCGGTCGCCGTCGACGCGTCCGTCCGACAGCGGAAAACCGCGATGCGCGCATCGATCTTCGAATGCCACGGCATGGCCGTCTGACGGCCGCCACAGAACGATGTCGCGGCCGAGCAGCCGACGGTCGAGCGGAGCATCACCGAGCTCGTCGCTCGTGGCGGCCACATACCAGCACTTGGTGGGGTAGTTCGCGGTCATAGGTCTAACACCAACTTTTCGCTGCAGGAACGGGATACACACGTCAGAATCTTGTTGCCGCAGGCACGTTCGGCATCGGTGAGCATGGAGTCGCGGTGATCCGGTTTGCCCTCCAACACGGTTGCTACGCAGGTGCCGCAGATTCCTTCCAGGCACGACGACAGAATCGGCACGTCGACGTCTTCGAGCGCCTCTAGGATTGATGTGTCGCCGGATACCTCGACGGTCACCGCCGACCTCTGGCACACCACCTGGAAGGTCTCCAGCGCCTCGGCGGCGGGTTCGGCGGGCGACTTGGCCGCGAATCGCTCGATGTGCAGGCTGCCTTCCGGCCAGTGCTCGCAGTGCTCTTCGACCGCGGACAGCAGGGGTTCGGGTCCGCAGCAGTACACCAGTGTCTGATCCGCCGGCTCTCCGAGCGCTCCCTCGAGGTCGAAAAAGTGCCCGTTCTCGTCGTCAGCCCAGACTGTGACGCGGTCGCCGTGCGAGTTTGACAGCGCCTCGGCGAACGCCATCGTCGTCCGGCTCCTGCCGAGATAGATCAGCCTCCAGTCGCTGCCGACCCGCTGCGCCGAATCGACCATCGTCATGATTGGCGTGATGCCGATTCCGCCGGCGATGAACAGATAGCGCGGTGAGTCGACGAGCTCAAAATGGTTGCGAGGCCCCCGGACTTGCACGCTGCTGCCCTCGACAAGGTGCTCGTGAACGTGACGCGAACCGCCGCGGCTTTGCGGGTCGAGCAGGACGCTGACACGCCACGTCTTGACGTCGCGTGGATCCCCGCACAGCGAATACTGGCGGACCAGGCCATCCTCGAGCAGTAGGTCGATATGGGCCCCGGGCGCCCAGGCCGGCAGGTCACCGCCGTGCGGGTCCACCAGGTCCAGTGCCACGACACCCTTCGCGGCGGCGTGCCGCCGGTGGACGACCAGTTCGGTTGTGAACTCGTGCACCTTGGCGGACGTCGAGACCACGGCTTCTTGAGGAGAAGTCATCAGTCGGCGCTCCTTTCTGTGTTGACAACGGCAGCCAGTCCAGCCAGCTCGAGACGGATGTCGTCCATGAGATCCCATGCGTCAGGCAAGGTCTGGGCGTCTCCGACGATCCCGATGTCAAGCCCGTTGGCGTAGCTGACGACCGTGATGTTGAGTGTGAAACCGTCGAACACCAGACTCAACGGGTAGTGCGCCAGCAGGGACGCGCCGTGGCATGTCAACTTGACCGGTGACCCCGGGACGTTCGAGATGATCAGGTTCACCGGGGGGCGTACGAACCTGGAGGACACGAGCTCCATCAATCCTCGGGCGGCGATGCCGAACATCGCCAGCGGAATTGGTTCGTTCACATCGCTCATCAGAGTTGGCGGTGCCTGGCGTGCACGCTCTTTCGCGCGGATGAGTGTCTCGTGGGCGAACACGAGTCGCTGCCGGGGATGGGCGAGGTGGGTAGGAATCGGGGCGATGATTGAGGAGATCGCGTTGCCGTAGCGCTCTTTCGCGTCGGGCAGCCTGGTCGAGACGGGCATGTAGGCGACGAGCGGGCCGGCGGGCAGGTCACCGGTTGCTGACAGCCTGCGGCGCATGGCGCCGGCGCAGAGCGCGATCACAACGTCGTTGACGGTCACCCCCAGTCGATTCTTGATCGCCTTGACCTCGCCCAGAGACACCGTGCCGAAGGCCACCGACCGCTGCGCCGAAAGCTTTGTATTGAACCGCGTTCGGGGTGCGTCCAGTCGCTTCGCGCTCAAGTCACCCCGGAAGATCTGAGAAACCACGTGGGCACCGGGCAAGGATCTCAACACCGGAACTTGATCCAGATGCGCAAGCGTGCTCGGGGCGGCACGCAGAGCCCGGGCCCGCCTGAGTGGAATCGAGACAATCCCGCGGGCCGCCAAGGCCGCGCGGCTGGGAACCGCCTCGACGTCATGGTCGCTGGGTGTAGAAGACCGCTCGTCGGACCCGTCGAGCAGAATGGCAAAGATCTCGCTTGCCGCGATGCCATCGACTGCGGCATGATGCAACGTCATGACTACCGCGGTTCGTCCCGGCAAACCGTGAATGACCTGCAGCCTCCATAGCGGCTTGTTTCGATCGAGCCGCTTGGACAGAATGCTCGCCACTTCGACGGCCAGTGTCGCTTCAGTGGCCGGCGATGCGAGGGTCGTCTCATCGACGTGATCGTCGACGTTGACCTCGGTGTCGACAAATACCGGTCGATCCAGGTCGAATGGCACCGTCACCAGCTTCCACCGCAGGGGGGGACACTGGTTCAGGCGCTCTGTGAGTCGTTGCCGCATTGTCGCAACGGTGATCGGCTTCTCGTTGCCGGTCTGGTAGATCGCCACCCCGCAGTACTGCGAGCCGGAATGGCCGCCCTCAGCGGCCAAGAACTGCGCGTCAAGACCCGAAAGGCGGTGCATCAGAAGACCTTTCGCATGAGCTTAACTGCCTTCTCGGTGTACGGCGGGTACATCGCCTTCAGGTCCGGTCGTGGTCGTTTGGCCAGCACAGCCCTGCGGTGACTCATCGCCTCGAAGCCCCACCGGCCGTGATAGGCGCCCATTCCGCTGGCGCCCACGCCGCCAAACGGCAGTTGCGGGACCATGCAATGCATCGCGACGTGGTTGACCACCGCGCCTCCCGACGGGATACGGTCGATCAGTTTCCGGGCAACCGCTCCTGATGCGGTAAATACGTACAACGCCAAGGGCTTTGGCCTACTGTTGACGAACTCTGCGGCGGAATCGAGCGAATCGACGGTCAGCACGGGCAGAATCGGACCGAAAATCTCGTCGACCATTACAGCGTCGTTCGACGGCGGGTCGACGATCACGGTGGGTTCGATGCGCAGTTCGGCGCTGTGCGAGCCACCGCCGGCCACGACCTTGCCATGGGTTGCGCTGATCAGCGCGACGAGCCGATTGAACTGGCGCTGGTTCACGATACGCAAGGACGGATCGCTTTCCGCGGAACGGAATTCGCGGACGTTGGCGACGATCTTGCCGATCAGTTCGTCGGCAATTGACCGCTCGGCCAGTACATAATCGGGGGCGATGCAGGTCTGACCGGAGTTGAGCAGTTTCACCCAGGCGATGCGTCGAGCGGCCACGTCGATGTCGGCGTCCGCCGCCACGACAACCGGACTCTTGCCGCCGAGCTCGAGCGTGACCGGCGTCAATGTCGGGGCCGCCGCGGCCATGATCTTCTTGCCCACCTCGGTGCCGCCGGTGAACAGGGCGTGGTCGAAACCCTCGGCTAGCAGAGCCTGGGTGACCGCCGCATCACCCTCGACGACCTGCACGGCCATCGGATCCAGATACTCCGGCACCAGTCGCGCCAGCACGGCCGAGGTCGCCGGGGCGAGCTCAGAGGGTTTGACTACCGCGCAGTTGCCGGCGGCCACCGCCGCCACCAGTGGCGCCAGGCTCAGGTACAGCGGGTAATTCCACGGGCCTATTACCAGCACCACGCCGAGTGGGTCGTATTGCACCCAGCCATGTCCCGGAAGCTGGTTCAGCGGCAGGGTGACTCGACGACGACGCGTCCACCTCTTCAGGTGCTTGCGGGCGTAGGTCGCCTCCGCTTTGGTGGACGCGATGTCACCCAGCCAGGCGTCGAGCGGCGGCCTGCCAAGATCTTCGGCGAGTGCCGCGACGATCTCCGCTTCCCGTTCGTCACACAACCGCTCGATTCCGCCCAGCTGCTCAAGCCGCCACGACAACTCGCGAGTGCGGCCGGTAGCGAAGACCCGACGCAAGTCGGCAACCAATGCCGTCGTGCTTAACAGCGCCGCCCCCCGGGACATTTCAGATCTCCGGCGCCGGGATAACACCGGTGAGGACTGCCCCGGTTGCGCCGCCGTCGATGACCAGCGCGTGCCCGTTGATCCAACGGGAGGCATCGGATGCGAGGAAGATGATGGCGTCCGCGACGTCGTCGGGAGTCGCGTGACGCCCCAGGAGGGCCTTCAGGCTGTCCAGGGTGTCCTTGCCCATGGTGTCCTCGAAGTCGGCCAGGATGGGTGTCTCCACCGGTCCCGGGAGCACGGCGTTGACGCGCAACCCTTTCTGCGCGGCCATCAGGGCCATGGACATCGAGTAGACGGTGGTGACTTCCTTTGAGAAGTTGTACGCATTGCCCTGCTGTGGGTTCGCCTCGAACCAGGCCGCCCCGTCCTCGAAGCTGTTGGTGGCCAACAAGTCATTGATTGCGGCCAGCCGTGCCGGCCAGCCGAATCCCGCCGTCGATGACACCGTCGTCACCGTTCCCCAAGGCTTCACTCGGTCGAAGAACAGTTCCGTCAAGTGTCGCACCGCGAGTGCGTTAACGGCCAGCACGAGTTCCGCTGGGGCGGTGCCGGGCACACCGGCCACGTTCATCAGGCCGTCGAATTCGCCCTCGAGTTGTTCGACCGCGGCGTCGATGCTGCGCGGATTCGACAGATCGACTTCAATATGACGGGTGACCGGCGCTGACGGGGTGTTGCGGTCGAGGCAGTAGACCTCGGCGCCCGCCGCGAGCAGCTTCTCGGCCACCGCGTGCCCGATGCCCGATGCCGCGCCCGTGACGACGTAGCGCTTGCCAGTGAACTCAGACATTTGTGCTTCCTTTTGCGTAGCGGTCGATGAGGACTCGTTTGACCAATTTTCCGGTTGCGGTCCTGGGTAATTCGTCGACGAAGTCGACGGACTTCGGCGCCTTGTAGTGCGCGATGCGCTCGCGTACGTACGCGATGATCTCGGCCCCAAGTTCGTCGGACGGCGAGACGCCGCTGCGCACTTGGACGACCGCCTTGACCTGCTCGCCCATCTCGGCGTCGGGCACGCCGATCACCGCGACGTCGAGGATCTTCGGGTGCAGGGCGAGGGCATTCTCGACCTCCTGGGGGTAGATGTTGACCCCGCCGGAGATGATCATGAAGCCCTTGCGGTCCGTCAGGAACAGATAGCCGTCCTCATCGATGTGGCCGACGTCGCCGACGGTGCACCAGTTGTCATGCGTGGGATGCCTTGAGGCGGAGGTCTTTTCCGGGTCATTGTGGTACTCGAATGGCGCGACATCTCGTTCGAAGTAGATGGTGCCGGTCTCGCCGGCGGGAAGCTCGACGCCGTCGTCGTCGCAGATGTGCAGCACGCCCATCGCCGCCCTGCCCACGGATCCCCGCTTTGTCCGCCATTCGCTGGTCGTGATCACCGTGGTGCCGTGCTGCTCGGTTGCGCCGTAGTACTCGACGAGAATTGGCCCCCACCAGGCGATCATCGCGTCCTTGACATCGGGCGGACACGGCGCCGCGGCGTGTACGGCAAGCCGCAGTGAGGACACGTCATATGCGGTCCGCGTCTCGTCCGGTAATTGCAGCATGCGCACGAACATCGTTGGCACCATCTGGGTCACCGTGATCCGGAACCGCTCGATCGCGGCCAGCGCCTCCTCGGCGTCGAACCGCTCCATCACCACCACGGTTCCGCCCAAAGCCTGGACCGAGGCGCACCACTTCAGTGGCGCGGTGTGGTAGATCGGCGCCGGCGAAAGATAGACGTCGTGCTGGGTTATCTTGAACACGTTCGCGAGCAGCGCAACCAGCGGATCACCCGGCTCATGGACCTGCCCCGGCTGTAAGCGCGGCTTGATGCCCTTGGGCCGGCCGGTGGTGCCCGACGAGTAGAGCATCTCCGAGCCGCGGGGCTGATCTGTCAACCGCGGCCCCGCGGTCGCCAGCAACCCGGAGTAGGACTGGAAGCCTGCGACAACCCCGCCGAACGCGTACCACTGCTTGACTTCGGGCACCAATGACACGACGGGTTCTGCGACCGCCCGCGCCCCGGCCGAGGCGATTACGACCTGAGCGCCGCTGTCGCGCAGGATGTATGCGGCTTCCTCCGGTGCGAGATGCCAATTCACAAAGGTTATGTAGAGGCCGGAACGTATTGCCGCCCAATAGACCTCGAAGGCCTCGGCCGAATTGTCGGACACCAGGGCGATGACGTCGCCGCGGCGCAGCCCGAGCGCGTGCAGCGCCGATGCGAGCCGCGCCGAATTGTCGTCGAGTTCGCGGTAGGTGAGGGTTTTGCCCGAACCGGCCATCACGACGGCCGGACGATTCGGAGCGGATGCCGCATGAGTTCCTGGAAACATGTCCGTAGTTAGTGGTCAGGCCCGGCGAAGCTCAGACAGAGCGTGGACCGCGTGGACGCCGGCCGGAATAAGCACCGGAAGCAGGATCAGCATCAAGAGAGGGATGAGGGCAAGCACAATTCACTCACTTTCTCCACAGGTGAAGGGTTGTTTTCGATTCCGAACGACGCGCATTTGAGTTTTCGATGTCGCGTTCATCTGAAACACTATGAGCGCCGCGGCCGGTGAACCACGTCCGCAACCGACGAACCTTTGTCCCGCTTTCGACACGCCTTTGGCTGCTCCAGACAAACCCAGACAAACGGGACGAAACCGACGCCTGTGGAGTTTGATGCCGATGCGTCATAGGGTCGATTCGTGCCAGAGCGAGGCCGCGAGGACGAGGCGCTAGTCGCGAAGTCGGTGGCGATGATTGTCGGTCGACTCGATGACAAGCTCCCCGAGATCACGCGCGCTACCCAGGAGTTTCTGGTCGCCGAGATTCCGGAAATCGCCGGTGCCGGAGAGCTCCAAGAGTTGGTTCGTGACTCGGTGACGGGAAACTTCGAGACCTTCTTCCCGGCGATCCGCCACGGCATCCCCATCGCGTCCATCGAGCCCGCGACGGCAGCGCTTGAGCATGCGCGCCGTCTCGCGCAGCGCGGGGTGGACGCTGACGCCTTGGTGCGCACTTACCGCCTCGGCCACCTGGCATTCGTGAAGATGGTGCTCGACGAAGTTCGCACCGCCCAGTTGGACGCGCAGCTCGGTCTGGACGTATTCGAGCAGATCACATCAACGTCGTTTCGCTATGTTGACCGGATTTCTCGGTTGGTGCTTACGGCTTACCAGAATGAACGTGATCACTGGCTGGCAAACCAAAACCGCCTACGCGCAGTGCGTGTCCGCGAAGTGCTTGGCGGTGGCGAAATCGACGTCGACAAGACAGCAGAGGCCATCGGCTACCCACTGAGACGGATTCATTTGTCAGTGATCGTTTGGTGCGTCGAATCAGAGAGCAGTAACGAACTCGCTGCAATGGAACGGTTCACGGGCGAACTCGCGAAGTCGCTTGGCGCTCGCGAGCGGCCATTGTTCACGGCGGCGGATCGTGTGACTGGATGGGCGTGGGTACCGCTGTCCGAAGACGCTGCAGCCGATGCGGCCGGGCGGCTTCGCGAATTTGCCAACGCGCGGGCGGACGCACCGTGGATCGCCGCCGGTGCTCCGCTCCCGGGTGTCGACGGGTTCCGTCGCTCGCACAGGCAAGCGATCGCCATGCGCGCCGTCGTACTGGCGTCGGGATCGCACCCGCCGGCGGTCACGGCGGCGAGTGATCCAGGCCTCGTGGTGGTCTCGCAGTTCTGCAGTGACCTTGAGCAGGCGCGAGTTTGGGTAGGTGACGTGCTCGGACCGCTTGCGTCCGCGACGGACAGCGACGAACGGATGCGCGAAACTCTGCGGGAATTCCTGCGCACCGGGTCCAGTTTCAAAGCCACGGCCGATGAGCTGCATCTGCATGTCAATTCGGTGAAATATCGGGTGCAGCGTGCGCTTGAGCGTCGAGGCAAACCCATCACCGATGACCGACTCGACGTGGAAGTCGCGTTGCTGCTTTGTCGTTGGTTCGACACCGCTGTGCTGAATTAGTGCCGGCGGTCCCTTGAACATCGCTGCAACACTTCACGATTGTCCGGTGGTGTGCGCCATAGGGCACGAAGGCATGCAGGACCGCCAAGTCCTGGATTGGCGTTACACGACGCTGATGCTCTGACTCCCGTCATCGGCGCTGCCGCGCGACAGTCCACGCAACAACGCGCAACTGATTTCGCCTGCGATCCGCTCCGCGCACCCAGCTGAGCTGGGAGTAAGCCATCGATGGGATCCGAGCGTCATGCCGATGTAGCCCAGGGCGAGCACGTGCGAATCGCAAGCGCGAAACTCGCCGGTAGCGATGCCACAGTCGATAATGCCGCGAATGTGGTCGTATACCGCGGCTTCCGCAGTTCGAATCTCGCTAACCTGCTCTGCGGTGAGCCACTCGTCGATGAAGGGACTCTCCTGGAAGTAGACCGCGGCGCCGTTGGGGTCGGCAGCCATGACCCGCATCAGGTTGACCGTGCACTCCCGTAGGGCACATCGGGCAGAAAAATTCGGCTCCAGTTGGACCGCCGCCATCGTCGCTGCCGCGGCGCGAAGATAAATATCGAACAGCAAAAGGGACTTGCGCGAATAGTAGTGATACAAAGTCGCTTTGTTCAGTCCGACGGCATCGGCCAAATCGTCCATGCGGCTGCCGTGGTACCCGCGTGCGGCGAAGAGCTCGGTGGCGATCCGCAGGATGTCTTCTCGGCGTCGCTGGCCGACCGCTTTGACTGGCGCTGGAATCATCGCAGCGTCCGCGCGTCTCATGTCGCCATACCGAGCGCGGCGGCCTGTGCGGGTTCGATC
>Ga0075363_100000397_pt1 | contig 13318 bp, 12 predicted proteins | sample EndMetdeltDD1763_FD_71470 | JGI IMG/M metagenome (GOLD analysis project Ga0075363, IMG submission 71470) | Populus endosphere microbial communities from Tennessee, USA - Endosphere MetaG P. deltoides DD176-3 | ecosystem: Host-associated > Plants > Roots > Endosphere | place: USA: Tennessee...
GCGCGGTGCGTGACCAGACGGGTGACGCCTGCCGCCTTGTCGAATTCGGCGCGGCGGGAAAGTCCGGCATCGACCACCACCGACACTCCGTCCAGCGTCAGCGATGTTTCGGCGATCGCCGTGGCCAGGACGACGCGCCGTCGGCCATCGGGATCGCGCCGGATCGCGCTGCGCTGGGCGGCAGGTTCGCATTGGCCGTGAAGCGGCAAAACCAGCGCGCCAGGCAACCTGTTCGCCAGTCGTTCCGCGGTCCGCTCGATTTCGCGCACGCCGGGCAGGAACGCCAGGATATCGCCTTGCTCGTCGCGCCAGGCGGCGGCGATGGCGGCCGCCATCGCATCCTCGGTCCGCAATTCGGGGCGTGCGCCAAGCCAGCGGATCGCCAGTGGCCAGGCCTTGCCCTCGCTCTCCACCACCGGTGCGTCACCAAGCAGGCCGGCGAAGCGCGTGCCGTCGATCGTCGCCGACATGGCGACCAGCCGCAGGTCCGGCCGCAGCACATCGCGGCTTTCGATCGCCAGCGCGAGACCCAGATCGCTGTCGAGGTGGCGTTCGTGTGCTTCGTCGAACAGGATCGCGCTCACGCCCGCCAGTTCGGGGTCGGCCAGGATCGTGGCGACGAAGATCGCCTCGGTCATCACCAGCACGCGCGTCGCCGCGCTGCGCTTGCTGTCCAGTCGGGTCAGGTAACCGACCGTCTGGCCGGCGCGTTCTCCCAGCAGTTCGGCCATGCGCTCGGCGGCGGCGCGGGCGGCGACCCGGCGCGGGCTGAGCACGATGACGTTGCCGGTGCACCAGTCCTCTTCCAGCAGGGCCGGCGCCACCGCCGTCGTCTTGCCCGCACCCGGCGGCGCGATCAGCACGGCCGCCGTTCCGGCACGCAAAGCACCAAGCAAACCGGGCATCGCGGCGGCGATCGGCAAGTCGTCGGGGATCGCGAAGCCGGCTTTCATAGCTCCGCGCATCGCTGCGCCGCACCCCCGACGCAAGGCAAAACTTCCCCCTTTGCGTCGACAACTCTCTCGTATTAGGTTTCAACCCATGGATTAGAGGGGGATAATGTCATGATCGAACGTGCAGGCATCTTTCTTCTTGCGGGGGTAGCGGCGGCGACGCTGGCAGGCTGCGGCACCAAGGATCCGGACCCCACACCGTCGGTCGCGCCTGTCGCGCTGGCCAGCGCGGCGCCGATCGCCACCCCTTCGCCGGCATCGGCCTCGACGGTGACGCTCGATTTCGGCGACGACAACGGCAAGTTCGCGCGCGACGGGGAGTGCGATGACAAGCGCTTCACCGGCGCGGGCATGACGTCCACCCCGCTCATCGATTCGGACATCAGGCACGACGCCACCGATTGCCGCACCGCCTTCAACCAGGGCCGTTTATCGTTCAAGGGTGACAATGCGAGCGACGGCGGCAGTTCGGCCGATGCGGCGCCGGCCGAGGTCAGCCGCATCCAGTGGGGCGACAACAACGGGAAGTACGCGCGCGATGGCGAATGCGACGACAAGCGTTTCACCGGGCCGGGCATGACGTCCACGCCATTGCTCGATTCCGATATCCAGCACGACGCCAGCGACTGCCGCACCGCATTCGAACAGGGTCGACTTACCCTGCGCGAATGATCCGAAGATTCTGAACCTTATCCCGTCGCGCCGCCTCAGTAACGGCGCGACACCGCGAACCGGGCCGCTTCGACCATGGCTGCATGCGCTTCGCCCGCCGGAAAGCCGGCTATAGCGTCGATGGCCCGCTGGGCGAAGTGGCGGGCACGTTCACGGGTGGCGGATACGGTATCGTGCCGCCCGATGATCTCTACCGCGCGCGCAAGATCGTCGTCATCGTTGCAGAAGCCGGAAATGGCGTCCTGCCAGAACTGCCGTTCTTCCGCATTGCCGCGTGCATAAGCCAGGATCACCGGCAGCGTCATCTTGCCGTCGCGGAAATCGTCGCCCTTGCCCTTGCCCATTTCCGACGCTTCGGAATCGTAATCGATGGCGTCGTCGACAAGCTGGAATGCGATGCCGAGGTTGCGGCCGAAATCCTCGAGAGCGCGCTCTTCCGCTTCGCTCTTTTCGGCGACCACGGCGGCGATGCGCGTGGCGGCGGCGAACAGGGCCGCGGTCTTGGCGCCGATGATCGAGAGATAGCGGTCTTCGCTCGTCTCGATATGGCGCTGGGCGGTAAGCTGGTCGACCTCGCCCTCGGCGATCACGGCCGACGCGTGGCTCAGGATCTTGAGCACGCGCAGCGAACCGTCCTCGACCATCAGTTCGAAGGCGCGGCTGAACAGGAAATCGCCCACCAGCACGGTGGCAGGATTGCCGAACACGATATTGGCCGTCGCCTTGCCCCGGCGCAGGTCGGACCCGTCGACCACGTCGTCGTGCAACAGCGTGGCGGTGTGGATGAACTCTACAGCGGCGGCCAGCTTGTGATGCCGCGTGCCCTGATATCCGCACAGCTCGGCCCCGGCGATCGTCAGCATGGGCCGCATGCGCTTGCCGCCGCCCGATATCAGGTGGCCGGCCAGCGCCGGGATCAGCGGGATCTGGCTCTGCATCCTGTCGAGGATCACGGAATTGACGCTGTTCATGCCGGAAGCCGTCAAGGCGAGCATCGGGGCCAGCGACGGTTCGGGCGCACGGGCGCGCAGCGGAACGATTTCAGCCGTCATGCCTGCGCCTTGCGCGCGCGGGCCGGCGAAGGCAAGCCCTAAGCGGCTGTTCGAGCATGCGCCGGGCAGCGCAGTGCGGGACCGGCCCGCTCCCCCGCCCGGCCACCCAACGAAAGTATGCTGTGGGTGGCCGGGCGGGGGAGCGGGCCGGCGCCGCAGCAGAAATCGCTCTTTCGGGATTTCTCAGACAGACCACGAGCGGAGTTGGAATCGGGCAACATCTCATGCTAGCGCAGCGCACGATGACCGAAAGCCGCACCGCCCCCACCCCTGTTGCCACCGCCCCTGTTGCCGCCGACCCCGTTCTGGCCGGTTTCCGCTCCAGCATCGACAATATCGACGCGGCGCTGATCCATATCCTGGCCGAACGCTTCCGCATCACCAAGGCTGTGGGCGCCTACAAGGCCGAGCATGACCTGCCCGCCTCCGATCCCGGCCGCGAGGAACGCCAGATCGCCCGGCTGCGAGCCCTGGCCACCGACGCCAATCTCGATCCGGAATTCTCGGAAAAGTTCCTGCGCTTTATCATCCAGGAAGTGATCCGGCACCACGAACAGGCGCAGGGTAAAGGCTGAGATTTACCCCGCGGCGGGCAATCTGAGCTTCACCAGAAGTCCGCCCAGATCCTCGCTCTCGCCCAGTTCCACAGATCCGCCATAGATCTCTACGACATCGCGCACGATCGCCAGCCCCAGGCCGGTGCCCGGCTTGCCCGTGTCGAGCCGCGCGCCGCGATCGAAGATGCGGGTGCGCTCCTCCTCCGGGATGCCGAGGCCGTCGTCCTCAACCCAGATTTCACACCAGCCCGGTTCCTTGACCGGATCGACCGTGACGAAAACGCTGCCGCCGCCGTACTTGGCCGCGTTCTCGATCAGGTTGCCGAGTATCTCATCCAGATCCTGCCGCTCGATCGCGACTTCCGCCAGGCGATTGCCGTCGAGGTCGAAGCGCGTCCGCTCGTAAAGCCTCGTGACCGCGCGCAGCACCGCCTCGACGCTTTCCCAGACCTTGGCGCGTGACATGCCGACCGCGCGGCGGCCCACGGCGCGGGCGCGGGCGAGGTGATGATCGACCTGGCGACGCATGACCGCCGCTTCGCGGATCACCGTCGGCGCAAGATCGGGGGCGTGGGCGGTCGCCGCGTTCATCACCACCGTCAGCGGCGTCTTCAGCGCATGGGCGAGGTTTCCGGCATGGGTGCGCGCCTCTTCCGCCTGCCGCTCGATATGGGCGAGCAGGGCGTTCAGTTCCTCCACCATGGGCTGCACTTCCAGCGGCAACGGATCGTTGACCCGGTTAGCCCCGGTCGTGCGCATCTTCTGAATTGCCCTGCGTACCCGGCGCAGCGGGTTGAGACCGTACCAGGTCTGCAGGCCGGCCATCAGGAACAGCCCCAGCCCCAGTATCACGAAGCTGTAGAACAGGATCGCCCGGATGCGGGAAAGCTGGTCGTTCAGCGTCTCGCGGCTCGCCGCCACGGTGAACCACCATTGCGACTTGCTGCCCGGCAGGATGATGGATCGCTCCATCACCCGCAACGGCTCGCCATCGAACTCGGCGCTGTCGTAGACATGCGGCTCGGCGTCGAAATGATCGCCGCGCACCTTCAGGCTGCGATCCCATAGCGAGCGGGAGGGGAAATCCTCATGCCCCTTGCCAGTGATCTGCCAGTACAGGCCGCTGTTCGGTTCGAGGAAGCGCTGGTCGCCCAGCGGCCGGTTGAAGAATATTTCACCGTCGGGGCCGATCTCCGCCGATCCGATCATCGCGGTGAGCATATAGCCCAGCTGCTCGTCGAAATTGCGGGTGATGAGCGAGGTCAGCGTGCGGTCCAGCGCAAAGCCGCCCACCGCCAGCAGAACCGTGATCCACCCCGCGGCGATCACCATCATGCGCTTCGATAGCGAACCGGTATGCGGCTTGCGCTTATCGACCGCCGTAGCCACGCGCGGGTCCTTTCAGCGAACCGGCAGCGTCAGTTGCGCGCCGGCAGGGCAGGATCGTCGAGACTGTAGCCGAGACCACGGATCGTGGTGATGACGTCGGCGCCCAGCTTCTTGCGGATGCGAGTGACGAAGACTTCGATCGTGTTGGAATCGCGGTCGAAATCCTGATCGTAGATATGTTCGATCAACTCGGTGCGGCTGACCACCTTGCCCTTGTGGTGGAGCAGGTAGGACAGGAGCTTGTATTCCTGCGCGGTCAGCTTCACCGGCTCGCCGTTCAGCGTGACGCGGCCGGATCGGGTGTCGAGCCGAACGTCGCCGGCGATCAGTTCGGACGAGGTGTTGCCCGACGCGCGGCGGATCAGCGCGCGCAGGCGGGCGATCAGTTCCTCGGTCTGGAACGGCTTGGCGAGGTAGTCGTCGGCCCCGGCATCGAGCCCGGCCACCTTGTCGGACCAGCTGTCCCGCGCGGTCAGCACCAGGACGGGAAACTTGCGCCCTTCCTTGCGCCACATGCCGAGCACGGTGAGCCCGTCGATCTCGGGCAGGCCGAGGTCGAGAATGACCGCGTCGTACTCCTCGGTCGCGCCCATGAAGTGGCCGTCCTCGCCATCGGTCGAAAGGTCGACCGCATAGCCGGTCTGCTCGAGCGTGGACTTGAGCTGCTTGCCGAGTGTGGGTTCATCCTCGACGATCAGGATGCGCATCGCTGTTTTCCCTGTAAAACATGCAAAGCCATGCGGCCAAAGCGGATCAGCGTCAAGCGGACGCCCATCCACCCTGGCCGAGCAGTGCGGGCTATCGCGACTGGCCCATGATGTGGCCGGACCGCGCGTCGACATCGACGAAGACGACGCGTCCCTCGCGAATGAACTTCAGGCGATAGGCCATGGCGGCGGGATCGTATTCCGGCCCGAGATATTGCATCCCCGGCATCATCGGCAGCACCCGCCGTTCGATCTCGCGAAGCGAGCGGACATTGCCGGCGCTCAGCTCCTTACGGACTTGCCCTTGCTCGCCGCCGGGCTCCGCATGCGCGGAGGGCGGCGGCGAGACAAAGACAAGCGCGGAGGCAAGAACAAGGGAAGCGACCATTTGTTTCATTTCACCGCTGTGCCTAACCACCTCGGCTTGAACAAGGTGTGAATGCGGCGGCAACGCGCGGTTTTTCTCATTTTGACCCCGGTTTCAGCGGGTCATTTCATATTTGACGGTAACGGTGACGCCGGTGCCGACCTGGCCCGGCTCGATAGGTGTCTTGGCGCTGGCCCGCGCCTCCAGCGCCTGAGCGACCGGCATCGGCCCCACCTGGCTGAAGCTCTCCGAAATCTCGAGCAGGCGGATGCCGGAAAAGCCGGCCATGCGGGCATATTCGGTCGCCTGCACACGGGCATGCTCGAACGCCGCCTTGCGTGCCGAGGCCTTGGCCGCCTGATCCTTCTCCAGCATGAAGTTCGGCCCAGAGACGTTGTTCGCCCCGGCCTGGACCAGTGCGTCCAGCGTGGCGCCGATCCGCGTCATGTCGCGCAGGATGACGTTGACCTGGTTGCTGGCGTCATAGCCCAGGAACAGCGGGGGCTGGTTGCCATCGCGATACTGGTACTGCGGATTGAGGCTGAAATTGGCGGTCTGGATATCCTCCGCCTTGATGCCGAGCTGGCGCAGGCGGGCGATCACCTTGTCCATCTGCGCGGCGTTCTGGCGCATGGCCTCGCTGGCGGTCGCGGCGCGCACCTGCACCCCGGCGCTGACTTGCGCGGCGTCGGGCGCGCTCTTCACCACTTCGTTGATCGACAGCTCGACGACCGGACCCTGCGCCTGAATCTGCACTTCGGCGGCCTGAACGGCGACAGGAAGCGCGGCGGCGGGCAGCGACAGGGCGGCGGCGGCAAGCAGATAACGCGATGACGACATGGAGTGGGCCTCTCTGGTTTATGTGCACTATCGCACACGAACGCATGTCTCTGTGGCAGGTTCCAGCTGAACGAAGGTTGTCGAGGCGGTTGTCCGCCGGTCATGCTGTCTCTAAGGCGCCTCCCATGGCAACCGCACCGATACTCAGCTGGGAAGGCCTCGGCCTTATCCAGGGCTCCGGCTGGCTGTTCCGCGACCTCGATATCCAGATCGGGCCGCGCGACCGGCTGGCGCTCATCGGCCGCAACGGCGCGGGCAAGACCACGCTGCTGCGGCTCATCGCCAACCAGATCGACGCCGACAAGGGCAAGCGCTCGGTCCAGCCCGGCACGCGGGTGGTGACGCTGGAGCAGGACCCGTTCTTTACCGGCTACGACACCTTGCTCGATTTCACGCTGTCGAGCCCGGATGCCCCGCCACAGCACGAGGTGGAGGCGATAGCCGGCCAGCTCGGCATCGACTTGTCGCGCAAGGCCGACAGCGCATCGGGCGGCGAACGGCGGCGGGCGGCGCTGTGCCGGGCGCTCGCTTCCGAGCCCGACCTGCTGCTGCTGGACGAGCCGACCAACCACCTCGACCTCGCCGCCATCGACTGGCTGGAGGACTGGCTTTCTCGATACAACGGCGCCTTCGTGGTCATCAGCCACGACCGCACGTTCCTTACCCGCCTAACCCGCGCGACCTTGTGGCTCGATCGCGGCGGCATCCGGCGCAAGGATGTCGGCTTCGGCGGTTACGAGGCCTGGGAAGAGCAGGTCTATGCCGAAGAGGCGCGGGCGGCGGAAAAGCTCGACGCGAAGCTCAAGATAGAAGCGCACTGGCTGGAGCGCGGCGTCACCGCCCGGCGCAAGCGCAACCAGGGGCGTCTCGCCAAACTGTGGGAGATGCGCGCCCAGCGCGCCTCGATGATGGGGCCGCAAGGCACCGCCAAGCTGGCGCTGGCCAGCGACGACACCAAGACCAAGTCGGTGATCGTGGCGGACAAGGTGACCAAGCGGTTCGGAGACCGCACGGTCATCAAGGACTTCTCCCTGCGCATCCAGCGCGGCGACCGGATCGGCCTGGTCGGCGCCAACGGATCGGGCAAGACCACCCTGCTCAAGCTGCTGACCGGCGAACTGGCGCCCGACGAAGGTTCGGTGACGCTGGCCAAGACGCTGGACGGCGTGGTGATCGACCAGCAGCGCAGCCTGATGGCGCCCGACAAGCGCGTGCGCGACGTGCTGGCCGAAGGGGGCGACTGGGTGGACGTGCGGGGAGTGCGCAAGCACGTTCAGGGCTACCTCAAGGACTTCCTGTTCGACCCCGGCCTGGTCGACGCAAAAGTGGGCACCCTGTCGGGCGGAGAGCGTTCCCGCCTGCTGCTGGCGCGCGAATTCTCGCGCCTTTCCAACCTCCTGGTGCTCGACGAGCCGACCAACGACCTCGACCTCGAAACGCTCGATCTCCTGCAGGAAGTCATCGCCGATTACGACGGCACCGTGCTGATCGTCAGCCACGACCGCGATTTCCTCGATCGCACGGTGACGGTGACGCTCGGCCTCGACGGCTCGGGCAAGGTCGATGTCGTGGCCGGCGGCTATGCCGACTGGGAAGCGAAACGCCAGAAGAAGGTCGCCCCGGCCAGAGCCGCGAAAGCCGCCGCGCAGCCTGCCGCCCCTCCCCCGCCGCCGCGCAAGGGCAAGCTCAGCTACAAGGACCAGCGCGATTACGATCTGCTGCCCCAGCGGATCGAGGAACTGGACGCCGCGATCCAGCGCGACGAAGCCGCGCTGGCCGACCCCGCGCTCTACACCCGCGATCCGGCCAGGTTCGCGGCGCTGACCGACGCGGTTGCCAGGGCGCGGGCGGACAAGGACGCGGCGGAGGAACGATGGCTCGAACTGGCGGAACTGGTCGAGGGGTAAAAGCCCTCTCCCCACCGGGGGGAGGGTGGCAAGTTGACACATTTGACACCGCCCCAATCTTGCCAATCATCGGTCCGTGTAGGAAAGCGTTAAACCGATCTGGTTATCCGGGCCGCACGATGATCAACCGCATTCGCGATATCCGCCGCGACAAGGCGATGACGCTGGCCGACGTCGCGGAACGCACCGTTCCGCCGACCACGGCGCAGACGATCGGGCGGCTGGAAACCGGCACGCGCAATCTTTCGCTGACATGGATGAACCGCATCGCCGCCGCGCTCGGGGTCGAGCCGGAACTGCTCCTGCGCAGCGTCGATGCGCCGCCGGCAAAGCTGATCGCCCGCCTGACCGAAAGCGGCGCCGAAGCGCTGTCCGCCCCGCGCGACGCGATCCTGCCTACCACGCTGGGCGGGCCGATGGGCGGTAAGGGCGCCGTCCTGGCGATGACCGTCGACAGCGGCGTGGGCGAATATCGCGGCGGCGACCAGTTGTGGCTGCGCGAGGTCGCGCCCGAAGGCTTTGCCCGCCTGCTGAACCGGGACGTCCTGGCGCCGCGTCCCGGCGGCCGTTTCGCCTTCGGCCGCCTGATCGATCAAAACGCGGATCGTGTGGCCGTCCTGCCGCCCGGCGGCGGCCAGCGCCAGATCGTCATCGAGCGGCCGCCGTGGCTCGCCGTGGCGGAAATGCTGGTGCGCAAGCTTTGACCGATCGCCTGCGGGTCCTGTCGATCGCCACGCTGTTCCCCAGCCCGGCGCGACCCGGTTTCGGTCTGTTCGTCGCCCGGCAGGCGCAGGCGGCAGCGCGCGGCGATGTCGACCTGGTGGTGGCAAACCCGGTTCCCATGGCTCCACAACCTTTCCACAGGTTTTTCAACACGGTCGCCGAGCGCAGCCTGCCGGAACGCGGTCACGACTGGGGGGTCGAGGTCCACTACCCGCGCTTTACGCATTTGCCGCGCGCCGGCTGGCGCTGGAATCCCGCGCTGATCGCCAGGGCCGTTCTGCCGCTGGCGCTGAGGCTCCACCGCGAAAAGCCGTTCGACGTGATCGATGCGCAGTTCTTCTATCCCGATGGGCCGGCGGCCGCGCGGATCGCCAGCGCGCTCGACCTGCCGCTGTCGATCAAGGCGCGCGGCTCCGACATCCACCTGTGGGGCGCGCGGCCAGCGGCGCTGCGGCAGATGCTGGCCGCCGCCGACCAGGCCGGCGGACTGCTGTCTGTCTCGCGGGCGCTGGCGAAGGATATGACCGCGCTGGGCATGTTCGGAGACAGGATCGCCGTCCACTACACCGGGCTGGACCACGCACTGTTCAGCCCGTCGCCGAGAGCCGAAGCGCGCGCCGCCGTGGCCGCCAGGGCGGAGCTGGGCATTCCCGCCGATGGTCCGTTGCTGGCAACGGTCGGCAATCTGATCCCGCTCAAGGGCCAGCATCTGGTGATAGAGGCTCTGGCCGCCCTGCCGGGCGTACGGCTAGTCCTGGCCGGTAAGGGACCGGAAGGCCCGGCGCTGGAAGCGCTTGCGGCTCGCCTCGGCCTATCGGACCGCGTGCATTTCTCCGGCGGCGTCGCACCCGCCGACCTCGCCCTCTTGCTGTCCGCCACCGATGCGATGGTGCTGCCTTCGGAGCGCGAAGGCCTGGCCAACGCCTGGATCGAGGCGCTTGCCTGCGGCACCCCGCTGGTCATCACCGATGTCGGCGGCGCACGCGAGGTGGTCGGCGATCCCTCGGCGGGGCGAGTGGTGGAACGGAAGGCCGGCGCGATAGCGCAGGCGGTGCGCGACCTGCTGACCGCACCGCCGAGCCAGCACGACGTCGCCGCCAATGCCGCGGGGTTCAGCTGGGAAGCGAACGCGGCGCAGCTCGTCGATCACTGGCGAGCGTTGGCGTCGTCCCGGGCCTGACCCGGACGACGCGATCAGCTCCGCTCGCGCGCCAGACGTTCCTGCCGGTCGATTTCGCTTTCCTGCTGGACGAAGCTGCCCGAATCAACCTTCAGCCAGATCAGGATCGGCGTGGCCATGTAGATCGAGCTGTAAGTGCCGACGAAGATGCCCAGCGTGATCGCCGCGGTGAAGCCGAATATCACGTCCGGCCCGAACAGCAGCAGCGCCACCAGCGTGATGAGCAGCGACAGGGAGGTGACGACGGTGCGCGACAGGGTCTCGTTGACCGAAAGGTCGAGCAGTTCGGGCATCGGCATGCGGCGGTATTTCTTCAGGTTTTCGCGCACGCGATCATAGACGACGATATTGTCGTTCAGCGAATAGCCGATCAGCGTCAGCAACGCGGCGACGATATTGAGGTCGAATTCCATCTGGGTCAGCGCGAACATGCCCATCGTCAGCGTGACGTCGTGGACCAGCGCGAAAAGCGCGCCAACGCCGAACTGCCATTCGAACCGCATCCAGATATAGGCCGCCACCGCCACGGAGGCGAGCGCGAGCGCGAGCATGCCGCTGCTGAACAGTTCCCCCGACACCTTGCCCGACACCGAATCGATCCCGTCGATCCGCACGTCCTTGTGCTCGGCCTGGATGGTCGAGATGATCTTGCGCGCCATCGCATCGGCAAGGCCGGGATCGTTCTCGGACCCTTCGGGCAGCTTCATGCGGATGGAAATCTCGTTCGGCTTGCCGAACTGCTGGATGATCGGCTCGCCATAGCCCAGCTTGCCCACGGTTTCGCGCAGCTCCGCGACGGGCGCGGCGGGCGTCTGCTGAAATGTTGCCCGGATCATCTGGCCGCCGATGAAATCGACCCCCAGGTTGAGCCCCTTGGTGAACATCAGGCCGACCGACAGCGCCATCAGCAACAGGCTGACCGAATAGAACGGCACGCGCCACCGCAGGAAGCGGATGTTGGTGTTGTCGGGAATGAGCTTCAGGAGTTTCATGCTCGCCTTCCGTTCAAAGCGTGATGTCGGCGGGACGCGCCTTGCGCAGCCAGCCGGCCACCCACATCCGCGTCAGCGTGACCGCGGTGAAGACCGAAGTGACGATACCGATCATCAGCACGACCGCGAAGCCGCGCACCGGCCCGGATCCCACCACGAACATGATGACCGCCGCGATGACGTTGGTGATATTGGCGTCGAAGATCGCGCGGCTGGCTTCCTTGTAGCCCAGCTCCACCGCCTGCACGACCCGCCGCCCCTTCGCCCGCTCCTCACGGATGCGTTCGTTGATAAGCACGTTGGCGTCTACCGCCGCGCCGATGGTCAGCACGAAGCCGGCGATGCCCGGCAGAGTGAGCGTGGTGTTGGCCACCGCCATGACCCCCAGGATCATCAGCACGTTGATGACCAACGCGACGCAGGCATAGATGCCGAAGCGCCCATAGGTGACGATGATGAAGGTCATCAGCGCGACGGTGCCGATCAGCATGGCGACCAGGCCTTTGTTGATCGAATCGGCGCCGAGATCGGGGCCGACGGTGCGTTCCTCGACCACCTTGAGGTCGACCGGCAACGCGCCGGATCGCAGCGCGATGGCCAGCTGATTGGCGCTTTCCACCGTGAAGCTGCCGGAAATCTGCGCGCTGCCGCCGAGGATCGGCTCGTTGATGTTGGGCGCGGACAGAACCTTGCCGTCGAGAATGATGGCGAAAGGCTTGTTGACGTTCTCGGTCGTCAGCTTGGCGAACTTGGCCCCGCCCTGCTGGTCGAAGGTAATCGACACGACCGGTTCGTTGTTCTGCTGGCCGAAGCTCTGCTTGGCGTCGGTCAACTGGTCGCCCTTGATGCCGCCCAGGCGCTTGACTGCGATGGCCGGCATGCCGCCGCTCTTGGCCGGATCGGCGTAAGGCACGATCTCGCTGCCCGGAGGCGCAATGCCCTGAGCGATGTCGGTGGGAGAAGCGGCGGTGTCCACGAGCTTGAATTCGAGCTGCGCCGTCTGGCCCAGCAGGTTCTTCAGCGCCTCCGGATTGTCTAGGCCCGGCACCTGCACGACGATGCGACGTTCGCCCTGACGGATGATCGTCGGCTCGCGCGTGCCCAGCTCGTCGGTGCGCTTGCGCACGACTTCGGTCGCCGTCTCCATCGCGTCGCTGACGGCCTGGTCGATACCTGCCTCGGTCGGCGTCAGCACGAAGCGGCTGCCGTCCTCGACCCGGATATCCCAGTCGCGCTTGCCGGTAAGGCCCGCGCCGGTGGTCAGCGGCAGGATCTGCTCACGCGTGGCGTCGACCTGCGAAGGGTCTTCCAGCATGAAGCTGAGGCTGCCGTTGCGAGTGGAGATATCCCCGATACGAATGCGCGCAGGCGCGTTGCGCAGGCGGGAGCGGACGCTCTCCTCCATGCTTTCCAGCCGCTGGCGACGCACCTGGTCGGGATTGCCTTCGAGCAGCAAGTGGCTGCCCCCGGCCAGATCGAGACCGAGGTTGATCATGGGGCGCGGCAGAAAAGAGGGCCAGCCGGTGTTGCCGATGGCGAATAGCGAAGGCAGCGCGGCGGCGACGCAAGCCAGCGTCACGAACCAGTACCACGCCTGCTTCCAGCGGGGAAAATCGAGCATTGTCTAAGCGCTCTCCCGATCGGACACCGATGCCGCCGTCCTGTTCACGTAAATCCCCGTCACGCGCGGAGTCCTGTTCACGCCGACGATCAGTCGTTCGCCGCCGTGCCGCCCGGGCCGACGATATCGGCGATCGTCGTCTTGACCGCCTTGACCTTCACGTTCGGCGACAGCTCGATCTCGGCATAAGTATCGTCGACCTTGATCACCTTGCCGACAAGACCGCCGCCTGTGACGACCTGATCGCCTTTCTTGATCGCCGCGATCTTGTCGCGCTGCTGCTTCTGCTGTCGCATCTGCGGACGCAGGATCAGGAACCAGAAGACCACGCCCATGGCGACCAGCGGCAGGAACTGCA
>Ga0075363_100000398_pt1 | contig 13315 bp, 5 predicted proteins | sample EndMetdeltDD1763_FD_71470 | JGI IMG/M metagenome (GOLD analysis project Ga0075363, IMG submission 71470) | Populus endosphere microbial communities from Tennessee, USA - Endosphere MetaG P. deltoides DD176-3 | ecosystem: Host-associated > Plants > Roots > Endosphere | place: USA: Tennessee...
CGACGTCGACCGTGCCGAGCGAGCCCGCTGGGACGACGGCCGTGCAGGAGGTGTCCGTGCAGGAGACGCCGGTGGCGGGCTTCGTCCCGACCTTCAGGGAGGCGCCGGTCAGGTGCGCGCCCGTGACGGTGACGGTGTTGCCCCCGGCGACCGGTCCGCTCGGAGGGTCGACGCTCGAGACCACGGGCAGGGGAGGCGGTGGGCTGCCGTAGTGGAAGACGGCCGCCGGACTCACCGCCGAGGTGCCGTGCGCCGTGGTGACGTGCACCTGGGCGTCGCCGCTCCCGGTCGGGATCGTCACCGACAGGTGGGCGGGGTCGACGACGTCGAACGTGGCCGACGCTCCCCCGACCGTCACGCTCTGGGTCGTCGCGAGCGTGGACCCGGTCACGGTGACCTCGTCGCCGGCCGCGCCGTACGCCGGGGCGACCGAGGACACGGTGGGCGACGCGGTGTCGACGATCCCGCTGACCTTGAGCAGCTTGAGGCCGTGGAGCTCGGTGACCCACAGGTCGCCGTGGCCGTCCATCGCGATGTACTTCGGGGTCCGGACGGTTCCGGGCAGCATCGGGTAGTAGGTGACCTCGTCGGTGTCCGGGTCCCAGGCGCTGACCCGGTCGATGTCGGGTGAGACGAACCAGAACCGTCCGTCCGGGCCCCAGACCATGCCCTGGGGGTTGGCCGCGTCGGCAGGAAGCCGGTGCGTCGAGACCTCGCCCGTGGCGGCGTCGACGGCGACGAAAGCCTGGCCGACGGCCTGGGTGAACCACAGCCGTCCGTCCGGCCCGGACTTGATGTCCCACGAGACCAGGTCCGGCGAAGAGAGCGGATACTCGGTGATCACCCCGTCCGTGGTGATCGCGCCGATGTTGCTGCCGCCCCACTCGGTGAACCAGATCCGGCCGTCGGGGCCGGCGAGCAGGTGGTAGGGCACCACGGTCGGGTCGGGCACCGGGTACGTCGTCACCTGCCCGGTGGTCGTGATCGCGCCGATGGCGCCGCTGGTGAGGTCGAACCACAGCCGGCCGTCGGGCCCGGGCGTGATGAAGCGCAGGTCCTGGGCGGCGCCGGGCACGGGGAACTCCATGACGTTCCCGTCGCCGTCCATCGCGCCGATGTGCTGGGTGCCGGGCTCGGTGAACCACATCCGCCCGTCCGGGCCATGGGTGAGGCCGATCGGCTTGGACCCGGGTGCCGTGGGATGGGTGACGATGGAGCCATCGGGCTGCACCCGGCCCAGCGCGTCGAAGTTGGGCAGCGCGAACCAGATGTCGCCACCGATGCCGCGGATGATCTCGCCGCCCCCGGAGTCGTTGTTCACACCCGGGATGGCGAACTCGCTCAGCGTGACGGTGTCGTCGTGGAACGTCGCCGGATCGGAGGCCCCGCCGAACGTGGTGACCTGGACGTCCACGTCACCGACGGGACCCGCCGGCTGGACGAAGGTGCACTCGGTGGCGGTGCAGGTCTCGTTGACCGCCGTACCGCCGACCGTGACCACCCCGCCGAGCAGGTCGGTGCCGGTGAGCGTGACCTCCTCGCCGCCGGAGGCGGGCCCGGTGTCGGGGGCCAGACCCGCGATCGTGGGCTTCGGCGGGGTCACGTAGGTGAACTTCGTGACGGCGGTGACCGGCGAGGTCAGGGCGTCGACCGTGGCGGTCACGTCGAGGGTGCCCGGCGTCTGGTGCTGGGTCGTGGTCACGGTGCAGCTGGTGCGGTCGCACGACGCGCTCTGCCCGTTGCCGCCGATGCGGATGACGGCGCCGGCCAGGTTGTCGCCGGTCAGCGTCACCGAGGTCCCGCCGACCGTGGATCCGTTGGCAGGCGACACCGAGGTGATCGTGGGTTGTGCCGGCGCCTCGTAGGTGAACGAGGAGGCCGTCTGCGACACACCGGCAGTGGTCGTGGCCAGCACGGGCACGGCGCCGGCGGCGTGGCCCGCGGTGCGGAACGTGCACGTCGTCGGCTGGCAGTCGAGCACGGTCACGTCACTGCCGGCCACGTTGATCTTGGCGCCCTGCAGGTCGGTGCCGGTGAGCGTGACCACTTCGTGGCCCTTCGTGCTGCCGTGGTCGGGGGCGAGCGAGGTGATCGTCGGCTTCGGCCGGGCCGTGTAGCTGAACGTCGTGGCCGGCGTGATCGCGGATCGAGTGCTGTCGTCCACCGCCGTGGCCACCACGTCGACGGCGCCGAGGTCGGGCGTCTTCGGCGCCGTCACCACGCAGGTCGTCTCGGTCGCGCACGCCTCGTTGGCCAGCCGGGTGCCGAACCTGATCGAGCCGCCCTTGAGGTGCGTGCCGGTGACGGTCACGGAGGCCGTACCGTCCGACCAGCCGGTCGGCGGGGACACCGACGTCACGGTCGGCACGATCCAGCTGAACTGGGTCTGCGGGCCCGTCGCCGAGGTGCCGCCCGGGGTCTGGACCGTGACCTGGACCGTGGCTGCCGTCTCGTGCCAGGGAGGGAACGGCACGGTGCACTGGGAGCTCGTGCAGTCCTGGCCGGTCGCCTGGTCCGCGCCGAAGAAGACCGTGCCGCCCGCGAGGTGGTGACCGGTGATGACGACGTCCTTGACGCCGTGGCCCCACTCCTCGGTCGGCGAGACGGTGTCGACCACCGGGCGCGCCGGGCGGACGTAGCTGTACGTCGCAGCGCTGGCGGGCGACGTACCGGCGTGCGTCGTGACCACGACCGGCACGTCGCCGGCGGCGTGTGCGGGGACCTCGACCACGCAGGAGTCGCTCGTGCAGGTCGTCGCCAGGCCGGCCGCGTCGGCCGGCTCACCATCGACGGTGACCTTCCCGCCGTTGAGGTTGTGGCCGGTGACCACCAGGATGTTGCCGCCGGCCGTGGAGCCGGTCTCCGGGTCGAGCCCGGTGACCTCGGGCGCCGGGCCCGCCGTGAACGTGAACACGTCGGCGGGGGTCTGCGCCGACTGGCCGTCGCCGTTCGATGCCCGGATGTGCACCGGGCCGACCGGGTCGTCGACGTGCAGCGGGTTCGTGGTGAACGTGCACGTCGTCTGCGTGCAGACGCTGTTGGAACCGAAGCCGTCGCCGACCAGGAGGAACGAGCCTGACAGGTTGGTTCCGGTGATCGTGACCTTGGTGCCGCCCGTGTCGGGGCCAGAGGTCGGTGAGACCGACGTGATCGTGGGTGTCGTCTGGGTCGCCGTGAAGACGTCAGCGGGGGAGAGGGCCGAGGTGCCGCCCGGTCCGCTGACGACGACGTCCTGGGACCCCACGCTCATGCCGACCGGGGTCGTCGCCGTGATGTGCTCGTCGTCGGTGACAGCGAAGTCCGTGGTCGGCACGAACTTGGTGCCGAACGCCACGGACGTGGCCCCGGTGAAGTTGTCGCCGGAGATCGTCACCTGCTGGCCTCCGAGGTGCGGACCCGAGCCCGGCGAGACACCGGTCACTGCGGGCGCCGGCGGGGTCGGCGGCGCGCTCGCGAGGTAGGCGAACGTGTCACCCGCGACCTTCTCGGAGCGGTGCGAGCCGTTGAGCACCGTGACGTCGACGGGGCCGGACAGCCCGCTGGCCGGTGCCTTCGCGGTGCACCTCGTCGCCTGGCACTTCCACTCGTCCGCGGGCACCGTGCCGAAGTCGACGCGGCCTCCGGCGAGGCCGGAGCCGAAGACCGACACCTGGGTGCCACCCGTCATCGCCCCCTGGGTCGGGAAGATGCTGGTGACGTGAGGAACGTCCGGTTCGGTGTAGGTCAGCTGTGCCGCGGCGACCTTCTTCGACGTGCCGCCCGGCGCCACGGCGACGACGTCCACGGTGCCGTGTCCGGGGGGTGCCGTGACCTGGCACGCCGTCTCGCTGCACCCGCTCAGCAGCACGCCCTGGCCGTGATCGGGGGTCGACGGACCGAAGTTGACCCCGGTGACGCCCTTGAGGTGCGAGCCCGCAAGCGTCACCACTCCGCCGGACGCGGGGAGCGTCGCCGGGCTCGCGGAGGTGACCACCGGCGGGTCCTCCTCGATGGCCGAGCGCGCCCACTTCCCCCAGGTCCGCATGGCCGCGGCCAGGTCGGCGTCGTTGTTGTCCGCAAGCGCCTCCTGGCCGGTGCGAGTCGTGACGCTCAGCGGGTCGACGTACGTCGAGAACAGCTCGGCGATGGCCAGCTGGTCGGACCGGGACACACCGAGGTCGGTGAGGGCTGCCTCTTCCTCGTCCGGCAGCCCGGCCTCGAGCTCGGACATGCTGTCGTTGACCTCGCTCGCACCGACCGTGAAGGTGGGGAAGTCGGTGAACGCACTCACCATCGCGTCGCGCAGCGCCGGAAGGGCGTCGAGAGAGGCGGCCATCTGGTCGGTGAGGTCGGCCAGGTGGAGGAGCTGCTTGCGGTGCCAGTAGGTGTCGGCCGCGTTGTCGGCTCCCCACACCCGGTTCACCGTCGTGTAGACGGACCGCATCACACCGACCTCGCCGGCGAGCTCGGTGGCCAGCTGCGTGTAGGCCGTCTCCTCGCTGGGCGTGCCCCCGGCGGGTGCGGGCAGCACCGGCGCGGGCACCGGCGTGGCCAGCTGCTGGTAGTTCGCGTCCGGCGGGTCGTCGACCATGGAGTCGTACATCAGCCCGTCGAGGGCGTCGGAGTAGCCCTTGAGCCTGTCGTAGTAGGTCTTGATCGTCACGCACTCGGGGCACACCAGCTTCTTGAGCTGGCCGAGCGCCCCGCCCACCACCTGGTCGACGACGTACTTGGGTCCGAGGGTGGGGGTGAGCGTGCACTTGACCTTCGCGACCGTCGGAGACGGTGGCGCGAGGTAGTGGTCCTTGGTGGTGATCGCGAAGCCGCCACCGAGTCCGACGTCCTGGACGAGGCCCTGGAAGCGGTACTGACCCGGGCCGTGCCACCCGACCAGCGCGCTCGGCTTGGCCAGCAGGTGGAAGTGCTGGTAGTGGGCGTGCGCCGTGGCGGTGCCGAAGTGGTCGTCAGGCAGGTCGCCGAACCCGCCGTTCCACTCGACGGTCGCGTAGGGACCGACCGGGTCCTCACCGAAGAACGCGGCGTTGACGGTCACGGGGATCACGGGCTGCCCGTGCTCCACCCATCCCCGGCAGCTGTCCTGCGTGCCCATGACCGGGTTCCCGACGTGCATGCCGGTGATCACGATGAAGACGCCACCCGTGCCAGGCACCGCCTGGGCTGAGAGCTGAAGACCGAACAGGGCAAGGGTGAAGGCCGCGACTCCGAGTAGTACGCGCCTCGAAATCGCTCGAAACACGCGGAGATCGTTCCGTGACGCCGCGAAGAGCGGCATCCCCCCGTGGGATGATTTGCGGATAGTCCGTTAGGAGGATTGCACCCGTGGACGGGCGCTGACCTGCACGAACACTCACCGCGTCCCTTGCCGATGGGTGCCCACCCCCACCCACGGCATCTCCTGCGAAGCCCAGACCGCGCCTCGGCTTCAGAGGTGGTGTGACGCCAGGTCTCCGCGGCGTAGAGGGACTGACAAGTCGCCCTCACCAAACCACGAACAAACCGTCTGACGGCGTGCAACTATGGGCGAGATGACCAGCGCAGACTGAACTGTCGGATCAGGGGTGTGCATGTCTCGGATGGCACCGTCTGAGTGGCGATTGTTCCGGACCGCGGCGATCGGCTGCGCGGTGGTCGGTGTGGCTCTGGCTGTCTTCGGTCTGGTCGACGTGGGGGGCCAGACCGCGAAGCGTGCGGTGACCGACACGGGCTTCGTGGTGTTCGCGGTCTTCGCAGCGTTGGCGTGTTTCCGCGCTGCCCGGCTGCGGGCACCGGGAAGGCGCTTGCCTTGGCGGTTGCTCGGCGTCGCGGCGGCCTGTTATGCCGTCGGCAACACGGTCTGGTTCTACTACCAGGTGCTCGCGCCGGAGACGCAGACCTATCCCGGACCGGCCGATGTCTTCTTCGTCGCCGTCGTGCCGTTCGCGATCGGTGCGATGCTCGTCCTGCCGAGCCGAGCCCTTTCGTCTGCGGCGCGTGCGCGCGCGATCGCCGATGGCGTGATCGTCTGCGCGGCCTTGTTGTTCATCAGCTGGATCCTGGTCGTCGAGCCGCTGCTGGATCAGCTGGGCGAGACCAGCTGGACCTATCTGGCCGTGTATCTGTACTACCCGTTGACCGACATCGTGATCATCTCGATCGCCAGCGCGCTGGCCGTGCGCGCGGCCGGGCGCGAGCGCCTGCCGCTGCTCCTGGCAGCTGCTGGTTTCGTGGCGATCGCGTGCGCCGACACGGGGATCGGCTACCTCGCGCTGCAGGGCAAGGAGGCGGCCGGAAGCGGGCTGGACCTCGGGTGGACCTTCGGGTACATGCTGCTGGGGCTGGCGGCCCTGACCCCGGTCTGGGAGGAGACGTCGGACGACCGGGCCGATCCGCGTGCGCTGGTCCGCGAGCTCCTGCCCTACGTCCCCGTCGGCCTGGTGCTCGTCGTCGTCGGGATGAGCCCCTCGCGGCTCACCGACGGCGTACTCGTCGGGCTCCTGGTCACGATCGTGGCCTTGCTGGTGGTCCGGCACATGCTCACGCTCGCCGACAACATCCGGCTGACCGGCGGCCTCGAGGATCTCGTGCGCGAGCGGACCCACGAGCTGGAGCAGCTCACGCACCGCCACACCTCGATCCTGGACGGCGCGGGCGAGGGCATCGTCGGCCTCGACCGGGCCGGACTGCTGACCTTCGCCAACCCCGCAGCCGCCGGGTTGCTCGGCCGCTCCCCCGACGAGCTGGTCGGGCGTTCGCTGCACCAGGTGACCCAGCCCCACGGCCCGGACGGCGAGCCCATCCCGGCAGACCTCGATCCTCTGGTGGGCGCCTTCGCGGACGGACAGACCCGGGCGATGACGGACGGGACCTACCGACGCGCGGACGGGACGGACTTCCCCGTCGAGCTCACCGTCGCTCCCATTCGCGACGCCGACGAGCTCACCGGGGCGGTGTTGATGTTCCGCGATGTGACCGAGCGGCGGGCGGTCGACCGGATGAAGGACGAGTTCGTCTCGGTGGTCAGCCACGAGCTGCGCACCCCGCTCACCTCGCTGCGCGGTGCCCTGGGGCTGCTACAGGGTGGTCTCCTGCGTGATGCGGAGCCCAAGGCGCAACGGATGGTGCACATCGCCGTCGAGTCGACCGACCGCCTCATCCGGCTGATCAACGACATCCTCGATGTCGAGCGCATGGCCTCCGGCAAGTTCGCCCTGCACCGACAGGCCTGGCCGTCCGCCAATCTCGTTGGCCGCGCCGTCGCTGAGATGCGGGGGCTGGCAGCGCAGGCCGAGGTCCACGTGGAGATCGGCTCGGTCGTGGGCATCGTCGAGGCGGATGCGGACCGGATCGTGCAGACGATCGCCAACCTGCTCTCCAACGCGATCAAGTTCTCGCCCGCGCACGGCACCGTCCGCATCGGCACCGAGATCCAGGACAACGAAGTGCTGTTCTACGTCAGCGACCAGGGCCCCGGAATCGCGCCCGACCAGCACGAGGCCGTCTTCGGTCGTTTCGCCCAGGTGGACGCCTCGGACTCCCGTGAGAAGGAAGGCTCCGGGCTGGGTCTGGCGATCTGTCGCGGCATCGTCGAGCAGCACGACGGCCGGATCTGGGTGCAGAGCGCGCCGGGCGCCGGTGCCACCTTCTCCTTCACTCTCCCGGGGGTCGGCACCTCCGTCCCCATGGTCACCACCCCCGCCGAGCCCACGGCACCGACCCGTGCCCAGTCGGTGCCGCAGTCGGTGCCCACCGTGCTGGTGTGCGAGGACGACCCGGCCACCCGTGCCGTGATCAGCGACCTGCTCAGCTCGCACGGGTATGCGGTGCTCGGCGCGGCTTCGGGCGAAGAGGCGTTGACCCTGGCCGCTGCGCAGGTGCCGGACGCGGTCCTGATGGACCTGACGTTGCCCGGAGACGACGGCTGGACGGCCATCGCCGGTCTCCGCGCCGACCAGCGCACCCACGACGTGCCGGTCCTGATCGTCAGCGGCACCCAACCGAGCCTCCCGACGGCAGGCGTGGCGGCATGGTTGACCAAACCTCTCGACGTCGCCCGGCTGCTGGCCGCGCTCGCGGACGCCACCGCGGCCGGCGCGCCCCGGCCGTGTGTCCTGGTCGTCGAGGACGACCCGGCCCTCGCGCAGGTGCTGTCGGCGCTGTTCGCCGAGCACGGAGTGATGGCGGTGCATGCGCACACCGCCCGGGACGCGCTGCGACTGAGCCACGACATCGCACCAGACCTGCTCCTGCTGGACCTCCTGCTACCCGACAACGACGGGTTCGCCCTGGTCGACTGGCTCCGCGATGATCCCCGCCTGTGCCGTGTCCCCCTGGTCGTCTACAGCGCCTTGGAGCTGGACGAGGACGACAAGCAGCGGCTCCGGCTGGGCCCGACCGAGTTCTTCACCAAGGCGAAGACCGACCCCGAGGAGGTCGAGAGACGAGTGCTGGAACTGCTCGACGCCGTGGTCACCGGAGCCACCCGATGATTCGCCGGGTCCTGGTCGTGGATGACGACGACGCGATCCGCGAAGTGGCTCAGTCGAGCCTCGAGATCGTGGCCGGCTGGAAGGTCGAGGTCGCCTCCAGCGGACTGCAGGCATTGGACCTGGCCGTCACCGAACCCCCGGACGCCATCCTTCTCGACGTGATGATGCCCTCGATGGACGGGCCCACCACCTTCGCCAGGCTGCAGGCCGACGTACGCACGCGAGACGTACCGGTCGTCCTGCTCACCGCGAAGGTGCAGCCTGCCGAGCGGCGGCGTTGGGAACAGCTCGGCGTCGCCGGAGTCCTCGCCAAACCGTTCGACCCGCTCGAGCTGCCCGGCCAGATCGCCGACCTCCTCGGATGGGACACGTGACTCCCCCACCACCGCATCCCGAGGTCATCGCGGAGACTGAAGAACGGCTGCAGGCGATCTATGTGCGGGCCCGTGCGTCCTTCGTCGAGTACCTGGCAGTCATCGACGCGGCCATCGACCACCTCGAGGCCGGCGCTCTCGACGAACCGGAACGGGAGGCTGCGGAACGCGCCGCACACCGGCTCGCCGGAGGAGCCGGCACGTTCGGCTTCCCCGAGGTCACCGAGCCGGCGCTACGGCTCGAGGCCGCGTTCGCCCACGATCACCCCGACCCGGACACGGCCCCTCACCTCGCCACCGAGGTCACCGCCGTGCGCAGGATCCTCTTCGGCGACCAGGTTCCGGCAACAGAGCCACAGGAGCCGCCGCAGCGCGATGCCCAGGTCGTTGCCCTGCACGCTGCTGGGGACCTCGACGCGCAGATTCGCGTGGCCGCAACGGCACGCGGCCTCGATGTCACCCACGAACCGGGGGGAGCCGACATCGAGGCAGTCATCGTCGATCTCACCGAGCACAACGGTGAAAGCCTCATTCGTGGCTACGCCGAGCGGCGGCCGTCGATCCCGATCCTCGCGCTGGCCGACACCGGGTCTCTCGCCGACCGTCTGGTGGCCGCCAGTGCGGGCGCCTCCCTGGTGCTGCCCCGCACCGCCTCGCCGGCCGAGGTCCTCGACGCGGCGCACTCGCTGTCGAGGCAGCCCCGACAGGGCCAGTTCCGGGTCCTCGCCGTCGACGACGACCCCGTCATGCTGGCGGCCCTGCCGGCGGTGCTCGCGACCGAAGAGATCGACGTCACCACGCTCGACGATCCGCGCAAGTTCTGGGCGGTGCTCGAGCAGACGGGGCCGGATCTCGTCGTGCTGGACCTGGACATGCCACACCTCGACGGGATCGCGCTGTGCCGAATCATCCGGACCGACCCCGGCTGGTCGAGCCTGCCCGTCCTGTTCCTGACCGCGCGCACCGATCTGGCAGCCATCGACGCAATCTTCGCCGCGGGCGCCGACGACTTCGTCAGCAAACCGCTGGTGGCCTCCGAAGTAAGGGCCCGCATCCGCAATCGCCTCGACCGGGTCGCGCTGTACCGCACCCTTGCCGATACCGACCCGCTGACCGGCCTCGTCAACCGTCGGCGCCTGGAGAGCGACTTCGACCGACTGCGCGCGCTCGCCCGCCGCCACCACCAGCCGCTGTCCTTGGCGCTGCTGGACATCGACCACTTCAAGCGGGTCAACGACACGCATGGTCACGGCACCGGTGACCTGGTGCTACGCCGGCTCGCGGACCGTCTCACCGGGGAGTTCCGGGGCGAGGACGTCGTGGCCCGGTGGGGCGGTGAGGAGATCGCAGTCCTGACCTTCGGCATGTCAGACGCCGACGCCAGCCGGCGCCTCACCGGCATCCTCGAGTCGATCCGCAGCAGTCCGCTCGTCTCCCGGGAGGGGGAGCAGTCCCCGGTGAGCATCACCTTCAGCGGCGGGGTGGCCGAGCTCGGCGTCCACGGCGAAGACCTGCGCACCCTGACCCGGGCCGCCGATGCGGCGCTGTATCGCGCCAAGCGGTCCGGCCGAGCGCGCGTGGTCAGAGCCGAGGAGGAGACCAGCACCCGTCCCACCGCCCGCAGCTCCGCGGACGAGAGCCGGCCACGGCCCGTCGATCCCGCCATCCAGGCCTACTACGCGACGCTGATCGAGGACGAGCGACTCGACACGACCGGCCACGGTCGCCTGGAGCGGGTGCGCACCCAGGATCTGCTCACCAGGTCGCTCCCTGCGGCACCTGCCCGGACCCTCGACGTCGGCGGCGGCTCCGGCGTGTACGCGCAGTGGTTGGCCCAGGCCGGGTACGACGTGCACCTGATCGATGTCGTCCCCGAGCATGTCTCGCACGCCTCGGAGGCGCTCGGCGAGCGGGTGAGGTTCACCGCCGTCGTCGGCGATGCGCGACACCTCGACGAGCCGACCGACTCCGCCGATGCGGTGCTGATGTTGGGTCCCCTCTACCACCTTCTCGACCGTGAGGAGCGGCTGCAGGCGTTGCGCGAGGCACGCCGAGTGCTTCGCCCCGGCGGCACCCTCGCCGCTTCCGTGATCAGTCGCCATGCGGCGCTGCTCGCCTACGCGAGCCGTGGCGAGCTGGACCCAGGCCGCCGCGACCTGGCGCTCGCCACCCTCGCCGACGGACACTACGATCCGCAGCTGGGCTTCACCACGGCCTACTTCCACACCCCCGACGAGATAGTGGGCGAAGTCCGCGAGGCAGGCTTCCGCGACGTCGAGGTGCGCGCCATCGAGGGTCCCATGTGGGCAGCCGTCAAGACCTGCACCGACCCCATCCGTCTCGAAGCCTTGATCGAGAGCGCCCTGATCTGCGCCCGAGCCCTGGAGGACGACCCGGCGCTGCTCGCCGCCAGCGCCCACCTGCTCGTCACCGGTCACGCCTGAGCCTGACCCGTGGTCGCTGACGCGGACACGACGATGCCGGAGCCGCCTGTCGGAATCGAACCGACGACCTTCTCATTACGAGTGAGACGCTCTACCGACTGAGCTAAGGCGGCGCGCTGCCCCGTGGGCAACCCGCGGAAGTCTACGGACCGGCGGAGCCCGGCGCCAAAATGGAAAAGACGCCCCCTGCGGCCGGCAGGGGGCGTCTCAGGTCGCCGAGTGCACTCAGGCGGCGACGGTCTCGCGGTGGTCGACGGCGCTGCCGGTGAGCATGGTCTGCTCGGCGCCGCACCAGCACTCGAAGGCCACGATGATGCCGTGGTCGGTGTTCACGAGCGAGGTGACCTGGCTCGGAAAGATCAGCTGGCGCTTGTCACACGCGGTGCAGTGGTGGTCGAACATGGAGGAGCCTCCTTCAGGGTCTTCTCGCTGGGTGGTGGGTGCTGCTTGAACACTTCAAGTGTGACCGGTCGGTAGGCATAGGGGTAGCCTGACTTTCCAGTGACTTCCCAAGGAGAATCCTATGCTTTCGCTGCACCAGCTGACCTGCTTCCTCAGCGTCTACGAGCACGGGTCCCTGACGCGCGCGGCCGAGGAGCTCGGCTACGCGCAACCGTCGGTCTCCGAGCAGGTCCGGGCGCTCGAGAAGTCGCTCGGCGTCCAGCTGTTCCGGCGCGTCGGGCGCGGCGTCGTACCGACGACCGTCGCGGACACCCTGCGCCCGCACGCCGAGCGGACTCTGCGGGCGGCCGAGGAGACCCGGCGCGCGGCACAGGCGGTGAAGTCGTTCGAGACCGGGACCATCCGGTTCGGGATGTTCGGCACCGCCCGGTTGTACGCCGGCGCCGGGCTCGTCGCAGACGTCCTGGAGCGCTATCCGGGCGTGCGGGTCGAGCTGATCGGCCAGAACTCCAGCGAGGTCGCCGAGGAGCTCCGGCGGGGCCGGCTGGAGGCGGCCATGATCGCGATCCACTCCGTGGAGAGCGAGGGCATGCAGATCACCCCGGTCGCCCGGGACGAGATCGTCTACATCAGCAACGACCCGGCGCAGCTGGAGCACCCGGTCACCGCGAAGCGGCTGGCCGAGGCCAGCCTGGTGATGCCCGAGACCACGTGGCGCTCCACCGACTCGATCCGGATCATGCTCCGCCAGCTGCTCCACGGGACCGGCCGCAACCCGGCGTCCCGGATCGAGGTCGAGGACGTCGAGATCGCTGTCGAGCTGGTGGGCCTCGGGTTGGCCGACTCGGTCATCCCGCGCGGTGCCGCCGAGCAGCTGCTGCCGCGGCTCGCACCCAACGCCGGCTGGGTCAGCTTCCGGCCGCGGCTCTACGACAACTTCGCGATCGTGCACCGCCGTGGGGCCACGCTGTCCCCGGCCGCCCAGCTGATGATCGAGCTCGCCACCAGGCGGATCCAGGCGATCGCGCAGCCTCTGTGACGCCCCAGCCGGTCGACTTCACCCGGGGCGCCATCGTCGGCCTGATGCGCATGGTCTAATCTCTAGTTAGATTATCGACTAACTAGACAGGAGACAGCTCATGACCCTCACCGCTGACCCCCGCACCCACTCCCTGACCGTGCACAAGCTCGGCGGCCGGATCGGCGCCGTCATCGACGGCGTCCGCCTCGACGGCGAGCTCGACCCGCAGACCGTGCGCGGGATCCGCGAGGCGCTGCTCGCGCACAAGGTCGTCTTCTTCCGCAGCCAGCAGCAGCTCGACGACGCCGGCCAGATCGCCTTCGCCGAGCTGCTCGGCACCGTCACCACCGCACACCCCACCGTCAACACCGGCAGTGCGCACGTCCTCAGCCTCGCCGCCACCAAGGGCATGGCGGCCAACAGCTGGCACACCGACGTCACCTTCGTCGACCGCGTCCCAGCGATCAGCATCCTCCGCGGCGTGACCATCCCGCCGTACGGCGGCACCACCAACTGGGCCAACACCGCCACCGCCTACGAGGCGCTGCCCCGCCCACTCAAGGCGCTCGTCGACGAGCTGTGGGCGGTGCACACCAACCAGTTCGACTA
>Ga0075363_100000399_pt1 | contig 13296 bp, 12 predicted proteins | sample EndMetdeltDD1763_FD_71470 | JGI IMG/M metagenome (GOLD analysis project Ga0075363, IMG submission 71470) | Populus endosphere microbial communities from Tennessee, USA - Endosphere MetaG P. deltoides DD176-3 | ecosystem: Host-associated > Plants > Roots > Endosphere | place: USA: Tennessee...
TGATCGGGCCAGCCCCGAAATAGCGTTACCCGCTCGCTTTCCAGCAGTCGCAGCGTGGTTTCTGGCCGCGGGATTTCCTCGGTCACCAGGGTGGCGCCGGCCACCAGGGCGGACAGTATCCCACTGCCGAAGCCGCCCACCCAGAAGAACGGCATCGGCAGATACAGGCGGGTGTCGGCGGTGATGCAGCGCGCCGCGAGGCCCGCCCGCACTGCGCCGAACGCGCTGCCGTGGGAGTGCACGACTCCCTTGGGTGCTCCGCTGCTTCCCGAGGTGAAGATGATGACCAGCGGGTCCGCCGCGGTGACCGTGGCCGTCATGGCGTCGACGATCCCGCGCGCGGCCTCGCCGGCAGTGGCCTGCACAAGCCGGTCGAACGTCCAAACCTGCCGTAAGGCAGGAAGTTCGGCTTGCGGCACGGACCGAAGGTCGTCGAGGTAGCGGTGGCCACGGAATTCGTCGACGCTGACCAGGAATTGCACTGACGCGGCACGCAGTTGAGCCGCCAGTTCACCGGCCCGCAGCAACGTGCTCAACGGAACCAAAACAGCGCCAATGCGGGTCAGCGCCATCGCGACTCGTACCCAGCTCACGCTGTTGGGCATGATCAGCCCGACCCGGGTGCCCTTGCCGACGCCGGCCTCGACGAATACCGCGGCCAGTTCCCTTGTGGTCGTGTCGAGTTCGCGATAGCTGACCCGCGACCCCGGGTCGATTACCATCGGCTTGGAGCCGTCGTGGGCGCCGCGATACCTCAGCCACTGGTCGATGGTGTCATGCATCGAACAGCTTCTTCAGTCGCTGGGTGTCGACCTTGCCGCTGGACAGCAGGGGGATCTCGGCGGGCGGCAGGGCGATGAAGCGCTTGGGGATTTTGTATGCCGACAGCTCCGTCTTGAGCCGCTTGCGCAACACCGCTTCGTCGCAACCCGGACCTACGACGACCGCGGCCACCAGTTCTCCCCGGGCGGCGTCGGGAATGCCGACAACATGAGCTTGCCTCCCAGTGACTTTCGTGATGGCCCTCTCGACCTCGGCCGCCGAAACATTGGCGCCCGCCGTCTTGATCATCGCGCCGCGGCGCCCGACGAAATACATGAAGCCGTCGGCGTCGGCGCGCACCAAATCACCCGTGTGGAACCAGCCGTCGGCATCGAAACACTCTTCGCGGCTGCGCTTGTAGTACCCCTGCATCAGGTGGGGCCCACGGATGCAGAGCTCCCCGAGTCCGGTGGAATCGGGATCGTGAATCATGGTCTCGAATCCGGGCGCGGGCTTGCCGAATGATCCGCGCCGGGACTCGGGCTGGTCGGTTTCGTCGCCGCTGATCAACACGACGCTGCCGGCCTCGGTCATACCGAGCATGTTGTGCCGCAATTCCGGGTCGGCGGGGCGGGCGTCCGGCGCCATGATCGGGTACAGATTGCCCCGGCGCATCGACGATAGATCCCGCCCGCCGAAGCTCGGATGGTCGGTCAGGTGCGCGACGGCCGCGGCGAAACCGTTGGTCATGGTCGGCTTTTCGGCCTCGAGGAGGTCCAGTGTCGCGCCGGCATTCTCGGCGTTGGAGCACACCAGCGTCGACCCGGCGATCAGCGTCGCCAGCAGCCCAAAGGCGAAACCGCCGATCCAGAAGAACGGGGAATTGCAGAACAGCTTGTCGCCGGGCGTCAAGCCGCGGATCTCGTTGAGGTTCCGTTGATGTCCGAGCAGCGCGGCGTGCGTGTGCACCACACCCTTGGGAGTGCTGGAGGACCCGGAGGTGTAGACGATCGCCAGTGGATCCGATCCGTCGACATCGTCCTCCATCGCCGCCAGCAGCGCAGGGTCGACGCTCCCGGAAAGCCGCCACACGCGTTCGCAATCGACCACTACGTGGCGCAATTGCGGTGCGGCGGTGGAGAAAATCGGGGCGTCTCCTTGCAAATCGGCATCCGTGACGACCTCGCCGAGGCACCGCACGTAGTCATGGGAACGAAAGGACCTGGCGCTCAACAGGATCGCGACATCGCTGTCGACCAGTTGCTCGCGTAGCTCGCGCGCGGTGACAAAGGTGGAGAATGGGACGACCACCGCGCCGATCCGCGCCGCCGCCAGCATCCCGACGACGAACTCGGTGCCATTCGGGTAGAGCAACCCGACGTGGGTTCCCTTGCCCGCGCCCAGGGCGATCAGCCCGCGGGCAAGCTCGGCTGAGCGATGATCCGCTGCGGCGTAGCTGGTGCAGTCGTCGTCGCAGACTAGCAGCGGGTGGTCCGCTCGCGACCGGGTCTGCTGTCGGAGGATCTCGGCGACGGTGGGGGAGTCACCGGGCATGGTCGCTGGGGGCGGCGGCCGCACTGAAGAAGCGGCGGATCGCGCTCAGATCGGGCTTGCCCGAGGGTGTTCGCGGGATCGCGGTGACGATCGCGATGTTGGTGGGAATCTCGTAGCGGGCCAGCCGACTCCCAAGATATTGCACGAGCTCGACGGAGTCGGTGGCTGCGGCCTCGCGCAGTTCGACCATCGCGACGGGCGTTTCACCGAGCCGCTCGTCGGGTCGCCCGACCACGGCCGCCCCCGCCACCGCCGGGTGGCCCTCCAGCGCGGTGCGCACGTCGTCGGGCATCACCTTGAATCCGCCGCGGATGATCGCTTGGTCGGCGCGCCCGACGATCCACAGGAAGCCGTCCTGGTCGATGCGCGCGATGTCGGTGGTCCGCATCCACTGCGCCGACGGCCCGAGCTGCCCCGGCTTGACCTCCAGCAGGCCAAGCTGGTCCGGCCCGAGCGGGGCGCCCGCGTCGTCGACTACGCGCAGTTGCGCGCCGGGGTTGGCGCGGCCGACGCTGCCGCGCTTGGCCCGCCAGTGCTGCTGGTAGTCGGTGAGGGTCCAACCGGCCACACCACCGCCGAATTCCGTTGCGGCATAGGAGGTCAGGACCGGAATGCCGTACTTGTCGGTAAATGCGTCGGCGTCGTCGGCCGACAATGGCGCCGTGCCGCAGGTGACCGCCTGAATGCTATCCAGGTCGGCTCGCGTGAGGTCGGAGTGCAACACCGTGCGCAAAGCGGCCGGCACCAGCGACACCGTCCGGGGCCGGTGCTTACGCACCGCCGCCGTCCATGCGTTGAGCTCAAATCTTTCCAGCAGCACAAAGGGTCTCGCCTGGGCGACGCACTGCAGCACCCGGAACACGCCGCCGATGTGCACCAGCGGCGCGTTGACGATGGCGACGCCGCGTCGCGGTTCTGTGGGCGCCGGTGCGCGATCCGGCTCAGGGCCCATCACGCTGTGCGCCAGCATGTCGTAGCCGAGGTCGATTCGTTTGGGTGGGCCGGTGGTGCCGCTGGTCAACATTCGCACGGCGACACCGGCTCGGTTGCTCGGCGTGATCTGCACCCGCCGTTCGTCGGGCCGCTCGAAGACCTCCGAGATCGATGCCGTTGTGGTTTCGGGCGCGGGACTGACCAACCTTGCCAGATCGTCGGATTCGCCGACGATCAGCGGCAACCGCAGTCCGGCGATGTCGACCCTGGTGCGGTCGTCGCCGCGCGACGGGTTGATCGCGACGACGGTGCCACCGTCCAGCAGCACCCCGAGGAACGCCGCCACGTGAGCGGGCCGGTTGCGCAGCAGCATCCCGACCTGCCGCTGTCCGGCCACCTGTGACCCGATCCGCCCTGCCGCGCCGCCGATTTGGCCCCACGAGAACCATTGGCCGTCGCACTCGATCGCGTTCGCGTCAGGCGCCAGATCGAGCACGTCGGCGATGCGCCGGCTGAGCGGGTGAGCCTGCATCACCGGATCTTCGGTTGGGGCGCGGCACGCTCGCCCTGGGCGGCCAATTCAGCCTGGCCGAGCGGGTTACCCAGTCGCGTGTATATCAGCCCCTGCTGCAAGGCGGCGCGGTAAGGCTTGTCCAGCGACTCCCAGATCGCTTTCACGGTGCCCTGGGTCGCCGAGGGCGGTTTGGCCGCAATCGTCGCGGCGATCTCATGCGCGCGCGCCCACAACTGGTTCGATTCAACCACTTCTGACACCAACCCGATTCGCAGCGCGGTGTCGGCGCTGACCCGTTCGTCGTTGCCCATCAGGGCGATGCGCAACGTCTCGCCCAAACCGATGCGCCGCATCAGCCCGACCGGCTCCAACGCGGAGACCAGACCCACCGACACGTGCGAGTCGAAAAACGTCGCGTCCGTCGTGCAGATGACGACATCGGATTCGTTGAGGAAGTAGAAGGCGCCCGCGGTGCAGATGCCCTGAACGGCGCACACCACCGGTTTCCACAACTTCTGCCACTTGGGGCTGAGTGATTCGCCGGGATCCTCGTGGTTCCAGATGATTTCGGGCTGCGGGTACGGCTTCTTGATGTCGAGGCCGGCGCTGAACGCCCGGCCGGCCGCGCGCAGCACCACCGCATGCACCGAGTCGTCGAGTCTGATGATGCCCCAGGCCCGGGCCATATCCGCGCACATGGCGTGGTCGAACGCGTTGAGCTGCTCCGGCCGATTCAGCGTGATGGTGGCGACGTGGTCGGTGGCGTCGATGTCGAGCCGGATCCGTTCGAAGGATTCGGCAGGCGCGGGCTCGTTCATCGGCACTTCCAATCCGGTTTTCGCTTTTCTACGAAGGCCTTTGGCCCTTCGAGCGCGTCTTCCGTGCGCAGCACCCGCTCGCGGAATGTCTCGGCGAGGATCTCGGCCTCGTGCAGCGGCAGGTCGAGGCCCTTGAGAATGGCCAGCCGGGTGCCCCGCACCGCCAGCGGCGCATTGGAGTTGACGATGCCGGCGATCTCCTGGGCCCGTTCGAGAAGCCTTTCGTGCTCCACGATTTCGCTGATCATCCCCAGGTCGAAGGCGCGCTCGGCGCTCATGCGCTCGTGCTTGCCCATTAACGCCATCCGCAGGGCGACCGAGCGGGGGAGTACCCGGGCCAGCCGCACCAACTCGCGTCCGGCCACCAGTCCGATGCTGACGTGGGGATCGAAGAACGTTGCGCGATCGGACGCGATGACGATGTCCGACGTGGTGACCCAATCCAGCCCCGCGCCGCAGCACAAGCCGTTGACGGCGGTCAACACTGGCTTGGCCATCCGGCGGAACGGGGGGGTGCCTTCCTGCGGGGCCTCCCACTGGTCGTACGTCGACAGGTACGGCCGTTCGTAGATCACTTTGCCGTCTTCGGGAATGGCTTTGACGTCTGCCCCGGTGCAGAAGGCGCGACCGGTTCCGGTGACGATCAGCAGCCACACCTTGTCGTCGTTCTCAGCCTCGTCGTAGGCGGCGCGAAGTTCGGTGATCATGTGCGGGCTGAGCGCGTTGAGGGCCTCCGGGCGATTGAGCGTGATGGTGGCCGTGTGGTCAGCAAGCTCGTAGGTGATGGTGTCGAACCCGACGGAATCGGCCATGGTCACCTGCCTTGGAACTTTGGTGCGCGTCGCTGCCGGAAAGCTTCCAGGCCTTCTTTGAAATCGTTGGTGCGACAAGATAATTCCAAGCTATAAAGCTCCTGTGTCATGGATTGGCTCAGTGTCGCGTGCTGGCCGAAGCTCAGGGCCTGCTTGGCCAGGCCGATCGCCACCGTCGGGCCGGAAGCCAGTCTGGCCAGCAGTTCCTCTACCGTGTCGTCGAGTTCGGTCGCGCTTACCGCTTGGTGAATCAATCCCCAGTCGGCCGCGTCGGTCGCGCTCACCTTCTCGCCCAGCAGCAGCATTCGTCGTGCACGTGCCACCCCGACGAGCCGGGGCAGCAGCCAGGTGGAACCCGAGTCCGGGCTGAACCCACGTTCGACGAACGGCTCCCAGAACACGGCATCCGTGGCGGCCACGGTGAAATCGGCGGCCAGCGCCAGGTTGCAGCCGATGCCCACAGCCCATCCCCGCACGCCGCAGACCACCGGTAGTTGGATGCTGCCGATGAGCTCGATCACTCGATGGGCGGCGTGCGGAATTCGGCGCACCAGGTCGCCGGAACGAGGACGTTGTCCGCCGGGGCTGTTGGTCGCTACCCAGTCGGCGCCACCGCAGAAGTGCTCCGCGGCGCCTCGGATGTGAATCGCGCGCAACGAATCGTCGGCGGCGGCCTCGGTCAGGGTGTCGACGAGCTTCTCGATCATTAATGGAGTCAACGAGTTACGTCGGGCCGGGCGATCGAGCGTGAGCCGCAAGACCGCGCCATCGCGGCAAGCTGTTACCGAACCCTCGGGCTCGGCCGAGTCGGCCTCGTGACTCACAGTCGAACCCGGCCTTTCTCCGCCGATATGGTTACCCATACAGTAGGCAATACGATTGCTACGCTGTACAAGTTAGCAAGGATACGCTGGCGACGGAACAGCGATGAGGAGGAGCGGCGCCTATGGCCGACGGTATCCCCGCTGTGACGAGCACAAACGCCGGAGCGCTCGCAGCGGACAGCGGGCGGCCCCCAGACCCCCCGGATCCGAAATTCGGGGAAGCGCCACTCTCCCAGACCGTCGCGGCGGCCGGGGCGATCCGGCGTCTGTCCTCCCTGTTGCTGTCCCTGGAACACCCGCATCCGGCCGTCGACGCCATGCTGGCGAAGTTCGCCGAGTGGGAAAGCGAGCTGTCCGCCGCGGCACCGACGGACAGTGCGCCGCGCATCGGCGCGGTCGACGACGACCCCCGGCGGGTCTACCTCAACCACGCCACGAACATTGGCGCCTACAACCCCTGCTTTCCCGAGTACCGGTTCGATCGGATCGATGACGAGAACGCCACTGGCCGCGTGTTCTTCCCGCTGGTCTACGAGGGGCCACCGGGACTCGTGCACGGCGGCTTTCTCGGCCTCTTCTTCGACTGCGTCATCCAGCACCAGAATTGCGTCATCGGTTTGGCCGGTAAGACGCGCTCGCTCCTCGTGACGTTCCGCCGGCCGACACCGGTGCTCACCGAGCTGCGGTTCGACATCGCGCGCTCGCGGGTTGAACGCGGCAGCACGTCGACGGCGCGGCTGCTGCTCGACGACGAGGTGCTCTGCACGGGTGAGGTCAGCACGTTGGCATCGCCGCCGGAGAAGCTCTCCGCCTTCCAATTCGACAGGCGGCGAAAGGAGTCCGGCACATGAGCGCCTCGGATGCCGCGGACGATCGCGTGCTGTTTGACGTGGATCCCGACCGGCGAATCGCCACGATCACGCTGAACAACCCCAAGCACCGCAACTCCTATGACGCCGCCATGCGCGACGCCGTCGCCCGCTGCCTGGATCGCGTCGCCGAGGACGACGACCTCACCGTCGTGTTATTGCGTGGTGAGGCAGGAGTTTTCAGCACCGGGGCGGACATGAATAACGCGTATGGCTGGTATGGAAAGCCCGGTGCGCAGGGCGACGGCCCCAACGAACAGGAGGACCGGGCGGCAAATCGCCGGCCGAGTCAGCGACGGCGACTCACGGTGGACCGCAAGTCATTTGGCTTCTATCACAACCTCATGGGCTTCCCGAAGGTCACGGTGGGCGAGATCGCGGGTTATGCCCTTGGCGGGGGATTCGAGATGGCGCTGATGACCGACATCTCCGTCATCGCGCGCGACACCAAGATCGGCATGCCGGCAACCCGCTTTCTTGGGCCCGCCCTCGGCAGCCTGCACATGTTCTTCCACCGGTTGGGACCGGTCCTGGCCAGGCGGCTGCTGCTGACCGGGGACATCATCGATGCGGGCGCGATCGAGCACCTCGGAATCTTCACCGACACATGCGATCCCAGCTCGGTGACGGCCCGCGCCCGGTACTGGGCCGAGAAGGCGGCGAAGATGCCCGCCGACGGAGTGGTCATCGCCAAGGAGGCCTTCCGGCTCGTCGAGCAGAGCCAGGTGTATCAGGGCGAGGAAGTCGCAAGCTATCTGTTCCACGCTTTCGGCACCAACCTGCAGTTCGGGCCCGACGAGTTCAACTTCGTCAAAACGCGGGCCCAGCACGGCACCAAGGAAGCGTTCCGGCTGCGTGACGAACACTTCCACGTGCCGGAACCCCCGGAACCGGAAGCGTAATAACCCGATCCCTGAACTGGTACGGCGCGGCTACCGCGCGGTGCTGGCCTTGGCTGTCCTGCGCTGCCGGGGTGGCGCCGACTTACCGGCTTTCGCAGAGCTTTTCGAGCCCTCCTCGATCAACCGGCCGGCATGGTCGAGGATGCAATCGAGGCCGTATTCGAAGTTGGTTTCATCGGGGGCCCCGATGCGGTGGCCCTTGCCGGTCACCTGGGCAAGCAGCGGGGTGGTGTGCGGATCGATGGCCATGGTGTCTTCGATATCGCGTGGTCCGCTGTCGGCCGACTCGTTTTTTTCGTTGAGACGCTGCAGCACCACCGACCCCCGAACGTGCAGCGAGACCGCGGAGTAGGTGTCGAAGGCGTCCTCGGTCGATAATCCAGCCTCCACCAGGTTGGCGATCGCCTTCTCCATCTCCAATGCCCCCATGCGCGCCGCTTTAGGGCTGAGCGCCGCACGAATCAGTATCAGGTCGCACAGGATTGGGTTGCCCATGAACGTCTTTCGCATCAGGCGCGCATGGTTGCGCAACGTCTCGCGCCAGTCACTGGCTTCCACGTAGGGCGTGGCGAACACATACTTGCTCAGGGCGCGGTCGGTCATCGCGTTGAGCAGGTCGTCCTTCTTGCGGAAGTACCAGTAGATGCTGGTGACCCCGACTCCCAAGTGTTTGCCGAGCAGCGGCATGCTCAGGTTGTCTATCGACACCTGCTCCGCGAGTTCAAATGCGCCGCTGATGATGTCATCGGGATTGATGGACCCGCGCTCGCGTCGCTGACGCTTGTCGGCGGTCGCCTGCTTGGCCACTACGGGCACCTCCATGCGTATACGTTTGGGCATTCCTGATGCTGGTTGGTGCGGTTTCTTCGTCTGCTACTGTAATACCTATCGTAGGCTTTTTGGTAAATACCGCTGGGCAGGTTGAGCCATGGATCTGGGGCTGTCTAACGCCGCCACAGCGGTGATCGGTGGCAGCCGGGGCATGGGTCTGGCCGCGGCTCGGTGCCTCGCCGCCGACGGCGCCCGGGTGGCTGTCGTCGGCCGCACGCCGGACGCGCTCGACAGCGCGGTCGAGGATCTGACGTCGCGCGGTAGCCCGGATGCCCTGGGACTCGCCGCCGACGTCCGCGACGGCGCAGCGGTCGACCAGGTCTTCGCCCAACTCGGTGAGCGATGGAACGGTGAACTCAACGCGCTCGTCATTACGGTCGGGCCGGGGGCGCCGGGCAGCTTCGAGGTGCTGACCGATGACCAGTGGCGCGAATCCGTCGAGGACGGCGTGATGGGCATGGTGCGCTGTGTCCGTTCAGCACTTCCGTTGCTGCGCAAGGCCGAATGGGCCCGGATAGTCAACTTCTCGGCACACTCGACCCAACGGCAAAGCGTCATGCTGCCCGCCTACACGGCCGCAAAAGCGATGCTGACGAGCGTGTCGAAAAACCTGTCCCTGCTGTTGGCCCAGGACGAGATCTTGGTCAACGTGGTGTCGCCGGGCAGCATCGCGACCGAGTCACTGGTCGGCTGGGCCACGTCGATCGGCGTCGACGGCAGCGATCCCTATCGGCTGATGGACGCCATCGCCGAGCACTTCGGACACCCGGCGCACATGCCGCGAGCGGGCCTGCCCGACGAAATCGGGCCCGTCGCCGCGTTCCTCGCGTCGCGACGCAACTCATACATGACCGGCGCCAACATCAATGTTGACGGCGGCTCGGACTTCACCTGACCGTCCGGAAGGAGCACTCATGGCGACGGCGACTGAGGCGCATGCATGGGCACGCGGGGCCCTGCGCGGAATCGGCGACTCGCTCTACACGCCCTTCAGCGGCGAGGACGGCGACGACATCGACTGGGACGCCTACCGCACGCTGGTGCGCTACTGCGTCGCCGATCTCGGGCACCCGATGTTGTGGTGCACCAGCGGCATTGCCGAGTTCTGGTCGTTAACGCTCGATGAGCGCAAGCGCCTGCTGGAGGTGGCGATCGAGGAGGGGCGGCGCGCGAATCCCGACCTCGTCATTCAGGCCTGCACCGCGGCGACGACGGCGAAGGACTGTTTGGACCTGACGCTGCACGCCCAGCGGGCAGGCGCCGACATCGCCTACATCCAGACGCCGATGATGGAGGCGCACGGCGGTGAGGGCGTGTTGCGGTTCTTCAAGTACATCGCAGCGCGCACCGACATCGCCCTCGGCATGTTCAATTCCCCGTCCTCGGGCTATGTCCTGACCCCGGCGGAAGGCGCGCGCATCTACGACGAGGTGCCCGCCGTGTGCGCCACCAAGGAGGGCGCCTTCCGGCCCGAAAGCAGCCGGCGGTTGCACGAACTGGCTCCCGGTCTGGCGGTGTGGGAATGCGATAGGACGGTTTACAGAGCCGGATGGTTGCGCGCCGGAATCGTCTGCCCGGCGCAATTGGGCACCGCGGGCTATCTCTTCGAGACTCCGCAGCGGCGACTGTTTTCCGAGTATTGGGATCTGGTGTTCAACGACAAGCTGCTCGAGGCGATGGACTTCGGACGCGATTCGGGCCTGGACCAATTCGACCTCGACATCGGGTCGTGGTGGACCTGCTACCCCGGGCGATCGGATTACTTCACCCACTGGGGTGGAGCGTTCAAGTACGCTGCGTCGCTACTCGGCCTGCCGATCGGTGACTATCCCCATTCCCGGCCGCCGCAGGCGGAGCTGCCGCCCGAGGCCAAGGCCCAGATGGAGGCCGCCTATCGCCGCCTCGGGCTACTCGATTCGTAGCCGACAGCTCCCAAAAGCTTTGTCCACTAACGATCCTCGTCGCTTGGCTCCCGCTGCAGTAGCGCGCGAAGCAAATAGCGATTTACGAAGCGAAGTTTGAGGTTCGCGGGCTGATAACGCCACGAAGGAGTAAGCAGGAACGACGTGGCGGTGTTTATCCAGTGCACGATCTCTCGAAAGTCCAAGTCGGGATAGAGCTGTCCATCGGCCGACCACTGTTCGAGTAACGGCGCGTAGTGGCGGCAAGCTACGTCCACCAGAGGCTCGGCGCCCAAGGCCAGCACCGAGGCCAAAGCCTTGCTCTCGCTTGCGTACAGCGCCCGATTGAGGCGGTCTCCGTCGTCCACGGCGGCAACGGGGTTGAGGACCAATTCGCGGATACTCGAGGCGGCGTCCTGCGGCCGCTGTAGCGCCGCCACCCAGCGGGCCGCCGCAGCGTCAACACGGGCGAGGACGAGCCCAAGCAACAATTCGTCGCGTGTGGCGAAATAGCGGTACACAGTGGAGCGCGCCACCGCGGCCTCGTCGGCCACCTCGGCCATGCGAATCTCGGTATTTCCCCGGCGAATGATGCACCGACTCGCCGCCTCCAAAAGTCGCCGTCGAGCCGCATCGTCGTCCAGTCGCTGGTGGTCAGGACCCCAGCGTCGGGTCACCGTCATCCCGACGATGCTACGGGTGCTAAGCCCAATCCGCCGGACCAAACCCGAAACGCATCACTAATCGCGTTCATCGGTGCTCGCGGGCGAAAATCCGGGAATGTTCGCCCAGTCGCCCGTCGATCAATTCATCGAACATTGCTGGGTCGCTCCGTTCGTTGAAGACAGCGTCGAGGAACCCGCCTCGCATTTGCCGCTGGACCGCATCCTGTTGGGCTCCGATTGGCCGCACGCCTAAGGCTTGGCCGAACCAAAAGCCTTTCTGGACAAGGTCGCTTCGCTCCCGCCCGCCGAGCAACAACAAACTATGATGGACAACGCCCACGACCTGACGTTCGCGCAAGCGACACAGCAGTCGCTGAACCACAACTCTGGTTCGTCAAAACTCGCTGTTGAACTGGGCGCCGCGGGGCCCTGGGCGGCGGTTGTAGAAGGCGGTACCGATAGGTATACAGTAAGGGTACAAATCGCCCGGGATCAGTCACGCGTGAGGAGCTGCCGATGAGCGCCGCCGACGCCGAAGACGCGGTGCTCTACGAGGCCACCGCCAGCGGTGTCGCGATCCTCACGTTCAATCGACCGGACCGTCTCAACGCCTGGGGTCCCGACATCGCCGCGGGGTTCTACACCGCCATCGATCGTGCGGAACAGGACCCGGCCATCCGGGTGATCGTGCTGACCGGTCGGGGCCGGGGTTTCTGCGCCGGCGCCTATCTCGGCACGCCGGATTCGGCGCCCAAATATGCCGAAACGATGGAGAAGGCCGGTAAGACGAACCTGGCGGACTTGGTCGGCGAGCGCCCGCCCCACTTCGTGACCACCCTGCGCAAACCCGTCGTCGCCGCCATCAACGGCTCCTGTGTCGGCATCGGTCTGACCCAGGCGCTGATGTGCGACGTCCGGTTCGCGGCCGCCGGCGCCAAGTTCGCCGCCGTGTTCGCCCGCCGTGGACTGATCGCCGAGTTCGGCATCTCGTGGATACTGCCGCGCCTGACCAGTTGGGGCGTAGCCCTCGACCTGTTGTTGAGCGCCCGCACGTTTCTCGCTGACGAGGCCGCGCAGCTGGGCCTGATCAAGGAAGTCGTCCCGCCGGAAGACTTGATGAAACGTGCGCTGGAATATGCGGAAGATATGGCCCAAAACTGTTCGCCCGCTTCGATGGCGGTGATCAAACGACAGGTGTACGGCGACGCCACTCGCGATGTCGTGGAAGCGACTTCGCTCGCCGAGGTCTTGTTGCACGAGGCGATGCCGCGGCCCGACGTCATCGAGGGGATCACCAGCTTCCTGCAGAAGCGGCCGCCGCAGTTTCCCTCACTCGCGGGCACCGGAAAGGATCATGATGGGTGACTTGAGTTACAAGGCGATTGACGTCGACAACCACTACTACGAGCCGCTGGACGCGTTTACCCGGCACCTGGACAAGGCGTTCAAAAGTCGCGGCGTGCAGATGGTCACCCAGGGCAAGCGCACTTTGGCCGTGATCGGGGGCCGGGTCAACCATTTCGTCCCCAACCCCACCTTCGACCCGATCATCGTGCCCGGCTGCCTGGATCTGTTGTTCCGCGGTGAGATTCCCGAGGGCGTCGACCCGGCGTCGCTGATGAAGGTCGAGCGGATGGCCGACCACCCGGAGTATCAGAACCGCGATGCCCGCGTTGCGGTGATGGACACCCAGGACATCGAAACGGTGTTCATGCTGCCGACTTTCGGGTGCGGGGTCGAAGAGGCACTCAAGCACGACATAGAGGCGACGATGGCGTCGGTGCACGCCTTCAACCTGTGGCTCGACGAGGACTGGGGCTTCGCCCGGCCCGACGGCCGGATCATCGCCGCGCCGATCATCTCGCTGGCCGATCCGGTCGAAGCGCTCGTAGAGCTGGAGTTCGTGTTGGC